>R25__coassemble_1512_pt1 | contig 11442 bp, 11 predicted proteins | sample R25__metabat2_low_PE_048 | metagenome-assembled genome bin R25 | reverse complement strand
GGCCAGAAACAGACCGACCTCTTCTCCTATGAGGCCTATGAGTAGGCCACGCGCCGCCGGCTCTCAGCGGCGGTCGACCGTATCAACCGCATCAACGGCCGGGAGACTATTGTGCTGGGCTCCCAACAGTATACGGCACCGCAGGGAAAGGGCAAGGCGGGTTCCTTCCGCGATGCCATCAAGCACGACTTCAGGAGCGGCAACTATACCACACGCTGGCAAGACTTGCTCCGGTTGGAGTAAGTCTTGCCAGCGTCGATGTCTTATTTTTTCCCTCTTAGTCTATGAACCGCTTTAATATCGGGTCGTAGGCTTCGATGCGGCGGTCGCGCAGGAAGGGCCACCAGCGGCGCACCTGCTCGCTGTGAGTCAGGTCTATCTCTATGACGGTGCTTTCCTCGTCGGTGTCGCTGGCTCTGTAGAGCAGTTCGCCCTGAGGACCAGCCACAAAGCTGCTGCCCCAGAACTGTATGCCGCCGGTCTGCCCCGACGGGTCGGGCTCATGGCCCACGCGGTTCACGGCCACCACGGGCAGTCCGTTGGCCACGGCATGGCCGCGCTGCACGGTGGTCCATGCCTCGCGCTGCCGCTGTTGCTCGTTGGCGGTGTCGCTGCTCTCATAGCCTATGGCGGTGGGGTAGATGAGCAGTTCGGCGCCCTGCAGTGCCATGAGGCGTGCTGCCTCGGGATACCACTGGTCCCAGCACACCATCACGCCCAGGCAGCCCACGCTGGTGTGTATGGGATGGAAGCCCAGGTCGCCGGGGGTGAAATAGAATTTCTCGTAGTAGGCGGGGTCGTCGGGTATGTGCATTTTGCGGTAGGTGCCGGCTATGCTGCCGTCGCGCTCCATCACCACGGCGGTGTTGTGGTAGAGGCCTGCTGCCCGGCGCTCGAAAAGGGAGATCACGATTACTACACCATGCTCTCGGGCCAGTTGTCCGTAGAAGTCGGTCGATGGGCCGGGTATGGGTTCGGCAAGGTCAAACAGGTCTACGTTTTCTGTCTGGCAGAAGTAGAGAGAGTTGTGCAGTTCTTGCAGCACGATGAGTGCTGCCCCTTGTCGGGCCAGACGGGCGATTTGCTGGGCCAGCCGTTCGCGGTTGTTGTTCACATCAGCGGTGTTGTGCTGCTGTACAATGCCTATCTTCAGGGTCTTCATGATTCTTTGTTGGGGGTTAGGGAGTTTTTGGGGAATTGCATGGTGATACAGTGGATGGAGCCGTGCTGCCGCACGATGACACGGGCGTCGAGGCCGATGATGTCATGATGGGGAAAAGCGGCTTGGAGCCGTTCGGCTGCCAGACGGTCGCTTTGTGGCTGTCCGTAGGTGGGCAACACGATGGCGCCGTTCAGAATGAGATAGTTGGCATAGGTGGCGGGCAACCGCTCGCCGTCGTAGCAGAGAGGGGCAGGCAGCGGCAGTTCTATCAGCCGGTAGGGGTCTCCTGCGGGGGTGCGCAGCGCTTGCAGCTGTGCCCTCATCCGGGCCAGACTGTCATATTGCGGGTCATCGGGCCGGCCGGGTCCGCAATATACGAGGGTGTGGTCGGGGGCAGGCCGCACCAGGGTGTCGATGTGTCCGTCGGTGTCGTCGCCTTCCAGTTCGCCGTAGTCTATCCACACCACCTCTTTCATACCCAGCCGCCGTTTCAGTTGCTGCTCTATTTCCTCACGGCCCAGGGGCTGGTTGCGGTGAGGAGCCTGCAGGCAGGTGCTGGTGGTGAAGAGGGTGCCCTCGCCGTCGCTCTCTATCGAGCCGCCTTCCAGCACAAAGTCGTCATGGTCTTGCAACTCGCCGCTGAAGACGCCTTGCCGCCACAGTTGGCGGGTGATGGTGTTGTCGAGCCGGGCCTCGAATTTCTCTCCCCATCCGTTGAAATGGAAGTCGAGCAGCCGCACATGGCCTTTCGTTTCGTTTTCAGCGTTGGTCAGGGTGATGGCGCCATGGTCGCGTGCCCAGGTGTCATTGCTCTTACAGGCATAGATGCTGATGTGCTCCGCCAGTGGCGCGGGCAGGCGCTGCGCTGTCAGTTGTCTTACGGCATCGGGCTCGGGAGTGGCTATAATTACACGTTCCCGCTCGGCGATGATTCGGGTGAGCTGCAGGTAGGTCTCGGTTATCTCTTCGAGATAGTCTTTCCAGTCGGTGCCGGCATGGGGCCAGGTCAGTAGCACACCGTCCTGCTCCTCCCATTCGGCGGGCAGGGTGTAGTGGTCGTGGCTGTTGTCGGGGTAGGTGGGTCTCACGGTCAGTTTTTCTTTTTTAATGTTATTTTCTTGCCATAGACAGATGCCATCATCTTTTCCAGCTCGAACATCTCGTCTTGCGCCTGGGGGTAGAGGCCGTGGCGCAGTGTGGTTTCGCTGGTTATCACGATATCCTTCCCGTCTTGTGCGGCGGTGTAGTGAAAGTGGAGATAGGGCGTCTCCCTCTCACAGCTTTCGGGCATGGCTTCCACCTCGTAGCCGTCGGGCAGGTGAATCGTGATGTGCTCTTTCGTAAGCATGCCCTTCCGGATGAAGAGTTCCGCGGCCAGATGACTGTCGGCTCCTGGTGAGAACGTATTGTGTAGCGGCGTGGAGGGCAGAAACAGTCGGCTTCCAGTGGCGTTGGCATAATGGCCGCTGTGGGCTTTCAGCCGGGTCGTTGTTTGGGGTAGCTGAAAGTCTTCGCACTGGTCCTCGGCAGTAGCCGCAGTAATCTGTGCCTGAGGCAGATTGTAGCGAGCCAGCATAAACTCTCTCAGGTCCTTTTGAGAGGCCTTGGCCAGTGGACTGTAGCGGTCGTAGAGATGGCCGGTGTAGGTGTCGTCGATGGCGATGTCGGCAGTGCCGTCGGCAGCGAGTGTGATGGTGCCCGATGTGACATGCTGCGAGGCGGTGTCGGCATATTGCGGCAGGGTGGCTATCCTGCCGCCTCCGGGGGTGAGCACCAGGGCATCGTGACCGGCTATGGCGCTGTGCACATAGCCCAGCGGCAAACTGGGGTGGGTGCATTCTATCCAGAGCGTGTCGTTCTGAAGGGGCACTTCCAGTATCATGTGGTCCATCTGCTGGAAGTTGGGGAAGTTTTTCAGCAGCCGTTCCTCACGGGTGCTGATGGCGGCGCAGTGGCTTTCTATGCCGGCTGCTTTGAGCAGGGCTTTCATGTAGTTGCTCAGCGCCTTGCAGTCGCCGTAGCCCAACCGCCATACATCGGCGGCCGGCATGGGGCGGTAGCCGCCTATGCCCAGTTGTATGCTCACATAGCGTGTGGTGGCGGCCAGATGCCTATACAGGGCTGCCACCTTTTCCTTTTCGGTGGTGCAGCTCTCGGTGAGGGTCTTCACTTTGTCGACTGCTTCCTGCGGCAGGGCGTCCAGACCGGTGGTCAGACCATAGAGCCATTGCCCCATCTCCTGCCAGGTGGCCATGCTGCCCCGTGTCTTGTAATAGTTTATTGTGCGTGGCCTGAAATATACCTTCGGGGCTGTCTCGCTCAGTGGACGGCTGTACGAGCTGTTGGCCACCGCTTTCAGGTCGCTCAGTTCAAACACCAGTTTTCTTGTCTTGTCGCTGAGCGTCTCTCGGGGCTGGCAGCTGGTGTTCACAGCTTGGTAGTCGAGTGCGAAGTCTTTCGGGCAGGTCAGTTCGTACTGGGCATGGCGCACCTCGGTGTCGTAGCTGTCCAGGGGTGAGAAGGCGGGCAGTGAGAGATTGTCGCGCTTGAAGTCCACCTTCATGTCCACGACGGCCAGAGTGGGTGTGGTGGTGGGTATGAAACTGACATAGCTGATACGGCCGTCGGAGGCCAGACCTTCGCTCAGCTCGGTGTTCACCAGGTCTTTCTGTTTCAGTGTCCGGAGTGTCTTGCCGTCGGGCGTGCTGAGCGTGATTTGAAACTTTGCCAGTTCCATGTCCTTGTTCAGGAAGATGGAGAAGTGGGTGTGTTCCTTGTCGGCGGGGTCGGCAATCAGCACTTCCCGGTGCAGTGTCCAGGTAAATCCCGTCTCGCTGTACACATTCACCTCGTTTCTCTCCTCCATGACCACGGCTTTGGGCGTCTGCGCGGCCGCGGGAGCGGTCAGCAGCGCAGCCATGATGGTGCCGACAAGTGTCAGTATGCCGCTGCGTCTCATCATTCGCCTTTCTTCAGTACAATCATTTCGTTGTTTATCCTGGCTATCTCGTCGAACATGCCTTTCAGCATTATATAGTCGGTTACCGGGAAGAACGTCTTGCGCACGTCGAGCCGCAAGGTCACCAGCAGGTCGCTGCCCGACAGTTGGAAATTGGCGCGGCACTGCACGCTTCTGTCTTCGGTCGAGAGGGCCAGCCTTTCGGGCTGCTCCTCTATCTGATAGCCTTCTGGCAGATGCAGCTTGGCCATGTATTGCAGCGATTGCTTGTAGGGGAACTCCACCGGCAGTTCGCGTTTCTCCTCCTTGAAGGGCGACTCCTTGAGCACGGGCAGCACGAAGGGGTTGATGTAGATGTGGTCGGCGGTGGCGTCGAACTTTTTGGTGAATGCCACTTTTTCCGTCACTTTGGGCGAGTAGGTCTGCCGTCCTTCCATCAGGTAGCTGGCTATCTCGGCTCCCGACTTCTTGGCCAGGTCTTTCACATAGCTGATGCTGTCTTGCGCCAGGCGGAACTCCTTGCGTGCCGCAGCGGCGAAATTGTCCTGCGATATGATGTCCTGTGTACCCTCTACGGTGCCGTCGGCCTTCACGGTGCCCTCTATGATGATGCTTCTCTTGGCGGTGGTGAGTTCCTGCAGGTTCATCCAGTGGCCGCTGCCGTCGGGGAACAGCACATAGGCCTGGTCGGTAAGCAGGTTGGAGGGCAGTACATTCAGATAGCCGTCATCGGCTGAGGCGTCGACAAAGAAGAGGGTGGTGTCGTTCTCCATCACACCCACCACGAAGGTGTTCAGCTTTTTGATAGAGGGGTGGGTGATGGGCAACCGTCCGTTGTCTCTGCTGCTCATCACTACGGGGAACGACTTCACGCCTGCCTCGTTGAGCATGCTCATGTAGATGGCGTTGAGGTCGGCGTTGCTGCCCGAACCAGCTTTCAGCACCTTGTTGGCCGATTCGCCGAAGAGGCGGTATTTGCCGTTCCAGGCCAGCCGTTTCTTCAGCGCCACATAGAGGGCGGCCGCTTTTTCTCTCACACTGTTTTTTTGAAGCGCCCCGCTGGCGGCAGTCTCCGCTTTCAGAGGGTTGGAGCGTTGTGCCATTTTTCCGAAGTTGCTGTCTATCAGCATACGCCCCACCTCGTCCCATGAGGTGCTGAAGTTCTTGAAAATCATGGCTTCGGGCACGTCCAGACCGCGCAGTTCTGTACTCACCCGGTTGTAGTAGTCTTTGGGTTGGAACACGAAGTCGTCGCCCTTGATAGCGGGCAGGTTGCGTCCCGTAATGTCGTAGCGCTTGCCGTAGCATGAGAGCATATTGCCTTGGAATGAGAGGGTCACGGGCACGTCTTCTATCTTTTTCTCCGTCTTTGCGGCTCCTGTCTCCTCTACGCTGAACTTGAAGTATTCGGGTATGGTGAGGCAGTAGTTGGTATAGAGCACGGGTATCTCCTCCTGGGCGTACCAGGTGTCGATGGTGTAGTAGAACTCGCTTTCCGAGGTGTACTGATACTCAATCACGGTTCCGGTCTTCACTTGCGGAACAGTGAATTTGAGGAGCATGTAGCTGGGGTCAATCCGCTCTTTGAAGATGGCGCTGTTCTCCATTTTTGTCTTCACCACCTTGCCTCCTTCCATATTGTAGGCGGTGGCTTTCACGCCGGAGATGATTTCCCTTGTTGGCGTTGGCGTTCTCCATCTCATAGTAGGGCACTTCCACATTGGCGTATTCTTTGCCGTCTTCTTTCAGTATCTTGATGCGGCATTTTACAGTGGTGACGGTCTTGAACGACCCCGACGACACGTCGTAGTGCACATCGGTGCTTTTGTAGAGCACCACGGCGTCGGCCTCTGGGTCTGGTTCATACACGGTCATGTTGAGTTCCGCATCGGAGGGCTTGCCGAATTTCATACTGGGCTCCACGGTGTTCTGCCCCTGTAGGCATAGATTGGCGCACAGAAGGGCTATGGGGATAAGAAAGATTCGTAAAGTGTAGGCAGTTTTCATAATGTCAGATGTCTTTCAGTTTTATGCTGCGAAAATAATAAAATCTTGTCATTAAAGGCAAGATTTTATGTTTTTTTTCACAAGTGTCTCTTAAACTGTCCACGTTGTACGTATACCTATATAGCTGTCGCTGACCGTGTGCAGACTCTTTTTGTAGTACACTGAAATTTTACTCCTTGCAGGATACAGTCCCTAATTATGTTTTTTACAATAGCATAGCCCTGTCCTAAGTTATGGATGGGGCTATTGTCGCTTTATAACCTCATACATCATAGGAATTAGCTTTTTTTGTTTTATCACCGAAAGATTCTTTTGCAGTAGTCTTGGAGTTTGCCGAGAATTTTTGTGGCAATTTTCGTATCTTTGCTGGGAAAAGCGAGGAGGATGATGAAAAAAATAGTCTTGCGATTATAGATTTTTTCGAAAAATGGTAATATCCAAGTAGAAGGACATCAAGCGAATGGAAACGACGAAAGGCAACATACCACACGCCAGAGAAGACGAGACGCTGCTCATCAGCCGCATTCTTGACGGACAGACCACACTGTTCCGAAAGCTTGCAGGCCGATATGCCGGGCAGGTGCTGCGGATGGTGGCCCGTTTGATTCCTTCGCCCGAAGAAGCCGAGGAGCTGACCCAGGACACGCTGCTCTCTGCATTCCAGAATCTCAGCCGCTACGATGCCCGGCGGGCCAGTTTCCATACATGGCTCATGCGCATAGCCTATCATACAGCGCTGAAGCATTACCGACGGCATCAACGAACACTGCCTATGGTGGAAGTGAACCAGCAATGGCTCGATACCTTTCCTGACGAAGAGACCGATGCCCTGCTTGACGACAAAAACCGCGTGACACTCATGGAAAGAGCCATCGAAATGCTGAAGCCCGACGACCAGATGCTGCTCAGTCTCTACTACTTTGACAACTGCCCGATGCGTGAAATAGCCATCATCACGGAACATGAGGAAAGCTATCTCCACTCACGGCTGCAATGGATACGTAAAAAACTGGCCATCACCATCAAAGCACTTGAAAGCAATGAAGAACAAGGAAGAAGATAAAGACAGGGGGCTGCGCCAAGCTTTGCAGCACAGGAACGAGGCCGCTGAGCGGATGACGCTCTCGGAAGACTTCACCGACCGACTGATGGAGCGAATCAGAGAACAGGAGCAGAAGCCGAAGTCAAAGTCAAAGTCAAAGAGTCGTCATTCGTGGATCCACGTCCTCGTCGGTGCCGCTGCCGCAAGCATGATACTGCTGCTTGCGTTCCATCATCTGTACAATCGTGAAGCGACCAAGGCCGAACAGCCGGTGGCGGTGACAAGGCCGGAACACCATGGAAATAAGCCTCAAGTCATAGAGAAGGAACCCATCCTGATTGCCAAAGACGAAAAAGCAGTCGTGGCCAAGACAACAAAGGTCAGTAAGCGAACGAAATCACCCGTTTCGGACAATAAAGCTTCAACAACGGTTTCTGTGACCGACAGTCTGGATTACTATATCGACAAGATAGAACGCGAATTAACCCAAGTGGACGAGAGCCTCTACATAGAGCGGATGGCTAAGGTGGTAAGTGCCGACGAGCGACTGCAGCGCATCGTCAACAGCTACATCCTGCACACACTCGACAAGGATGGCCGCCCACAAACGGCAGACAATATGTATAACGTAAAATCAGAACAAGATGAAGAATAGACATATCATGACGATGACGGTTGTGCTGTTGGCTATCACAACCGCTGCACAGACCTCTCACTCCCATATCCTGAGCGAAAAGCTGAACGCCTTTGTGGAGTCGAAGGAGTACGGCGTGCACCGGATCAATTTCTCCCAAGACGGACTCAACGCCTATCAGTTTGCCCAGCAGTTTGCCATCGACGGCGATTTAGGCGACAAGTCTTACGGCCCGTTGCTCACACCCAGGATGTGGGACCTGGAGAAGGCTTTCAGGTCGGAGGCCATGAATGCCAAGACTGTCTATTTCCACGATGCGAGCGATGGTGACTCCCCCCTGCCGGGCGTCAAGTTTCAATTGATGACGGATTCACGCCAGCCCATGATCCACAGCATACCGTTCGACCTCAACAAAAATGTCCGTCTGATCAGCTTTGAAGAGCCCAACGGGCATCTCTATGCCCTGCTGCTGATGTGGGACCAGACCTTGGACCCGGACAAGAATATCGGCGACATGTTTCTGATGGACGGCATGATTTACGAGGTCAGCGGATGGAAGTTGGACGACAGACCTTTTATTGCCCGCTACAAGAAGTCCGTGGCGGCTGACACCTATGCCACAGGCTTGCAACCTGGCGATCCAGCTGACGACATGCCTGTCGATGCGTTCATGGCCAAGGTGAAGCGAACGTGTGAGATCTTCAAGCGAGAGACGCCACAGGGACAGATAGCAGCCGGGGTGGTGCTCAACAAGACGTGCAATGCCTTCACCGGCAAACTGACAAAGCAACAGTATTTTGACCTGTTAAGCTACATCCAGCCGTTGGTAGACAGTGAAAAGAATGAAAACCTGAAAAGCATCCTGGCCTATTCCTGCTACCTGATTTACAAGAAGAGCGATGTTTATGAGGGAGACCGGAACACGGATGTCACCTCTGCGCCGACAAGGATCTCTGTGACCACTACCGACCAAGTGTCGAAGTCGGTCGTCTATAACAGCATGCTGATGAATGAGTCGGCAGAGAAGGATATGGTGGATTGCCAGATTTCTGGGACAGCTCCCTTGGAAGGCAACAAAGTGGAGGTGAGGCGCAGCATTACCAGTGAACTTTTGGCATCGTGTTCTGTCGCCGACGGCAAGTTCTCCTTCACCTGTAAATTGCCGAGGAATGAGATCTGCAGGATATTTCTCGATAACTGCGGGGAAGTCTGTTTCTTCACCGACGGACACCCCCTCACCGTGGACATGGAGACGCTGAGCGTCGTGAGCGGCAAGTCGAGCCAGAGAATCAATGACTTCTTGCAGATGGTGGAGCATGAACGACTCGCCGAGTTCCATGAGCCCGACAGTTTGAAAAAGGCTAAAATCAACCGTCAACGTGGTGAAAGGCTGCTCAAAGCCGTCCGCGAGAACCGAGACAATATTATTTCAGCATTCGCTCTCAGTAAGGTCTATACAGAAATGAGCTATGAAGAACTGAAGCCTTACCTAAGCGACGATTACGCATTCACTCACCACATTCTCCTTTCGCCGATGCGCGAATACGTGGAGGGGCTGGAGAAGCGAAAGCCAGGAAATCCCTACGTCAACCTGAAACTGGTGGACACGAAGGGTCAGCCACACCTGCTGAGCGAATATGTCGGCAAGGGATATGTCGTGCTGCATTTCTGGTATGGTCAGGGAGGTTATGGCGAGAGAATCCCGCCAGCCTTGAGAAACCTCTACACTACCTACCATCCACGCGGTGTGGAGCTCGTCAGCCTGGCTTTCAGTTTTGGAGTGGAGAGTTGGCGGAAAGAAGTCGAGCAACATCGGCTACCTTGGCCTCAGCTGATGCCTGACCCCGACACCAGCCAGCAGGCTGCAACAGCCGCCTACGGCATCCGCTCTTTTCCAGAGTTGGTCGTCATAGATCCCAAAGGAACGATTGTGGCTTGCCCCCGCAACGCGGAAGAGCTTGGCTCTTTCCTTGAGAAAATAAAGTGAATATCAGTAGATTCAAAATTTTCTTCAGTTGTTGGTTTTTTCGGTTTCTAGGTTATGAGGTGAAATGACCTCAGTATAACCCTCGAAGACCATGAGCGACATGTAGCAGTAGCTGTCATAGTAGGCGTTGAAGAGACTCTGCTCCTAGCACCCGTAGGTGTCCACGTTCGTGTCGTCGCAGTCGAGTATGATATGCCCGGGAGCCTTACCGCCGTAGGACAGGACGAACATCGTGACGAACATCTCCTGCACACGGAGAAGGTCCTCGTCGGTAACTATGTTCTCGAATCGGCACATCGTGGCCGAGGAGCACAGCTCCTTGTCCAGGGCGCCGGTGTCGACGACCAGCTGCATCATCGGGTCGCGGCGCAAGCGGTCGCAGTCGTTCACGTCCTCATAGCCCAGGCTGATCTGGAAGATGCGGGTCATGAGAATCTCCGTAAGGCTGTGGCGGACAAGATAGGGAGTGCGGCTGTCGTATATGCAGCCGGAAAGCTGGGAGGCCAGCGCCAGATGTTCCTCCTCCTGCCGGAGCATCAGCAGACCGCCATGCGAGGAAAGGCACATGTCATCGGTCGAAGCCTCGATACTGAAGTTTTTTACGGCGGAAAAGTGAAATTTCTCTGACTTTTCTTGGTTGCAAACTGAAAATTGATTAATTTTGCGCATGTGAGGTTTTATTTTGGTTTAGCATTACAAAATTAACACTTTTCTCTCTGATTACCAAAGAGTTAGCGTTAATAACCCTCACGTTTTTCATTTTAGTATGAAATATTCAGGCTATATAATTTTATATGGATGATGAAATCAATAGTTATCTTGTGACTCATAAAAATAACAACTATTTTATAGTATGTAATAATATGAAAGCCATTGTTTATTTGCTTTTTCTCTTTTTCGTAGTACTATCTGGTTGTACAAAAGGACACGAAGTCAGAGGAATTTACGTGAGTAGGGAAATGATAGATGGAGGTGATATGAGTGGGATTGATTATTGTCTGTTGTATGGGAATGCTTTAGACGGTGACTCTTCCAGCATAAAACATTATTCCACTATTAAGTCTTTTGATGGGGGATTCATATATGTACATGGAATATATCTTGTAAGATTAATCGACAGGGTTGGCGATAACAAGTTTGTAAAAGCGATAAGAGGAATCAACAAAGATGATAAATCTACAATCTGTCTGTATATAGAGGCTGGATTAGAAATTTATAAGGACTATCACACTGGCGAAGGTTCAACGGAATACACCTCAAAAAAAGATTTTTGGGATAAGCACCCTCAAATATGGCTGTTTCTGAATGAATAACAGCAATTCCTCCGTCATGATGAAATCATAGAAGGGGACTGATTTTGTATCATGGGGATGTATCATGGGGGCGGGGAATTTGATACATTTTCTTGCTTGAAGAATTAGAAAATCCTCGTTTACGGCTATTGGGAATCCGAGTGATTTTGTCAAGAAATGTTGCTTTTTCCAAATGAAAGTTGTATATTTGCAGATGAATGTATTTGAGTATATAGGCAGACACCTTAACCATCCCTAAATAATTTGCCATGAAACGGCAGCAGGCAGTTTTTTCCATCCAGACCTCCCAGAGGGGCTGCCCCGTGAGGCGGAAATCGACGAACCACCTCAGCGGCGGG
>R25__coassemble_1498_pt1 | contig 11519 bp, 11 predicted proteins | sample R25__metabat2_low_PE_048 | metagenome-assembled genome bin R25 | reverse complement strand
GTTAACCTTTTTATCTCGACTGGCTTATAATTCCCAAATTTTATCTAAATTTGTAAAAAAACGGCCGATTCTGTAGTTTTTTGCCTCCTTGGTGTGACTTACTATCAGATGATGAATTAAGAATCATGAAAGAATGAACGATTTAGAACGTGAATTTGAAGAAATGGTCAGGAAGAACCGAGGCACAATTTATACCGTGTGCTACATGTTCTCTAATGATCAGGACGAGGTGGCCGATATGTTCCAAGAGGTGCTTATCAATCTTTGGAAAAGCCTGCCCTCGTTTGAGGGGCGCTGCGATGTGCGCTCCTGGATCTACAGCGTCAGCCTGAACGTGTGCATCTCGCTCGACCACAAAAAACGGCGACATAAGATTGTGCCGCTGACTATGGACATCAACCCCTATGAAGAGATGGAAAGCAACCAGAACTCCCGGCAGATGGATATGCTTCGAAGGCGTATTGCCAAGCTTGGCCAATTCGATCGTGCCATTATTCTGTTATGGTTAGAGAATATGAGCTACGAAGAAATTGCTGCCATCATGGGCATCACGGTGAAGAACGTCTCTGTTCGTCTCTACCGTATCAAGGAGGAATTAAAAAACATGTCAAACGATTAAAAAACATAAGAATTATGGAGAATCAGAATAATAACTTGCAAGAACTGGAAGAATTGCGCAGTCAGGTCGCAGAGTTTAAGAACCGCATGGAGCAGCAGGAGATTGTCAGCCGACACCTGTTGAAAGAGGCGATGAAAGGCCACGTGTCGTGGATTAAGCAGATGAGTTTTTGGGGCAGCGTAGCGGAATTGGCGTTATTACCTTTGTTTGTTTACGTTCTAAGAAGCATCGCCGGTTTTTTGTGGCTACCAATTATTGTCCTAGGTCTTTTGATAGCTGGTGAGGCCGTTTTCAACTTTTGGAATGTCAGTACCATCCGCGACAAACATCTTGCAGTTGATGATGTGCTCAGTGCCCAGCAGCGGCTGATAACCTTCAAGCGCAGGGAGAAACTTTACACGTTCGGCATACTGCCTTTCCTATTGCTTTGGTTAGCATGCATTCCGTTTGGCGTTTTTCATGGCACCGACATCGCTTTCCCCTCAAGAGATAGATTGGTTGTTTATTGCGTGGCTATTGTCATTGTATTTGCCTTGTTATTCTATGTCTTTTCTCGCGAGATGCGCTCGCTGAACAAGGCCATCAAGGCTATTGACGAATTTGCCGGTAAGGAATAAACAAATAAGTTTGTTCACTATGCCGACGAATCGCCTCTGATGGCCTCAGACCGTGCGGTTTATTTGGCTAAAAATAGTTAAGGATAGTGTAAGTTGCAGATAGTCAGGTGCGAACCGAGTCTTCAACGAGGATGAGTATTAAAGCCTGCCGTAAGGCTTAAACAATTTAATACCAGCGAGATAAACAATAATTATTTGTTTGTCTCGCTGGTGTTTTATTTATTGGTGTCTCAACCAGAAGTATAGGAAATAATCGTAGATAAAGTATTGCCCATTATTGCTTGTAATGAAGTCTTTTTCCTGTAAGGCGGACAAATTCCGTTGAACGCCACTGGCAGAGGTGAGATGTTATTTTCTCTATCGAGAGATACGTTTGCTGAATAGTTGCGTTTACCCTTCTTTTTGTTATTAAGGTGGGTTCTATTAATTATGTCGAGGCGATTTTTGATTTTTAGTCGTGTGCAGAGTGTAAGTTGAAGAGGGAGTATAGCGGGCTATACGACCGATGAGACTTGACGCTATGCACCGAATAAAAACAAAAAGCGACCGAAACAAATTCTATGGAATACTGCCTTTAATATCAAACAGAATTAATAGAACACACCTTAAATGTTGTTTTGTCATATATAACCACATGGATGTTACAATGTGGTTACAGCTGCGGTCTGCAACCGGATTGTAATACGATTCGATGTGCCGTAAACCGTCCAATGCGTAATTTTGCCGGAAAAACAAGACTATGACGCAAAATTACGTGATGATTGTGATGAAGCTGCTCGGTGCCTTGGGCTTGCTGATCTATGGTATGAAGATGATGAGCGACGCGCTCCAGAAGATGGCGGGTCCCCAGTTGCGCCACATTCTGGGACGCATGACCACCAACCGCCTTATGGGCATGCTCACCGGCACTTTCGTAACCTGTGCCGTGCAGTCGTCGTCGGCCACCACGGTCATGACGGTGTCGTTCGTCTCGGCCGGACTGCTCACCCTCTCACAGGCCATCTCGGTCATCATGGGAGCCAACATCGGTACCACCCTCACGGCGTGGATTATGTCGCTGGGCTATAACGTAGACCTTACCAATGTGGTATTCCCCGCATTCCTGGTGGGCATCGTGCTCATCTACCGCAAGCGGTTCCGCTTCGTGGGCGATTTCCTTTTCGGTATCGCCTTCCTCTTCTTCTCGCTCGTCATGCTCAGTGCTACGGGGCGCGAGATGGACTTGGAGCACAACGAGACCGTTGTGGCCTTCTTTGCCTCGTTCGATACCGGCAGCTATTGGACCATCCTTTCCTTCTTGGCCATCGGCACCCTCATTACTTGTGTAGTGCAGTCGTCGGCCGCCGTGATGGCCATCACCATCCTGCTCTGCTCCACGGGTGTGCTGCCCATCTATCTGGGCATCGCCTTGGTGATGGGCGAGAACATCGGCACTACCGCCACTGCCAACTTGGCCGCTCTTGGTGCCAACACGCAAGCCCGCAGGGCCGCTTTGGCGCATCTCGTCTTCAACGTGTTCGGCGTGATATGGGTGCTCTGCGTGTTCTATCCCTTTGTCGACTTTGTCTGCCACTTGGTGGGCTACGACCCGAAAGCGGGTGGACAGACTGCCCTGCTGCCGGTGGTGCTGGCCATGTTCCACACTTGTTTCAATGTCACCAATACTGCCATTCTGATAGGATTCATACCGCAGTTGGAAAAGCTGGTGTGCTGGTTGCTGCCGGAGAAAAAGGAGGAAGTGGCCGGTGATTTCCACTTGCAGTATATCCATGCCAACCTGATAAAGACCCCTGAGATAGCGGTGCTGCAGGCCGAAAAGGAAATATCGCGCTTCGCCGACAAGGTGGGCCAGATGTTCGGCGAGGTGCGCCAACTTTTCACCGAGGACGACAACGAGACGTTTGACGACCTCTACGCACAGATTGAACAGGAGGAGGACCTGTCCGACCAGATGGAGCTGGAGATAGCCCACTTCCTGGAGCAGGTGAGCAACGACCATCTGAGCGATGTGACCAAAATGAAAATACGGCAGATGATGCGTGAGATAGGCGAACTGGAATCTATCGGCGACGCCTGCTACAATCTGGCACGCACGGTGAACCGCCGCCGACAGTCGGGACTCCGCCTCAGCGATGTGCAGGACAGCCAGTTGGCAGATATGATGACCTTGTGTGAGAAGGCTATCGAACAGATGCGGTTTACCATGCACGGCCACCGCCGCCAGCATACTATCGACGAGACTTACCATCTGGAGAACGGCATCAACCAGATGCGCAACCGCCTTAAGACCGACAATATACGGGCCGTGAACGAACATGAGCACGACTATGCCACAGGAGCCATTTTCTCGGATATGGTGGGAGAGTTGGAAAAACTGGGCGACTATGTGGTTAATGTGGTGGAGGCCCGTCTGGGAAAGAACGCCCTCAGTGTGGTGTAGTGCCTATGTTAACATTTTGTAGTACGGTAAGTTACATTTGTATTACAGCACCTGCGTGTAATGTTATTGTAATCGGTTTTTCTTGAAAAAAGAGGTGTTCGATGTTAATTTTGTACCACAGCATAAACTAATTGATACAAGAAAGATGAAAACAATTAAAATCCTTACCATGACCTTGTTGCTCGCATTCCAGGCAGTCGCCTGCAGCGGAGGCGACAAAGTGATAACGGTAGAAGCGCTGCCCGCCGCTGCGCAGACACTCATAGGAAAGTATTTTGGCGGCAAGCAGGTATCGCTTGTGAAAAGAGACAAGGAAGGCCTGAAAACCTACTACGATGTGGTGATGGCCGATGGTGTAAAGTTGGAATTCGACAGCAAGGGCGAGTGGAGAGATATAGAGGACAAACAGAACGGGGTGCCGGCCGAACTGGTGCCGGCCGAAATAAGCGCCTATGTGGCCCAAAACTATACCGGACAGCGAATCCTGAAGATAGACCGTACGCGTACAGGCTTTGAGATTGACCTTGCCAACGGGCTCGAATTGACTTTCAACAAACAGTTTAAACTGACCGATATCGACGATTGAACACTTGAGTTATTATAATAAAAACCCAACGACAATGAAAACAATCAAAATCCTAATGCTGGCACTCCTTGCAGTGCTGCAACTCACATCGTGCAGCTCCGACGATGATGAAGTGGTGATCAACCAGACCGACCTGCCCGCTGCGGCACAGACCTTCCTGAGCGAATACTTCAACGGACTGCAAGTGACGCGCGTGGAGAAAGACGATGAGAATGGTTCCGACCGCTACGATGTGTATCTGGCCGACGGCACAGAGGTGGAATTTGACCAAAGCGGAGCATGGACAGATGTAGACTGCAAGACCAAAGCGGTGCCCGCTGCCATCGTGCCCGAGGCAATAGGCAGATACGTGGCCGACAACTATGCATCTCTCTCGATAGTGCAGATAGAGCGTGAGAGCTATGGCTATGACATCGAACTGTCAGACGGCCTTGATATCCAGTTCGACCGCGATTACAATGTGATACGCGTTGGCGACTGATCACAGTCGGCTATTCCTTCAAGGGCACCGCCTTCAGGGCAGTGCCCTTGAAGGGTTTATTGTAAACGAAAAAAGGTTGTAGCGGAATAATTATCATTTTTTCTTAACTTTTGAGGAAATTGTTGCTTATTTGTCTTATTTTTGTGGCTGATTATGGATAAAAAACGGATTTTGATAGTTGACGATGAGCAAGACCTGTGCGACATCCTGGCCTTCAACCTTGAGGTAGCCGGCTTTGAGACCGACTGCGCCTATTCGGGCGAAGAAGGACTGCGGAAGGACCTGCAGACCTACGACCTGTTCCTGCTCGATGTGATGATGCCCGGCATGTCGGGCTTTGAGATGGCGAGGCGGCTGAAGGTCGACCGGCGCACCGCCCATCTGCCCATTATCTTTCTTACGGCCAAGGATGAGGAAGATGATGTGTTGCAAGGCTTCGGCATAGGAGCCGACGACTATGTGAAGAAACCCTTCTCGGTGAAGGAGGTGATGGCAAGAGTGAAGGTTGTATTAAACAGGAAGCAGACTGGTGCTCAGCCCATCGGGCACCTTTCTTACAAAGGTCTGGTGGTGGACAATGTGGGCAAGACCGTCACCATCGACGGCGCGCCTGTGGTCTTTACACGCACGGAGTTCGACCTGCTCTGTCTTTTCCTGCAGCATCGCGGAGAGGTGTTCTCCCGCCAGCAACTGCTCGATGAGGTGTGGCCGAAAGATGTGATTGTGACCGAACGCACGGTCGACGTCAATATCACGCGCCTTAGAAAGAAGTTGGGTGCCTATGCCGCTTGTATAGTCACCCGGCTGGGATTCGGCTACACTTTTGAGGAGTTGGAACATTAATGGCGTGAGCGATGAAACAGATGACCGAGGGACGAAAGATGTGGATGAGTGTGATGGCGATATTCATCGTGTTTGCCGTCACTTTCATCGTGTTCGACGACTTCGACCGCAAGTCGATGCCGCTCGACGAGGCCGGCGAACGACATCTGCTCGTCTTCGCCCTTGTGGTCATGGCAGGACTGGGATGGCTGCTCTATGGCTATGCCAGGCGTATGGACGAGCGCATCAGTAGGCAGCAGCAGGAAAAGCACAGCCAGCTGAGGCGCGAACTGACTCAGAACATCGCCCATGAGCTGAAGACACCCGTGGCCAGCATCCTCGGCTATACCGACACCCTCCTGGAGAACCGTAACATCTCAGAGCAGACACTGTGGCAGTTCGTAACGCGCACCAATGCCCAGGCCCGCAGACTGACGGCGCTGTTGCAGGACCTCTCTACACTCAACAAGATGGACTATGCACCAGAACTGTTGACCAAGGAGAGAATTGATGTGTCGGCCCTGGTGGCCGATATCGTGCTCGAGACGGAGAAGAGACTGACCGACCGGCAGATGACTTTCCGCAACTGCCTGCCCAACGATATCAGTATACAGGGCAACTGGCAACTGCTGTACAGCATCTTCCGAAACCTGACCGACAATGCCGTGTCCTATGCCGGCAACGGCACCTTCATCCAGCTCTCCGCCGAACGGCGTGGCGACTTCTGGCATTTCACTTTCAGCGATAATGGAGTAGGGGTGGATGCTGCCCATCTGCCGCGGCTCTTTGAACGTTTCTATCGTGTAGACAAGGGCCGAAGCCGAGACATGGGCGGTACCGGACTGGGACTGGCCATTGTAAAGAATGCCGTGACCCTGCATGGAGGCCAGATTTCTGCCTGCAACAATCCCGGAGGTGGCCTCCGCTTCGACTTTTCCCTCAGAAAATAACGCTCCCCAGCCAGTTTGCAACCGAGTTGCACATTTCATGCCTTACCTTTGCACCCGACATCCGGATAGAGCCGATGTCTTTCAACAATAAAAGTAAGGCAATGACACACCATCATCATCACGAATCACAAGCGTGCTGCTGTCAGGAGCAGCACGCCCATCATCATGACCATGACCATCATGACCATGAACATGAGCATCATCATGACCATGACCACAACCATCACCATCATCACGAAGAGGGCAGTCTGAGGCGCCAGGTGCTGCTTATAGCGGCCACCACGCTGCTCCTCATAGCCGCGGTCGTAGTGGAGAAGACTTGCAGTCTGCCCACCTGGCAACTGCTGCTGGTCTATCTTGTGCCCTATCTGCTCATAGGCCACGACACCCTGAGGGAGGCCGCCGAGGGACTGGCCCACGGCGATGCCTTCGACGAGCACTTCCTTATGTCGGTGGCCACACTCGGCGCACTGGCCATAGGATTCCTGCCGGGAGCGGAGAATCAGTTTCCCGAAGCGGTGTTCGTGATGCTCTTCTTCCAGGTGGGCGAACTCTTTGAGGGCTATGCCGAGGGCAAGAGCCGCGACAGCATAGCGCACCTGATGGACATACGTCCCGATGCGGCCCATGTGGAGCGGCAGGGTGAAGTGCAGACCGTGGCACCCGACCAGGTGCAAACCGGTGAGACCATTGTGGTAAAACCGGGTGAGAAAGTGCCGCTCGACGGCGTGGTCCTTGAGGGGCATACCTCACTCAACACCGTGGCACTCACGGGCGAGAGCGCACCGCGCGATGTGGCGGAGGGCGACGAGGTGGTGTCGGGCTGTCAACCTATCGGGACTCATCAAGGTGAGGACCACCAAGTGCTATGGCGAGAGCACCGTGGCCAAGATTATCCGCCTGGTGGAGGACGCCGGACAGCACAAGTCGAAGAGCGAGGCCTTCATCACACGGTTCGCCCGTATCTACACCCCCATCGTGGTGGGAGCCGCAGTGATGCTGGCCCTGGTGCCGCCGCTCTGCTCGGGCCATTTCGCCGCCGCCTTCCCCACCTGGCTCTACCGCGCCCTGATGTTTCTCGTGGTGTCGTGTCCCTGTGCGCTCGTCATCAGTGTGCCGCTCACTTTCTTCGGCGGCATCGGAGGCGCTTCGCGTCGGGGCATCTTGGTGAAGGGGGCCAACTATATCGATGTGCTCTCGCGGCTCCATACTGTGGTGTTCGACAAGACCGGAACCCTCACACACGGACAGTTTGCCGTAGAGGCCGTACATCCAGACCTCTGCGATGAGCGCCAACTGCTCCATCTGGCCGCCCATGTGGAACATTTTACCACACACCCCATCGGAGCCGCCTTGCGCGACGCCTTCCCCGAGGAGGCTACCGACGGTTGCTCGGTCACCGAGGTGGAGGAGGTGGCCGGACAGGGCATAAGGGCCCGGGTGGAAGGCCGCATGGTGTGCGTGGGCAATACCAAGATGATGGATGCCGTGGGGGCGCATTGGCACGACTGCCACTGTGTGGGCACCATCATTCATGTGGCCATCGACGGCACCTACGCCGGACATATCGTGATTAATGACCGCGTCAAGGACGACAGCGCCGATGCGGTGACCCAACTTGCCGCACTGGGGGTGGAGCGCACCGTGATGCTCACCGGCGACCGCCACGAGGTGGCGGCCGATGTGGCCGGAAAACTCCATCTCACCGACTACAAGGCCGACCTCCTGCCGGCCGACAAGGTGGAGCAGGTGGAACGGCTGAAGAGGGACACACCGCAGGGTGGCTATCTTGCCTTCGTGGGCGACGGCATCAACGACGCACCCGTGCTGGCAAGGGCCGATGTGGGCATTGCCATGGGGGCTCTGGGCAGCGACGCCGCTATCGAGGCGGCCGACGTGGTGCTCATGGACGACAAACCCTCAAAAATAGCGCTGGCCGTGCAGATAGCACGCCGAACCCTGTCGATAGCACGTCAGAACGTGTGGTTCGCCATCGGTGTGAAGGTGGCTGTACTCCTGCTGGCGGCCTTCGGACTCGCCACCATGTGGATGGCTGTCTTCGCCGACGTGGGCGTGACCGTGCTGGCCGTGCTCAATGCCATGAGAGCACTGCGTGCGTAGGACCATGTTCCGCATCGCTCAATAACTGAAGAAAAATCCCGCCTGCAGACAATAATTGCAGGCGGGATGCGTTATACATACGTGCACAGACTGAAATTATTGCTTGTAGGTGTACTGCTCCTCATGTGCGGAAAGGCAATGGGGCAGTACGATGTGTCCTTTAGTCACTATTGGACAATGGAACCCTATTTCAATCCGGCTGCCGTGGGTAAACTGCCTAAAATCAATGTCTCCGCTGCCTATGCCCTTAATTTCGCCGGATTCGAAAACAACCCCAAAACCATGTATGTGGGTGGCGATATGCCCTTCATGCTCGGAAATGTCGTCAACGGCGTGGGACTCTCCCTGCTCAACGACCAGATAGGTCTCTTTACCCATCAGCGCCTCGTGGCACAGTATGCCCTCAAAAAACGCCTCTTCGGCGGTACACTGAGCGTGGGCGTGCAGGGAGGCGTAATCATGGAGAACTTCGACGGCAGCGAGCTCGACGTGGCAACCACCGGCGACCCGGCCTTCTCCACCTCAGAGGTGAAAGGGCAGGCCCTGGACCTGGCCGCGGGCATCTACTACACCCACGGACCGTGGTATGTGGGACTCTCGGCGCAGCACCTCACGGCACCGCTCATCGAGCTGGGCGAGACCAACGAGCTGCAGTTAGACAGAACCTATTATTTCACAGGTGGATACAATATTAAGTTGAGAAATCCGTTTCTTACTATACATCCCTCCGTCAGGGCAATGACCGACGGCGTGGCCTACAGGGGCGACATCACCACGCGCCTGTGCTACACCAACAACAAGCGGGTCATGTATGTGGGAGCCGGGTGGAGCCCCACCAATTCGGTGACTTTCTTCCTCGGAGGAAAAATACAGGGCATCGAACTGGGCTACAGCTACGAGTTCTACACCTCCGGCCTGAGCATGGGCTACGGCAGCCATGAGCTCTTCGTGGGCTACCAGATAGATGTGGAATTGCAGAAAAAAGGAAAGAACAAACATAAAAGTGTGAGAATACTCTAAAATATGAATAGAAATTTTTGTATGGCAGTTGTATGCGCTGTCTCCCTGGTGGTGGTCACCGGATGCATGGGCGGCAAAGCAGCCTCTACTTCAGGCAGAGGAGGCGAGGTCGTAGGCGTGGGAGGCGGCAGAAGCTTCAAAGAGCCGGCGCCATACGGCATGACCATGGTGAAAAGGGGTTTCCTCAGAATGGGTATCGACCAGAAAGACACCCTCTGGGGAAAGGAAACTCCCGTGAAAGACATCTCTGTCGATGGCTTCTGGATGGACGAGACCGAGGTGTCCAACTCGCAGTACAAACAGTTTGTCTACTGGGTGCGCGACTCCATCCTGCGCGAGCGGCTCGCCGACCCGGCCTACGGCGGCGATGACTCGTACAAGATAACCGAAGACAAGAATGGCGACCCCGTGAAACCTCATCTCGACTGGAAAAAGTCGCTGCCCAGAAAACCCAACGAGGATGAGCAGAGGGCCTTTGAGAGCCTCTATGTCACCAACCCAGTGACGGGCGAGAAAATGCTCGATGCCAGCCAGATGAACTACCGCTATGAGATATACGACTACACCACGGCTGCTCTCCGGCGCAACCGCCTCGTGGCTTCGGAGCGCAACCTCAACACCGATGTGGTGGTCGACCCCAACGAGGTGGTCATGATATCCAAAGACACGGCTTATATCGACGATGAGGGACGCATCGTGCGCGAAACCATCAACCGCCCGCTGTCGGGCCCCTGGGACTTCCTCAACACCTATATCGTGAACATCTATCCCGACACCACCTGCTGGGTGAACGACTTCCGCAACTCCGACAACGAGATTTACCTGCGGAGCTATTTCAGCAATCCTACCTACAACGACTATCCTGTGGTGGGGGTGACATGGGAACAGGCCAACGCCTTCTGCGCATGGCGCACCGACTATCTGCTCAAGGGACTCGGACCGGAGGCGCGCTACGTGCAGCGCTACCGCCTGCCCACCGAGGCTGAGTGGGAGTATGCCGCAAGAGGCAAGGACGGCACCGAATTCCCCTGGGAAAACGAAAGCGTGAAAAGCGGCGACGGATGCTTCTTCGCCAACTTCAAGCCCGACAAGGGCAACTATACCATGGACGGCAACCTCATTACCAGCCGTGTGGGTATCTACTCGTCCAACTCGAACGGACTTTTCGATATGGCCGGCAACGTGGCCGAGTGGACCAGCACCGTCTATACAGAGGCGGGTGTCGACGCCATGAACGACCTCAACCCGCAGCTCGAGTACAAAGCGGCTCTCGAAGACCCCTACCGGCTCAAGAAGAAGAGCGTCAGGGGCGGCTCTTGGAAAGACCCGGAGTCGTACATCCGCTCGGCATGGCGCTCCTGGGAGTACCAGAACCAGCCGCGCTCCTATATCGGATTCCGCTGCGTGAGAAGTCTGGCCAGCTCGTCGACCGTAAAACAGAAAGGTAACAGTAAGAAAAAATAAACCATGACACAATACAGCAAATACAATGTCATATACCGTCTGCAGAAGTGGATGGACAGCGTGCCGGGACAGACGTTCCTGAACTACGCATACAGCTGGGGCGCATCGGTCGTGATTGCCGGTACTCTCTTCAAACTTACCCACTTGCCGGGTGCCAACCTCATGCTTTTCCTGGGTATGGGCACCGAGGTGGTGGTGTTCTTCCTCTCTGCCTTCGACCGGCCTTTCGACAAGACGACCGACGGTATGGAACTGCCCACACATGTGCGGCCGCAAACCGAAGAGGGCGATGATGACCTCTACGATGAGGAGGGCAACCTGGTGGAAGCTCCCGAAGGACAGCACGTGGGCGTGCAGGGACCCGTCGTGGGCGGTGGTGGAGGCACCATCATCCTGGGC
>R25__coassemble_1492_pt1 | contig 11548 bp, 10 predicted proteins | sample R25__metabat2_low_PE_048 | metagenome-assembled genome bin R25 | reverse complement strand
ACCGCTACTTCAGCATCACGATGCTCGTCTTCACCATCATCAGCGCCCCCTATTGGTCGGCCACCACCGATGCCTATGCGCGCGGCGACATGGCCTGGATACGCCAAGCCCGCCGACGCATGGACAAGATAGTGATGGGTGTTGCCGCCGTGCTGGCGGTGATGGTGGCCGTTTCGCGTCCGGTGTATGCCCTTTGGGTGGGCACCGAGGTGGAGATACCCCTTCCGCTGAGTATCCTCATGGCCGTTTATCTGCTGGTCATCCTGGCCAGTCTGAGCTATTCTTACTATCTGAACGGCATCGGAGTGCTCCAGCTGCAGCTCATACTGACGGTGACGGCCGCCATCGTGTTCATCCCGCTCACCTATCTTATGGTGCATTACCGGCACGACATAACGAGTGTGCTCATCGTGATGATACTGGTGAATGTGCCGGGACTCATCGTGAACAAGATGCAGCTGCACCGCCTGACACACAACAAAGCAACCGGAATCTGGATTAAATAGGCCTCATCGCATGGAAAGACCCACTATAGCCATTCTGCTGGCCACCTACAACGGAGCCCAGTATCTGGGCGAACTGATTGATTCGCTCCTGAGGCAGTCGTATCCCTATTTCACCGTCTACATCCACGACGACGGGTCGACCGACGGCACCGTGGCATTGGAGGAAGACTACGCGCAAAAGCATGAGAACATACAGCTGCTTCGCTATGAGAGCCAGCATGGCGCCTGCGCCAACTTCCTCAGCATGCTGGAACGGGTGGAGGCCGACTACTATCTCTTTTGCGACCACGATGACGTGTGGGACGAGGACAAGGTGCGGCTGAGCCTTGAGGCCATGCGTCAGGAAGAGCAGAAGACACCCGGCCGGGCCGTCATCGTGCACACCGACCTGTATGTGGTGGACAGCACCCTCCAGCCCATAGCCCGCTCTTTCCTGCGCTACAATGGCCTGCACCCAGAATACCTCACCACCTTCGACGAGGCCGTGATACCCTTTGTCACGGGTTGCACGATGATGATGAACGCTGCCGCCCGCAAGGCGATGCGAAAACCCCAGAAGGCGGTGGCCATGCACGATGTATGGGCCACCTACTGCGTGCTGAGCCAGGGAGGCACCGTGCGGCTGATAGACCAGCCCTTGGTCTTCTACCGCCAGCACGGCACCAACACCGTCGGTGCCCGCGACATCAGGAAGGTGACCCTTGGCTACCGTATGAAGCATCTGGTCCAGATACTGAAGAACAACCAGGCCAACTACAGCATGCTCCGGTCATTGGGCTATGGCTCTGTGCTGAAATACATCAGATACAAACTGCGCTACAAACGGCGTGTGCTGAGAAACCGATAAGTAAGAAAAACACTACAGATATGGAAGAAAGAAAAAGCAAAAGAATTGTGGTCGACTTCATCGAACTGCTGAAAGTCGTCGGCAAAGACAAGCTGATGATGGCCGTATTTCTCGGTCTGGCAGCCGTTCTGGGTCTGGCCGTTGCCTTTGGCACGCCCAAGGAGTACAAGGCATCGGTGATGCTCGCTCCCGAGTCGACCACCGGCAACAGTCTCACCTCCAACATATCATCCATCGCCTCGATGGTGGGCATGGACATGGACTTCGGCAGCAGCAGCGATGCCATCTATCCAGAGCTGTATCCAGACCTGATAGGATCGAACGACTTCATCGTGAGTCTGTTTCCCGTTGAGGTGACCACGAAAGACGGCAGTGTGACCACCGACTACTACGACTATCTGCTGAACCACACCAAGAAAGCCTGGTACACCTTTCCCGCCCGTCTGCTGCACGACATCGTTGCGAAGCTGAAGACCGACGATGTGCCCTTCACGGGCGACAGCACGAAGGTGAACCCGTTTCACCTGAGCAAGATGCAGCACAACATAGCGAACAAGATAGGCAAGAGCATCAACTGCACGGTCGACAAGAAGACCAGTGTCATCACCATTGAGGTGAAAGACCAAGACCCGGTCATCTCGGCCGTGATGGCCGACTCCATCAAGAACCGCCTGCAGGCCTTCATCACCCAGTACCGCACGCAGAAAGCCCGCAATGACCTGGCCTATATGGAGAAGCTTTTTATGGAGGCCAAGGAGGAATATGTGACGGCCCGCCAGCAATATGCCGCCTACTCCGACGCCAACCAGGACCTCATTCTGCAGACCTACCGTGCCAAGCAGGAAGACCTGGAGAATGAGATGCAGCTCAAGTACAATGCCTACACCCAGATGTACGAGCAGCTGCAGATATCCAAGGCCAAAGTCCAGGAGAGCACCCCCGCCTTCACCGTGGTGCAGTCGGCTTCCGTACCGCTGAAACACATCAACAAGTCGAAACTGATGGTCATGACCATCTTCATGTTTCTCGGATTCGTGCTCCGTGTGCTGATACTGATGTGGCAGCACCGCAAGGACGTATTCCTATTGGCATAGAAAAGCATCATAAGGTGGCCTTTCACGACGACACAGACCTGACGGCTCCCCGGTGGAGCGTGTGGAGAGAATGTTCTCTCCATTGGCGGAGCTATGCAGTCACCTCGGCCTTGGCCATCGTGGCTGCCCTCATCATATGTGCCGGCATTCCGAAGCGCTACACCTCGCAGGTGAAGATAAGCGACGAGCATTTCGAGACCGACCTGCTCATCGGTCTCAACAACATGGCCGCCTGGGCCAAAGGAGCCATCAATGAGCACAAGGGTCTGCGCATGCCCCAGGTCTACTACCGGCTGATAGAGTCGCCCTCTTTCATTGAGGAAATGTCGCAGGTGCGGCTGGAGAACAAGGGCACCGACTACTACCACTACCTGGCACATGAGCACAAAGCCTCGCTCTGGGAGCGGATATGGAGAGGCATCAGCCGCGACACACTTTCGGAGAGAGACCGCATCCACGCCATCATCCACGAGAACATCCGCTCGAAGGTGTCGTCGAAATACGGTACCGTCGTGCTGCAGGTGACCGACCAGGACCCTGTGGTGGCAGCGCTTGTGGCCGACTCGGTGAGAGCCCATCTGGAGAAACGTCTGGCCGACTATGCCCGCGAGAGATACACCCGCGACCTGAAAACCGCCGTCAGCAAGATGGAAGACTCACGCCGGCGTTTTGAGGCAGCGCGCGATGAGTACACCCGTTTCAGAGACAGCCACCAAGACCTCACCTCGGCCGTGGCAGAGAGCATGGAAGACCATCTGATGAATGAGTACGACAACACCTTCAGCGCCTTCTCAAGAGACCGCGAGCAATACTTCCGCGCCAAGGCCTTCGTCGACAAGTTCTCTCTCAAGTTTGCCGTCTTAAAGAATGCCTCTGTTGCCCAGGAGCCGTCCGGTCCCGTCACCTTCGGCTATGTGTCGGCATTCCTGTTTCTGGCTTTTGTCGCCACCACCTGGTGGTGTCTGGGCCGCCGCACCTATCAAGAACATAAAGCCGCGTCGTAATGGATATACTGTTCATACTCATCATGGGCATCATGCTTGCCGCCTTTCTGTTTTTCAAGATAGGCGACACCTTCTCGCCGTGGACCATCACCACAGCGGTGTGGCTGGCCATTTTGGTGATGTTTCAGTTTCAAGGCGACCTGCTGTATCCTCTTGGCGACCAATTCTACACCTGCCTGGCCCTTTGGGTGCCACTTTTCTGCGCCTCAGCGCTCATCACCTATCATGTGCTGCCCAAGTCGAATGCCGATGCCGGCACCATTGCCCAATCGCCGCCCATCAGCACGGTCGTGTTCAACACGCTCTATGTCATCTCCATGGTCATCACCCCCCTCTACCTGTACAAGATTATCCAGGTGGTGACCATGTTCGACACCGCCGACATGCTGAGCAATATCCGCCTGCTGGCTGTCTACGGCGATGAGAGCTACGGATTCCTCAACTACTCCTATGTGATGAACCAGGTGCTCATTGTGGTCGGTCTGTGGCGGTATCCCAAGATACCGCTTTGGCAACTTCTCACCATTATCATGGCCGGTCTGATGAGCGCATTTGCCATCATGGAGAAAGGCATGCTCTTTTTCCTCTTCCTTTCCGTACTCTTCGTACTCTATGAGAAAGGAGTGATAAAGGTCCGCTCCATCATCCTCTCACTGGCCACAATCGTGCTGCTGTTTTTCATTATCAATTCGGCACGCAGTTTTACTGAAGACGCCGACCCCAACGACGCCATCCCCTTCCTCGACTTCTTCGCCATCTACGTTCTATCGCCCTCGGTGGCCTTCGAGCAGGTGACCGAAGACCTGACGCCACAGTTTGGCTCCCACACCTTTGCCACCATATACCTCTTCCTGAACCGTTTCGGCGGCGACTATGAGCTGAACAGCAAACTGCAGGAGTTTGTGTGGGTGCCTCTTCCCACCAATGTGTTCACCGTGTTCCAACCCTTCTTTGAGGATTTCAAATACAGGGGCGTGGCCTTCTTTGCCGTGTTCTACGGATTTTTCTCGGGCTGGTGCTACCGTCTGATGCGCAACGGCAGCGGTGTGGGCAAATGCCTTTATGTGTATGTGGTGTATGTGCTGGTGCTGCAGTTCTTCCAGGAGAACGTGATGATGAGTCTGGTGCCCGTCATGCAGTTTATCTTCTTCGTGGTGCTCATCATGCAGCAGAAGATACGAGTGTCGCTCCTGTCGAAACATTTCAAAACGCCATGAAAAGGAAAGTAACCATATTGATGTCGACCTACAACGGCGAGGACTTTCTGGAAGAGCAGTTGCAGTCGCTCCTTTCGCAACAGGATGTGGAAACCGACATCCTGGTGCGCGACGACGGCTCCACCGACCGAACCCGCGACATACTGGACCGTTGGCAAGACGAAGGCAAGCTCACCTGGTATGGCGGTGACAACCTGGGATGGGCCATGAGCTTCATGCACCTGCTGACCCACGCGCAGCCCGATGCCGACTACTACGCCTTCTGCGACCAGGACGACATCTGGCTGCCCGACAAGCTCTCCCGCGCCGTCGGCATGATAGAACAGCAGGAACACGACTGTGTGCTCTACTGCTCCAACGTGACCTACTACCGTAACGGCCGCGAAGAAGGACTTGTAAAGCCGGCGGGGCTGCACTTCGACATCTACACCGCCATGGTAAAATGCCTCACCGTGGGGTGCACGATGGTGATGGACAACACTTTGGCCAGCCACATCAGGAACCATCCGCCCCATAGAGTGAGCGCCCACGACTTCTGGGTATACCAGGTGGCCTCCGCCATCGGCACGGTGTGCTACGACGAGACCTCGCACATGCTCTACCGCCAGCACGACCACAACCAAATAGGCCAGAAGCGCACTTGGCGAGAGGTGTGGCAGCGGCGCCTGAAGACGCTGCACACCTTCTGGAGCCAGCATGACCGGGAAGAAATGGCCCGCGAACTGCTCCACTGCCATGCCGCCAGTATGCCGGCGGCGAGGAGGCAAGCAGTGGAAGAGATGGCCCTGTACAGGCAATCGGCCGCCAGACGACTGCGGCTATTTGCCGACCGCCGATACACGATGGGGCACTTCTCCAACGATTTTTTCCTTCGCCTTCGCATCCTGCTGGGCAAAGTATGAATAACCCACCAAACCCCTACCCTATGAAAACGACCATCAAGAACCTCATGCTCACCGGCTTCATGCTGCTGTTCTGTCTCGGTGTCAATGCCCGCGACTTCGTCATCACCTCTTACGGTGCCATGAAAGGGTCAAAGACGCCCTGCACGGCAGCCATCCAGCAGGCCATCGACGAATGCCACAAAGCCGGCGGCGGCCGCGTGGTGGTGCCCAAGGGCAAATTTGTGACAGGCGCCATCGTGTTGAAAAGCGGTGTCACACTTCATGTGGAGCAAGGAGCCAAACTGCTGGGCAGCACCAATCCCGCCCATTACGTGCTCTCCAAAGGGCGGCCCGGCGTCACCATCACGTCGCAGCTCATTTTCGCCGCCAATGCCGTCAATATCGGCATCACCGGCAGCGGCACCATCGACGGACAGGGGAAAAACTTCACCGACGAGGCCTGCAATGCGCACGGCATCACCCGCCCCATGCTGATCCGCTTTGACACCTGCAAGGGGATAACCGTGAGCGGTGTCACGATGCGCAATTCGGCTGTCTGGATGCAGCACTACTATGCCTGTGAGAACATGACCATCAAAGACATCAAGGTGTACAACCATTGCAACAACTGCAACGACGGCATGGACATCAACGGCTGCCGCAATGTGACGGTGAGCGGAGCTGTTGTCGATGCCGACGACGACGGCATCTGCCTAAAGAACTTCACCTCACAGCCCTGCAGCAACATCACCGTGACCAACTGCACGGTGAGCAGCCACTGCAATGCACTCAAGATAGGCACGGAGACCTATGGCGACTTCGACAAAATCACCTTCAGCCACTGCACGGTGAAACCCAGCAAGCAGAAGAAGGTGCACAACGGACGCGCCAACGGTATCTCGGCCGTATCGATAGAAAGTGTCGACGGCAGCAGAATCACCAACGTGACCGTGAGCGATATCACGGTGAAAGGTACTGAGACCCCCATCTTCGTGCGCCTGGGCAACCGCGGCAACACTTACGGACAGAAAACCACCACGCCCAAGCGGGGCAGCATAAACGGTGTGGTGATAACAGACGTGACCGTGACAGGAGCCGGCAGCACGGGCTGCTCCATTTCGGGCCTGCCGGGCCAGGAGGTGGAAAACATCAAGCTGAGCAATATCGTCATCAATCACAACGGAGGTATGGGTGAGACCGCCGCCCCCAAAGACGAGAAAGCGAAGGCCTATCCCGAGGGCACCATGTGGGGCGTACTGCCCGCCTCAGGCTTCTTCGTGAAAAATGCCAAGAATGTGGATTTCTCAGAGGTGAATGTCAGGACCCGGAAGGTTGACGCACGTCCAGCCATATACCGTGTGAATGCGAAATAGAAAAGCAATGGCCAGTTCTAGAAACTGGCCATTGCTTTTCTGTACCTACTTGCCATCTGCGTGAGCGAATACCTCTCCCTGAAATCCATATGGAGCGGCAGGCTCTTCCACCCCATTATCTTTTCGGCGAGTGCTTGGGTGTCGCCCGGCGAGAAGAGCTGCTCCTCATCAAGCAGTTCCCGAAAGGCCGCAATGTCGGTGGCCGCCACAGGCAAGCCGCATACAGAAGCCTCGATTATGGTGAGTCCGAAGCCCTCCGACAAGGAAGTGGAAACATATACGTCGGCCGATTTCAAGATAGAACCAATATCCGTGCGGCGGCCCATGAAGAGAATGCGGTTTTCCAGTCCTTCCGCCTTGCTCAGGTTTTTCAGATTCTCCTCTTCCGCCCCGTCGCCCACGATGACACACTTAAAGTTGTCTGGCAGCAGCGCCATGGCACGGATGAGTGTCTTCAAGTCCTTGCTTTCCACAAGGCGGGAGATGGTGCAGACGATTGTATCGCCGTCGGTGCAGCCCAACGACTTTCTGTCCAGCGGCGCCGATGACACGAGCTGCGGCACATCGACCCCATTGGCAATCACATCGACACGGCTTTCCATATCAGCTCCCACCCATGCCAGAAGCCGGTCTCTCACACAATGCGACACAGCATGCACACACGCATAGCGACGATAGCAGAAGCGGTCGACGGGTCTGAACCAGGCATGGCGTCTGCGCACACTGTCCAAGGAATGCTCCGTAGAGAAGAACCGGACCGTTTTAGGTACCAACAAGGAAGCGATTCCGCCGAATATCTGGCTGAAGGAATGATTGGTATGCACCACTTCATACCGATATTTACGGATGACGCGCGCATAGCGGAAGGGCAAAAGCGGACTGTATTTGCGGCATCGAAGATTATGCACACGCACGTGATGACGCTGAAGATAGTCCTCCATCTTGTTGTCATCGATATAAGCCATCATCACACCCACCTGGTCGTGATGCTGCTCAGCCAGCGCGACGGCCACTTCAGCCATCATCTTCTGCACGCCACCATAGAGGTTTCCCCTGTCAAGAACAAACAGTATCTTCATTATTGCTGTGTCCCACTCATTGTTTTAATATGGAGTGGCATTATTAGAACGAGAGAAAGCCTCTTTTTATTACTTTTTGAGCCTAAAAAGTCAAATAAGGAGTGACGGGCGGCATTTTCTTGTAAAAAATCACTAATTTTGCATGATTTTTCAAACCACGCGCTATGCCGAACCTGATTATGGTGGTCAATGAAGACCGCTTCTTCCTGTCACACCGTAAGGCCATCGCCCTGGCAGCCGCCAAGGCGGGGTTCGACGTGCATATCGTGTGCAAGGACACCGGCCGGCGCAAAGAGGTGGAGGCCCTTGGCCTCCGCATGACCGACCTGCCCATCAACCCCACCGGCATGAACCTGAAGGAGGAATGGAAGACCTTCCGCTTCCTGTACCGGCTGTACAAGCAGGAGAAGCCCGACATCGTACACCATGTGGGCATCAAGGACATCCTGTGGGGCGGTCTGGCCGCCCGTATGGCGCATACGCACAGTGTGGTGAACGCCGTGAGCGGCCTGGGGGTGCTCTTTTCGGGCCGGAAGCCCACCCTCACCACGCGCTTGGTGATGGCCGTGATGAAATATTCCAACCACCGCGACCACCTGAGCGTGATTTTCCAGAACCATGAAGACGAGGACCTCTTCCTGCGCCACGGCATCGTGAGCCGCGAGCACAGCGACTTCATCAAGGGCTCCGGCGCCGACTTGAAGCTCTACACCTACTCGCCCGAGCCGGAAGAGGGTCCTGTAAAGGTGATTTTCACCGCCCGCATGGTGAAGGAGAAGGGCATGCTGGTGCTGATAGAGGCTGCCGAGCATCTCAGAAAGGAGATGGAGGGCAAGGTGGAGTTTCTGCTCTGCGGCGGACTGTCGAACAATCCGAAAGCCATCAGCCGCAGCGACCTGGAACGTCTCTGCGACGGCCGCTACATACAGTGGCTTGGCCACCGCACCGATGTGAGGCAACTGCTGGCCGCCTCGCACATTGTGGCCTTTCCGAGCTACTACCGCGAGGGGGTTCCCCTTTCGCTGATTGAGGCCTGCGCCATGGGGCGTCCCATCGTGACGACGAAGAGCTACGGCTGCAAGGACACGGTCGACGACGGTGTGAACGGTTTTCTCGTGCCGGTGAAGGACAGTGCCGCCCTGGCTGAGAAACTCCGCATTCTGATCAACGACAAGGCGATGCGCCAGCGCATGGGACAAGCCGGACGCGCCAAGGCCGAGCGCGAGTTCTCGCTCGACGATGTGGTGCGGAAGCACATCGAGATATACAAGAAGATTCTTTGACTCAAGGATTGCCATACGCAGGTATAAGACATTTTCAACATGATACACATCCATCCATCATACACCGTGCGTGCCGCGGCCGCATTGCTCCTCAGCCTTCTGGCCAATGTGGGTCTGATGGCCCAAGACAAGTTGGACACACTGCTGAAGCAGTTTGACAAAAAAACGGAAACGGCCACCGCCAACCTCTTTTTTGAAGAATTGCTCAAAGAAGATTTCATCGATGAGAAAATGGTGTTCGGCACTGACACCCCTGCCGACTCCCTTCGGCAGCAGGTGTGGTATTGGGCTGCAGAGTGGATGTACGACCACCAGCAATATGAGGAGGCTGTGAGCTATGGCATGAAAGCCCTGCCACTGTATCACGACGGCAACGATGAAAAAGCCGACTGCCTCAACCTCCTGGGTCTTGTCTTTGTGCGCATGGGCGATGTGAAAAACGCCGCCAAGTATGCCAAACAATGTCTCGACTTCGACATGCGGAGCGGCGACCACGACCGCATCTCGTCGAGCATGAACACCTTAGCGGGCATCTACATGGCCGGCTACCAGGCCAAGGAGGCAGAGCAATATATTGTTGGAGCCATGGAGCATGCGCAGAAGGTGGACAACCCTGCACGTCAAGCCGTCATCTTCGGTATGGCATCAGAGATTTACCACTCACTGGGCGACGACAAGAAAGCCCTCTCGTTTGCCCGGCAAGCCTATACCATCGACTCTTTGGCGCAACGTGAGCCACAGGCAAGCATACGCCTCTCACAAATGGGCTCGGCACTGCTGGGGCTTCACCAATACAAAAAGGCAGAGGACATCTACCGCCAAGTGATTCCTGCGCTCAAGCAAGTGGGCGACTACCATTCCTACGCCATCGCCCTGAACCGCATGGGCATGGCGCTACTCTGCCAGAAACGCCAACGGGAGGCCATTCCCTGCTATAAAGAGGCTGCCACGCTGTTCTCAAAAATGGGCGACCTCTACAACGAGATGCACGCTCACCGCGGCCTATATGAGAGCTATTGGAACATCAACCCCGACTCGGCCAAAATAGAGCTCGACTATTTCGATCTCCTGAAGGACTCGCTCTATACCCACTCCTCGGCTGATGCCCTGTCGAGATACAATGCCGAGTTTGGAAACGACCTACTGCAGCAGGAAAATCAGGAAGTCAAGAAGAAGCACCTGCGCACAATGGTCAGCTCCGCCATCCTTATATTGCTCATAGCTCTTGCAGCGTGGCTCATCATACGTTACTTGCGCCGCAGGCAGCAAATGCAGATGCAGGAGCTGGTGCGGGAAATAGAAAAGCTCCGGTCGCAGCATACGAACGAGCCGGCACAACAGCAGCCATCAACAACTGATGTGCCTCACCCTGCTGATACGCCGGAAGCGACTGACGAGCCGGAAGCTACCGAAGCCATCGGCAATGATGAGGACAGGCTGTTCCTCATGCGTGTCATCGAAACCGTGAACGTGGCCATGCAAGAGGGCAACCTGAGCGTGGAGAAGGTGGCCTCGGAGCTCAACATGAGTGTGCAGACCTTCCGGCGGCGGTTGATGGCAGCAGCAGGTGAAACGCCGAAAGCCTATATACAGGCCATCCAGATGGAGCGCGCCACACGATTGCTCCTTGACAACCGCACCATGTCGGTAGCAGATATCGCCAATCTGTGCGGCTTCGACGAAACGAGTTCTTTCAGCCACACCTTCAAGCGGGTGTACAGATGTTCACCCACACAATTTCGGGAAGAACAAAAAGGCTAAAGGAAAGTAAATTCATCGTTTTTATTACCCATTTTGTCATTTTGGAAGAAAATGACAAGTCTAAACACGCCTTTTGGTAGATTTTATCAACCGGCCAAGCCCTATTTTGCCATAATTTTGCCATCGCAATGATGCTTGCAGATATGGATTTGACAGACAAACAAAAAGCGGCACACAAACTGGCTTCAGAATATCTGGGATACCTGGACCAGCAGGAGGCTCTGGTTGAGAGAATCATTGACAGGAAATGGAAACAGCTGGAGCCCAAAATCGAGTTGTTGATCGAACGAAAGATCAATGAGTATCTGTCTGCCAGATATTGCCATGGGAATGAACACAACTGAAGGTCCACAACTATACAGCACGACAATATATACCATTTTATAAAATCTATTTTCCATTTAAAACTCTATCAACAATGAAAAAAACAATTCTGGGTTTAGCAATCATGGCTGCCGGACTGATGGTCGCTTCGTGTGGAAACAAGAGTGAGGCACCCG
>R25__coassemble_1490_pt1 | contig 11553 bp, 9 predicted proteins | sample R25__metabat2_low_PE_048 | metagenome-assembled genome bin R25 | reverse complement strand
AAACAAAATAATCACAACTGCCCCCAAGAAGGCTGAAAAAGCACAAAAGGGGAAAATTCGGACAAATTTACTACAAAAAACACAAAACACCAAATCTTTTCCTCGTAAATGGCTAAATGGAAAGGAAACACTTAAACCTCCAGCCACGCAGCAGAAGAAAAAAAGCATCTTTCTGTAGCAAAAAGTGCACCTTTCTTTTCTACAAAAGCGACCAGCCAAAGCGCCATTATGTTAATTTATTTTAATACACCAAATAATCCAGAATCATCTTCAAATAATCCTTATTTCGCAAATCATTGAAACTCATTTTTCGTATTATTGTAACATTATAGCGGAAATATGACATTAAAGGGAAAGGAGGAGAAATGTGGTTCTCCTCCTTTCCCTTTAATCATGAACTATATGTCCAGAGCATGAAAAGGCATCTGTTATCTGTCCAATTCCAACAGTGACGACATTTGTTGCAGGAGCGATTTGCTCAGGCTTCCACCCGACAAAGCGGCAGGGGTGAAGGTGAATTCGCCGAAATACAATTTGCCGTTCGACTCATAAAAATCCATACGGACAAACGGGAACTCTGCAGCGAGCTCCTTGCACACGCTTTTCATCTGGTCGAAAGTGGCAGGTTTGGGTATATCTTTCTGCACCACATTCCTCAACCTGTCTGCCCGCCACTCGTCATGGCGCACCCAGTCCATATCGAAAAACGAGACTTTCCTGCCCTTGCCCCTGTCATAAAACGCGCCACAGCAGTAGGGCTCGCCCTTGAAACAATAAAACTTGTAGTCGACAATCGAAGTAGACTGCGGCAAGTCATTGTTCAGCAGTTCTTCCGCAATGATTACCGGCTTGATCTTTAAATAATGGACCTCTGCCGTATTATAACCAAAGGGCGTCCGCTGAAAACGGCTCATTCTCCGACGGATGCTGTCTTTATCTATCTGTGCCTTGTCTCTTACTATGACGACCTCACCATAGCCATGATTGGTCTTAAGCACAAAACTGTCGGGCAACACATCAAAATCGATGTCTTCGGCCTTATCCCATACACCATAAAGCTTGACCAGGATATCTGAATGGCCCTTTCCCTCAAGATATTTTCTCACCTGATACTTGTCGGCCAACAAAGACCATTTGCTGGTATCGGTATAGAACTGCATCCATCTGATTTTCTCATTGAATTCTGTAGGATGGTTCCAATCAATATTCCTGCCGAAAGTACTCTTGTATCTCCGGTTTGCCACCCATTTGGGATTCACCCGCCCCATGATATTATAAAAGCGGTAGGTCAGACTCGATTTGATGTTCATACGTCGCTCAGATTAAATTCACATTTTCACCTGTCTTGAATACCTCCATGGCATGAGCCATGAAGACAGACTCCTCATGACGCAGACGGGCCGTCTTGAGACGATGGTTGTATATACAGGCCATAAACTCCTGTATCTCGTAGCGCAGGCCCTCACCGTTCCATGAATAGAAATATTTCTTGTTGTTGTTCTGATTCTCGTAGCGCAACTCAAAAAAGTCGGTCTTCCACCAGGGAGCCGGCACATAGGCATAACCTTTGGTTCCCGACACCACCAAGTTGCCCTCCGTCTTCACACCCAGCCCCACCTTGAAAGAACCTGTGGCATTACGGAACCGGAGGATGCCCTTGGTAAAGACATCTATGCCATTTTCCATCTTGGAAAAGAACTGCATGCCTTCCACTTCTGTTCCCAACAGGCGCAGAATGGGCAACATGACATAGGAGCCCAACTCAAAGAAAGAACCGCCGGCCTGAGCGGGATCCAACTCACGAAGTGTAGGATCTCCCCAGACCTTCGACTCAGATGCTTCCACATCGACCACATCACCTATAAGGCCGCTCTTGATAATGGTAATCAGGTGGTTGAAAGCCGGGCAATGGGCTGTCTTGTTGGCCTCCATCAGCACCAGCTGCTTCTCCTTGGCAAGCGTGAACAATTCCCTGGCTTGCTCGCCTTCGAGGGTCATGGGCGTCTCACAGAGCACATGGCGGCCGTGCTCCAAGGCATAGTGGGCCTGGCCGTAGTGGGCCAGGTGAGGCGTGGCTATATAGACCGCATCCACTTCCTCCACCAGCTGCTCGAAAGATCCGAATGCCGTGGGCAGGTCGTGCTGTGCGGCAAATGCTTTTCCCCGTTCGCCGTCTATGTCGTAGACACCCGCCACCTTGACACCACTTACCACATCGGCCTCCTTGGGAAACCGCTGCGCTATCCTTCCGGCACCCACGATGCCGATACGCGTCTCCTTGTCCTGCTGCTCGCGCAGCATGGTCGATGAGATGCCCTCCGTGCGAGGCAGGTAGACCACCTGACAGTAGTCATTGAGATAGTCGAACTTGCCTACCCAGTCGGAGCCTACGGTGAAGATATCGACATCATACTTCTGGATGTCGTCGATTTTCTGGCCCACATAATCCTCTATGATGATCTTGTCGGCCAGTCCGGTGGCCCTCACCGCCTCTACACGCTCCAGGACATTGTTCTTGACATTCAGCTTGCCCCGGTCGCGGTCGAAATTGTCGTTCGTGACACCTACGATGAGATAGTCGCCAAGCGCCTTGGCTCTTTTCAAAAGGTTGATATGGCCTTGGTGCAGCAGGTCGTAAGTGCCGTAGGTGATTACTTTTTTCATCGTGAATACTCAAAAGCTACTGACTGGTCCTTCAAGCCGGCAGGGAGCGTGAGGGTCACCTCATCGCCTTTCACCTTGCACTTCACTTTCTTGCCGGTGGCAAGACAGCGCACGCCGCCTTTGGGCACGTTGCCGTGCCATGTCACCGTCTGTGCGGCTGCTGGGGCATCGGGTTTCCGCATCAGGATGGCATACATCTTCTTACCGTCCTTGCTGGCGGTAAACCACATGTCGCCGTCGTTGTAAAGGGGTGTCGTAACGGTATTGTAGATGGCCTTGCCGTTTTGCTTAAGCCAGACGCCTATTTCTTCCAAACGGCTCACTGCCTCCGGCTGGATAAGACCTTCAGGGGTGGGTCCTACACCGAGCACCAGGTTGCCGCCTTTGGCCACAATCTCAATGAGCGTGTTGACCACCTGCTGCGGACTCTTCCAGGTGGGACGCTTCACATAACCCCAGTCGTTGGTGAGGGGGATGCAGCTCTCCCAGGGATAGTCGAGTTGGGTATCAGGAATCGTACGCTCTGGGGTCTGATAGTTCTCATAGGGCCCGTGAATGGTCCGGTCCACCATGATGAGGCCCGGCTGATGGCTGCGGGCCATCTGGGCTATGTGCGGCATGTCGATATCCTGATTGCGCTGCGGGCACACCCAGCCACCGTCCATCCAGAGTATATCCACACGGCCATACCGGCTCAGGATTTCTTCCATTTGGTTGTAGGTGTAGTTCTTGAACTGCTGCCACCGCCACGGGAAAGTCTTGATGGGGTAGTTCACATTGCGGCCTTTCGTGGGATATACATCCCACCAGTAGTACTGCGAATGCCAGTCGGGTTTGGAGAAATAGGTACCCACCATGAAACCTTGGTTGCGAAAGGCTTCGAGCACATATTTCAGCACATCACGCTTGGGATTGTCCTTGAAGGCATGTTTGGCTATGGTGAAATCCGTATACTTGCTGTCGAACATGCAGAAGCCGTCATGATGCTTGGTGGTGAAAATCATGTATTTCATGCCGGCACTCTTCATGACCGATGCCCACTGTCCCGGGTCGAACTTGGTGGGATTGAGCTGGTCGGCGAAACCCCAGTACCAGTCTTTATACTGCTGATAGGTCATGGTGGTGTCGCGGGTTATCCAGTCTTCGTCGCAGATGGACCAAGACTCTACGATGCCGGGCACACTATAGAGTCCCCAATGGAAGAGGACACCGAATTTCAAATCCTGCCATCCATGCAGCTTGTCGACCACCAGCTGGTCGGTGGGCCACTCATATACTTTAGAGCGCTCGTACACATCGCCCTGGGCCATGCACTGAACGGTAAAAGTCAGAAGCATGCCAAGAATAAAGCTTATACGTTTTCTCATGGTTGTCTTTTATTATGGGTTTTCTATTCAGTCAACATTCTTTTTCCGTCGGGAGAAATGGTCTATCAGGTCTTGTATCGGCATCCATAGGGTCTCGCTGGGATAATGCTTCAATAACCGCAAGTTGAACGACTCGAGGGCGATAAATCTGCTTATATGCCCCTTCTTGTCTTTGAGCTCGTTGATGATGCGGTTGTCATGATAGCCGAAATTGCCACCCTCCAAGACCTCATTGATAATGAAGAGTCCCTCTTTCTCATCCGGCTCCAGATAGAGGTAGTCGTCACTCAGACCCAGCATGGAGCTCTCGATGTAGAGTATGGCCCTTGCAAATTTCTCCAGGCGGAATTTCTTCAGCAGCGCCACCAGGTTCTTGTCGGCCGCAGGGTCGATGCCGTCGGCTTTGCGTTTCTTGAGCAGGTAGAAGTAGTCGATTATCTGCCTGAGGCCTATGCCGCGCTTGGTGAGATGCCTGTGTATGTGGAGCAATTGGTAGAAGAGGTTGAAATAGTTGGTGGGAGCGTAGAACGCCTCTGTCACGCCCTCGCACTGCACCTTATTGGAGAACTGCTCGTCGGCCACGCTGTCGAACCATTTCACCAGCTTCTTGTCCATGAAGGGATTCAGCATATAGCTGGGCCGGAAATGTACTTCGACAGGAATATCGGAGATGACGGGGAAGTCGACATGTATCTTGGTCACCTCCTTGGGATGATAGTATTTCTCGATGAGGGCGAGGACTTTTTCCTCGCCGCCCTCTACCCAGATGTCGATGTCGCCAGCACCGCGCAGCAGCGGGTAGGGATAGTTCACAGCGTTGCCCTGCCCTTTGAGGATACAGTTGCGGAACCCCAACTGCTTGAACTTCATCGACACTTTGGCTGTGTACATGAACGCACTCCTGTTGAGTTTTTCCAGTTTCTGCTTTTCAAAAACCCATTCCATGACATCCTCGTCGGTGGGTTTGTTGCCACCGAAATCGTCTTTCGTAAGTTTTCCGTCCTCCATCAGCAGCGTGGGCACATACATGCCTACGATGCACTGCTTCCGTGCGAAAGCCAACAGGTCGCGCCATTTTATTTGGGTGATGCCCTGCGGCACGGCCTTGCCGTCGTTCAGGCAGAAGCGGAGAAATTCCAGGTAAAGAGCTGTATTGTTGTCCATGTGATTCAGTTTCAATGTTTTTTGACGCATTGGATGATTCTTTCCACTTCTTCCTCGCTCAGACCGTGATGCAGCGGCAGGCAGATCACTTCGCTTGCCAGCCGGTAGGCGTTGGGCAGATTCTCCCGGGCCGCGCTCTTCAGGCGCTTGTAGGTGGAGAATTCGCTGATAAGCGGATAGAAATACCTTCGGCCCAGAATGTCCTGCGACTTCATCTTCTCATAGAGTTGGTCGCGGGTCATGCCATAGTGGCGGGCGTCGACAAAGATGGGGAAGTGGAAGTAATTGTGTTTCACCCCCTCCATGTCGCTCCAGAAGGAGATGCCCTCCACATCTTTCAGGGCCTCGCGGTATCGCAGTGTCACCCTCTTTCGGGCCTCGATAGCGGCATCCACCTGCCGCAGGTTGAGCAGTCCCACGGCCGACCTTATCTCATCGAGTTTGCCGTTGATGCCCGGCGCAATGACCTCGGTCTCGCTGGCAAAGCCGAAATTCTTGAGATAGTCTATCCTTTGCTTCATTTTGGCGTCGTGCATCACCATGGCTCCTCCCTCGATTGTATTGAACACCTTCGTGGCGTGGAAGCTGAGTGTCGACACATCGCCTGCGTTAAGCACACTCTTGCCTTTCACCTCCACACCGAAAGCATGCGCAGCATCATATATCACCCTAAGTCCATAGCGGTCGGCTATGGTCTGGATGGCCTCAGTGTCGCAGGGACGGCCGTAGACATGTACCGGCATGATGGCGGTGGTGTTTGGGGTGATGGCCGCCTCAATCTTGTCGGGGTCTATGTTGCCGGTAGCAGGGTCTATATCGACAAAAACCGGCTTTATGCCGTTCCACCAAAGTGAATGAGTCGTTGCCACAAAACTGTAGGGTGTGGTTATCACCTCACCAGTCACCCTAAGGGCTTGCAGCGCTGTTATTAAGGGCAATGTTCCATTGGTGAACAGACTGATGAAGGGCACTTTCAGATAGTGGGCCAGTTCTTCTTCCAGTCTTTGGTGGAAGGAACCGTTATTGGTCACCCATTTGCTGTTCCAAATTTCCTGGAGCATTATATTGAAATCCTGCAGGTCAGGCAGCAGCGGTGATGTTACCGTTATTTTGGTTTGTGGCATATCAGCTGATTATTTTTTTGAATGTAAGGAAAATAATCTTGAAGTACTCTCCCACCGTAGGGTGGTTGATGTATTTCAGGTTATAGCGTATCTTCTCGGGCATAATCTGCTCGATATAGGTTCTCTCGGGGTCGTCGGCCTTGCCCAGTATCTCGTTCTCGTCGGCATACTCGATAGAGGCATAGTCGGTAATGCCGGGCCTTACCCGAAGCACCACTCGCTGCTCAGGGGTGTAGAGGTCTACATACCTCCTCACTTCAGGCCGAGGGCCCACCAAACTCATATCGCCCTTCAACACATTCCACAGCTGCGGCAGTTCATCGAGTTTGTATTTCCGGATAAAGTAACCACTCCTGGTGATGCGGGAGTCATGGCCGCCTATGGTAATGAGGCTGCCCTTGTCGCTGTCGGGACGCATGGAGCGGAACTTGTAGAGCCTGAAGGGCACCCCGTCCTTGCCTATTCTCTCTTGGGTATAGAATCCCCCACCCCGGCTCTCTGTCACAATGAGCAGCCAGATTACCAGGAGAAGAGGTGACAGGATTATTAGCCCCAACGCCGAGAATATAATATCGAAAAAACGAGTCATCAGGATTTCTTCTCCACGATGTGCTGATAAGCCTCGACCACCGTCTTTATCACAAAGTCGACTTGCTCGGCTGTAAGCTGGGGATAGATGGGCAGCGAAATCTCACCGGCGAAATTGGCATAGGCCTGCGGATAGTTGTCTATACTGTAGCCCATCTCTTTGAAGAGGGTCAGCATAGGCATGGGTATGTAATGGACGTTGACGGCCACCTCACTCTTGGAAATCTCCGTTATCATCTGGTCGCGCGTCTCCTCGTCGATGCCTTTTATGCGCAGTGCATACACATGGTAGCTGCTCTCTCTGCCGTCCACCCTGGCGGGAGGCGTGAGTGCCCAGCTATAGTGCGAGAAAGCCTCATTGTAGGTGTCGAAAACCCGCTTGCGCTCTTTCAAGAGGACGTCATATTGCCGTATCTGTGCCAGCCCGATGGCGGCATTGACATCGGCCATGTTGATCTTCATGCCCTGGCCTACGATGTCGTAACGCCAACCGCCGGCCTTGGTCTTGGTAAAGGCGTCCTTGGTCTGGCAGTTAAGCGTGCGCAGACGCAGCTCGGCATAGAGTTGGTCATTGTCGAAGGGTTCCGGCATGTTCATACACACAGCACCACCCTCGGCGGTAGTGATATTCTTCACGGCATGCAGCGAGAAGATGGCGATGTCGGTTTTAGAACCTGCCCGGGCTCCGTTGTAGTAGGCGCCGATGGAGTGGGCGCTGTCGCTCATCACGAGTATGCGGCCCAACTTTTCCTGAACGGGTGACGACGGCGCAAACATCTTCCTGATTTCGGGCTCCTGTACCAGGCTCATGATGGCGTCGTAGTCGCAGGGATAGCCGGCGATGTCGACTGGAATGATGGCCTTGGTGCGAGGGGTTATGGCCTTGCGGATGGCCTCGACAGATATGTCAAAGTCCTCACCGCAGTCGACCATGACAGGTTTACCTCCCGCCCATATCGCGGCAAGTGCCGTGGCACAATAAGTATAGGCCGGCACAATCACCTCATCGCCAGGCTGGAGCCCCAACCACCGCAATATCATGATGGCGCCCGATGTCCATGAGTTCACACAAAGAGCCCGCCGGGTTCCCGACAATTTTACAATCTCGTCTTCCAAAGCTTTCACTTTGGGACCGGTAGTTATCCATCCCGATTTGAGAGAGTCTACCACTTCAGCGATTACGCTGTCGTCGACATAAGGAGGAGAAAAGGGTATTTTCATATCTTGATTTATCTATTATTATTTTACCGAAACATTTGCTACAGTTTGCCCTCCTTGAGAGGAAACCTTGCCAGACGATTGCCCTTTCACCTTATTAAGCTGAGGTTTAGGTCGTCCGATAGGTCCATACTTTATCTTGCACTGCTGAACAAAGGCAAAATAGGTCATAAAATAGAAATAAGTCGATTTACTATAGTACGACACAGCACCATAGTCGGTAAACAGACTCGTACAAATCATCAAGAAGAACAGTATGGACATACTGTTATATTTCCTATAATAGAACAACTGCCTGAGCAAGGATAAATGGATAGAGTAATAGATGACAGTACCTATAACACCTACACCGGCCAGCAATTCCACATAATTATTATGGAAATAGGTAGAGTTGCCAAACTCCTTTGACATAATCACAAGCGAATTACCGATTCCCACTCCAAGCATAGGGGACTCCTTAAAGTATCTCATACCCACATCAATCATCTGCATTCGCCAATAGGTGGACCAGTCGGTATCCTCAGAACCCTGCAAGCCCCTGAACATTGCCTCGATACGGTTTGTGATACCCAAGAACAGATTGCTGTCGGAGAAAAGGCTCACAATAAATCCCACTATGATCAAACCACCCATAATCTTCAACATCGGGCGCAAGTCCTTGGTGATATTGTGACTGTTCTTATAAAGGTACATCATTATAGGTGCAAAAAACACCATGAACATAGCCTTACGGCTTTGGGTAAACGATATCAGCAGCAAAATGGGGATGGCGAACAGCAGTGACCAGCGGAATTTTCCGAACAACGAAAGATAAACATCAATAATGAGCGACATAGCCGCAATCATACAGATGGAGTTCACATTGGCAAACTCATTGCTAAGACGCACACCTTCCCGGGCCATGGCAATCATGGTGTCCCAACCATAAAAGACGTAAGAATACACTACCACTGTATATCCAGAATATACCATAATTTTCAGCAGTATCTTATAATCGTCTAACCGCACGTAATAATCGTAGAACACACACATACAGATAAACACCTCCAATATGGTGGTACTACGATATATGACTATGTGATAGTTCATGGCCCAAAACACCGAAAGCAGACAGATGATATAGAAAGCCGACACATGCTTGTGGAAAGGACCTATGTTCAGCTTAAAATCGGTGAGGACCAATAATATTGCTGTGGTAACAGCGGCAACCGTGAATCCGCTGATGTTTTTTGACAACACGATGAAGGAAATCAGCCAAAAGTAGGTGAGAAACCATACGGCCAAATCCGACTTCGTATAAACTCTCTTTTTATTAATCATAATTCTTTATTGTTCAGGCTTTATAAACAGTACCTTGAGAGATTAATTCTTGCGCCACACCATCTTGTTCACCACGCCTGTGTAGCTCTGTATAATCTTCACCACCTTCGTAGAGACATTCTCCTCCACATAGTCGGGCACGGGTATGCCGTGGTCGGCGTGGCGGTTCATCTCTACAGCTGTCTCCACGGCCTGCAGCAAGCCTTTCTCGTCGATGCCGGCCAGGATAAAACATCCTTTGTCGAGCGCCTCAGGGCGTTCGGTCGAGGTGCGGATACAGACAGCGGGGAAAGGATGTCCCACAGAGGTGAAGAAACTGCTCTCCTCGGGCAGTGTGCCGCTGTCGGACACCACACAGAAGGCGTTCATCTGCAGGCAGTTGTAATCGTGGAAGCCCAGAGGCTCATGCCGCAGCACGCGGCTGTCGAGCTGGAACCCACTGTTCTCCAAGCGCTTGCGCGAGCGGGGGTGGCAGGAATAGAGTATGGGCATGTCGTACTTCTCTGCCAGCCGGTTGATGGCTCCGAAGAGCGACAGGAAGTTGGCCTCGGTGTCGATATTCTCCTCTCGGTGGGCAGACAGCAGTATATAGCGGCCGCGCTCCAGACCCAGCCGCTGGTGGATGTCGCTGGCCTCTATCTCGGCAAGATTCTGATGAAGCACCTCGGCCATAGGCGACCCGGTCACGTAGGTGCGCTCGCGGGGCAGACCGCAGTCGGCCAGATAGCGGCGGGCGTGCTCGCTGTAGGCCATGTTCACATCGCTGATGATATCTACGATGCGGCGATTGGTCTCCTCCGGCAGACACTCGTCCTTGCAGCGGTTGCCGGCCTCCATGTGGAAGATGGGTATGTGGAGGCGTTTGGCACCGATGACCGAGAGGCAGGAGTTGGTATCGCCCAGCACCAATACGGCGTCGGGCTGTGTGGCCACCATTATTTTGTAGCTCTTGTCGATGATGTTGCCCATGGTGGCGCCCAGGTCGTCGCCCACGGCGTCCATGTAGATGTCGGGGTCGTCGAGCTTCAGGTCGCGGAAGAACACCCCGTTCAGATTGTAGTCGTAGTTCTGTCCGGTGTGGGCAAGAAGGGTGTCGAAGTAGCGCCGGCATTTGTTGATAACCGCCGAGAGCCGTATGATTTCCGGACGTGTGCCCACGATGATGAGCAGTTTCAGACGTCCGTCGTTCTTGAAGTTCTTCATCTGCATATCCTATTGTTTTACGGGGTCAAAGTAGGTGTCGGGGCGGTTGGGGTTGAACGCCTCGTTGGCCCACATGATGGTGACAAGGTCGTCGGTGGCCGACAGGTTGATGATGTTGTGGGTGTAGCCGGGCAGCATCTCCACCACCTGAATCTTGCTTCCGCTCACCTCATACTCTCTCACGGGGAAGGGGTTGCCCTCGGCGTCGGTTCCCTCGCGGCGGAGCTGGATGAGGCCGTGCCCGCTCACCACGACGAATTTCTCGTTCTTGGTGTGGTGCCAGTGCTGGCCTTTGGTGATGCCGGGCTTCGAGATGTTGACCGACACCTGTCCGCGGTCGGGTGTGCGGATTATCTCGGTGAAGCTGCCCCGCTGGTCTTCGTTCATCTTCAGCGTGTAGATAGTCTTCTCCTCGGGCAGGTAGGAGAGATAGGTGGAATAGAGTTTCTTGGCGAAGGCATCTCCCAGATTGGGCACCTCGAGGGTTTGCGGCATGTCGTGGAAGGAATGGAGCAGGTCTACGATGCCGCCCAGGGTGATGTGGTGGATCACCGGCACCTCACAGAACGGGTCGGCCCGGTGCTCATCGCCGGTGAGGGCCGCTATCAGCTCGTCCACCACGTCGTCGATATACACCAGGTGCATCTGCACTGAGGGGTCATTTACCTGTATGGGCAGCTCGTGGGCTATGTTGTGGCAGAAGGTGGCCACGGCACTGTTGTAATTGGGCCGGCACCATTTGCCGAAAACATTGGGGAAGCGGTAAACGAGCACCCTTGCCCCAGTCTCCTCCGCATATTTGAAGAACAACTCCTCGCCGGCGCGTTTCGACTCACCGTAGGGATTGTCGAGCCGGGCCTGGATAGACGACGACAGCATCACGGGGCAGGTGTTGTGGTGCTTCT
>R25__coassemble_1460_pt1 | contig 11718 bp, 10 predicted proteins | sample R25__metabat2_low_PE_048 | metagenome-assembled genome bin R25 | reverse complement strand
AGAGCACGACCTTGCCAAGGTCGGGGTCGCGGGTTCGAGTCCCGTTTTCCGCTCTTTTTTTGTATTTTGGAAAAACAATCAATGAACTTATACATTCGTTATTTTGACCGCGAGGCATTAGTGGCTAATGCCGATGAAGCTATCGATTTTCTGCGCGCTATACCCGAGATTGAAGTGGTGCCTTCGCTTGAGGCCGACATCCGCGACTATGTGGCAGGTGATGTGTTTTATCCCAAGCGTTATAAGGTGCGTCCGAGAGTGTATTTCATCATTATCAAGACTGAGGCAGCCACCATGCTCGACTTCAAGCAGAAGAAGGCATTGCGGTCGAACGTCATGCCGGGTGGTGAGCACCGCGAGGCCACGACTCCCGCACTCACCAAACTCAATGAGGAAAGACCGGGCTGGTATGAGGGAGCGCTCGACTTCAAAAGGGTGGTGCTGGTGCCTGCCACCGGCAAGCATGAGTATCGCGACACGCATTTTGTGGCACAGGTGAAAGCCTTGTCGGGCATCGACTGCTACAACCGCATCGTAGACCATCTGCGCGACCGTGTCGACAGCCGCAGCCAGTTCCCCTCGGCCAAAGGCAAGAATTTCAAGTTCAAGTTTTTGGGCGACTGGAAATAATCCGTCGCCAACCATTAAAAACACACGATTGTTGTTATGAACAAAGTAATGCTTATAGGCAATGTGGGCAAGGATGAGCCCAAGGTGAAATACTATGACCGCGACCAGGCTTATGCCACCTTCTCGCTGGCCACCACCGAGCGTGGATATACTTTGGCCAACGGCACGAAAGTGCCCGACCGCACCGAGTGGCACACCATTGTGATGTGGGACCGGCTGGCTAAGTATGCCGAGCGCTATATACACAGCGGCGACAAACTGTATATCGAGGGCCGCATACGCTACCGCACCTATGACGACCAGCAGGGCCGCCGCCGTTATGTCACTGAGATACAGGCCGACATGCTTGAGATGCTGGTGCCGAAGAATCCGCGTCAGGAAGAACGCCGGGAGGAAAAACCGTCGAACCAGGAGGAAGCTCCTTTCTGAAATTTTCAACTAAATCGGAAAGGAATCTGTTTTGGACTGGTTTGCCTCTCTTGCCTCCACGCTCAGCGAAGTGCATTTCATCGCACCCACGCTGAGCGTATATATTGCTATCCTTCTGGTGATTGTGCTGCTCTGTGTCTCCGGATTCGCTAGCAGTTCGGAGATCGCATTCTTCAGTTTGTCGCCCACCGACCTCAATGAGCTGGACCCTGACCACCGTGTGGCCGACTCGCGCATTGAGCAGCTCCGTGCCGACAGCGAGCGCACGCTGGCCACCATCCTCATCACCAACAATCTTGTGAACGTGACTATCATCATGCTCACCAACTACGTGTTTGCCAATGTCGTCGACTTCGGCAGGGCGGCATGGTTGCAGTTTCTGTGTGTCACGGTGTTGCTCACCTTTGTGCTGTTGCTCTTCGGCGAGATTATCCCCAAGGTCTATGCCCGGCAGAACACGCTGAGGTACTGCCGCTGGGCCTCGGGCGGCATCATGTTCGCACGCCGGCTGTTCTGGCCGCTGGAGAATGTGCTCATGAGCAGCGGCTCGCTGGCCGAAAAGGTCATGCACAAGGAGAACCGCATACTGAGCGTCGACGACCTGGAACAGGCGCTGGAGCTTACCGACAAGAGCGAGATAAAGGAGGAGCAGAGCATGCTGCAGGGCATCATCCGCTTCGGCGACGAGACAGCCAAGGAGGTGATGACACCCCGTCAGGACATTGTCGATATCGACATCAGCAGCCCCTTCAACGAGGTGCTCAGCGCCATCGTGGAGAACAACTACAGCCGCATGCCGGTGTTTCAGGGCAATACCGACAATATACGGGGTGTGCTCTATATCAAGGACTTGCTGCCGCATCTGGAGAAGGGTGCCAATTTCCGTTGGCAGTCGCTCATCCGCCCGCCTTATTTTGTGCCCGAGACCAAGAAGATAGACGACCTGCTGCGCGAGTTTCAGGAGAACAAGGTGCACATGGCCATTGTGGTGGATGAGTTTGGCGGCACCAGCGGCCTTATCACGCTGGAGGATATCCTGGAGGAAATAGTGGGCGAGATAAACGATGAGTACGACGAGGAGGAGAAGATGTATTCGCGGCTGGCTCCCAATGTGTATGTCTTCGAGGGAAAGACGCTGCTATCCGACTTCTGCCGTATCCTCTCGGTCGATGCCGACGAGTTTGCCGATGTGGAAGGCGACGCCGACTCACTGGCCGGGCTGTTGCTGGAAATAAAGGGCGACTTCCTGAAAGTTCACGAGACGCTTACCTACGGCGCCTACACCTTCGAGGTGCTGGAGATCGACGGCCGCCGCATCTCCAAAATCAAGGTGGTGGTGGCTGCTCAGGGCGAGAACCGCACGTAGCAGCGGTCGTCGAACGAAAGATTGCCTTCCATCACCGCCTTGGTGGCTTTGTGTCTGCCTGTCATCAAGGGGTCTTCTTCTATAATGCGTTGCAGCTCGCGCTCACTCTCGCCGAGGGTGGGCATAAGGTGCGGATAGCCGTCGGTGGCCAGCACAATCTCGTGGGCACCGTAGGCGCGAATCACTCTTACATGCTCCATGGCTATCTCTGTGCCGTCGACCACCGAAAAAGTCTTGTTCTGTCCTTTACACGACTCGATGATGGCGCCAATAATGGCGTCGCGGCCCTTGTCGTGCCGCCGCAGGCTCTCTACCGTCTCTGTGCCCTCCGCCAGCAGGCGGTGTATCACCCCGGCGCGGCGGGTGGCATTGGGTTCCTCGGCGGGCTTCGGGTTCTCATAGAGGCGGCCGTCGACCATACACTGGCAGTCGCCTATCATCCATACCTCTTCCTTCCTCCTGCTGTAGACTGCCATGCTGGCCGTGAGTCTGCATTCGGGATGACAGCCCACCATATCGGGTGTGATGCCGTATTCGCGGTAGGCTTGGGCGATGGCGTCGGTGAGGTGGCGGCAGAAGGTGGGGCAGTCGGCATCGGGCTGAGCGCATGTTATGGCATCGCACAGCAGAAGCATGGCCAGGCGCCCGTTCCGCATGTCGCGGCGGGCCTGCCAGGGACTTTTGCTGGTGCTGCCGTCGATGACGGCTATGAAGTCATTGGTTGCCACGGCCCCGTCTTCGCATGTTTCGGGGCTGTGCTTGCCGGTGGTTGCTGTCTCTATCAGTGTCATGGGGCTTGTGCTTGGTGGAGCCGTGGGGTTTCGGCGCAGTCTTGTTTTCTTTCGCATGCGGACTTTGACGGTTGCCGTAGGCGGGAGGCGGGTTGCCGCCAAAGAGCTGGCGGGCCAGTTCGGGATGCCCGAGTCGGTGCAGGTACTGCTCGATGGAGCGGCGCTGCTCCGGTTTGTACCAGAAGAAGAACTGCCTTTGGGCCAGTTTCTCTTCGGTGGTCTTGGCCGACTGCACCGGCTGCAGTGTATAGGGGTCATAGCCGGTATACCAAGTCTCGGTGCTGATGGTCATGGGGGTGGGGGTGAAGTCCTGCACCTGTTCCAGCTGGAAGTCGAGCCGCTTGGTGATGATGGCCAGCCGGGCCATGTCGAGGGCGGTGCAGCCGGGATGGCTGCTGATGAAATAGGGTATGATTTGCTGGCGCAGATTGCCCTCGCGGTTTATCTTGTCGAACACTTCCTTGAAGCGCTCGAAGAGCGTGAAACTGGGTTTGCGCATCAGATGGAGCACGGCATCGCTGGTGTGTTCGGGCGCCACTTTGAGTCTGCCGCTCACGTGGTGTTCTATCAGCTCGCGGGTGTAGGCGCGGGCTGCGGCATCGGTGTGGGCGTCGCCGCTCTCATGCAGCAGCAGGTCGTAGCGCACGCCGCTGCCTATAAAACTCTTCTTGATGCCGGGCAGACTGTCTACGGCATGGTATATCTCGAGCAGCTTGCTGTGGTCGGTGTCGAGGTTGGGGCAGATACGGGGATGGATGCACGAGGGGCGCTTGCACTTCATGCAGAGTTGCTTGTTCTTGCCGCCCATGCTGTACATGTTGGCCGAGGGACCTCCCAGGTCGCTCAGATAGCCTTTGAAGTCGGGGTCGTCCATCACCTGCCGTACCTCGCGCAGTATGCTCTCCTTGCTCCTGCTCACGATAAACTTGCCCTGGTGGGCGCTGATGGTGCAGAAGGCGCATCCGCCGAAGCATCCCCTGTGGATGTTGACGGAGTGCTTTATCATGTCGAAGGCAGGTATGCGCTTGCCCTTGTATTTGGGGTGGGGCAGGCGGGTGTAGGGATACTCGTAGGTGGCGTCGAGTTCCTGAGTGGTCATGGGCGGGTAGGGGGGATTCACCACCGTGGCGGTGTCGCCCGTGAGCTGTATCAGCCGGTGGGCGTGCCACCGGTTCGATTCTTCCTCTATATGACGGTAGTTGTCGGCTTCGGCCTTCGGGTTGCGAAGACATTCCTCATGGCTGTGCAGGAGGATGTCGCCGTCGGGCTCACCGGGGGGAATGTTGTCTTTATGGGTGAGATACACAGTCTGCGGAAGGGCGTGTATACGGTCAAGACCGGCGCCCTGGCCGATGAGGGCGCACAACTCAACGATGGCTTTCTCGCCCATGCCGTAGACGATGAGGTCGGCACCGGCATCGTGGAGGAGCGAGGGCCGCAGGCGGTCTTGCCAGTAGTCGTAGTGGGTGAGCCGGCGCATGGAGGCCTCGATGCCGCCCAGCACCACTGGCACATCGGGATACAGCTGCTTTAGTATCCGGGTGTAGACGATGGTGGGATATTCCGGCCGGCAGTCGTGCCGCCCGTCAGGACTGTAGGCATCTTCTGACCGCAGACGCTTGTTGGCCGTGTATTTGTTCACCATAGAGTCCATGCACCCCGGCGAGATGCCGAAGAAGAGGCGTGGCTTGCCCAGCTTGCGGAAGTCACGGTAGTCGCCGTGCCAGTCGGGCTGCGGCACGATGGCCACTTTCCATCCTGCCGCCTCTATCGCTCTTCCGATGACGGCGGCTCCAAACGCCGGATGGTCTACATAGGCGTCGCCGGAGAAGAGGATCACGTCGAGCTGTGACCATCCTCTCAGTTCCACCTCCTTCTTGGTGGTGGGGAGCCAGTCGCTGAGGCGGTGTTCGGCCATGGTCAGGGCTCGCTTTCGGTTGCGGGCTCTTCGGCGGGCTTGTGTTCCTGGTAGAGGGCTATCAGGTTGGCCAGCCCCAGCGCTTTCATATCGGAGTGGTAGAGCACATCGAGGCACAGGTCGAGCAGGTCTTTGTCGTTGCCGCTTTCGGTGCTCAGTATGGAGCGCACGTTGAACCGGAGTTTGTCGAGCACGCTTTCATCGACGATACCGTTGCTGTCGACGAGATGCTCCAGCAGGTTGTATTTGGCCAGTGTGGCCAGATGGTGGTCGGTGACCTCTATCTTTCGGGTTCCCTTGCTGTTGGCTGTTATTTGGTAGGTCATATTCAGATGTTTTTGGGTTATTTCAGCAGATAGTTGAGAATGCCTCTCATCACAGCATTGCGGTCGGCCTCCCTGCAGATGCACTCGAAGGGGAAACCGATGGTGAACGTGCGGCAGTCGCGTCCGCTGTAGGCAACGGCTGCGCTTCGGCCGTCGGCGTATTGCAGGGCGCAGATGCTTTGAGCCGTGTGCTGCAGCACGTCGGGAGCCACGGCGGCATAGTGCTGCTCATTGAGGGTGCGGTAGGTGTCGAAGTTCATGCCCATGCCGCTCACGGTGCTGTTTTGCGTGCCCCGTGCGCTCCCGCCGTAGGAGAGGCGCAGCACATCGTTGAGGAAGCGTCGCTCGGTGGCCGAGGTCATGTCGCTTCCTATGTAGGCGCCGCTCGCCATGAGCCGGCCGCCCTTCTTGAGGTAAGCTTCCAAGTGCTGGCGCATCATGGCCGAGAAGGTCTTGTAGATGACGAGCGAGTGGCCGTCGTCTTTCTCGAGACCCAGCATGAGGTCCACGCAGTCGGCCTGGCTCAGTTTGGTGCGTCCCGACTCAACAGCCTCGCTGGAGGCGCTGATGATGTTGTACTTGCCGGCCGAGTGGATGGCGGCGGCATGGATGCGCACCTGGTCGAAGTCGTTGCCGGCGATGAAACGGCCGGTAAGCTCGTCGGAGCAGAATCCAAGGGCATTCTCTCCCTCTCTGCCGCGCAGGTTGTTGTCGAACACCTTCTGCCGTCCTGCCCATCCCGGCATGGGGCCGTAGGTGACGCCGATGTCGTCGTCGAGGTCGAATCCTTTACGGTCGCCGGTATCGATGATGGAGGGCGAGGAGAGCCGGTGGAAACCGTTCACCACCATGACGGTGCTGGTGGCATGGGGCTGGTAGGCAGCCGAGAGCACCTCGGTGGGGAAACTCTCGCCGCCGTCGTTGGCGGCCGTCACCTTGAAGTGGTAGAGAAGTCCGGGCTGCAGGTCGATGGCGCACTGGTTGGTCTTGATTACGATGCCGTTGTCGAAACCGCCGTTGCCCACCGCCGTGTAGAGCACGTAGCGGGTGGGGATGGAGGTGGCCTCCTGCGGGTCGAGCACGGGGTTCCAGCTCAGTTTCACCCTTCCTTTCGATGTCATCTCCATCCTGAAGTTGTTGGGCGCCAGGGGCTGCACGGTGAAGGGTATGTCGTGCATGTCGCTCACAAACCGCAGAATGGTCTTGTAGACCGACCGTGCCAGGGTGAACCTGAAGTTGGGGTCGAAACCGTATTTCAGGTCGCCGAAGTTCTGGTGCGACATGGTCTCGAGTATGGCCGAGGGCACAGAGGGCAGACGGGTCTCACTGTAATTGCGGTCGTAGAGGGTGCGTTTGGTCCACTTGTGGAATTTGGTCTGCAAGTCGCGGTAGGCGCCGTCGAGCAGGGCTGTGGCAAAGAAGCGCGACACGTCTCTGGTCACTCCGCTGTTGAGCCGGCCGCCGTTGTGGTCGGTGGTGCAGATGGAGAGCGAGCCTACCAGCTCGTTGCCGCCGGTCTTGTCCCATCCGGCGTCGCTGTGTATGGAGAGCTGCAGTTCCAGCGGCACGCGCTTGCCCTGCGCATTGGGCACGAAGGGACTGCCTCCGGCGAGCCATGTGGCGAAGTAGGAGCGTGAGTTGAGGTCGTCGCGGTAGTCGTCCTTGCCTTTGAAGGGACTGTACACGGAGTCGGGCGCTCCGGCCCATTGTGCGAAGTAACGGGTGCCCTCGAGGGTGCGTGGCAGTCCGCTGCTGGAGCCGCCGCGTGTCACATTGCCCATGCCGCCGCCAATCCTCACGGCGTCGGCGGTCACACAGCCGCCGCTGCGGCTGTAATTGGTGAGCACCACGCAGTTGGCGGTGCTGCATCCCTCGTCGAAGTCGAAGGTGCCCAGATACACCCATGTGTTGCCGCCCATGCGCTGGTTGACGTGGAACACGGTGCGCTGCCCTTTGTGGTAGACAGAGTATTCGGCGTCGTCGACAGAGTTCTGCAGGGTGGTGTAGCTCACGTAGACGGCATGGCGGCCTGCTTTCTGGAAGCGGGGCTGGTAGAGAATGCTGCTGGCTTTCTTGGCCGATGAGGTGGCCTGCGACATGCGTGCCGTACCGGCGCGGAATGGATTCTCTCCGGCCGCATAGGTGCCTGTATGGTAGGCGAATCCAGTGCCGGGAGCCGGTTGCCATCCGTTGCTCTCCTTATACCACTCGGGGTGCAGCGCGTCGTCGTTGTCGATGATATACTCGGCTTTCTGCCAGTCGCGTTCTCTCGACGACCACACAATAGCGCCTGCATTCTCGAGCATGGGAATGAGGTAGGGGATGACGATGGTCTGGGTGAAAAGGTCTTCGGTGGTGCAGAAGAGGTTGGGGCGCTGCCATTTCCACCTGCCCTTGCCGATGTCGTAGTAGCGTCCGTGGCTGGCTGAGATGGCCAGGTGGCGGCCCTGCAGGCCATGGCGCGGCTGGAGCGGTTTCGACACGTTGGTCACCCAGGGATTGCCGTCGTAGTCTATCCTTCCCCAGCTCATCCGGTTGTCGTCCTGGTCTTTGAGCCGGTTGGGTATCATCTCCTCAAGGGCCATGCCGTTGGTCACCACCCGCAACTTGTAGTCGTCGAAGGCACCGGGCACGCATTTCTTTACTTTCTTGTAGATATGGCTCACCGTCTCGCGGGTGAACTGCTGTCGGGCGAACCGGTCGTCGGCGGTGATGGTAAGCGTCTGGCTCATGTCGTCGGTCTTGCAGGAGATGAGCCGGCTGTTGAGCCTCACGCCCTCGACGGGTGTCTTGTAATCCTCGAAAAAGTCTTGCAGTTTTCTCTGAAGACGGTTGTAGTCGTTGGCATCCTGGGCCCACACCGCGGTGGCGAAAACGGCCAGGAGCCAGCCCAAAAACATTCTTCTTACCATTAGTTGGTTTCTCCGATAGTAAAGTTCTCGGGGTGTTTCCCCTTGAATCCTATATAGTATTGCTTTATTTCCCTCATTTGTTCTTCCACGTTGCCGTCGGGCACCACCGTCTTGGTGCATCTTATCAGCTTGCGCTCATAGTCTACCGCATAGAGCAGGATGGGGATGCCTGCACCAAGCGCTATATAGTAGAACCCCTTTTTCCAGTTGGGGTTGCGTGAGCGGGTGCCCTCGGGCGTGACGGTGAGCCTGAACGAGCTGGCCTCTCTGGCGGCAGCTGCCAGGTTCTCGGTCATGCTGGTGTGCTTGGACCTGTACACCGGTATCCCGCCCAGCCGTTTGAAAAGCGGACCGAGCGGCCAGAAGAACCACTCTTTCTTCATGAGAAAGTTGATTCTCCACCCCTCGGCTCCGGCATAGAGCTGTCCCAGCACGAAGTCCCAGTTGCTTGTATGGGGCGCCAGGCAGATGATGTACTTGCTGGGGTGCTCCTCGGTCACTTCCTTGGTCCACCCCCCGCGTTTGTACAAAATCCATCTGCAAAATTGTCTCCACATATCCGTATCTTACTGCTTTGGTTTAGTGAGATAGCCCATCTGGTCGATGATCTCAGAAATACTTTCGGCAAAGTCATGCGCCAGCTTGTCGTAGTATTTCTTCTGGCTCATGCCGGGCTCGGGGTGGGATATGCGGCTGACGAAGTCGTTGCGCGTTACGATGATCGACGTGAGCAGCGACTCTACATTCTCCTCTTGCACACCGCCCTCGTAGAGCGATATGGCAATGCATTCTGCAAACACATCATCGCAAATGGTCTGGATGGTTCGCTTTAAGTCTCTTTTGTTTGGCATGTCAAAAAATGGGTTTGTATTGTATTGGGCAGACGGGTGTGCATATGAAAGCACTTGGGTCCGCGCGACCTCGCTTTGCATGGCAATGCCGTCTACAAGGCAAAGATAAGAAAAAAAAATGGAATGGCATCAAGGTAATGAAAAAAAATGTTTCATTATTTTGTTTTTTGAGCCATTTCTTTCCATATATCAGAATTAATGAGTATTTTTGCATAGTTTTTCGAAACACTGTTTTTATTTAATTCATAGGTACTATTTTTATGGAAAAAAGCTTATTGCAACAGGCAAGAGCCGCTTATCAGCCCAAGCTGCCGAAGGCTCTCCAAGGTGCAGTCGAGGTAAAAGAAGGCGCTCCCACGCAGAGCGTTGACAATCAGGACGAAATCAAAGCCCTGTTCCCCCATACCTACGGTATGCCGCTCGTAGAGTTTGTAGAAGGTAAGGAAAATGTTTCACGCAAGATGAATGTGGGCGTGATTCTCAGCGGCGGACAGGCCCCCGGCGGCCACAATGTGATCTGCGGACTTTTCGACGCCGTGAAGCGTCTTGACCCCGAAAACCGCGTCTATGGCTTCATCCTGGGCCCCGGCGGACTGGTGGACCACAACTATATGGAGCTTACTCCCGAACTGATAGACGAATACCGCAACACCGGCGGTTTCGACATGATAGGTAGCGGCCGCACCAAGCTGGAGCAGGAAAGCCAGTTTGAGAAGGGTCTCGAGATTATACGCGAGCTCGACATCAAGGCCATCGTCATCATCGGCGGCGACGACTCCAACACCAACGCCTGTGTGCTGGCCGAGTATTATGCTGCCAAGAACTGCGGCGTGCAGGTGATAGGCTGCCCCAAGACCATCGACGGCGACCTGAAGAACGACCAGATAGAGACGAGCTTCGGCTTCGACACGGCCACCAAGACCTATGCCGAGCTGATAGGCAATATTGAGCGCGACTGCAACTCGGCCCGCAAGTACTGGCACTTCATCAAACTGATGGGCCGTTCGGCCAGCCATATCGCCCTGGAGTGCGCCCTGCAGTGCCAGCCTAACATCTGCATCGTGTCGGAAGAGGTGGAGGCCAAGGACCAGACCCTCAACGATGTGGTGGAGCAGATTTGCAATGCCGTGGCCTGCCGTGCCGAGAAGGGCGACAACTTCGGCGTGGTGCTCATCCCCGAGGGACTCATTGAGTTTATTCCCGCCATCGGCCGGCTCATCGACGAGCTCAACGACCTGCTCGCCATGCACGGTGCCGAGTACATAGACCTGGATGCCGACGCACAGCGCACCTATATCCTGAGTCACCTCACTCCCGAGAACGCCGCCACCTTCGAGACACTGCCCGAGGCAGTGGCCCATCAGCTTTCGCTCGACCGCGACCCCCACGGCAATGTGCAGGTGTCGCTCATCGAGACCGAGAAACTGCTCTCCGAGATGTGCGAGGCCAAACTGGAGAAATGGGCCCAGGAAGGCCGCTACAAAGGCAAGTTCGCCGCCCTGCATCATTTCTTCGGCTATGAGGGCCGCTGCGCCACTCCGTCGAACTTCGACGCCGACTACTGCTATGCACTCGGTGTGAGCGCCGCACAGCTGATAGCCAACGGCAAGACCGGCTATATGGCCATTGTGAAGAACACCACTGCTCCCACCTCGGAGTGGAAGGCCGGCGGTGTGCCCATCACGATGATGATGAACATAGAGCGCCGCAACGGCAAGAACAAGCCTGTGATAAGAAAGGCGCTTGTGGAGCTGGAGGGCAAGCCCTTCAAAGAGTTTGCCGCCCACCGCGACGTATGGGCAAAGGAAACCTGCTACGTCTATCCGGGCCCCATCCAGTATTGGGGACCTTCGGAGGTGTGCGACACCACCACCAAGACACTGGCTCTTGAGCATGAATAATCTCTGATATCAGTCAATAAGGCCGAATCCGCATGCCATGAACCTGGCGTGGGGATTCGGTCTTTTTCATAAACAAGTGAAATATGGCCCACAGGTCTGCCCCGAACGAGAAACATGCCGGAAAGGCTCCTCTGCTCCAGCGTATGGGGCACTGGATGCGGCGCCGGCCGGCTTCGCTGTGGTGGACACTGTGCCTCCTGGCCCTCTCCGTCTATGTGTGGCTCTTCTACACCTTCTTCGTGAGTCCTTTCGGATTCAGGTGGAAGGCTCTCTACGGCGACCCGCACTATCCCGAGGGCTACGACATACACGGCATAGACATCAGCCACTATCAGGGAAAGATAGACTGGGACAAACTGCGCAACGCCATGGTGACCCGAAGTCCGCTCCGCTTTGTCATGATGAAGGCCACCGAGGGGGCCAGCATCGTCGACGAGCGCTTTGAGGAGAATTTCTACCAGAGCCGCGAGCATGGCTTCATACGCGGTGCCTATCACTTCTGGAGCAACCAGTCGTCGGCCCGCGACCAGGCCTATTTCTTTCTCGACAAGGTGAAACTCGAGGTGGGCGACCTGCCTCCGGTGCTGGATGTGG
>R25__coassemble_1458_pt1 | contig 11735 bp, 5 predicted proteins | sample R25__metabat2_low_PE_048 | metagenome-assembled genome bin R25 | reverse complement strand
GACCCAAAATGAGACAAAAAATTGACATTTTGAGCCGAGGGCGAATGCTTTTGCCACGTGGATATGGCAAAAATCTCTATTCTATTATCATCTTCTTCGTTACTTGGGCGCGGGGGGCGCTCAGGGTGAGCAGGTAGAGGCCTTTGGGCAGGGTGCTGAGGTCGACGGCGGTCTCCTGGCCGCGCTTCACATGGCCCAGGTGCTGCGACGAGAGCCGGCGCCCGTTCAGGTCGGTGAGCGTGAGGGTGGCCCAGGGCTCGGCGGTGTTGACGAGCACGCGCCACTGGTGGGCCGCACGGCTCAGGGTGAACGGTGTCGTGGCGGCCAGCTCGTTGCCGATGCCGTTTTCGTCGGCCAGGCGGAGGGCGGCTTTCAGACCCTCGTAGGTGTCGAGGCGGCCGAAGCCCCACTGGGCGTTCCAACCCTCGGCATCGGTCTCCGTGCCGTCGGGCATGACGGCGGTGGTGCGCAGTATGTCGAGTATCTGCTCATGGGTGAGCAGGGGGTTGGCCTGCAGCCAGAGCGCTATGGAGCCTGTGACCATTGGGGTGGCCATAGAGGTGCCGGCGTAGGCGCCGTAGTAGAAATGTTTCAGGCCGCGCTTCACGTCGCCGGCGATGTAGCTGGCTTCCTTGGTGAAGCCCTGCTCATATTTCGAGAGCGACGAGATGACCATGGCGCCGGGGGCGGCCAGTGTGGGCTGGGGAACCCCGTGGAGCGACGGACCGCGGTTGCTGAACGTGCTTATCTCGCCCACCTCGCCGAAGTTGGCCACTTGGCGCTGTCCGCGCACGTTGTCATAGACCTTGGTGCTGTTGTACGAGGCCACCGACACGCCGTGGAGCATGCCGTGGGCGGGTGCGCACACGGTGTAGGCATTGTCGGGCACGGCATAGCCCGCCTCGCCCACAGTGGCGAAGGTGCCCAGGTTGGTGGTGGTCCAGGCATGGAGCGACGTGCCTTCATGGCCGGCAAGTTCCAGCCCGAGCAGTGAGTTGTAGCCGTAGCTGTGGATGGCGCTGGTGGGGGCCGTCACGGTGTAGTGCTCCTTGCGGTTGAAGGGAGCTATCTCGTGGGCCACAATCTCGTTCACCACCGCTTCCTCCAGATAGGTGCGCTTGCCGCCATCGTAGATGAAGGGGCGCAGGGTGAAATGACTCAGCGAGTCGGTCTGGTCGCACCAGATGTCGACGATGGTGGCGTAGCTGCCGGGATTCACCGCCAGGCGGATGGTGTCGGGGTCGGTGCCGGCCGGTGCTGTGAAGGCGTGGCTGGCGTGCAGGTGGGTCAGTCCGTCGTTGCCCACGGCGGCCACAATCATGCCGCCGGGCTGGGCGGTGATGAGGTCGTCGAGAGTGGTGTAGGCGGGGTCGGTGCCGTCGTGCGAGCCCAGGTTGCCGCCGAAGCTCATGTTCACCACCCAAGGCTTGCCCTCGGCGCGGGCCATGTCGCTGATGTACTTCACGTCTTCCAGCACCTCGTTGGTGTCGAATTCAGAGGGTATCATCACCAGTTCGGCATCGGGAGCCACACCATACCAGTCGTTCTCGCTGATATGCGAGCCGGCGGCGATGCCCGTCACGTGGGTGGCATGGGCCGAGGAGGCGATGCCGTCGCTCGTGGCGGGTATGTCGGTGGTGGGCTCCTGGTCGGTGCCGGTGGAGTAGCCCCAGCGGTTCCATACGGCCTTCACGCGTGTCTGGTTGTCGCTGTCGAGGAAGGCAATGTGGCGGTACTCGAAACCCTGGTCTATCACGCCGATGACCACGCCGCGGCCCGTGAAGGGCGTGTCGAGCCCGTCGCCGCTGTGCACGCGGTCCACTCCGGAGAACTGGCGCGCCTGGTCCATCAGGGGCACCAGCCGGTGCGACTGCTGCATGTAGCCCAGCTGGGCTTTCTGGCCCAGAAGGCGCAGATATCCGGGGGTGGCACGCACGGTGAGGGTGGCGGAGTCGATGGCGGTGGCATACTGACCGTCGGCGCGTATCTGGGCGGCCAGCGCCTCGGCGTCGGCATTTTGGGTCTTCACCAGGGTGCTGATAAGCTCGGTGGGGGCGGCTTGCTGCAGGCTGCGCTGCAGGCGGGCCTCCATGCGAGGTCCTGTCTGAGCAGAGGCTGCGGCAGACAGGACCAGGCAGAGCAATAACGGGATAGAATGGTTTTTGCTCATGAGAGAAATTTTAATCTATAATTTTACTTTATCACCATCTTTCGGCCGTTCTGGATGTAGATGCCACGGGTGGGGGTGCCTGTCACACGGCGGCCCGACAGGTCGTAGAGAGCGGCCGATGAGGTGGCGGCGGGCTGCACAGCATTTTCTATGCCGTTGATTTCGTTCTCGCCGAGCGGCAACTGGAGGGCATTGATGATGTGGCCGTCGGCCTGGTCGATGACCATGATTACCACAGCGGTGTTGCGGTCGTCGAGAATGCCGTCGGGCAGGGTGAACGACTTGCTGTAGGTGATTTCCTCCTCCGCCTCGAAGTTGGCGGGGATGCTGCCCGACACACCTTTGAAGTTTTCTACAAAGCCGCGGGCCACTTCCTGGTACCACATTTGGGCGGCGGGCACGCTGCTGGGCAGGTTCTCGTAACCGCCCATCTCGGTGGAACTGCCAGAGTAGGAGTTGTTCTGGTTGTAGCCGGGGTCATCGGGCACGTGCACATTGTTCTCGATGATGCTGAAGCCGATGCGGTAGTCGGCGGCCTGCTGGCCCTCGGCAAACCACAACTGTGTGGTGGTGCTCACCTCGCGGGTCTCGGTATTGAGGGAAGCTTCGGCCTGCATGGCCACCAGCACGGTCTCGGTGTTGAATGCCTTGCGGGCAGCCATTTCGAAGTCGCCGGGGTCGGTGCGCACAATGCGGTTGCAGGTGCCCGAGGGATAGCCGCTGTTCTTGTAGGAGGAGAGGCGTTCCTCATATTCGTTGGCCATGGGGTCGCCGTTGTGGGCGGCTATGCCGATGGTCCAGTCGGAGCAGTGCTCGTGCAGATATTCCAGGGCCACATGGCCGCGCACGCACCATCCGCACCAAGTGCCGGTGCCTTCCTCGCACACCACGTGGCGGGGATAGCTCGTCACGGTGCTCGCCACGGTGTGGCGGCTGCTGCCGTTGTCGGCCCAGATGGTGAAGGTCACCTGCTCATGGAAGGGAAGGGGTATGGAATGGTCGAGTGTGAAGGAGGCGGTGGCACCAACGGCCAGCGGCTCGTCTATCTGCTGCGTGTAGGTCTCGCCGCCGTAGCTCAGACCGATGGTGTAGCTGGGAATAGCGGCCTCGGTCAGGTTGGTGACGGTGCCGCTGAGAGCCACCTGCCCGTTATTGGGCACGCGGGTGCCGGTGGTGAGCTTCAGCTGCAAGTCGGTCTTTACCCCTACGAATACGTCGTCTATATAGAGGCGGCTCTGGTCGGTGCTGTTGTTCACGAAGGCTAATCTTACGGCCTGGCTTTTATAAGCGGCGAGGTCGATGGTGTGCAGGGTCCAGGTGTTCTCCTCCTTGTCGATGGCGAGGAGGGGTTGCCACTCGGCGGCTTTTAGGTCGGCGGCATCCACATCGGTGGTGGCGTAGACCACATAGCCGTCGCGGTGTTTCTTGTCGGAGGCCATGGCGCGCCAGCGCAGCACGGCATTGTCATCGGCGATGGTGAGGGTGGGCAGAATCATCCAGTCGTCGCTGGTGCCGGCTTCCATGTACCACGAGGTGCTGCAGGCCACAGGGCCGTCCTCGCCCTTCGGTGTGTAGGCCACCCAGGGGGTGCCCACTTCGAAGCCAAGGTTCTGCATGTCTCTCGAGGGGGTGAGTTGATCACCGTCTATAAGCGTGAAATCAGTGGGGATGCCCCCACTGAAATCACACTCAAGATAGGTCTGTGCGTTCAGCTCTGCCGTGCCCAGCAGGGCAGCAGCACACAGGATAAGTATCTTGTTCATGCTTAGCTCATTTTTATTTCACCATAATCTTGCGGGTGGTGCCGTCGGCCATGCGGACGATGTTCAGACCACGCTCCAGTGTGGCGCGCTCGCGACCGTCAACTCCGTAGAACGTAGCTTTTCCGCCAAGGTTGTAAGGATAGGTAAGACCGGTCACGTCGTGCAGACCCGACTCGCTGCTGCCAGCCTCCAGATCGACAAGAATCAGGTCGGAAGCCACAGAGGTGGCCCATTTGCCCTCGTGCTCGTAAGAAGCGGTCACGTCGTAGCCGAACAGCTCGTAGTCGTAGTCGGACAGGTTGGTGAAGTTGTAGTTCAGTTCAGTGGTTTCCACAGTCTTGAGAGGAGTCTTCACTATGGAGCCGGCCTTCACATCCTGACCCACGCGCATGTAGTCGAGCATCCAGGGGCTGTAGTTGTAGGTCACCAAGCGGAACTGCTGGGTGCCTTCGGTGATGGGCATCTCGAAGGTGCCGTCGATAACACCGTTCTCGTCGAACGGAATCCCGTAGGTGATACCGTCGATGGTGATGGTGAGCTGCTCGCCGGCATAGCTGTAGGCCTTCAGCGTCACGTAGATGCTGCTGCCGTTGTGGGTGTCGATCACAGGCGAGGTGATGTAGTTGATGTACCAGGAGGGCTGGGCGCAGCCCAACATGCCCTGTGCCACGGTGTTGCCAAGTCCGGTCCAGCCGGGCTGTGCGGTGTACTCGTCGAAGCTGTAGGCCTCGCTGGTGTTGCCCAGTATCTCAGGACTCATCGGGTCGGTGGCTTCGGTCACACTGGCGTCGATGGCGCTGAAGTCTTCCTCAAGAAGGGTGTAGTCGGCGGCATCGGCCTCCACTTTCTTCACACCGTAGAGGTTCACATTATACTTCATGGCCTTAGGAGCAGCCTCCCAGTTGGCGGTGAAGGAGCCGCGGTCGTTGATGTCGGTGGCGAGGGTGGCCACAGGGGCGCTGATGCCAAGGGCATGCTGGCGGTCGCTCTCGGAGAACTGGCTCACATGGTGCGAGCGTACGGCGTAGTAGTACTCAGTCTCCGGTTCAAGCTCGGTGAAGGTGTAGGTGGTCTGACCCAGTTTCTTGGTGTAGTCGTAGAAAGTGTAGTTGCCACCGTGGTCAGAGGAGCTGGGACCCATAACGCGCTCAAAGGTAAAGGCTCTGTTGCCCACGATGTCGATGTTGTCTATTATCAGATATTCAGACTCGGTGAAGTCGGCAGTGCTGATGCGGTAAGCATAGTATTTGTTGGCCGACTGCTGCTGGTCGGTGAGTACCATGACACCACCACCGGCTGCGTTGGAGGCCCACATGTTGCCGAGGGGTTCCCACTCGCCGTTCTCGTTCAGTGCCTCAACGGTGATGGAACCACCGATGTACCACTGCCACCAGGGGTCGTTCATGTCGACGGTCGGGTCGACCACGTTCATGTAAACAGCGGCGGTCTTGTAGGTGCCCTGGGTCTTGGGCAGGGTGAGGGTGTCGCCGTTCACCATCTTCAGACCCTTCGTGCCTTCCTGGCCTTCGGTGTCGCTGATGGCGGTGGTGGTGCTTGCCCATCCTTCGGGTGTGCCGGTGTAGTTCTCAAAGTCTTCGGTGAAGTTCTCCTCGGCATCGGTGGTATAGGCCTTCTTCCACAGGTCGATGTAATAGTTGTAAGAGTGGCGCACGGGCTCCCAGGCAATGGTGAACTGGTCTTTCTGGTAGTCGGTCACACCTAGCACATGGGGCTGTGCGATAAACTCGCTGTAGTTGGCGGTCACCTTGATGTCGTCGATGAGCACGGCATCGTTGGTGGTGAAGGCGAGGTAGGTGGAGTTGTCGGCATCGAAGTTGCGGAAGGTGACCTCAATTTCCTGCCAACCCTCTGTGGGATAGAATCGGTAACTTTCGCCGTAGGTGTTCATGTCGGTGTTGGGGCGCTCTGTGCTCTCGTAACCGCCCTTGAAGGCAAATACATTGATGCTCGAACCCCAATAGTAGGCCCACTTTTGGTTGCCGCTCTCATCGGTACCGCTGGGGATATAGTAAGGCACTGACTTTACGCGGAAGGAGATGGTAATGTCGCCGGAATAGTCGCCCATCGGAGTGAACAGGGTTGCGGGCAACTGCGGGTTGTAGGTGCGCAGGTAGAGCATGCCGCCGGCTGCCATTACCCAGTCGCCGCCCCAGGTGCCGTCCTTGGTGAGCGTGGGGTCGATGTAGATGCCGTCGCCGAATTGGGGGTATTGCGAGGCCAGGTAACGCGTGGTGTCGGGTGCGGTTTCCGAGCCGTTTGTCACAAGTGAGAAGTCCTCGTCGATGAGAACCGACTGTTGGCTGGAAGAGGCTTTGGCCGGCGCAAGATGACGCACCTCAAAATTGGGCGCACTCTTCTTGATGTGAGGAATGGCTGCGCTTACCTTCTTGTTCTCATTAGGACTGGAGACGCGTAGTTGAGCCTGTGCGCTCTGCGAGAGCATCATGCAGGCTGCAAGACTTGCTAGAATGGAAGTAAATCTTTTCATAAGCAGTTTTTTCGGTTTATACATTTAACAAGGTTGGTTTTTCTGCCCACAAATATAGAGGATATTTGTCTTTTTATAAAAAAACACCCGTTGGTTGGGGTTCTGATTCACGAAAAAGCACCAATTTCCGACAAAAAATGCCTATTTTTCATTTTTTTTACAGTTTTTATGCGAATGTAGGAGTGTAGAAGTATAGGCTTAGAAATAGAGGAGTGTAGGTGTGTAGACAATACCTTGGTAATGTCTGTACTACTACACTACTACCCCTCCTGACGATTCCTTTTGCTCTTCTCTTGCCCCCCGCTGGTATTCGGAGGGAGTGAGTCCGGTCTGGTTTTTAAATAAGGTGGAGAAATTGGAGCGGCTCTTGATGCCCACGCTCTCGGCGATGGCCTCGATGGTCATCTGGCCGTATTGGTCGAGGTCGTTGAGTCGGCGGCAAGCCTCGCGGATGCGGTATTCGGCCAGCAGGGCGTTGAAGTTTTTCCCTGTAACGTCGTTGATGGCTTGCGACACATATTTGGTGTTGCTGCCTATGAGTTCGGCCAGGCGTGCCACGGTGAAGCCGGTGTTGTAGATGTCGGGGTTGTGGAGCATCACCTCTTCTATCTTCTCATAGAGTTGCTGCTCGTCGTCGTTCTTTTCTGCGGCGGGCTTGACCGGTGCCTGTCTGCTCGCTTCATTCTGCTGCAGCAGTTCCAAGTTCTGCTTGTAGAGGTGCCGGTGCAGGGCGCTCACTTTCTTGTAGGCCAGGTAGAGCCGCCACAGCAGCAGACTCACCACCACTACCACCACCACGGCCAGGGTGATGATGATGGTGAGCATGCGGTTGCGCAGCCCGAGCAACTGCATCTCGTGGTTGGCCTCCTCGAGTTGGTAGCGCAGTTTCACCTCGCCGGTAGAGGCCAGTTTGGCCTGGGTGTTGAGCGAGTCTTTCTCGCGCAGGTGGAGCAGTTCATGGTAGCGGGCCTGAGCGGTGTCGCCGCGCTGCTCGTAAATCTCCGCTATCTTGCCGTGTATGGAGTAGGTGTAGTCGAGATTGCCGTCGACATCGGCACTGGCGAGTGCCTTTCGGTAGAGTCGCAGGGCGTTGTCGTCCTGGCCGATGCGTCGGTAGAGGGTGGCGGCATCGAGCAGCGAGGTGGAGGTGAAACGCGACACCAAGGGCTCCTCCCATGTGATATCGGCACTCTGCTCCATGAGGCGGGCTGCCTGGGCGGTGTCGCCCCGCACGAGGGCGAGCAGTGCCTGGCAGCGCAGGCGGGTGTGGCGTATCACAGGCACGCTGTCGGCCTTGGCGGTAACTTTCAGGAAGGTCTTTATGTCGGGCACCAGTTTTTTTTCGTGCTGGTTGTCGATGACATCTGTTATAGCGCCGGTCATGGTGGTGGCGTAGACATTGATGTCGTTTGTCTCCCGGCAGGCGGCGAAGGCTTTGCGCCGCATCTCCAGAATCTGGCCATACTTGGGTTCTTCCTCATGATCCGACACTTTGATCAGGTTGGCCATGCCGTTGGCTATGTAGGGCACCATCTTCTGCAGGTGGTGCTCATTGGCCAACTTGTCGGCTTGGAGAACATACTCGGTGGCTTTCTGGTAGTCGAGATAGTAGGTCATGTACATAAGGCCCAGGTTGGTGAAGGCCTGTGTGGTGAGGAGAATCTCCTCGTCGGAGCGGTGGCCCTGGTAGAAGCGGTTCACCACGATGTTGTAGCACACCAGGGCTGAGTCTCTCTTGTCGGGTTCCGACAGGTATTGGTAGGCGCGGCTGTTGAGTTCCTTGCTGCTGAGCTGCTTGTACTGGTTGTAGAACCGCACGCTGCCGTCTTCCTTGCCGCCGGCAAGGAGGGGTAGGGCGGCATACAGCGCCACAAGGAGTAGAAGCAACCGTCTGTACATGGAGTGCGCGGGGTTATCGGATGAAGAGCAGTTCGCGGTACTTGGGCAGTGTCCAGCACTCGTCGCTCACAATCATCTCGAGCTTGTCTATCTCATAGCGGATGTCGGTCATGATGGGCTCTACGGTGTCGTGATAGGCGATGGCTCTCTCGCGGATGCTCTCTATGCGGTTGGCCACCTTGCGCGTTTCCACCAGCCGCTCCACGCCCGTCTCAATGGCTTGCGAGCGGGTGGCTATCTCCTTGATAATCTTCTTGTTGCGTGCGGTCAGTTCGTCGGCTTCCTCCTTGGAGAAAATCTCGTACATATTGAGCACGTTCTTGGCCAACTGGCTCTGATACTGGGTGGCGATGGGTATGATGTGGTTCATGCTCAGGTCGCCCATCACGCGGGCCTCTATCTGTATCTTCTTGGTGTAGGTCTCCCATTTCACCTCGTTGCGGGCGGCCAGTTCCTTGGCGTTCATCACGTTCTGGCTCTCGAACATGCGTATGGTGTCGGCATCGAGGTAGCGGTCGAAGATGAGCGGGCAGCTCGTCTCCACATCGAGGCCGCGGCGGGCGGCTTCGGCCACCCACTCGTCGCTATAGCCGTTGCCGTCGAAATGGATGGGCTTGCAGGTCTTGATGTCGTCGCGCACCACATTGATGATGGCGGTGGTCTTGTCCTGGCCGTCGGCGATGAGTGCGTCGACACGCTGCTTGAAACTGGTCAGGGCCTCGGCCACGGCTGTGTTGAGCGCTATCATGGCCGAGGCGCAGTTGGCCTCGCTGCCCACGGCGCGGAACTCAAAGCGGTTGCCGGTGAAGGCGAAGGGGCTGGTGCGGTTGCGGTCGGTGTTGTCGATGAGCAGTTCGGGTATCTCGGGTATGTCGAGCTTCATGCCCTGCTTGCCGCTCATGGTGAAGAGTTCCTCGGTGTCGGCGCACTCGATGTGGTCGAGCAGTTCGCTGAGCTGCTTGCCCAGGAAGGAAGAGATGATGGCGGGCGGTGCCTCGTTGGCACCCAGGCGGTGGGCATTGGTGGCGCTCATGATGCTGGCCTTGAGCAGACCGTTGTGGCGGTAGACGCCCATGAGCGTCTCGACGATGAACACCACGAAGCGCAGTATGTCCTCAGGAGTCTTGCCGGGGCCGTGCAGCAGGATGCCGGTGTCGGTGGAGAGGCTCCAGTTGTTGTGCTTGCCGCTGCCGTTGATGCCGGCGAAGGGTTTTTCGTGGAGCAGCACACGGAAACCGTGCTTGCGCGCCACGCGCTTCATGAGCGACATGAGCAGCATGTTGTGGTCGATGGCCAGGTTGGTCTCCTCGTAGATGGGAGCCAGCTCAAACTGATTGGGAGCCACCTCGTTGTGGCGTGTCTTGCAGGGGATGGAGAGTTCCAGGGCCTGTATCTCGAGGTCTTTCATGAAGGCCTGCACACGGTCGGGGATGGTGCCGAAGTAGTGGTCGTCCATCTGCTGGTTCTTGGCCGAGTCGTGGCCCATCAGCGTGCGGCCGGTGAGCATCAGGTCGGGGCGGGCGCTGTAGAGCCCCTCGTCGACGAGGAAGTATTCCTGCTCCCAGCCCAGGTTGGTGGTCACCTTCTTCACGTCGGGATAGAAATAGCGGCACACCTCGGTGGCGGCCACGTTCACGGCGCGCAGCGCGCGCAGCAGCGGGGCCTTGTAGTCGAGGGCCTCGCCGGTGTAGGAGATGAAGATGGTGGGTATACAGAGGGTGTCGTCGATGATGAAGACAGGCGAGGTGGGGTCCCAGGCCGAATAGCCGCGGGCCTCGAAGGTGTTGCGTATGCCGCCGCTGGGGAACGACGAGGCGTCGGGCTCCTGCTGCACGAGCAGCTTGCCGGTGAACTCCTCTATCATGCCGCCCTTGCCGTCGTGCTCTATGAAGGCGTCGTGCTTCTCGGCGGTGCCCTCGGTGAGCGGCTGGAACCAATGGGTGTAGTGGGTCACGCCGTTCTCCTCGGCCCACTGCCGCATGCCGCGCGCCACGGTGTCGGCGATGGAGCGGTCCAGGCGGGTGCCGTTGTCAATCACGTCGATGAGTTTCAGATACACATCGCGGGAGAGGTACTTGTACATCTTCTCGCGGGTGAAGACATACTTGCCGAAGTATTCCGACGGGCGCTCTGTGGGGGATATCACATCGAGGGGCTTCTTCTTGAAAGCCTCTTCTACAACCTGAAATCTTAAATTAGCCATATAACCTTTTTTACCTTAAATATTGAGTGGCTCCGTGAGCCTTGGGGGCTGCCCCCGGTTACATCACGCCCATCCAGCGCAGTATGTCGTTGAGATTGGCCACAATCATGAGCAGCAGCAGGAATCCGAAGCCGATGTACTCGGCCACCACCATGAACATGTCGCTCGGTTTGCGGCGTGTAATCATCTCGTAGAGCAGGAAGAGCACATGACCGCCGTCGAGGGCGGGAATGGGCAGAATGTTCATGAAGGCCAGGATGATGCTCAGGAAGGCCGTCATGCGCCAGAAGAGCATCCAGTCCCACACGGGCGGGAAGAGGCTGCCGATGGCGCCGAAACCGCCGAGCGACTTGGCACCGTCGGCGGTGAACACATACTTCATGTCGCTCACGTAGCCGCGCAGCACACCGATGCCGTAGTTGATGCCGGCCGGGAAACTCTCCCAGAAGCCGAACGAGCGGTGGGTCTCCTTGTAGAGGGTGTAGATATTGGCCTGCAGCACGCCCAACTTCAGGTCGGGAGTGAGCTGGAGGCTCACCGTGTCGGTCTGGCCGGTGGCCTTGCTCAGGTACGACACCTGCACATTGCGCTCACGCAGACTGTCGGCGTGTGTGGTCTTCACGGCCAGCACATCGGAGATGCGCCCCATCTCATAGGTGAATTCGTTCCAGGAGTCTACGGCCTTGCCGTTGAGCGAGAGCACACGGTCGCCGGCCTTCATGCCTGCTTTCTCGGCGGGGGTGCCGGGCAGCACGCTGTCTATCTGTGCCGGGATGAGGGGTGCCACGAAGGTGGGCGTCACCTTGAGCATGTTGAGCAGGTTCAGGTCGCCGGGCAGCTGCACCGTCACGTCCTGACCGCCGCGTTTCACTGCCACCGCCTTGGCCTTGGAGAGCGTGCGGTACAGGTCGACGTCGAATTTCTCTATCGCCTCGCCGTCGGCGCTGAGCAGGATGTCGCCGTCCTTGAAGCCGAGGGCCTTGGCGTCGTCGTTGAATTTCATGCCCATGGTCATGTCCTTGGGCTGGATGAAGTCGTCGCCCCAGTGGTAGAGCACCATCGAGTAGATGAAGAGGGCCAGCAGGAAGTTCACCAGCACGCCGCCTATCATGATGAGCAGGCGCTGCCACACCGGCTTGGTGCGGAACTCCCAGGGCTGGGGCTCGTCGCTGAGCTGCTGGTTGGTCGCGT
>R25__coassemble_1416_pt1 | contig 11984 bp, 8 predicted proteins | sample R25__metabat2_low_PE_048 | metagenome-assembled genome bin R25 | reverse complement strand
GGGAGTGGCATAATAATCGGCCGAGAAGTTGACCGAAGCCCCGTCGACCCACTCGTAGTGAGATGGTCCGATGAGGAAAATACGCTTATAGGGCCGGCCGTCATTGACCACCTTATAGGCCGCCGCCGCCACATTGCCGGAGAAATAGTAGCCTGCGTGTGGCACGATGACGGCCGCCACCCTACGTGTATCCTGCGGGGCTGAATGCCGCTGCAGGAAATCGTCCACCTCGCCGGCCAGCCGCCGTGGGTCGCTTTCATAGAACCGTCCGGCCTGCGTGGCAGGTCTTACGACTGTATCCTTCTGTTCTACGTTTTGTTTTTTCATGGTTTTTCGGTTTGATATTTGCGTTTTGGCCAATTGGAAAGAGCACCCCATTGCAACCACGAGTAGTAACCATTTGAAGACCGACTTTTTCATGACATCAATCATTGGTGGCTGTAAATGGAGGATAATGCGATACTACCGAGGCGGCAAGCCGTCTCAATGCTGGATGATGAGCATGGAGAAATAAGGGATGTCCCTATCCAGAATGGTTTGGGGAGAATCCGTGTAGAACTGTTCGGGAGTGCCCACATTCTCAAAATAGTGGTAAGAGAAATCAGGATGCCGCTCTATGAACGCCTTGATATCCTGTGCACACTGCGACAATTTCATCACCACCACATTGTGCCCGGTCTCCATCAGCAGCATGAGCTCTTCCTCCTCAGCCCTGCCGGGCAGCACCGATAGGCTCTGGCTGTGCTCGATGAGGGAGAGTTGGGCACTGGCCGCCGCCGCGATAAACGACGTGATGCCCGGAAGCTGCTCGGTAGGGATGTACAAGGCGCTCAGCATCTCCAGCACATAGTGAATGGAAGCATAGATGCTCACATCGCCTTCTACAGCAATGACCACATTCTTTTCCTGTTGGTAGAGATTGAGCACCTTTGCCGCCATTTTCTCATACTCGAGCCATGCCTTGACCAGATTGTGCTGCATCGGGATGACATAGCGCTGCACCTTGTCATCGAGTTGCCAGTGGGCAATGATATCAGCGGCCCGTGAAGATGTCTCCCCACGGGTTTCGCCGTCCCCCGACTTGGCCGTGGCGGGAACGATGATGACATCCGCCTGGCGGAGGCGGTTGAGCGCTTTTACGGTGATGAGTTCCGGGTCGCCCGGACCAAGTGAGACGAAAGAGACAGGTTGCTGCATGATATGACTTTGATGAATATGCTGCGAAGATAGAAAACTTTTGGCGAAAAAGCAAAAGAAAAGATGTTATTATGCGAGAGGTTTTGGAAAAAGAGGCAGAGAGGGGTGGTAGGAGGTATTGGAGGAATCGGAATGGTCGGAGTAATCAGAATAATCGGGGTGAGGAGGGGGGCTTTAGAATAGGAGCAAGGGCGCGACCGGTGCGAAAATGGCTTTCGCATGATCACGCCCTTAAGGGTCCTAACGCATTAGGCATATATTGAATCTATGGTCTTATCTGCGGCGGGGAGAAGGACGGTTGTGGCCGCTGTTGTGGGCGGCGGAGCCGTTACCATGGCCGTGAGAGGAGCCGACGGCGCCGTGGTTGTGGCTGTTGTGGGCGGGGCCGTGACCATTGTGACCTACTGAGCCGTGGCCGTTGTGACCTACTGAGCCGTGGCCGTTGTGGGCGGGACCGTGATCATTGTGGATGGCGGGGCCGTGTCCGTGGTGATGTCCGGGAGCCACAGCCGGGCGGTGGATGTTACGTCCAGCGTAGTAACCGGCATGCATGCGGTTGTATCCACCCCTGTACGACAGGAACACTGCGGGACGCGGTCTGTAGTAGAACGCCCTGTTGGCATAGCGGTTGTGGATGTGGAACACCCATGCACCTGCGTGCCACGACACGGGGCGATAGAAATAGTTGAGGCGTAGGAACCTGTCGTACTGCCAGGCTGCGAGGACATGGCGGAGGTCAGCGTTTCGGCGGTCCCACCAAAGTCCGTTGACATCGTAGCGGCTGTTCACGCTCATGAGGTAGTCGAGGTTGATTTCATAGACCGCCTCATACTGGGCCTCGGTGAGGTCGAGTTCATAAGCCATTTTATCAGAAAGGAAGAGGGCTTCGGAGCGCGCCTCGTTGTATGTCATTGCTGCGGCCGAGATGGCTATCGTCATCATCACTGCCAGGGTCATCATCTTCTTCATGACTGTATATTTTTAAAGGTGATACTACGTTTGTTTCTTATCTCTGGTGCAAAGATAGGGTAAAAGAAGATGCGGCGAAAGGGAATAAGCCTAAAGAGCGGGGAGGAATGTCCTACTGTTGCATAGGGATTCCCCCCTGAGACTGAAAAAGCGCGTTTTTCCAATTAGAAAGACGCGCTTTTTCAGTCAGTTTATCCATTTAGTGGAATGTCAATCTACTCCTCATCCATAGGATATCGAACGCCCCACTCCTGGCGCAGGCTGTCCATGAATCGCATGATGTAGAGTGTCTCCTCGTGAGGCATCTGGAGCGGTTCGAGGAGCCCATGAGCGATGGCCTCTTTGCAAGCTATGAACTGATACTCATAGCCCGTAATCTGCCGGGGCACCTTTATCTCCCGCACGAAGACACGGTCACGGCCATGAATGCGCACAGTCTGCGGATTGTTGATATTATCGATGATGAGATGTCCCTCCGTACCGGCAATGACCCCGATATTGTCGCCCACGCAAGCCGCCGACGACTGCACATTGGCCAGTACGCCATTGGAGAGCGTCATGGTGATGGTATTGGTAAGGTCCATGCCCGACTCCGACTTGACACACTGCGAGGAAACCTTTGTGATATCGGCATCGCAGAACATACGCACGAAATTGATGGAATAGACCCCCAGGTCGAGCAGCGCTCCGCCACAAAGGTCGGGCCGCATGATGCGCGGTTTGTTGCCCATGCTGTAGCCCAGTGTTGCCGTGATGAGACGCGGGGTTCCGATGGTGCCCTGCGCGATAAGCTCGCGGACGGTCTGCACGACCGGCTGGTATCGCGTCCAGATGGCCTCGGCCAGGAACACCTTACGCTCGTGCGCCAGGTCGATGACGGTGCGGCTCTGACGGTAATTGGCCATAAACGCCTTCTCCACAAGGCACGGTTTGCCCTGGCGCAGTGCCTGACAGGTGACATCGAAATGGTGTGAATGCGGCGTTGCCACATAGACGAGGTCGACCAGCGGGTCGCTGATGAGTTCATCGTACGAGCCATACGCCTTGGTTACCCCCCACTGGTGTGCGAAGTCCTGTGCCTTGGAAAGCGTGCGCGATGCGATGGCATAGCACTCAATGCCATCGAGGTCTTTCAATGTGACGGCCGCCTTCTGTGCAATCCATCCGGCGCCCACTATTCCTACTTTAAAATTTTCAGCCATATAGAAATGATTAGATTAGATGGCACAAAAATAGTAAAAAAAGGCGAAGAAAGCGAATAATGCAAAAACATACGCTACGAATGCCGGATTATAACGTAAAAAACAGTAAATTTGCATCATCAAAAAAGACGCGAAATGGCAAAGAAAGGCACTCAAACACGCCCCACGATAGAAGGCATAGCCAACCCCGTGATACAGACCATGGCCTGCACGATGTACGACTACAGCTACATGGGCATACGGGAGATTTACGAAGACTACAACTTAGCGGTGACACCGATAGAGAAGAACGTGCTCCGGTGGCAGGAGGGCCATGTGCTGACTGGCGAGAAGATAACCCGTTACGGTTATTCGGCCGATGTACATGTGAACTTCGACAAATGGGTTGATGTGATGCGCACGATAGACCCCGACACCCATGCAAGGCTGTGCCGCCACGACACCTTCAAGTCAGAAGGACCCATCGCCGATTCTATGTTTCACTTCAGCACCGCCTTTATCAAATATCAAAACGGACAGCCCTTCGAAGAAGAGCTGGAAAAAATCGTGCCAGCAGATTTCGTAAGCACAAGAAACGGGATTGACCTGTTGCATACCTTGGTAAAAGAGCCAAAGGCAACAGCATTCGTTCAGCGGCTGAACAGAGAACTGCTTATCTCCGTATTCAACAGGAGAATCTTCTGGGACTGGTTTCGGCTTGACCCCATTCGAGACCTTGAGCCCATACGCCAGGTATTCATGGAGAATCCCTGTCTTCCCGACTCCTTGCGCCACCAATTCCGCGACGCCTATCTCTATCAGGTAGAGTTTCTCCAAAGCGGCAAGATAGACGAAGTGATGAAGAAGATGGTGCCTGGAAGCCTGTTTCACCGACAGCTCACAGCCATCAAGCTGCTGCATGAGGGGAAGGCGACAGCAGCCTATGAGATGCTGGCAACCATTCTGAAAGAAGAGAAAGAAGACTATTTCTACGACGGGCTTCTCAACTTCACCTATGGTCTGGCGCTCATCAAGACAGGCACCCCCAAGGCCCACAAGACCATCGAGAAGTTGCTGAAAAGCCGTAAGGCGAACATCTTACAAGAATGTATCCCCATGCTGTTGGTGCTGCACCACCACCAGCTGAACGATGCCCGAAACTTCTATTTAAGAGTTCATATGGAGGCCTGTAAAGACCGTATGAGTCAGGTTTTGTCCACCCTTTTTATGACCCACTACCAACTGCTGGAGAAAGAGCCCGATGTGATGGCGAAGACCAAAGACTGGGTGATAGCCTCCGGCTACAACTATCTGCGGTTGCTTTTTGCCGACGACATTGATGCTCTTCGGCCGATAGCCGAGAAATTGTGTAAAGACACCGGTCTGAAAAAACCGTTGCTGCCCAAGGTGAAGCGACTGGAGATATGGGAGAAAGTGATAGAGCAGGTGAGCAGGATGAGCAGCACCTGCGCCCTGAAAGCAGAAGGAAAGAATTTGGAAAAAGAACGCGTGGCCTACGTGGTGGACCTCAGGGACCTTGACGTACAGCCCAAGCTGCAAAAATCGAAAGACAACGGTGTGACCTGGAGCAAAGGCCGCAACATATCGCTCAGCAAGTTTGCCGTGGGAGATGTGGCTTGTATGACACCACAGGACCACAAGGTGAGCAAGTTGGTAGAGAGCTACAGCTACGGATGGTATAAAACCGTAGAATATAAGCTCGGTGGAGAGAAGGTGATAGCCGCCCTGAAAGGCCATCCGGCTGTCTACTCTGCCAAAAATGGCCTGCGGATAGACATTGTGGACGAGCCGCTTCAACTGACTGTTAGTCCCCGGGGTAACAAATACGTCGTGCTGACCAATGTCAACTTAAAAAAGACAGACGCAGCTGGCGGAATAAACATAACGAAGAGCGGTGACAAGCAAGTGAGCGTGACAGAGATAAGCTCCACCCAGAAGAAGATGCTTGACATGCTGACGGAAGCCAGTCCCTTTCCGAAGGAAAGCGAGAAGCAGTTGTCGAAATTATTGCAACAACTGAGCAAAGACTTCATGGTAATGAGCCCCTTGCTGAAGAACTCCACCACCCTGAAGCACGTGGAGGCCAGTTCGCTCATAGCCGTACAGATAGCCCCTATGGAGAATCTGCAGTTTAGCATCTCACTGGCCGTAAAGCCCTTCGGTAGCCATCCGCCCTACCAGCAGCCCGGTAAAGGTATTGAGATAGTGAGCGCCACGATTGACGGAGAGCAAGTGCAGGCCGAACGCGACCTGCAGGCCGAGCGCTCCAACCGCACGACCCTCCGCAAGCACATGGGTGCCTTTTCAAAAGAAGAGACCGACACCGACCACTGGACGCTCGACACCGCGCAGTGTCTGGAACTGCTCGAGCAGTTGCGCACCCTTCAGGACATAGCCTATGTGGAATGGCCTCAAGGCGAGCGAATGCGTGTGGTTCGGCCCATGATTACCCCCGACCATCTGCGACTGAAGATCAGTTCGGCCAGTCAGTGGTTTGAGTTGGAGGGCAATGTGAACATCGGCGAGAAAGAAAAAATCAAGATGGCTGAGTTGCTGGAACGGCTGCACGAGGGACGAGGCAACTTCATCCGTCTGGGAGACAACGAATACGTAGCACTGAGCGAGCAGCTGCGCAAGCAACTGGAAGCCATCGACAAGATGCTCATCGGACGCGGCAAGAAGCTGAAGATAGCCACCATGAACGGCATGCAACTGACCCAACTGGAAGAGATAGGCGCCCAGGTGAAAGCCGACGAGCAGTTTGCTACGCTCATGCAGCGCATCAAGGAATCGGGCAGTCTCACCTATCCCCTGCCCGATGGTCTGAACGCCACGCTTCGGCCCTATCAGCAAGAAGGCTACACTTGGATGAGCCGTCTGGCCCACTGGGGTGCCGGTGCCTGCCTGGCCGACGACATGGGTCTGGGCAAGACCCTTCAAAGCATAGCCCTGCTGCTACAGCGCGCTCCTCAGGGCGCCCAGCTTGTGCTGATGCCCACCTCGGTGTTGCACAACTGGCAACAAGAGTTGCAGCGATTTGCCCCCACACTAAAATTGCGCTTGCTCAACCAAACCGGCACAGCCCGAGAGAAGATAGTGAACGAGGCAGGAGCCGGCGATGTTGTGCTCTCCACCTACGGACTGCTGGTGACCGAGGGTGAACTGCTGAGCGGCCGCACATGGACCACCATCGTGCTCGACGAAGCGCACACCATCAAGAACCGCGACACCCAGACCTCCAAGAACGCCATGACCCTTCAGGGCGACTTCCGCCTGCTTCTGACCGGCACCCCTCTTCAGAACCATCTCAGTGAGATATGGAATCTCTTCCAATTTGCCAATCCCGGACTTTTGGGCAGTTATCAGCAGTTTGCCGACCGCTTTATCCTGCCCATAGAGCGCGACCACGACATGGCCCGCCAGCAACTGCTGCGCAAGATACTCTCCCCCTTCCTCCTGCGCCGTACGAAAGACGATGTGCTGAACGAGCTGCCTGAGAAGACAGAGATAACGGTGCGTGTGGAACTGAGCGCTGAGGAGCAAGCCCTCTATGACAACCTGCGCCAGCAAGCCATCGCCAATTTGGAAGAAGGCACGAAGAGCGCCCTCCAGACACTGGCCGAGATTACCAAGCTCCGTCAAGCCGCCTGCCATCCGCGGTTGGTGAACAATAAACTAAAGATAGCCTCGAGCAAGACCCAAGCCTTTCTTGAGCTCGTAGCCGAACTGCGCCAGGGTGGTCACCGTGCCCTTGTGTTCAGTCAGTTCACCAGTCATTTGGCCCTGATACGCGAGGCGCTCGACAAAGAGCAAGGCCCATCCGACGGCACCCCACTCTACTACTATCTCGACGGCAGCACCAATGCCCAAGAGCGCACCCGGCTCGTACAGAAATTCCAAACCAGCGATGTGCCCCTGTTCCTGATCAGCCTCAAGGCCGGCGGTCTGGGTTTGAACCTGACCGGTGCCGACTACGTGGTGCATCTTGACCCATGGTGGAATCCCGCCATTGAAGACCAAGCCAGCGACCGCGCCTACCGCATAGGCCAGGAACGTCCTGTGACGGTTTACCGTCTGATAGCTGCGAACACGATAGAGGAAAAGATAATCCGCCTTCACCAGCACAAGCGGTCGCTGGCCGATGCGCTGCTGCAAGATGCCGACCTTTACGCCCAGATATCGGCCGAAGACGTGATACGTCTTCTGAAAGAAAGTGTCGACGAGATAGGATAGCGGTTTATTTTTTGAATCGTATAGGGTAAGAGAGCACGAGCTGCGTGTAGTCGGCCTTGAGGAAATGCGCTTTCACATCGAATCCGAGCGACAGGTTGCCCAATGCCGGTATGGAGTAGCGGAGGCCCACCGTCTCGTAATAACGTTTCTCGACCGACTTGGCCCGGTGTCCCATCTCCCTGTGCAGGTAATAGCCCAGCGAGACCCTCATGGAGACATTGTGGTAGAAGACCTGGTGTTTGGCCGACAAGCCCAAAGACCACGGACTGTGTTTGTCGGTATATCCCTTCTCCTTGTCGCGCTCCTCGATGCGCGAGGCATACTCACCATAATTGACATCCACGCCGATGCCGGTGGCCCAGCGGCGCGCATAGCGGTACATGACATCGGCCTGTGCCGAATAAGCCATATAGAGATGGAAATGCTCCGTCTGGAAGCGCGGGTCATCGGGCGAGAGTTCGTTCTGTGTCATGTTCCAGTCCTCCTCCAGTGTCTTGGCCCCTACCCCAGCCGACACCTCCGCATACCAATAGCGGGAGAAAGGTTCCTTTATCTTCCGGCCGTTGTTCTGTGCCAGCGGCTCATAATAAGGCATATAGGCAATTCCGATGGAAGGCCCCACAAAGTTGACCCCCTTGTTGGGCCGGTTGAGCGCCCCGTTGCTGAGATGCCAGAACTCCAGTCCGCCCTTCAGTGCGAAGTCTGGCGCGAACCTGTAGGCCACATGCAGCCCAGCCCCGAAATAGAAGAGCCAGCGCGCGCCAATGAGTTCATTGTCCACATTGTAATACTTGTCGTACTTGGTGTGGCTGTAGGCCGTTCCGGCATTGACGGTAAGGTCGGCCATCCACCGGTTGGTACGTAGGAGCGGTCTGGTGAAAAATCCGTAGAACGCCCATGAATTGCCCACATACGAGTCGTAGTCCACAACCCCTCCGTCGGGCCATTCATAATCATCATGCCGGTAGAATCGGATGCTGTTGTTGACGGCATATTTCACCCCCACGCCATAAGTCGGGTAATTGTAGTCGGAAGCAAAGGCATCGCTGTCGGAAGGCAATGGCGAGTAGCCTATCTCGGCTGCGAAGGCCCTGTTTTTCCGGTGCGGCACATCATAGCGGTCAGTATAATGGTGCATATTGAGCACATTGCCGGGGTTGAAGACTACTGCTCCTCCCCAATGGCGCACCGCCACAGAATCTTGTGCGGCAGCATTGAGCACCGCGAAAGAAAGCATGACAAGGGAGCAAAATAACTTTCTATTCATGGGGGAGAAACGGAATTTTGTTGCAAAAATAGCAAAAAAAAGTAAAAATACGAAAAATAGTTCTCACTTTGGACCAAAAGGTATAAAGATTTGTACCTTTGTTGACAAAGCGAACAACCACAGAGCAAATAAACGATGGAATCGAAGAAAAGAGTGGCAGTGATAGGCGGTGGCGCGGCAGGTTTTTTCTGCGCCATCAACCTGAAGGAACTCTGTCCGCAAGCAGAAGTAAGCATACTGGAACGCGGCCCGCGAGTTCTGACCAAGGTTGAGATATCCGGCGGCGGCCGCTGCAACTGCACCAACACCTTTGAGGGAGTTTCCGACCTGAGCAGTGTATACCCCCGCGGTCACCGCCTGCTGAAACGACTCTTCCACCAGTTTGACCATCAAGACGCCTACGCCTGGTTTGAGCGGCACGGCGTGCCGTTGACCCGGCAAGACGACCACTGTGTGTTTCCAAAGGCCCAAGACTCCCACGCCATCATCGACTGTTTTCTGGAGCATGCCCGCCGCTACGGCATCCGCATTGTGACCCATCATGGTGTGAGCAGTCTGGAAGCGCTGGTAGGTTACGATGCCGTGTGCGTGGCCACAGGCGGTTCGCCCACGGGGAAAGGCCTTTCGTGGCTCCGCGCCACGGGCCATGATATAGAAGAGCCCGTTCCATCGCTTTTCTCCCTAAGCATCAAAGACAGCGGTCTGCGCGACCTGATGGGCATTGTGGCCGAGCAAGCCATTGCCTACCTGCCCGGCACGAAGCTGCGCGCGCAAGGTCCCCTGCTCATCACCCACTGGGGTCTGAGCGGCCCAGCCATACTGAAACTGTCGAGCCATGGAGCCCGTCTGCTCCACCAGAACGGCTACCGCATGCCCCTTGGCATCAACTGGACCGGCGAGAATGAAAGCGCCGTGCGCACGTGTCTGGAGCAGGCAGCCACAGAGCACCCGCAACGGCAGCTCAGCACCGCCCCACCCCTCAGACTTCAGCAACGCCTATGGAGCTACCTTGTCGGCAAGAGCACCGACTGCCGCACCGGTCTTCGCTGGTGCGACATCGGCAAGCGCGACATGAACCGCCTGGTGAGCGTGCTGTGCAGCGACAGCTATGAGACCGCCGGCCGCGCCCCCTTCAAAGACGAGTTTGTGACCTGCGGCGGCGTGTCGCTCCGCAGCATCCATCCCAACACGATGGAGAGCCGTGTGCATCCGGGGCTTTACTTCGCCGGCGAGGTGCTCGACATCGACGGAGTGACCGGCGGTTTCAATTTCCAAGCCGCCTGGACCACCGGCTATGTGGCGGCCAAAAGCATCGCAGAACGATTGTTTTCGCCCAATAATTTGGATAAAAGCTAAAAAATGATTAACTTCGCAACAAATCAAACCCATAAGACCATGAAATCAATTCACCTGTTATCGGCAGCTGCCCTTATGGTGCTGCTGATGTGCTGCTCCAACAAGCCCGCCCCTGAGCAGCAAGGAGCCATTGAGAACAAAGCCGCAGCAGCAGAGACTATGGACGAGGACACTCCCACCGACGTGCGCAGTTTCGGCATGAACGGAAAAGTGAAAGAAGTGCGGCTCAGCGTGGCCGACCTCTCCGCCGACAGCGAGGGCGACCCCTGGGTGGAGGACAATAAGCTGGAGATGAGTTTCGACGAGCAAGGCCGTGTGACGCTCGACTTCTACGACAACCGCTACGAATATGACGCCAGCGGCAAGTTTGTGAAAGGCAACCATGACTACACGAAGATGGAGCGCGATGCCCAGGGCCGCGTCATCAGTTACAGCGAGGCCCAAGACGAGGAAGACGACATGATGTTCCACTACGACTTCACCTACGACGACAAGGGCCGTTTCGCCAAAGTAGAGTTGTCGCTCTGGGAGCAATTCTATACGGAAGAGCTGAGCTACACCGGCAACCATCCCTACCCCGACAAGATAACGTCAGAGGGAGATGATGAAGGCGAGCACTACAGCACTGTGACCGAATACGAATACACGAAAGTGGACGAGCACGGCAACTGGACCGAGCGCTACTGCACGCAGAAGACGACTACCACCGACGAGGGGGGCAAGGTGATAGGCACCGAGAACAGGAAGACCCAGCAGACGAGGGTGATTACCTATTATTAGGAGTTTAGGAGTGGATTAAGGCTCTTCAAAGGCAAACATCAAGTCGAGCAGTTCCGTCTTACGGGCTTTTCTACCCCAGTCCTGCCCCTTGGAATCATCACTTTCGTTTATCTCGCAAAGACCAATAAAGCGGAACAAACGATTGAATATCCTGTATTCATACCCGTGTTCGGCTTTTACCATTGGGAAAGCCTTGCTATACTCATCAGCATAGAATCCCGTGTTACGCCAATCAGCACCATAGTGATGCAGCAGCCATAAGGAATAAAGACGTCCCACATTACCAACCTCGTTGTCTTCGTACAAATCTAGCCAGCCGGTGTTGTAATCTCTGATTAGGAATAGGATTACTGTCCGCATCAATTCGTTGTGGTCAGTAAGCATTTGCTTACCTTTGGCCGTCAGCGACAACTTGCCCAAACGGTTCTTGATAAGTCCACACTCCTTCAATACAACTCTAAGCACCTGCACTTCTTCTGTTTTCGGTTCGTTCCTCTGTTTATACCAGTCAGAGCTCCAGCTATGACTTCCTAAATCGTAGAGTTCGGCAACCATCTTTAGAGGTATATATCCCTGTGTAGTGAGTTTCATTTCCTTTCCTCTCAACACATTCATCAGGTGCAGTGCTTGTCGCATGAGAGGAATCCGTGCTATCTGCTTCTCGGTTAGTTGGCGAAGTTGTACAGGACAACCCGCCTCTAATGGTCTGTTGAGCATCAAGTGCATCTGTTCAGATGAGAATCCGTTGAAATTAGGTTTTGGCGCAGAGTTTTGTGCATGCATAATCTCGCCCAGATGGCGGTTTATGTCATTTAGGTCCACGTGTCTCCCACTTCTCTTCATCTGGTCTATCCAATCCTGCAACTGACGGGGTATTTCGTTTATGTCTATCATATAATCAATCCTATTTCCTTCAAATATCTTGCCATGTTGTACTAATTTCCGCATAGCGTAAAAGCTAAAGCCATTCGGCTCATACG
>R25__coassemble_1404_pt1 | contig 12073 bp, 9 predicted proteins | sample R25__metabat2_low_PE_048 | metagenome-assembled genome bin R25 | reverse complement strand
GGTCAGTTTGCCGTTGACATAGGTGATGTCATAGTTCTGCGCCTCGGCACCGCTCACAAGGACCGGATACTCGCCCAGGTCGGAGACAGAAGTAGCCTCGGTGGTGAGCACCGGCTGCGCGGTGAGCACCTCGCTGGTCTCACCGTTCTTGAAGCCCGCAAACTCCGCTTTCAGTTCCGGAAGCGGGTCGCCCTGCTTCATGGTGTACTCGCCACCGCTGATGGTGAGCGGCGCTTTTTCTACTGTCAGCGTGCCGCCAACGTATGTCACATTGAAGTTTTCCACCGTGCCTGCCTCGATCTTGATGGCATATTCGCCCACGGGCGATGCCGGTGTGGCCTCGCAGGAGAGGACGGGAGCGCCCTTCAGCGTGCCGCCCTCAACGGTGTAGTCGAATGTCGGATTCTCATCGCCGTAGAGGCGGGAGACATTAGTGACACGCACCGTGATGGCATCGGCCTCGATGACGGTCAGTTTGCCGTTGACATAGGTGATGTCATAGTTCTGCGCCTCGGCACCGCTCACAAGGACCGGATACTCGCCCAGGTCGGAGACAGAAGTAGCCTCGGTGGTGAGCACCGGCTGCGCGGTGAGCACCTCGCTGGTCTCACCGTTCTTGAAGCCCGCAAACTCCGCTTTCAGTTCCGGAAGCGGGTCGCCCTGCTTCATGGTGTATTCGCCGCCGCTGATGGTGAGCGGCGCTTTTTCGATGGTCAGCGTACCGCCGACATAAGTGACATTGAAGTTCTCGACGGTTCCGGCCTCGAGGGTAATGGGATATTCGCCCACGGGCGAAGCCGTCGTGGCCTCGCAGGAGATGACAGGAGCGCCAACGAGTTCGCCGCCCTCAACGGTGTAGTCGAACGTCGGATTCTCATCGCCGTAGAGACGGGAGACATTAGTGACACGCACCGTGATGGCATCGGCCTCGGTGATGGTGATGGAGCCGTTGACATAAGAGATTTCATAGTTCTGCGCCTCGGCACCGCTCACCACCACGTCGTAGGAGCCCGGAGCAACCGAGGAAGTAGCCTCGGTGGTGAGCACCGGCTGTGCGGTGAGCACCTCGCTGGTCTCACCGTTCTTGAAGCCCGCAAACTCCGCTTTCAGTTCCGGAAGCGGGTCGCCCTGCTTCATGGTGTATTCGCCGCCGCTGATGGTGAGCGGCGCTTTTTCGATGGTCAGCGTACCGCCGACATAAGTGACATTGAAGTTCTCGACGGTTCCGGCCTCGAGGGTAATGGGATATTCGCCCACGGGCGAAGCCGTCGTGGCCTCGCAGGAGATGACAGGAGCGCCAACGAGTTCGCCGCCCTCAACGGTGTAGTCGAACGTCGGATTCTCATCGCCGTAGAGACGGGAGACATTAGTGACACGCACCGTGATGGCATCGGCCTCGGTGATGGTGATGGAGCCGTTGACATAAGAGATTTCATAGTTCTGCGCCTCGGCACCGCTCACCACCACGTCGTAGGAGCCCGGAGCAACCGAGGAAGTAGCCTCGGTGGTGAGCACCGGCTGTGCGGTGAGCACCTCGCTGGTCTCACCGTTCTTGAAGCCCGCAAACTCCGCTTTCAGTTCCGGAAGCGGGTCGCCCTGCTTCATGGTGTATTCGCCGCCGCTGATGGTGAGCGGCGCTTTTTCGATGGTCAGCGTGCCGCTGACATAGGTGACAAGCGGATTTTCTACTGTTCCAGTCTCGATTTTGATTTCATACTCGCCCACGGGCGAAGTAGGTGTGGCCTCGCAGGAGATGACGGGAGCGCCAACGAGTTCGCCGCCCTCAACGGTATACTCAAATGCAGGGTTCTCGTCACCATAGAGACGGGAGACGCTGGTTACTCGAAGCGTAATGGGCTCAGGTTCAGGGATGTTGACCATGAAGGGTACGTCCTCAGCCTGTATGCTGGCTCCCTCATCGGCACTTAGGGCGATAGCCGTCAATCTACCCGTATAATCACCGGGTGCGGCATTGGCATCTTGCTTGATACCCAATGTCAGGATACATCCTTCGCTGCCCGCAATGGTCTCGTTAGTGAGCGAGTAGCAGACCACCTGATAAGTAGTTTCGCCCGTTTTCTCCACTGCCACCTCAACATTGGCGCTGTTGGTGTAACGCGTTCCCAAAGTGTAGCAATAGTCACCTTTCTCGTCGTCGTAAGCCAGGGAGAGTTCTTCCGGCAATTCCACTTTAAACTGATAGCCATTCAGGAGCAGGTCGCCATTATTGAGCGAGACGGCCAGTTCGAACCCATAGCCTTTACCGGCTGTTGATTCCGTCACCTGGGCTGTAAGAGAAGGTGTCTCACCTGCACTCCAGACCGCCAAAGGCAGCATCCATGACAGCAACAAATAAAAAAGTTTGCGTCGCATTGTATTGATTGTTTTTATTATTTCCGGATAAATTTCTTGCCATTCCTGATATAGACACCCTTATGGGCTGCGTTCGTCTTCTGGCCCTGCAGGTTATAGACAGGGGCGTCGTCAGAAGGAGCTTCGACACTGCCGATACCATCGGTAGCTGTCTGCACATCGTTGAATCCTACGGTGTTGAGGTCGGCATTGGTGAACTGGATATCGGTCAAGGCCACCTTGCCAGCCGTTGCCCCTTGCACCGTGAAGCGCAGGAGTCTGGCGGCATCGCCCCGGAACTGTTTTCCATTCATGCTGAATGCCACCACCTTGTAATGGCCATTATCGAGTTTGTTGAACCGCACGCTGTGACCGGCAGAAGCCTCCTCACAGAGTTTCACATCACGCAGGGAAGCTCCCTCAGGCAGCGCCACCTCCATTTGGAAAGCCGAATAATCGCCGAGGTTTTCCACTTCGAGGAGGCAGCCGTTCTCATCGGCAGATATCTGCAAGCCGTCGGACTTGGAGAGCAAGGAGCTGGCCGGCATATCAGCCGACGTGGTGAGGATATACTTCACGATGCCCATTGCATCGGCCACATCCACCCTCGAGTCAGCATTCCAGTCGGCCTGTTCGTCAAAGAAAGCAGCATTGTATCGTCCCAACACATGGTTGATGACTGTCATGACATCGGTGACATTGACGAGGTCATCGTGATTGGCATCTCCCGGCCTGTATTCCACCAGATGAATAGCAAAGGAAGTATCTTCAGCCGGTAAAATCACCTCATAGATATAGCTGCAGCTGAAATTGAATATACTGGCCATGAAATCATTTTCTCCCATAATCTCCTCAGCCTGGATGGTGAGTGACAACAACGGTCCTTCCGCGCCCGTCAGGGTTTCGGAACCATCCGTGCGGCACTCTATCTGGTAGCCGCCCTCACTCTCCTGAATAGAGAGATTCATTGCATTTCTATCGGTATAGCGGTTAGAAAGTTCGGCCTGGAAGTCTCCGTTCCCATTCTTCGCCAGCGAGAAGCCCTCGGGCAGGATGAGATGGAACTGATAACCATTGAGCACGGCGTTGCCGTTTTGGAGAGAGACGAGAACTTGTGAAGTACTGCCTGCATGAATGTCGACATCGCTGACTGATACGATCATTTCGTCGTCAACCCTATTGAGGTCATCGACGATGTTTGAGAACAGTTTCCATCCCTCTGTAGCCATATATACAGCATCCTTCTGCATGGAGACATGCAACAGCGCATTTGCATAGGCCACATCAGAGAAGGTGTTGACCTCGATGGGCATGGGAGAAAGCATCTGGCTGTTGACCGCTGTTATGGCATTGCACTCACCGAACGCCATCTCGCCCAACGCCGTGAGAGAAGCCGGCAAGTTCACCTCCGTCAATTGTGAACAGAGGAAGAAAGCGCGCGGTGCGATAGTGGTGAATCCTTCGTGCAAAGAGACCTCCTGGAGCGTGACACTCTCAGCGAAAGCTTCCTCTTGGATAGAGACGAGGCTTTCGGGGAAATAGACATTGGAAAGCATGCAGCCATAAAAGGCAGACGGTCCCACGGTAAGCGTACCCTCAGGAACAGCATAATCGACCCCTTTGGCGGTGGGATAAGTCAACAGTGTTTTTTTGTCTTTTGTAAAGAGTACACCATCGATCGACGCATAGGTATTGTTCTCTTCCACCACGTTGACGGCGAGGAGTGAAAAGCATCCGAAGAACGCATACTCACCGATGGTCTGTATGTTGCGAGGCAGTGTCAGGGTCTGCATTTCGGCACATCCTCTGAAGGCGCCCGCCCTGATTTCGGTCAACCCTGTGAAGAATCTCAACTCATTAAAGGAACGAACATCAGTATTACCTTCGAACACTGTGCCGAGCGCCTTGACCTGTGCAGCCTCGTCGTAACTCAACTCGCCGTCGGCATCAGTATCGAAATGCTGGATGCATACGCTCTTTGCGGCATTGTCCTCGAAAACGATAAAAAGTTGCGGGACCTCCTCGATGGCCATAAATTCTTTCCAAATGGCAGCATTGGTGAATGCCTCCTTGCAGCCATGAGGGACAGTTAGTGTAGCATTTCCACGGTTAGAGAAAGTGGCTCCATCAATATTGATAGGCGTTTTGAACAACACCTTGACAGCCACCAGCGCGCTGCAATTGAAGAAAGCGCCCCACTGTAGTGATGTCAACGAAGCCGGCAGTGTCACCTCCGTGAGGAGCGGGCAATTCTGGAAAGCGCCCTCACCGATAGTCTGGAGTCCCTCGCTGAAGGAGAGTTGGGCGAGCGTCTCGCAATCGCCAAAGGCGTAACTGCCGATGGACTCGACGCTTGCCGGCACACTGAGTGTTTTGATTTCAGCACATCCGTTGAAGGCCCATATACCGATATTTGTGACGCTCTCCGGGATAATGATTCCACTCAATGCGGCACATCCGTCGAAAGCACTTTCCCCGATGGTCTTGATGCCTTCGGGCAACACGACCTCTTTCAGGCTGGTGCAGAAGGAGAAGGCATAATCATCGATTGCCTCGAGACTGGTAAAGAACTGGAGTTCGTTGAAACTCACCACCTCTGCATTTTCAGAGAAGGCATCGCCGAGGCTGCTGACCGCGGCCGCCTCATCCTTACTCAGTTCGCCGTCGCCATCGGTATCCCAATTGTCGATACAGACCATTTTGACATTGTCGTCCTGGAAAGAGATGACCGTCTCATCGGCGGTATTGGCCCAAACACCATTGAAGCCGGCTGTAAGGAGTGCCACAGCCAGCAAAGCATACTTTTTCATCGTCATGAATCGGATATTTGTATTTAGATACAACATTGTTCAGATTGAAAATCAGGCAAGATTTCGAAATCACGCACAAAATTAAGGAAATATCTCGATATGACAAATTTTCACCTATGATTTTTCCCCCTAAGGGGAAAATGGCGAAGGAAGAGACATCAATGTGGTTGAAAAACGAGATTTTAGGGGCCATAATCCAAAGAGTCCGGCCTGATTGGATCAGGTCGGACTCTTTTTGAAAAAAATGTAAGAATCGTCGGTATCAGTTGTTCACTGTACCGCCCACGATGTCGAGCAGTTCGCTGGTGATAGCCTGCTGTCGGCTCTTGTTGTACTGCAGGTTGAGGTCCCTGAGCAGTTCATCGGCATTGTCGGTAGCCGTCTGCATGGCCACCATACGTGCGGCATGTTCAGAGGCGTTGCTGTCGAGCAGAGCAGTATAAAGCGAGAGGTGTGCCAGTTTGGGTATGAGCACCCCGAGCACGGTCTCCATATCCGGTTCGACGATAAAGTTATCGTTGAGCGGTTTCACTTTTTCCTCCTCTCGTTCGGCTTTGCGTTGATGCTTTTTGAGATACTCCTGCGACTTTTTCGTTGCCACCACCGATGTGAGGTCGCGGTCGTGCTCATCGGTAAGTTCCGATTCGAGGTCGATGGGATAGAAAGTCTTCCTTGTAAGAACCTGTGAGCCAGCGCTTTTAAAGTGATGGTAGATAAGTTCGATATGGTCGAGTTCTCCAGTACGGAACAAGAATCCCAGTTCGGTAGCGATGCGTATGCACTCCGCCGAATTAGGTTTATCGGCGAGTGCGGTGAAGTCGCCTGCGGCTTTGAATCCGAGTTTTGCGACTTTTTCTGCCACTTTTCTGCCGACGGGATAAATCACGATATTCTCCTTGCCGAGGTGTTCGTATTCGCTGATAGCCTGCTGCATGAGTTTGATGATATTGGCATTGAATCCGCCGCAGAGGCTGCTATTGGAGGCAAAGACCACCAATCCCACCCTTTTTACCGGTCTTGGTTCGGAGTAGACCGACTGTGCGTCGGCCTCAGAAGCCAGGAAGGTTTTGAGGATGTGTTCGAGCAGGTTCTCATAGGGCAGCATGTTTTCTATCATCTGCTGTGCATGGTGCAGTTTCGACGAGGCCACCATTTTCATGGCGCTCGTGATTTTGCGTGTATTCCTGACCGATGCGATACGGTTTTTTATCTCTTTCAGCGACGGCATAGGCGATTACTGCTTAAATTGTCCGGCGATATCGGCCATCACCTGTTCGATGATGTCGGTGGCATTGTTGTCGATTTTACCACTTCCGAGGAACTCGATGATGTCGGGATGCGTGGTGCGCAGTTTGTCGAGGAAGAGGTCCTGGCATCTGCGTACCTCATTGACGGGCACATCGTGCATGAGTCCCCTTGTACCACAATAGAGGATGGCCACCTGCTCGCCTACAGCCATGGGGCTGTACTGCGGCTGAATGAGCAGTTGGTTGTTTTTTCTACCGCGGTCGAGGGTCATAGCGGTTACGGCGTCCATATCGCTTGAGAACTTGGAGAAAGCCTCCAGCTCGCGGTACTGTGCCATATCGATTTTGAGTGTACCAGCCACTTTCTTCATACTTTTGACCTGTGCCGAACCACCCACACGGCTCACCGAGATACCCACGTTGATGGCGGGTCGGAATCCCTGGTTGAAGAGGTCGGTCTCGAGGTAGATCTGTCCGTCGGTAATGGAGATGACATTGGTGGGGATGTAAGCGGATACGTCGCCGGCCTGTGTCTCGATGATAGGCAATGCGGTGAGGGAGCCACCACCCTTGACGTGTCCCTTCATGCATGCGGGCAGGTCGTTCATCTGCTCGGCCACTTCCTGCTGGTCGTTGATACGTGCAGCGCGCTCGAGGAGTCGGCTGTGGAGGTAGAACACATCGCCCGGGTAAGCTTCGCGTCCTGACGGACGGCGGAGGATGAGCGACACCTCGCGGTAGGCCACGGCCTGTTTGGAGAGGTCGTCGTAGACGACGAGTGCCGACTCGCCCCTATCGCGGAAATACTCGCCGATGGCTGCTCCAGCAAAAGGAGCGTAGTACTGCATGGCTGCGGGGTCGGCGGCCGTAGCTGAGACCACGATGGTATAGGGCATAGCCCCATGCTCTTTGAGGTTCTGTACGAGTGCTGCCACAGTGGATGCTTTCTGTCCGATGGCCACATAGATACAGTAGACCGGTTTTCCTGCCTCGTAGAAGCTTTTCTGGTTGATGATGGTATCGACTGCGATAGCAGTTTTTCCTGTCTGTCGGTCACCGATGATGAGCTCACGCTGTCCTCTTCCGATAGGAATCATGGAGTCGACGGCTTTGAGTCCCGTCTGTAGCGGCTCTTTCACCGGCTGTCGGTAGATAACGCCTGGTGCTTTTCTGTCGAGGGGCATCTCGAAAGCGTTGGAGAGGTCGATATCTCCCTTGCCATCGATGGCTTGTCCAAGCGGGTTGATGACCCTACCGAGCATATTGTCGTTGACACGGATGGAAGCGATACGTTTGGTGCGCTTCACCACCATGCCCTCTTTGATGCCGGATGTGGTACCGAGCAGCACACAGCCCACGTTGTCCTCCTCGAGGTTCATCACGATGGCCATGGTACCGTTTTCGAACTCGAGCAGTTCGTTGGCCTCAGCATTTCTCAGTCCGTAGATACGTGCCACTCCGTCGCTCACTTGGAGCACGGTGCCCACCTCGTCGAACTTTTCGGTATTGCTGATACCCTTCAACTGTTGGAGCAAGACTTCGGATACCTCACTTGCTTTTATTTTATCTGCCATTGTAGGTAAAGAATACTTTTTCCGTTTTAAACTAAAGAAGTTGTTTGTTTATTTTTTCAACTGTGTCAGGATGTTGCGCAGTTTTGTCTGGACGCTGGCATCCATCCTGTAGGTATCATACTCGAGAATGAATCCGCCGATGATTTCGGGGTTGACCTCGGTTTGAAACTCCACAGTGCCTTGAGTCCTGCTCTCCACCATCTGCTTCATTTTCTGTTCCGTTTCGGGCGAGACGGCAGTGGCGGTGATGAGTTTTCCGCGTGTGATGTTCTTCTGTTGCCTGTAAAGAGTGATATACGAAGCGGCCATGAATTGCAGGGTGTTCTCCCTGTCCTCGCGCAGCACGAGTTGGATGAACCGCTTGGTAAGCTCCTGGATTTTGTCGCCACCGGCGGCCGTTTGGAGCAGGGTTTCCTTCTTGTCTTTTGCGAGCATGGGGTTGTCTATCGTAAACCGGAGCTGTGGCACCTGGATATAACTGGCCGAGAGGGCCTGCATATCTTGGTATACCTTGTCTTCGATTTTCGTCTCCATGGCACATTTGAGCAGTGCCCGGGCATAACGTACCGACATTACACCTATATCCATAACGCTTTATTATTTATTATCACCGTCGACAGAAATTTCATCCAGCAGCTTTTCAATCAATTCCATCTGCTTTTTGTCGCTTTGGAGCTCTTGGTGGAGCACCTTTCCAGCTATCTGCACAGATAGTTCGGCCACCTGTGCACGGATATCGCGTATAGCGTTCTGCTTTTCGCTCTCAATTTCGGCTTTAGCCTCGCTGAGCAGCCTTGCGCCTTCTGCGCGTGCGTTTTCTTTTGCTTTTTCGACAATGGCATTTCGCGTTTCGGAAGCCTCTTTGAGTATGAGCGCTTGTTTTTCGCGTGCCTCCTGCAGGATGGATTCGCTTTCAGTCTTGATATTGGCCAGTCGTTCGTTGGCCTCCCTTGCCTTTCTGAGGCTATCGTCGATGAACTCCTTTCTGTCGTTCACCATTTTGACGATGACGGGGAAGCCCCACTTCCAGAGGATGAAGAAGACAATCAGGAAGACGACTGTCATCCAGAAGAGCAGGCCAAAATCCGGGGTTATTAAATCCATACGCTGTTCAGATTACTTCTGTTCTGTAACAATAGGTGAAAGATGGAATATCACACAGTAATTATACGAAGAGCGCGAGAAGTGCGATGATGACGGCGAAGAAAGCCACACCCTCGACGAGGGCGGCAGCCACGATCATAGCCGAGCGGAGGTCGCCCATTTTCTCAGGCTGGCGTGCCATAGCGTCCATGGCATTTCCACCAATGCGTCCGATACCGATACCTGCACCAATTGCAGCCAAACTACCGCCGATAGCGGCACCCAATTTTGCAACACCGTCTGCTGCCAGTAATAATGATAACATAGTCTTAAAGTTTTAAATTGTTATTTGATTTGAATTTATGAATATTATTCCTTTACGGTTTCGGTTTCATGCTCATGGACATGAGCAAGCGAGATGAACACGGCGCTCAGCATGGTGAACACCAGTGCCTGGATGAAGCACACCAGCACTTCGAGGAGCATCATGAAGACGCTCATGAGCACACTCACCACGGTCATCATGGATCCTGCGAATGCATTGAGTGCGAACATGATGAAGATGATGCAGGTGAGTGAGAGTGCGATGGCGTGTCCTGCCAACATATTGGCGAAGAGTCGGATCATGAGTGCCAGCGGCTTTGTGAAGAGGCTGAAGAACTCGATGATGGGCATGAGGGGGAGGGGCACCTTGAGCCATGTGGGCACCGGCGGCCAGAACACCTCTTTCCAATAGGCCTTCGTGCCTGTGATATTGGTCACGAGGAAGGTACAGAGTGCGAGGAAGAAGGTGCAGGTGATATTGCCGGTGAGGTTTCCTCCGCCCGGTGGGAATGGCACCACCCCCATGACATTGGCGATGAAGATAAAGAAGAAGCACGTGAGCAGGTAAGGCGCATACTTGTCGGCCTCCTTGCCGAGTGTCGGTTTTACCACATCGTCGTAGACATAGGTGATGAACATATTCATGAAGCCGACGAATCCCTTTGGTGCGGGGTCGTCGATTTTGTGCCTTCGGCACCATCTTGCCGGTATGAGCACACAGAGCAGGAGTATGATGGCATCGATGAAGAGCACCATTACCGTTTTGGTGATGGAGATATCGAAGGGTCTCACCTCCTTACCGTCGACCATTTCGCAAATCTTATTGGGATGTTCCTGGCTTCCGGAGATATAGAGTCCGAAGGGTCCGGGTTTGTTTCCGTCGGCATCGGGTTCCTCGGCAAACTGGCTGCTGGAGAAGACATGCCATCCTGTGGAGCTCTTGACGATGACCGGCAGGTGTATGACCACCGGTTCGCCTCCGATATCCATGATATGCCAATGGTAGGCGTCTTTGATATGTCCCCACAAAACCTCTTGCAGGTCGACACCCTTCTTCTCGCCCTCTTCCTGTGCCGAAGCCGGCAGGGCGGGAATGATGAGCAGCAACACGTAGAGAATTTGTCTGATAAATTTCATTGTCTTGGTTATTTGTTTCTCTTTTCTTGTCGGGCGAAAAAGACACAGTCGAACACCAGAAGAATCAGATAAAACACAAAGAAGATGAGCACGAACGACTTGATGGCTGCGGTGTCTCTGACCACATAGCACCAGACTCCCATGACGACAGCCGCCACGACCATACGCACAGCGGGTGCTGCGAGGAAGAACTTGGTGAGTGCGGCAGGCGACTGGAGTGCGATACGTTTCCAAACAAGTCCGTAAGTGATACTTGAGATCATTGAGAACAACACGGTGACAATCAGCGCATTGACCAGGTCGGTACTGAACTTAATGCTCATAAAAGCCAGTACGACCAAGGCCATTCCCACAATCATCCACAGCGACTGTTTGAGATACCTGCGGAAGGAGGTTTGCACGCTACTGTCGGTATTGCCCATCACTGTTCTTCTTCAAGGGTTTCCACACAGAGCGAGACGCGGTTTTTCTGCACCTCGACAAATCCCCCGTTGACCATGAGCCGCTGTTTGCCCTCTTTGGTGGCATACTCTACGAGTCCCGGCTGCAGGGAGGAGATGATAGGAGCGTGGTCGTTGAGTATTTCGAAGCTTCCGAGCGTTCCCGGCACGAGTACGCTCTCCACCTCTCCGTCGAAGACCACCTGCTCTGGCGATACTATTCTAAGTGTCAACATACTGTACTAACCTTTTGCGGCCTCCATGAGTTTCTTACCTTTCTCGATGGCATCCTCGATGGTACCCACGTTGAGGAAGGCCTGTTCGGGCAGGTAGTCGACCTCGCCGTCGAGAATCATGTTGAATCCCTTGATGGTATCCTCGATAGACACCATGACGCCCTTGACGCCTGTGAACTGCTCTGCCACGGTGAAGGGCTGCGAGAGGAAACGCTGCACGCGACGTGCGCGGTTCACTGTCACCTTGTCCTCGTCGGAGAGTTCGTCCATACCCAGGATGGCGATGATATCCTGCAGTTCGTTGTATCGCTGCAGTATCTGCTTTACGCGCTGTGCGCAGTCGTAGTGCTCACGTCCGACGATGAGCGGGTCGAGGATACGCGAAGTACTTCCGAGCGGGTCGACGGCGGGATAGATACCCAGCTGTGTGATTTTACGGCTGAGCTCTGTGGTGGCGTCGAGGTGTGTGAAGGTGGTGGCGGGCGCCGGGTCGGTCAAGTCGTCGGCCGGCACATAGACAGCCTGCACGGAGGTGATGGAGCCCTTCTTGGTAGAAGTGATTCGTTCCTGCATGGCACCCATTTCCGAGGCCAATGTGGGCTGGTATCCCACGGCCGACGGCATACGTCCGAGCAGTGCGGACACCTCGCTACCTGCCTGTGTGAATCGGAAGATATTGTCGATGAAGAAGAGGATATCGGCGGCAGCGCCGTCTTTTCCGCCCTTGTCGCGGAACTCCTCGGCCACGGTGAGTCCGGAGAGCGCCACTGAGGCGCGTGCTCCCGGCGGTTCGTTCATCTGTCCGTAGACCAGTGTGGCCTGGCTCTTTTTGAGTTCCTCGGGGTCGACGAGTGAGAGGTCCCACTTGCC
>R25__coassemble_1389_pt1 | contig 12140 bp, 9 predicted proteins | sample R25__metabat2_low_PE_048 | metagenome-assembled genome bin R25 | reverse complement strand
GTGCAGGGACAAGCCTCGGATATCGAGATTGCGGCCCGCGAGATACAGAAATTCAAGAAAGAACTCTATACCATCATCTCCGCACACTCGCATCAGCCCTATGACAAGGTGTGGAACGACTCCGACCGTAACTATTGGATGACGGCCGAGGAAGCCCGTGAGTATGGCATGATAGACAAAGTGCTAAAAAAGAAGGGCTGATAATGAAGAAACAGTGCAACTTCTGCGGAAGGAGTGAGAAAGAGGTGCGCTTGCTCATCACGGGCATCAACGGCTTCATCTGTGAAGACTGTGCCATGCGGGCAAGCGAGATAGTGAGAGATTCGGGCGTCTTGGGAAGAACCCAGTCGGGAAACTCCTCTTTCAAACTGAAGAAAGTGCCCAAACCCACTGAGATAAAGAACCATCTCGACCAGTATGTGATAGGCCAGGACGAAGCCAAGCGCTTCCTGTCGGTGGCCGTGTACAACCACTACAAGCGCCTTCAGCAGCCCGAGTCGGACGATGGCGTGGAGATTGAGAAGAGCAACATCATCATGGTGGGCAGCACCGGAACAGGTAAGACCCTGCTGGCGCGCACCATCGCCAAGATGCTCGACGTGCCCTTCACCATCGTCGACGCCACCGTGTTCACCGAGGCCGGCTATGTGGGCGAGGACGTGGAGAGCATTCTCTCCCGCCTGCTGCAGGTGGCCGACTACGACCTGGAGGCCGCCCAGCGCGGCATCGTCTTCATCGACGAGATTGACAAGATAGCCCGCAAGAGCGACAACCCCTCCATCACCCGCGATGTGAGCGGCGAGGGTGTGCAGCAGGGCCTGCTCAAGCTCCTTGAGGGCACGATGGTGAATGTGCCGCCCAAGGGCGGGCGCAAGCACCCTGACCAGGACTACATCCATGTGGACACCCGCAACATCCTGTTTATCTGCGGCGGCGCCTTCGACGGCATAGAGCGCAAGATAGCGCAGCGCCTCAACACCCACGTGGTGGGATTCGAGTCGGTGCAGAACGTGCGGAATATCGACAAGGAAGACCTGATGAAGTACATCCTGCCGCAAGACCTCAAGTCGTTCGGCCTGATACCCGAGATTATAGGCCGCCTGCCGGTGCTCACCTATCTCAACCCGCTGAACCGCGAGGCGCTCCGACGCATACTCGTAGAGCCGAAAAACTCGATTGTGAAGCAGTATGTCAAGCTTTTCGAAATGGACGGCAAGAAACTCACCTTTGCCGAGGACGCCCTCGACTTTATCGTCGACAAGGCGGTGGAATACAAGCTGGGCGCCCGCGGCCTCCGCTCCATCGTCGAGTCGGTGATGATGGATGCCATGTTTGAGATGCCCTCGAAGCGCATCAAGAACTTTGAAGTGACAAAAGAATATGTAGAGCAGCAGCTCGACAAGTCGCGTCTTGCCAGTTGAGAGGCCCGGCGCCACAAAGATATGAAAACACACCATGAGACCAGAAGCTAACCTTACAGAGCAGTTGAAACGCTATTTCGGCTTTGACAAGTTCAAAGGCGACCAGGAGGCGATAATCCAGAATGTGCTGGCCGGTAATGACACTTTCGTGCTGATGCCCACAGGAGGGGGCAAGTCGCTCTGCTACCAGTTGCCCTCCCTCATCATGGAGGGCACCGCCATCGTCATCTCACCGCTCATCTCGCTGATGAAAAACCAGGTGGATGTGGTCAACTCGATGAGTGAGGAAGACGGAGTGGCTCACTACCTGAACTCCTCGCTCAACAAGGCGGCCATCGACCAGGTGAAGGCCGACATCTTGTCGAAGAAGACCAAACTGCTCTATGTGGCCCCTGAGTCGCTCAACAAGGACGACAATGTGGAGTTTCTGAAAATGGTGAAAATATCATTCTACGCCATCGACGAGGCCCACTGCATATCAGAGTGGGGACACGACTTCCGTCCCGAGTACCGCAACATACGGCCCACCATTCAGCGTATAGGCAATGCCCCCGTGATAGCGCTTACCGCCACGGCCACCGACAAGGTGCGTACGGACATCAAGAAGAGTCTCGGCATCGTGGATGCCAAGGAGTTCAAGAGTTCGTTCAACCGTCCCAACCTCTACTATGAGGTGCGCCAGAAAGCCAAGGACATCGACAAGCAGATTATCAAGTATATCAAGCAGAATCCGGGCAAAAGCGGCATCGTGTACTGCCTGTCGCGCAAGAAGGTGGAGGAACTGGCAGCCGTGCTCTGTGCCAACGACATCAAGGCGGCACCTTATCATGCCGGACTGGAGTCGGCCGTGCGCTCCGCCACCCAGGACGACTTCCTCATGGAGAAGATTGATGTGATAGTGGCCACCATCGCTTTCGGCATGGGCATCGACAAGCCCGATGTGCGCTTCGTCATCCACTACGACATACCCAAGAGCCTCGAGGGCTACTATCAGGAGACCGGCCGTGCCGGCCGCGACGGAGGAGAAGGCAAGTGCATCACGTTCTATGCCTACAACGACCTTCAGAAGCTGGAGAAGTTTATGGAGCGCAAGCCCGTTTCGGAACAGGATATCGGGCGGCAGCTCCTGCAGGAGACGGCCGCCTATGCCGAGTCGTCGGTGTGCCGGCGCAAGATGCTGCTCCACTATTTTGGTGAGGTCTATCCCCTCGACAACTGCGGCAACTGCGACAACTGCCTGCATCCCAAGGAGCGTATCGACGGCCGCGAGGCCCTGCTCATCGTGCTCAAGGCAGTGGCCCTGCTGAAGGAGAATTTCCGCTCCGACTATATCATCGACTTTGTGAAAGGTGTGGCCAGCGAGGACATCACCTCGCACAAGCACGACGAGCTCGACTCCTTCGGCGCAGGCGAAGACGAACCCGAGAAGATATGGAATCCGGTGATACGCCAGGCCCTCATAGCCGGCTACATGAAGAAAGACGTGGAGAACTACGGCATTCTGAAACTGACAGCCGCCGGCAAGCGCTTTATCAACAATCCTGTCGACTTCCAGATAGTGGAGGATGCCGAATTTAAGGATTTCAACGACGAGAACAGCATGGAGGGCGGCACAGGCGCACTCGACGAGGAACTCTTCTCCATGTTGAAGGACCTGCGGCGCTCCATAGCAAAAAAACTTCAAATTCCGCCCTATGTCATTTTCCAGGACCCGTCGCTCGAACAGATGGCCACCATGTATCCCGTGACGCAGGAGGAACTGCTCAATATCCAGGGCGTGGGCACAGGCAAGGCAAAGAAATACGGCCAGGAATTCTGTGACCTGATAAAGCGCCACTGCGAGGAAAACGAGATAGAGCGCTCTGAAGACCTGAGGGTGCGTACGGTGGCCAAGAAGTCGCTGCTGAAAGTAAAGATCATTCAAGGCATCGACCGCAAGGTGGGGCTGGAGGACATAGCCCGTGCCCAGGGACTGGACATGGACACGCTTCTCACCGAGATAGAGGGTATCGTGTATAGCGGCACCAAGCTCAACATCGACTACTACATAGACGAGACGATGGACGAGGACCATGTGGACGATATCTACGACTATTTCATAGACAGCGAGACCGACAGTCTGGACGATGCCATCGATGAGCTCGGCGATGACTGTACGGAAGAGGAAATCCGTCTGGTGAGGATAAAGTTCCTCTCCGAGTTGGCCAATTAGCCCCACCGGGCGCATCAGCCCTTCGGACCCGCTGGGGCCTTTTCGGCGTTCCACATCATCGATATCGCATTCGGTGATGTGGAACGCACGTTAAAACGTATTAATTCATCAAGAAAAACGGTGTCAACCACCTCTCTTCTGAATTTTTATTGCTAATTTTGCACGCAATAAATTTTTTAAAGTTTTTGTATGTCATCATTTGTTGCAGATAAAATCGTGATGGACGGTCTCACCTTCGACGACGTCCTTTTAATTCCCGCCTATTCGGAAGTGTTGCCCAAATCGGTGTCCCTTTGCACCAGGTTCTCCCGTAACATTCGCCTCAACATCCCCTTTGTCACCGCAGCCATGGATACCGTGACCGAGGCAGCCATGGCCATAGCGATAGCACGAGAGGGCGGTATCGGCGTGATACACAAAAACATGTCGATCGAGGAACAGGCACGCCAGGTGGCCATCGTGAAGCGTGCCGAGAACGGCATGATTTACGACCCCGTCACCATACGCAAGGGAAGCACGGTTCGTGAGGCGCTCGCCATGATGGCAGAGTATCACATCGGCGGTATTCCCGTGGTGGATGAGAACAACCTGCTGGTGGGCATCGTGACCAACCGCGACCTCCGCTTTGAGCACCGCCTCGACAGAAAGATCGACGAGGTGATGACGAGTGAGCACCTCGTCACTACCGACCAGAAGACCGACCTGGCCGCCGCCGCACAGATACTGCAGAAGAACAAGATAGAGAAACTGCCCGTGGTGGACAAGGACAACCACCTGGTGGGACTCATCACCTATAAGGACATCACCAAGGCCAAGGACAAACCCATGGCCTGCAAGGACGACAAGGGCCGCCTGCGCGTGGCTGCCGGTGTGGGCGTGACCGTCGACACACTTGAGCGCATCACAGCGCTGGTGGAGGCCGGTGCCGACGCCATCGTCATCGACACCGCCCACGGACACTCCAAGTCGGTGGTGGAGAAACTGGTCGAGGCCAAGAAACATTTCTCCGATATCGACATCGTGGTGGGCAATGTGGCCACCGGTGACGCCGCACGCATGCTCGTGGACAATGGCGCCGATGCCGTGAAGGTGGGCATAGGCCCCGGCTCTATCTGCACCACCCGTGTGGTGGCAGGTGTGGGCGTGCCGCAGCTCAGTGCCGTCTACGATGTGTACATGGCCCTGAAAGGCACCGACGTGCCGCTCATAGCCGATGGAGGTCTGCGTTACTCGGGCGATGTGGTGAAGGCGCTGGCAGCCGGCGGCAGCAGCGTGATGATTGGCTCGCTGGTGGCCGGTACGGAGGAGAGCCCCGGCGACACCATCATCTTCAACGGCCGAAAATTCAAGAGCTACCGCGGCATGGGCAGTCTGGAGGCTATGGAGAACGGCTCCAAGGACCGCTATTTCCAGGCTGGCACCAAGGATGTGAAGAAACTCGTGCCGGAGGGCATCGCCGGCCGCGTGCCTTACAAGGGCACGGTACAGGAGGTAATCTACCAGCTCACGGGCGGTCTGCGCTCGGGCATGGGCTACTGCGGCGCCCCCGACATAGAGCGGCTCCATGATGCCAAGTTCACCCGCATCACCAATGCCGGTGTGATGGAGAGCCATCCCCACGACATCACCATCACCAGCGAGGCCCCCAATTATTCAAGACCTGAATAAAATCAAAAGAAAAAGACAATAGCATTTATGAGGAGAAATTTTTTTAGCTTGTTAATGCTGCTTGTGAGCGCAGTGGCGCTCGCACAGACCGATGACCCTGTGATTATGGTCATCAACGGACAACCTGTGACCCGTTCGGAGTTTGAGTATTCTTACAACAAGAACAACTCGGAGGGCGTGATAGAGAAGAAGTCGGTACAGGAGTATGTAGACCTCTTCATCAATTATAAACTGAAGGTGGCTGCGGCTCTCGACGCCCATTTCGACACCCTGTCGTCTTTCCGCCGCGAGTTTCTGCAATACCGCGACCAGCAGATAAGACCCTCGTTTATCGACGACACCGACGTGGAGAAGGAAGCACGTAACATCTACGACCGCACCCAGCATTATGTCGACTCGCTCGGCGGACTGGTCAATGTGTCGCACATCCTCATACGCACCGACCAGAAGGCTACCACCCAGGAGCAGAATGCTGCCAGACAGAAGGCCGACTCCATCTACCAGGCTCTGAAGAGTGGCGCCGACTTTGCCGAGCTGGCACGCCAGCACTCCGCCGACCCCGGTTCGGCCCAGCGCGGCGGCAACCTCAACTGGATACAGCCGGGCCAGACCGTGCCTGAGTTTGAGAAAGCTGCCTGGGCCCTGCAGAAGGGTGAGCTGAGCGCACCGGTGCAGTCGCCCTTCGGCTACCACATCATCAAGATGGAAGACCGCAAGATGTTCCTGCCCTACGACTCGCTGAGGTCGGATATCCTCACTTTCATAGACCGCCGTGGCCTGCGTGAGAAAATCATCGACGACAAGATACACGAGATGGTGTCGAGCTCCGAGAACGCCGGTCTCACCCAGGAGGCGCTCATGGACCAGCGCGCTGCGGAAATGGCCGCCAAAGACTCCGACTTGGAGAACCTGATACGTGAGTACCATGACGGTCTGCTGCTCTATGAGATCAGCAACCGCGAGGTATGGGAAAAGGCCGCCAAAGACGAGAAGGGACTTGAGAACTACTTCAAGAAGCACCGCAAGAACTATACTTGGGACAGTCCCCGCTTCAAGGGCATCGCCTATCATGTGAAGGACAAGGCCGATGTGAAGGCCGTGAAGAAGAGTGTGAAGAAACTGCCGTTCGCTGAGTGGAACGAGAAGCTGCGCACCACCTTCAACGGCGACTCCGTGATACGCATCCGTGTGGTGAAGGGTATCTTCAAGGAGGGCGACAACTCGCTCGTCGACCGTGAGGTGTTCAAGAAGAACGTAGAGGTGAAGCCCACCAAAGACTATCCCATCGATGCTGTCTTTGGAAAGAAGATAAAGGCACCCCAGGACTATACCGACGTGCGCGGACAGGTGACGGCCGACTATCAGGACGAACTGGAGAAGGCATGGGTCGACTCGCTCCGCCAGCGTTATAAAGTGAGTGTGAACAAAGAAGTGCTGGCTACTGTAAACAAACACTAGCCGTTCCAAAATAAATCTACATGAACAAGAACCTGCTTTATATCATCTGTACGGCAATGGTTGTGGCCTTGGCCGGGCAAAGCCGTGCCGGCAGACTGCCCGCATGGAGCCATACCGAAGCCGACGACTCCACCGCCGCCGGGAAACCCCATGTGGCCAGTATTGTCGACGAAGTGATATGGGTGGTCGGCGACGAGGCCATCCTCAAGTCGGATGTGGAGGCCATGCGGTTGCAGTCGGAGGCAGAGGGTGTGAACTGGAATGGCGACCCCGACTGCGTGATACCCGAGCAACTGGCCGTTCAGAAACTGTTTCTGCATCAGGCCGCCATCGACAGTATCGAGGTGACCGAGTCGGAAATCACCCAGAGTATAGAAGACCAGATAAACTACTGGATACAGCTGATAGGGTCGCGCGAGAAACTGGAGGAATACCGCGGGCAGAGCCTCACCCAGATGCGGCAGGAGATGCACGACGACTTCAAGAACCGTGAACTCATTCAGAAGATGAAGCAGGAGTTGGTGAAGAACATCGCTGTGTCGCCGGCCGAGGTGAGAAACTATTTCAAGGACCTGCCCGACGACAGCATACCCATGGTGCCCACCACCGTGGAGGTGCAGATCATCACCAAAGAGCCCCGTGTGGAAGCCGAGGAGGTGAACCGGGTGAAGAACGCACTCCGCGATTATACCGACCGTGTGAACAAGGGTGAGACCACCTTCGCCACCATGGCGCGCCTCTACTCGGAAGACGGCTCCGCCAGCCAGGGCGGTGAGATAGGCTATACGCCCAGGGCCGCGCTCGACCCCGCTTTCGCCAATGTGGCCTTCAACCTCACCGACCCGAAGAAAATCTCGAAGATCGTGGAGACGGAGTTCGGCTACCACATCATACAGCTCATAGACCGCCGCGGCGAGCGTATCAACGTGAGGCATATCCTGCTCAAGCCCCGTGTATCCAGCGAGATGCTCAAGCAGGCCGCCCTCCGGCTCGACTCCGTGGCCGATGACATAAGAGCCGGCAAGTTCTCGTTCGACGAGGCTGCCACCTATATCTCCGACGACAAGGACACCCGCAGCAACCATGGCCTTATGGCCAACGCCTCGGAGAATATGCGTACCTCCAGGTTCCGCATGCAGGACCTTCCTACAGAGATAGCACGCGAGGTGGAGAAGTTGAAGGTGGGCGAGATATCCCCTGCTTTTGAGATGATCAACTTGAAAGGCAAGAAGGTGTGCGCCATCGTGCTGCTCAAGTCGCGTACCGACAGCCACCGCGCCACCATTGCCGAAGACTTCCAGACCATGAAGGATGTGGTGCTGGCCAAACGCCGTGAGGAGAAACTCACCAGTTGGGTGGTGGACAAGATCAAGAACACCTATGTGCGTATGGACGAGCGCTATAAGGACTGTAAATTCGAATATCAGGGCTGGGTGAGATGACAGTGTCTCACCATAGCACCGTTATACTTGGCGGGCATGGAATCATTGTCATGATTCTGTGCCTGTTTTACCTGTTTATGCCCGCTGCCCTGCAGGCCCAGCGGTCTGCCGACGACCGCATCTATCTGGAGCATGCCGACAACCTGTCGTACGATGAGTATGCCCGCAGAGGCGTGCAGATTGTGAAGGGCAATGTCAGGTTCCGCCATGCAGGCACCCGGCTCTCTTGCGACAGTGCCTACTTCAACCAGGAAGCCAACTCGTTTGAGGCTTTCGGACATGTGCGCATGCTGCAGGGCGACACCCTGGAGCTGGTGAGCGACTATGCCCTCTACGACGGACGCCCTGATGTGGAGATGGTGTACGCCAGGAAAAATGTGAAGGTGACCCATCGCAAGACCTCCGTGCTCACCACCGACAGCCTGAATCTGGACAGGAAATTCAACTTCGTCTACTATGCTGAAGGCGGCACCTTTGTAGACAAGGCCAAGGGCGTGAGGCTCAACAGCGACTGGGGACGGTATGACATGAACACCAAGGAAGCCCGCTTCTTCTATGATGTGACGCTGAAGACCAAGACCCACGTCATCACCACCGACACCCTCTATTACGACTCGCGTATAGAGCGCGCCCAGGTGGTGGGCATGATAGAGGATGAGAACGGCGGCAAAAAGCCTTCGGTCATCCATTCCATATCCGACGGCTATGACGTGACCACCACCAACTGCTACTACTATCTCAACACCGACCGGGCCGAACTCTTCGACCATTCCACCATAGCCGATGCCACACGCACCATTACGGGCGACAGCCTTTACTACGACTCAGGCACCTCGCAGAGCAAGGGTAGGGGAAGGGTGTTCTACGACGACAAGAAAAACAAGAACCGTCTCACCGCCGACGAGTGTGAATACAACGACGGACTCGGTGTGGGCTTGGCCACACGCAACCCGGTGTTTGTGGACTATTCACAGGCCGACACCCTGTATCTCCATGCCGACACCATTCGCGTGAAGACTTTCTTCATCAACACCGACAGCATGTACCGCGAGGTGTACTGTTATAATAAGGTACGCGTGTACAGGAACGACGTGCAGGCTGTGTGCGACTCGCTTGTGCTCTGCTCGCGCGACAGCAGCATGACCATGCATGTGGGGCCGGTGGTGTGGAACATGGGCCGCCAACTTTCGGGCAAGACCATCACCGTGTATATGAACGATTCCACCATCCGCGAGGCTGTTGTGGAGGGCGATGCCCTCTCCGCTGAGCTGATGAGCGACGGTGAGCATTACAACCAGATAGCCTCGAAGCAGATGAATGCCTACTTTACCGACGGCGTGCTCCGCAAGTGCGAGGCCAAAGGCAATGTGCAGACCATCTACTATCCGATGGATGACAAAGACAGCACCCTCATAGGGCTCAATTATCTGGAAACCGATACGCTCCGGATGTATCTCGACGAACAGCGCACGCTGGAGAAGATATGGGCATCGAAGTCGGACGTGGTGCTCTATCCTATGACGCAGATACCGCCGTCGTCCGAGTACCTGCCTTCTTTCGGCTGGTTCGATTTCCTGCGGCCCCGTCATAAAGACGATATCTACTTCATACCCGGGGTGCACGACCAGCCGCGCACCACAGCGGCCGCCACCAGTCGGGCAGGGTCGCTGCTTTCGGCGTCGGGCTCGAAAGGAGGTGGACGATGAGCCTGTTCGGCGTGCGGCGCCCCATGGGGTATACGCCGCATCATCTCTATTCTGACGAGCGGAGTGAGCGGGTGAGCCTTCTCATGCGCCAGGCCGAGGGAAAATGCGGTGATGCCGATGTGAGACAGTTGTTCACCCGGCACTGGGCCGAACAGACCCGAAATCTGCGATACCGCAGGCACACTATGGCCACAGGACGCATCGTCCTGTGGCTGATACTTGCCGTAGTGGCAGGATTGTTGTTGATCAGTTAGGAAAATGAGTGATATCATACAATTGCTACCCGATTCGGTAGCCAATCAGATAGCAGCCGGCGAGGTGATACAGCGGCCGGCTTCTGTGGTAAAGGAACTGGTGGAGAATGCCCTCGATGCCGGTGCCCGCCATATCGATGTCATTGTGATGGATGCCGGGCGCACCTCTATCCAGGTGATAGACGACGGGAAGGGCATGTCGCCCACGGATGCCCGTCTCTCGTTCGAGCGGCACGCCACTTCCAAGATCAGGAAGGCCGACGACCTCTTCGACCTGCACACGATGGGCTTCAGGGGCGAGGCGCTCGCCTCGATAGCCGCCGTGGCCCAGGTGGAGCTGCGCACCCGCCGGCAGGAGGACGAGGTGGGCACCCTGCTCACCCTTTCGGGGTCGCGGTTCTCCGGCCAGGAGCCTGTGTCGTGCCCTGTGGGCTCTAATTTCAAGGTGGAGAACCTGTTTTTCAATGTTCCGGCCCGCCGCCGCTTTCTGAAGACCAATGTCACCGAGCTCAACAACATCATCACCGTGTTCGAGCGTATGGTGCTGGTCAATCCCCAGGTGGCCTTCACCCTGCACAGCAATGGCGTGCAACTCATGGACCTGCCCGTATCGGGCCTGCGCCAGCGCATCCTGGCGGTATACGGCAAGCGCATCAACCAAGACCTTCTGCCTGTAGAGGTGGAGACATCAGTGTGCCGTATCTCCGGATTTGTGGGCAAGCCCGAGTCGGCCCGTAAAAAAGGTGCCCATCAGTTTTTCTTTGTCAACGGACGCTTCATGAAACATCCCTATTTCGGCAAAGCCGTGATGGCTCCTTTCGAGCGTCTGGTGCCCCAGGGCGAGCAGGTGCCCTATTTCATCTATTTCGACGTGGCGCCGGCCGACATCGATGTGAATATCCACCCCACCAAGACAGAGATAAAGTTCGACAACGAACAGGCCATTTGGCAAATCCTCTCTGCGGCCGTGAAAGAGGCCGTGGGTAAGTTTAATGAGGTGCCTCAGATAAACTTTGACACCGAAGGCCGCCCCGACATACCTGTTTTCTCCTCCCGGGGAGGGGAAGGTACGGGCTCCTTGCCCAAGGTGCAGTACAACCCGCAGTACAATCCGTTCAAGACCAAGCCCTCTTCGGGGTGGGGACACGATGAGTGGGAGTCGCTCTATCCCTCAAAAGAGAATACCCCCGACTCTCAGGAGCAGGAACTCTTCGCCCCTGAGGAAGCCGACGGCGGTATGGAGGCCACCCCGGCCAGTGAGATTGTCACAGACCGGTCGCCTGTCCACTATCAGTACAAAGGGCGTTATATCATGACTGCGGTCAAGTCGGGACTCATGATTATCGACCAGCACCGTGCCCATATCCGTGTGCTGTATGAAGAATATATGAAAAAGGTGCGCAATCATAGTTGGATGACCCAGAAAGTGCTCTTCCCCGAGGTGGTGGAGTTCTCCAGTGCTGAGAGCGAGACACTGAGCCGGATGATGCCGCAACTTACGGCCATGGGCTTCTCCATCTCCGACCTGGGCGGTGGTAGTTTCTCCGTCAACGGCATACCGGCCGGCGTGGAGGGACTCAACGCCGCCAGCCTGCTGCGCAACCTGGTGGTCTCTGTGATGGAGCTGTCCCCCACGGTGAAAGAGCAGATGGAAAGTGCCCTGGCTCTCGACCTGGCCCGCAATGCCGCCATACCTACCGGACAGCTGTTGAACAACGAGGAAATGGAGTCGCTTGTCAATAATTTGTTTCTTTGTGACAACGTTTCGCTCACACCCGACGGCAAACCTGTGTTGTGCATCTTAAAACAGAGTGAAATCGAACATTTGTTGGGATAAAAGGCCCGAAGTGGGCTTTTTCTTGTCCTTTATGGCAGTTTTTGTGGAATAAATCATATTTTTTTTCAAAAAATTCAAGGTTATTAGAAATTAATTACTATCTTTGTCCGCAGAATTCGAGAGATTTTATTGTGTTGCTGAT
>R25__coassemble_1333_pt1 | contig 12422 bp, 8 predicted proteins | sample R25__metabat2_low_PE_048 | metagenome-assembled genome bin R25 | reverse complement strand
CGGAGACGGCCCTGCGCATGCTCGACTCAATAGGAAGGGAGGAAGGCGGCATGGGAAAGAGGGAGCGCATGCGCTGGCAGCTGCTGAGACTCACGGCACAAAACAAATGCTACGTTCCCTTCAACAGCGACAGCGCGGCACTCGAGGTAGCCGATTACTACGACCGCCACGGAACAGCCAACGAGCGCATGGCGGCCCATTACCTGCTGGGGTGCGCCTACAGGGACATGGGAGAGGCGCCAATGGCGCTGCAGTGCTTCCAAGAGGCCGTGGAATGCGCCGACACCACAGCTGCCGACTGCGACAAAAAGCTATTGGCTGTTATAAACATCCAGATTGGACACCTCTTCTATACTCAATATCTGCCCCAGCAGGCCCTGGCCAACCTCAACAAAGCCGTCAATCTCTGCAAGGAAACAGGCGACACGCTGCTGCAATTAAACGCCATTACCTATTGCATGCTGTCATATTATGAATTGGGAAATTACAACATAGTTGACAGCCTCACAGACTTGCTGCAAAGAGAATATTTGCTGGCCAAAGACACCATAAAAGCAGTGGCAAGCACCAATGCGGCACTGATACATGCCCTCCAGACCAACAACACCGCAAAAGCGCACAAACTATTCGACTTTATTCTGAAAGGTATCGGAGAAAAAAGCCTGCTCAACGACCCTCAATGGGAGTATCTCAAGACACAATGGGGTTACTACGCCCTTAAGGAGGGGAATACCCTGAAAGCAGAAGATATCCTCAGACCCATCTGTGAAAGTAGCAGTGAAACCAACCGTATCATTGCCTGCAAAGGCTTAATGGAACTGTACCAACTGCGACACAACGCCGACTCTGTGTCTAAATATGCCACCGAATACTGCATGCTCAATGACTCAACTAACGTATTCCGACAGGCCCAGATAGTCGGTAGGATGAACGCTCTCTACAACTATCAGCGCATCGCAACCTTGGCAGAAAAGAGAAAAGAAGAAGCCGAAAAAAAAGGCATTATTATAACAGCATTACTCCTTATTGGCATAGCCACAACATCGGCCATCTATCTTTACAGGAGAAGAGAGAGAGAACGCACCACACAACAACTCGCTCTACAAAACGCCAAATATAACCATATCTTAAGTCTCTACCGCCAGACAAACGATGACCTGGCAAAACTAAAGAGCAATGAACTGCAAAAGAATGACCTGCTCGATGAAAAAGAGTCACTGCTTAAAGCACTTATGCAAAAAATGGAAGCCATGGAGGCAGGAGCAGAGGCGAGAGAACAGGCAGGCACCGAGAACAGCCTGCTGACCATTCTCCATAAAAAAGCCTTAACGGGAACAAAAGCCGAAATCCAAGAACTAAAAGGACTCAAACGCGACATACTCAACAACGACCCAGCCTTTATGGTGCGCCTGATGGAATGGGAAAAGGAAATAACAGTCACCGACTCCTACATCTGTCTCCTAATCCGACAGGGCTTCACCGCATCGGAAACAGCCATACTGCTCGGCATGAAGCCGCAAGCTCTGTCGAACAGGAAAAAAAGAATTTTGATAAAAATCACAAGAAAAGACGGCAATGCCACTCATCTGAACCGATTGATATTGGAAACATAACATGCTGGAGAAGGGTTGAAAATGGAAAAAAAAGGCCAGACATACCTTTTTATAAAAAAAAATGTGTAAGTTTGCATTCCGAATGTATGTATCATACGGATTTTTCGCAAACTACATAAAATAAAGCAATGAAAACAAACTATGAAATCCGCTATGCGGCCCATCCTGAGGACGCAAAGCAGTATGACACCACACGCATCCGCCGCGACTTCCTCATCGAGCGCGTCTTCGCAGCCGACGAGGTGAACATGGTCTACTCCATGTACGACCGTATGGTGGTGGGCGGCGCCATGCCCGTGGGAGAAGCCCTCAAACTGGAGGCTATCGACCCGCTGAAGGCACCTTTCTTCACCACTCGCCGCGAGGTGGGCATCTTCAATGTGGGAGGCGCCGGCACCGTGACCGTAGGCGACGAGACCTTTGAACTCGACTTTAAAGAGGCCCTTTACATCGGACGCGGCGACCGCGACGTGACCTTCGCCAGCAAAGACGCCAAGTGCCCCGCTAAGTTCTACTTCAACAGCACCACTGCCCACAAAGAGTATCCATGCCGCAAAATCACCAAGGCCGATGCCGTGGTGGCCCACATGGGCAGCCTCGAGATGAGCAACGAGCGCAACATCAACAAGATGATTGTGAACCAGGTGCTGCCCACCTGCCAGCTGCAGATGGGCATGACCGAACTGGCCACCGGCAGCGTGTGGAACACCATGCCCGCCCATGTGCACAGTCGCCGCATGGAGGCTTACTTCTATTTCGAACTGCCCGAAGACCAGGCTGTGTGCCACTTCATGGGTGAGGTCAACGAGACCCGCCACATCTGGATGAAAGGCGACCAGGCTGTGCTCTCGCCCGAATGGAGCATCCACAGCGCCGCCGCCACACACAACTACACCTTCATCTGGGGCATGGGAGGCGAAAACCTCGACTATGGTGACCAGGATTTCTCACTCATTACGGACCTCAAATAAATAAACAACAATACAATGACAAACAATCCATTTTCACTGGAAGGCAAAAATGCCTGGATAACCGGAGCCAGCTACGGCATCGGTTTCAACATAGCCAAGGCTTTCGTGGCCGCCGGCATTAAAAACATCATCTTCAACGACATCAACGAAGCTGCTCTCGAGCGCGGTCTGAACAACTACAAAGAGGCCGGCATAGAGAACGTGAAAGGCTACGTCTGCGACGTGACCAAAGAAGACGACGTGAAGGCGCTCGTAGAGATAATCCACGCCGAAGTGGGACAAATCGATATCCTCGTGAACAACGCCGGCATCATCAAGCGCATCCCCATGCACGAGATGAAACGCGCCGAGTTCCAGCAGGTAATCGACATCGACCTCGTGGGACCCTTCATCGTCAGCTCGGCCGTGCTGCCCGAGATGATGGAGCGCCGCGAAGGAAAAATCATCAACATCTGCTCCATGATGAGCGAACTGGGACGCGAGACCGTGTCGGCCTACGCTGCCGCCAAGGGCGGACTGAAGATGCTCACCCGCAACATCTGCTCCGAGTATGGCGGGTACAACATCCAGTGCAACGGCATCGGCCCGGGCTACATCGCCACCCCGCAGACAGCACCGCTCCGCGAACGCCAGCCCGACGGCAGCCGCCACCCCTTCGACTCGTTCATCTGCGCCAAGACACCCGCCGGACGCTGGCTGGAGCCCGAGGAACTGGGCGGACCCGCCGTGTTCCTGGCCTCACACGCCTCCGACGCCGTCAACGGCCATATCCTGTATGTAGACGGCGGCATCCTGGCCTACATCGGCAAGCAGCCCTGATGCGCTGACATCAGCAACGCCATAACACGCAAGCGGGCGCCTCTCCATACGGATGAGGCGCCCGACTATTTAAAATAATAATTGGAGAGAGGCAAATTACTTCAAACCAGCGTTCAGCTCAGAACCAGCCTTAAACTTCACAACCTTCTTCTCGGCAATCTCAATCTTGTCGCCAGTGCGGGGATTCTTACCCTCGTGAGCGGGACGGACGGCCACGCTGAACGTTCCAAAACCGATCAGAGCCACTTTGTCGTCGGCTGCCAATGCTTCCTTCACTGCTGCAATAGCTGCGTCAACAGCTTTTTTTGCATCGTCTTTCTTCAGGCCGGCACTTGCTGCCACCTTGTCGATTAATTCTGTCTTGTTCATAAAAAAATGCTATAAAAGTGATTAATATGAAAAATTTTGTTGATTTTTGTGGCAAATATAGGTTAATCATTTCATAAAACAAACAAAAAACAAAAAAAAGTGGCATTTTTCGCTAAAAATCGTTCGTATACCGCTGATTTTATGCGGTATAACGGATTTTTTTCCTATTTTTGCACACGTTTTCCAAAATTTAGACACTTACATCATGCGCAACATACCCACTATAACAAAAAACCTGCTCATCATCAATATCCTGGCCTTTTTGGCCTACTATGTGCTCAAGATGAGAGGGGTGGACCTGAACGATATTTGCGGTCTGCATTTCTTCCTGGCCTCCGACTTCCAAGTGTGGCAACTGATCACCTACATGTTCATGCATGCCAACTTTGAGCATATTTTTTTCAATATGTTCGGCTTGTGGATGTTCGGCTGCGTGATTGAAAACGTATGGGGACCCAAGCGCTTCCTGCTCTACTATTTGGTGTGCGGTGTGGGAGCCGGACTGCTCCAGGAGGTGTCGCAGCTCGTACAGCTCTACATCACCTTGTCGCCCCAGATACAACTGTCGGAACTTTTCTCACTCGACCCCTCAGTGCGCATGGCCCTCAACTCATGGACCACCGTGGGTGCCTCCGGCGCCATCTACGCCATCCTGCTGGCCTTCGGCATGACCTTCCCCGAAGAGCGTATCTTCATCTTCCCGCTGCCCATACCCATCAAGGCAAAATGGTTCGTCATGATTTATGTGGCGATAGAACTGGCATCGGCACTCGGCAGCTCAGGCGACGGCGTGGCGCATATCGCCCACCTCGGCGGCATGCTCTTCGGTTTCCTGCTCATACGCTACTGGCAGCGGCACCCCTACAGCGGAAGCCACTACGGGCGCAGCAACGGACAGCAATTCTTCGACAACCTGCGCAACAGCTGGGAACGCCGCAAGAACCGCGGTGGCAACAGCAGCAACAGCACCCACACCCACAACGCCGACTGGGACTACAACACCCGCAAGAAGCGCGAGGAGGAAGAGATAGACCGCATACTCGACAAGATACGCAAGAACGGCTACGCCAGCCTCACGCAGGAGGAGAAGAAACGGCTGTTCGACCACAGCAACAAGAAATGACAGACAGCGCTGTCTGTAGAAAAAGATGCTTAAAAAGGTAAAGAAATTCTTGGGCCGCATCGTGGCCGCCCTCAATGTGCTGGCCGTCATCGCCATGGCCGTCTCAGGCTATTCAGGACATCTTTCGCCCATCGACCATCCGCTGCTCTCCATCACCGGACTGGGATTTCCGATGCTGCTGGGCATCAACTTGGCTTTTCTCGTGTTCTGGATCTTCTTTCACTGGCGCACGGCCGTCATACCCGTGGCCGGACTGCTCCTCTGCTACACCCCCATACGGCAGATCTGCCCGCTGAACAGAGAAAAAGACGCCACGGGCGACTGCATCAAGGTGCTGTCGTACAACGTGCACTCCTACAACACCTTCAACCCCACACGAGACTTCGACACCATCATCGTCGACTACATCAAGAACAGCGGCGCCGACATCGTGTGCATACAGGAGTCGGTCTATGCAAAATATGGCGGGGTAGACGTGAAAGAGGTATTCAAAGACGAGTATCCCTACCAGCAATCCATGTTCAAGAACCCCTACCAAAGTTCCCACTTTGTCTACAGCAAATATCCCATCTTGAGCGCAGAACTCATACCCATCGAGTCGGACGGCAACATGAGCGAGGCCTACCTGCTCGACATCGACGGCGACACCACACTGCTGGTGAACAACCACCTCGAGACCTACGGACTGAGCAAGGAAGACAAGCAAAACTATGAGGACATGGTGGAGGGGAACACCAACGAGCGCAACGAGAAAGACCTGCTCAAGAAAATCATCAAGTCGACACAGATACGCGCCCGACAGGCAGAGACCATCGCCGCCTACATCAAGAAGCATGGCGACATGCCCGTCATCGTGTGCGGCGACTTCAACGACACCCCTCTCTCCTATGTGCACCACACCATCTGCGAAGGACTCACCGACACCTACGTGGCCGCCGGCCACGGACCGGGCTTTTCCTATGTCAACAACAGCATGTACGAGCGGATAGACCACATCTTCTGCTCCAGTCATTTCGAGCCCGTTCTTTCCGTCGTAGACTCAAAAAACAAGCAATCAGACCACTACCCTATCTACTCTGTTCTGAAAAAACGGCCAAAACATTAAAAAATCAACATTTAGCCGAAATAAATTTTCCTTAATTTGAAAAAATAACTAACTTTGCACCCTACTATGCGGTTTTAGGCAAAAACGTATTAAAAAATATAAACAGAAAATGCAAAACAAAGGACTCGTAATTGTCACAGCGGTCTTACTGACCCTGGCAAGTATCTTCTATTTGTCATTCTCTGCCGCCTCCAACTATTTCGACAAGAAAGCGGCGGAGATTAAAGATCCCGTAGCCCAGCAAGACTACAAGGACTCCGTGAAGTATCTTGGTTACACCTATCAGGAGTGCCTCGAGACACAAATCGGTCTCGGACTTGACCTGAAAGGCGGTATGAACGTGATTCTGGAGGTCTCCGTTCCTGACCTCATCGAGAATCTGGCTGGCTACAAGAAAGACGCCGCCTTCGTGAAATCCATGAAGGAAGCCCGCGCTGAAGAGGAGCAGACACAAGGCGATTTCATCGACCTCTTCGTGAAGTACTACAGGCAGAACGCACCCGGACACAACCTGGCCGAAATCTTTGCCACCAGCCAGCTGCCCGAGGTGCAGACCAACAGCAATGACAATGAGGTGCTGAGCATCCTGCGCACCAAAGTGCAGGAGACCGTAGATGATGCCAAAAACGTCATCACCAACCGTATCGACCAGTTTGGCGTGGTGCAGCCCAACATCCAGAAACTCGACGGACAGGAAGGCCGCATCATGGTGGAAATGCCGGGTGTGAAGAACCCCGAGCGTATGCGTAAACTCCTGCAGGGTAGCGCCAACCTGGAGTTCTGGGAGACCTACACCAGCAAGGAGATTGCTCCCTACCTGCAGCAGCTCAATGCCCGCCTGGCCAATGCCGGTACCGACAACAAAGCCGAGGCCGACACCACCAAGACTGAGACTGCCAAGGCCGAAACCGCTCCCGACACCGCCAAGGCTGTGGCCGAGGCCGGCAAGAAGGAGATCAAGCTGGGCGACGCCGCTGCCAAGGCCGACGACAAGGCCAATGAGGAACTGATGGCCAAGCAGAACCCGCTCTTCTCGAAACTCAACGTGATGGCCGACAACTACTGCGTGGTGGGTATGGCACACGCCAACGATACCGCCGCTGTGAACGCCATGCTCCGCTCCGAGGAGGCCAAGCAGGTGCTGCCCTCCGACGTGAAACTGGTGTGGGGCGCCAAGCCCGATGACCGCATCGCCGGCAACAAGCACATCTTCGACCTCTACTGCCTGCGCATGACCGGCACCAACGGCCGCGCTCCCCTCGAGGGCGACGTGATTGAGTCGGCCAAGGACGACTTCGACAATTTCAACGGCCGTCCTGTGGTGACCATGCAGATGAACGAGACCGGCGCACGCGAGTGGGCCAACCTGACCAAGAAGAATATCGGCAAGCCGGTGGCCATCGTGCTCGACGACCTGGTGTACAGTGCCCCGAACGTGAACGATGAGATTACCGGCGGTAACTCGCAGATTAGCGGTTCCTTCACCGTGGAGGATACCAAAGACCTTGCCAACACCCTGAAGTCGGGACGTATGAAAGCTCCCGTACGCATCGTACAGGAAGAGGTGGTGGGTCCGTCGCTCGGTGCCCAGTCCATCCGCCAGGGTATCTGGTCGTTTGTGGTGGCCTTCATCGTGCTGATGCTCTATATGATTGCCATGTACGGCTTCATTCCCGGTATGGTGGCCAACGGCGCCCTGCTGCTCAACCTCTTCTTCACCATGGGTATCATGGCCTCCTTCCAGGCTGCCCTCTCCATGCCGGGTATCGCCGGTATCGTGCTCACCCTGGGTATGGCTGTGGATGCCAACGTGCTTATCTATGAACGTACGAAGGAAGAGCTGCGCAGCGGCAAGAACGTGCGTCAGGCTCTCTCCGCCGGTTACAGCAACGCCTTCTCGGCCATCTTCGACTCCAACCTCACCTCTATCATCACCGGTATCATCCTGGCCGTCATCGGTATGGGTCCTGTGAAGGGCTTCGCCATCACCCTTATCATCGGTATCTGCTGCTCGTTCTTCACCGCTGTGTTCCTTACCCGTCTGGTGTACGAGAACCGCATGAAGAAAGACAAGTGGCTCAACCTGACCTTCACCACCGGTCTGTCGAAGAACCTGCTGCAGAACATGAACGTCAACTTCATGGGCATGTACCGCAAGTCGTTCACCATCTGGGGCATCATCGCTCTCATCTTCATCGGCTTCTTCGCCATCCGCGGACTGAGCAAGAGCATCGACTTCACCGGTGGCCGCTACTATGTGGTGCAGTTCGACAACGCCACAGAGCCTGAGTCGGTGGAGAGCGCACTGCGCGATGAGTTCCAGGGCTACACCATCGGCGCCCTGGCCCTCGGTACCGACAACAAGACCATCCGTATCTCGACCAACTACAAGATTGAGTCGAACAGCGCCACTGTCGACGACGAGGCTGAGAACAAGCTCTTCAACGCCCTGACCAAGAGCGGTCTGGTGACCCAGAAGAACATCGACGACTTCAAGAACCCCGACGTGCGTGAGGGTGGCTCCATCATCAGCTCGCAGAAGGTGGGTCCGTCTATCGCCCGCAACGTGACCAACAAGGCCATCATCAGTGTGATTATCGCTCTGATTGCCATCTTCCTCTACATCCTTATCCGATTCAACAATGTGGCCTTCTCCGTGGGCTCTATCGTGGCCCTGGCACTCGATACGCTGATTGTGGTGGGATTCTTCTCGGCACTGTGGGGCATCGTTCCCTTCTCGCTCGAGATTGACCAGACCTTCATCGGTGCTATCCTTACGGTGATTGGTTACTCTATTAATGATAAGGTGGTGGTCTTCGACCGTGTGCGCGAGAATCTACGCCTCTACAAGAAACGTGACCTGCAGACGCTCTTCAACAGTTCGCTGAACCAGACACTGGCCCGTACGGTGAACACCTCCGTATCTACCTTGATTGTGTTGCTCTGTATCTTCTTCCTCGGTGGAGACAGCATACGCAGCTTCTCATTCGCCATGATTCTGGGTGTGGTGTTCGGTACCCTCTCCTCCATCTTCATCGCCGCTCCTGTGGCTTACCTCACACTGGGCCGCAAGATCAAGGGTGAAGAAGAGACTGCTGTGGCAGAGGAGCCCGCCAAATAAGCAAGCAAACTTAATCTACATAAAGAAACCGGCCGTCACGCTGTTGTGACGGCCGGTTTCTTTATGTGGTTTCTAAGTTGGAATCTTGATGCCTCTACACTATGCTGTGGACTATTACCCGATATTATCCTTCACCTGGCGCAGAAACTGCTGCAGCACATCAAGCATCTCAGCGGGCAGATAGGCGAAGGCTTGTTCCAGCAGCTCGGTGGGTATCTCGTAGTAGGCCTCAGCGATAGAGCCGGCAATGGCGGCTTTGGTGTCGGTGTCGCCGTCGCAAAGCACGGCCAGGCGCACGGTCTCCTCAAAACTCTCGGCATCGAGGAAGCAGCGTATGGCCATGGGTACGGTCTCCTGGCAGGTTCCGTCGAAATGGCCGTGGCTGCCTATGCGCAGGATATCGCGCATGGGCGGTATCTCATAGCCGAACGAGCGTTTCACCGATGCGGCCACCTGCTCCTTGGTGATACGGCAGGTGCGCAGCCAGTAGATGAGCGAGGCCACGCACTGGGCACCCTTAATGCCCTCCGGATGGCTTTGGCTCACCACAGCCGAGCGTCGGGACTGTTCCTTCACGCTGTCGTAGTCGTCGAAGAGCCAGCCAATACTGCTCACGCGCATGGCCGAGCCGTTGCCGAAGCTGTCGGTCGAGGGGGTTCCTTCGTCGAAGAGCCAGTGGTAGAAACGGTTGCCGTAGCCGCCCATGGGGTTGGGATAGCGTCGGCACCACTCCTTCAGACTCTGCCCATAGTCGATACCGCGCAGCACGGCATCGGCCACGGCGACGGTGCAGATGGTGTCGTCGGTGTAGTTACACTCCGAGGTAAAAAGCTCAAAGCCCTTCTGGGGAGGGTCGCCAAACTCGAAGCGCGACCCTACGATATCACCGATAATAGCTCCTATCATAACAGATACTTTTTAATAGTCTATCATCCCACCTGCGAGCCGGGCTTTACCTCCCGCAGCAGCGAGGTGACACTGAGGCTGCCGTCGAAGTTCTCGGCCGAGAGAATCATGCCATGGCTCTCGATGCCCATCAGTTTGCGCGGAGCAAGGTTGGCGATGAAGAGCACATCCTTGCCTATCAGCTCTTCGGGCTCGTAGAATGCGGCTATTCCGCTCACGATGGTGCGGTCGTTGCCGCTGCCGTCGTCGAGGGTGAACTTGAGCAGTTTCTTCGACTTCTTCACCTTCTCGCAGTGCTTCACATGTCCCACACGGATGTCGAGCTTCTCAAAGTCGGCAAAGTCGACGGTGTCCTTCACAGGCTGTGCCTTGTAGGCGGCTGCCTCATTGGCCTTGCGGATGTTCTCCAGACGGTCGAGCTGGGCCTGTATGGTGGCGTCCTCAATCTTCTCGAAGAGCAGTGAGGGCTCGCCAAGCTGGTGGCCGGGCTTGAGCAAGTCGGTACTGCCCAGCTGCTCCCAGTCGAAGCTCTCCAGGCAGAGCATCTCGCGCAGTTTCTTCGACGAGAAGGGCAGGAAGGGCTCAAAGGCGATGGCCAGGTTGGCCGTGAGCTGCAGACAGATGTTCAGGATGGTCTCGCAGCGCTTCGGGTCGGTCTTCCACACCTTCCACGGCTCGCACTCGGTGATGTAGCGGTTGCCGATGCGGGCCAGGTTCATGGCCTCAAACTGGGCCTCACGGAACTTGAACTGGTCGAGCAGGGCCTCCACCTTCTGTTTCACGTCCTTGAACTCCTCCAGTGCGGCCTTGTCCACCTCCTGCTGTTCACCGCAGGCGGGCACCACGCCGTTCCAGTATTTCTTGGTGAGCTGCAGCGCGCGGTTCACGAAGTTGCCGTACACAGCCACCAGTTCATTGTTGTTGCGGTCCTGGAAGTCTTTCCAGGTGAAGTTGTTGTCCTTGGTCTCAGGGGCGTTGGCCGTGAGCACATAGCGCAGCACGTCCTGCTTGCCGGGGAAGTCGACCAGATACTCATGCAGCCATATGGCCCAGTTTTTCGAGGTCGATATTTTGTTGTTCTCCAGGTTCAGGAACTCGTTGGCCGGCACGTTGTCGGGCAGGATATAGCCGCCGTGCGCCTTCATCATCACCGGGAAGATGATGCAGTGGAACACGATGTTGTCCTTGCCGATGAAGTGCACCAGCCGGGTGTCCTCATCCTGCCACCATTTCTGCCAGGAGCCCCATTTCTCGGGCTCGCGCTCGCAGAGTTCCTTGGTGTTCGACACATAGCCGATGGGAGCGTCGAACCACACATAGAGCACCTTGCCGTCGGCACCCTCCACGGGCACGGGGATACCCCAGTCGAGGTCGCGTGTCATGGCGCGGGGCTGGAGGTCCATGTCGAGCCACGACTTGCACTGTCCGTACACATTGGGGCGCCACTCCTTGTGCTCTTCCAGTATCCATTGCTTGAGCCAGTCCTGGTAGTCGTTCAGGGGCAGGTACCAGTTTTTGGTCTCCTTCAGCACCGGTGTGGAGCCGCTGATGGTCGACTTGGGGTTGATGAGCTCCATGGGCGAGAGGTCGCGTCCGCATTTCTCACACTGGTCGCCATAGGCTCCCTCGTTGTGGCAGTGGGGGCACTCGCCCGTCACATAGCGGTCGGCCAGAAACTGGTGGGCCTCCTCGTCGTAGAGCTGTGTGGTGGTCTCCTCGGTCAACTTACCCTCGTCGTAGAGTTTGCGGAACCACTCAGAGGCGAACTTATGATGGGTTTCCGAGGTGGTGCGGCTGTACACGTCGAAGCTGATGCCGAACTCCTCGAACGAGTCTTTGATCATCTTGTGGTAGCGGTCCACCACATCCTGCGGGGTGATGCCCTCTTTGCGGGCCCGTATGGTGATGGGCACACCATGCTCGTCGCTACCGCCTATGAACAGCACCTCCTCTTTCTTCAGCCGGAGGTATCTCACATAAATATCTGCCGGCACATAGACACCGGCCAGGTGACCGATGTGCACGCCGCCGTTGGCATAGGGCAGTGCCGAGGTCACTGTTGTTCTCTTGAATGAATGGTTGCTCATTATTTCGCTTAATGTATTATTTTGGTTGCAAAGTTACGAAAAGTCGAGGGGAGAACAAAATAAGCGTGCTTATTTTTTATCCCGAGACGGAGTAACTTGGGCGATAGCCAAAGTTACGAAAAAACGAGTGTAATGAGAAGAAAATCAGAATTTTCTTCTCATTGCCGAGTGCTAAGTAACTTCGGCGATAGCCAAAGTTACGAAAAGTCGAGGGGAGAACACGATTTTGTCCTTAATCGGACAAAATCTTCAGAGCGTGCTTATTTTTTATCCCGAGACGGAGTAACTTGGGCGATAGCCAAAGTTAC
>R25__coassemble_1331_pt1 | contig 12427 bp, 9 predicted proteins | sample R25__metabat2_low_PE_048 | metagenome-assembled genome bin R25 | reverse complement strand
AGAACGAGGGTATCGCCCTGAGCCGCACATCCTACCCCATTGAGATGGGCACCCGCCACCCCATATCGATTGTGACGAACGAGATTATCGACATCTTCTCGCGCATGGGTTTCACCCTGGCCGACGGTCCTGAGGTGGAAGACGACCTGCACGTGTTTACGAAGATGAACTTTGCCGCCGACCATCCCGCCCGCGACATGCAGGACACCTTCTTCGTGGAGACGAACCCCAACGATGTGACGAAGAACATCATTCTGCGCAGCCACACCAGTTCGGTGCAGGCCCGTGTGATGGATGTGAACCAGCCTCCCATCCGTGTGATTTGCCCCGGCCGTGTGTACCGCAACGAGGCCATCACTGCCCGCGCCCACTGCTTCTTCCACCAGATAGAAGGTCTCTACATCGACAAAGACGTGTCGTTCACCGACCTGAAGCAGGTGATGCTCACCTTCGCCCAGGAGCTGTTCGGCCCTGAGACGAAGATACGTCTTCGCCCCAGCTACTTCCCCTTCACCGAGCCGAGCGCCGAGATGGACATCTCGTGCCACATCTGCGGCGGCAAGGGCTGCGGATTCTGCAAGCACACCGGCTGGGTGGAGATTCTGGGCTGCGGCATGGTAGACCCCAATGTGCTGGAGCTTTGCGGCATCGACAGCAAGGTGTACAGCGGTTATGCCTTCGGTGTGGGTGTGGAGCGCATCACCAACCTGAAATACCTGGTCAACGACCTGCGCCTCTTCTCCGAGAACGACGTGCGCTTCCTGCACGAGTTTGAGTCGGCCAACTAACCCACTTCTCTTTTAGCCCCATGAAGAGAGCCATCGTTATCGGCGCCACCTCTGGCATCGGCCGCGAGACAGCCCTGCTGCTGGCAGCCAAGGGCTACCGTGTGGGTATCGCCGGCCGGCGCGCCGACCGTCTGGAAGAAGTGGCGGCGCACTACCCCGACCGGATGGTGACCGAGGTGATAGACATCACCCTCGACGACGCCGGGCAACGACTGCTCTCCCTTATCGAAAAGACCGGCGGCATGGACCTCTACTTCCACGCCTCGGGCATCGGTTTTCAGAATGTGGACCTTGACGAAGCCGTCGAGCTCTCCACCGTGAGCACCAATGGTCTGGGATTCACCCACATGGTAGGTGCCGCCTACCGCTACATGGCCGCTCACGGCGGCGGCCACATAGCCGCCATCAGCAGCATAGCCGGCACCAAGGGACTTGGCGCCGCCCCCGCCTACTCGGCTACGAAAGCCTACCAAAACACCTATCTCCAGGCCTTGGAGCAGCAGGCCTGCATACGCCGTCTGAACATCCGGTTCACCGACATACGGCCCGGTTTTGTAGGCACCGACCTGCTGAACGGCCTCACCGGCTATCCCATGCTGCTGAAGAAGGAGAAGGTGGCCCGGGAGATAGTATGGGCGTTGGAGCACCGGCGACACATCCGCGTGATAGACTGGCGCTGGCGCATCGTCACCGCAGGGTGGCGCTGCATACCCAACTTCATCTGGCGCCGCCTGCCGCTCACCGCCAAGACGAAGAAAGACTGACTTTACAAAAAACTAAAAGACATACCATCATGAAAGACAAGAAACACCTGAATGTAGCCGCTGCCGTGGTCATGGCCGACGGAAAATACCTGTGCATGCAGCGCACCCGCAGCAAGCTATCGTATATCACCGAGCACTGGGAGTTTCCCGGCGGCAAGATAGAAAACGGCGAAGACCCCAAGCACACCCTGGAGCGTGAGATCAAGGAAGAGATGGACTGGAACATCAAGGTGGGCCGCTGCCTGGGCACTGTAGAGCACGAGTACCCCGACTTCAGCATCACCCTCACCGCCTATGAGTGCGCACCCGGTGAAGGCGACTTCAAACTGCTGGAGCACCTCGACAGCCGTTGGCTCACCAAAGCCGAGCTGCCCCAGCTCAACTGGACCGAGGCCGACCGCAAGTTGCTGTCGCTGCTGTAAGCGACCACCTTTTTACGACCGGCTGCCGCTAATCCTTATTTATAAATGGCATAAGCGCCGCCATCGCTCCCGGCATAGCGCCGCAGCAACTGCTGAATATACTCCGCATTGGCACACACGCGCTCCTCGCAGCCGTCATACCCATTGATGAGCACCACCAGCCGGGTGGTGCTCATTTGTATCTTGGTGCGCTCGTGGTCGCTGGTGGGTGTTCCCACACCGCCCGCCGCATCGCGGTAGACGGGCAGTCCCTCGATATTGATCATGCCGCGGCCAATGCCCTCGTAAGGCTCATCATGCCGTCCCACACCGAGTGTGAGTGTGTCGCCCACAAATCGGTCGGCATCAAATCCGCCTATGCTGTAGCCGAAGGCGATACTGGCCAGATTGATCAGGTCGACCAAGGTATCGCGCTGATAGAGTTCCTTTCCCTGCAGCATGCGGCGTATAAGCGCCTCACTGGCCGGACGATAGCGCGAGGGGTCCTTTCCGCAGGCACGATACACCCTGCGGGTAGCCTCGATAGAAGGCATCTGTTTGAGCGACTCGGTCGTAAGCTGCTCACGGTATTTTGCGCCCAGCGCATTGATTTCCTCCCACAGCGGGGCACAGTAAGGACTGTTCACCACCTGCGCCTCCACACAAGCCCCCACAAAATCGGGGCATACCCGTTCTATCTCCTGCGATACTATTACTTTCATCATCAATTCAAATTAAAGGGAAGTTAAAGGGAAGTTAAAGGGAAGTTAAAGGGAAGATAAAGGGACATATGTCTATACTCCTACACTTCTATACTCCTACACTTCTATACTCCTCTATACTTCTATACTCCTACACTTCTATACTCCTCTATACTCCTACACTCCTGAAATCATCTCCAGAAACTCCTCCTCGCTCACGATGCGCACGCCAAGTTTCTGCGCCTTCTCCAGTTTGGAGGGTCCCATGTTGTCGCCAGCCAGGATAAACGATGTCTTGCCGCTGATGGAGCCCACATTCTTGCCGCCATGTTGCTCGATAATGGCCTTATACTCATCGCGGCTGTGATGGATGAACACACCGCTTATCACGATGCTCTGCCCGGCCAGCACATCGCTGCCCTCCCCTTCAGCCTTCTCCTCCATGCGCATCTGCAAGCCATAGCTCCGCAGACGCTCCACAATCTGCTGGTTGACCGGATTGGCGAAGTAATCGACCACACTCTTGGCGATGACTTCACCTACCCCCTCCACCTGCTGCAGTTCCTCCATGGAAGCAGCGGCCAACGCCTCCATGCTCTTGAAGTGGCGGGCCAGCAGCTTGGCCGATGTCTCGCCCACGAAACGTATACCCAGTGCGAAGACCACCCTTTCGAAAGGCACCTTCACCGAGTCGGCTATACTCTTCACTATTTTGCGTGCCGACTTGTCGCGCGAGCCGTCGCCATTGATATCCTGCACCTGAATGCGGTACAAGTCGGCAATATTGTGGATGAGCCCCTGACGGTAGTAATCGTCGACCGTTTCCGGACCGAGCGACTCGATGTTCATGGCTTTTCGGGCTATGAAATGCTCTATCCTTCCTTTTATCTGCGGCGGACAGCCCGCATCGTTGGGGCAGTAGTGAGCCGCCTCGCCCGGCACACGTACCAGCGGCGTGCCGCACTCCGGGCACACTTTGGCAAAAGAAACGGGAGCGAGTCCCTCGGGGCGGTGCTCCACATCCACCCCCACAATCTTGGGAATGATTTCGCCGCCTTTCTCCACATAGACATAGTCGCCTATGTGCAGGTCGAGTTCACGGATGAAGTCCTCATTGTTGAGCGTGGCACGCCTCACGGTGGTGCCCGCCAGCTGCACCGGCTGCATATTGGCTACGGGAGTGACAGCCCCTGTGCGCCCCACCTGGAAAGAGACCGACTCGAGCAGGGTGCGCTCTCTTTCGGCCTTGAACTTATAAGCGATGGCCCAGCGCGGGCTCTTGGCCGTGGAGCCCAGGCGCCGCTGCTGACTGAGCGAGTCTACCTTCAGCACCACGCCGTCGGTGGCCACCGGCAGGTTCTTCCGCTCGGTGTCCCAATAGCTGATGAAGTCGAGCACCTGCTGCAGGGTTTTCACCTTTCTCATACCCTCGCCCACCTTGAAGCCCCATCTGCGAGCCGTCTGCAGATTCTCATAATGGCTGTCGGAGGGCAGCTGTTCGCCCATCAGATAATAGAGATAGGCATCAAGCTTTCTTCTCGCCACCATCTCTGACTTCTGGCTCTTCAGCGTGCCGCTGGCCGCATTGCGGGGATTGGCAAAGAGCGGTTCCCCTGCTTCCTCGCGCTCGGCGTTGAGGGCGTCGAACACCTTGTAGGGCATGAGCACCTCGCCGCGGATTTCAAACTCATGAGGTATAGGGGTGGCTGGTGTAAAGAGGTCGGCCGGCTGCGGCGGGTTGAGCACGAGCGGTATGCTGCGGATGGTGCGCACATTGCCCGTCACATCATCACCTTGGGTTCCGTCGCCTCGTGTCACGCCCCTCACCAACTGTCCGTCGACATAGGTGAGCGAGATGGACAGTCCGTCGTATTTCATCTCGCAGCACACTTCGAAGGGTTCACCACCCAGCAGCCGCTCCACACTGTGGAACCACTCCTCCACCTCGCCGGAATTGTAGGTGTTGGCAAGTGAGAGCATGGGATATTTGTGTCTGACGTGGGCGAACTCCTGATTCAGGTCGCTGCCCACACGCTGTGAAGGTGAGTTGGGGTCGGCCATCTCCGGATGGCGCGCCTCCAGGTCCTGCAATTCGTGCATGAGGAGGTCGAACTCCTGGTCGGAGATACTGGGCTGATTCAGTATATAGTAGCGGTGGTTGTGCTCGTTGAGCTCTTTCCGCAGTTGTAGGATTCTGTTTCTTTCGTCCATAAAACGTTTCATGATAGTTTGTGCAAAAATACGAAAAAACAAGTTGGCGGGCAAAAGAAACCTTTCATTTTTTATTCAACAAGAAATGTGTGATAATGGGATTAACCCTTCGTCAAAATGAAATAAAAAGGGGTTTCCTTTCATTTTGCTCTCTTTTTTTGTACTTTTGCACACATGAGAATAGACATTATTACCGTATTGCCAGAGATGCTGGAAGGATTCGTGCATGAATCGATATTGGCACGTGCCCAGCAGAAAGGTCTGGCAGAGATTCATCTGCACAATCTCCGTGACTACAGCACCGACAAGTGGCGGCGTGTGGACGACTACCCCTACGGCGGCTTCGCCGGAATGGTGATGCAGTGCGAGCCCATAGACCGCGCCATCTCGGCTCTAAAAGCCGAACGTGAATACGATGAGGTAATCTTCACCAGTCCCGACGGAGAGCAGTTCAACCAACACATTGCCAACGACCTGTCGATGGCGGGCAACCTGATTATCCTCTGCGGCCACTACAAAGGCATCGACCAGCGCATACGCGACCATCTCATCACCCGTGAGATATCCATCGGCGACTATGTGCTCACCGGCGGTGAGTTGGCTGCCGCCGTGATGGCCGACGCCATCGTACGACTGGTGCCCGGCGTAATCAGCGACGACCAGAGCGCACTCTCCGACTGTTTTCAAGACGACCTGCTCTCCGCCCCTATCTACACCCGTCCGGCCGACTACAAGGGTTGGAAGGTGCCCGACATCCTGCTCAGCGGCAATGAGGCCAAAATCAAGGACTGGGAGATAGAACAGAGCCTGGAGCGCACACGGCGGCTGCGGCCCGACCTGCTGAAATGACTTTTTTGGGGGGGACTGTAGGAGGCAGGAGTGTAGACATATGCTTGCCTCGTTTTTTGTTGCGAAATGTTAAATATAGGCGGCGATAAAGATTAAAAAATGTCAAATCTGTATTTACGCTACGGACGAAGGAACGGCTTTTTTTGTTATTTTTGTACTGAAAAACAGCAAAAATCAAACAAAAAGTTAGTATCATGTCAAAAACCGTAGACACACAGATTGAGAAGAGCCGCACCCTTATCGAAGGCCTGCGCAACAACCTGGCCGCAGTGGCCGATAAAGACATCAACGCCGAGATGCTGAACGAGATGGAAGCCCGTTTGCAAGTGCTCCAGGAGGCCAATGCCGAGTGCGACGCCCTGCGCGAGCAACTCTCCGGCAAAGTGAAACGTATGAATGCACTGCTCGACGAGGTGAAACAAGCCTTTGCTGATAAGAAGAAAATAATAAAAGGCTATTATCCCCAAGAAGAGTGGGCCCGTTTCGGTGTGATGGACAAACGATAACGCCCCGTAACTCTTAGTAAAAGTACGGAATGGCAGGAGCACCGTGATGCGGTTCCTGCCATTCTTTTTTCCTTGCTCCTTATCGGGAAGCCTTGACAGCGAACTCCTCGCCCAAGGCGAAGCCTTCCTCGTAGAGCCGCTCCAGTTTTGCGACATCACGCTCCATCCGGTCCACCTCCAGGGGCCGTTGCGGGCGGATGCACACGATGCGTCCCTGCTGTTCAAGGTCCTCGATGAGTTGCAACTGCTGATTGTAGAGTTCTATGCGATGGCTCAGTGCCACCCTGAGCCGCGGATACTTCTTGTAGATAAACTTGGGCGTCTTGATGTCGCGCCCATCGCTGCGGTATCCATAGTTGCGCGTAGCAACAACCACATTAAACGCATGTCCCTGCTCCATGGCTCTCTCCACAGGAATACTGTCAACAATGCCCCCGTCGAGCATAGGCTTGCCATCCACCATCACCACCTTGCTCACAAAGGGCAGCGAACTGCTGGCACGACAGATAGCCGTCATGCGGTTGCGGTCGGTCTTGTCGCTGAGATACTCCGCCCGTCCCGTGGCACAGTTGGTCGTCACCATCTCAAAGACCGCCGGGTTGTGCGCATAGGTCTCCCAATCAAACGGTATGAGTTCGTTGGGAAACTTGTCGTAGAGCAGTTCTGGGTCGAAGATACACCCCTGCTGCACCAAGTGGCGCAGCCCGATGTACTCATACTTGTCGAGCATGTCGATATTGGAGAATCGTGCCCTGCGCGGCTGTCGGCTGATATAGGACAGACCGTTGCAGGCCCCCGCCGATACCGCCACCACATAGCGGAACCAGAGCGAATGTTTCATGAAAGCGTCGAGCACCCCACTGGTGAAGACCCCTCTCATACCGCCCCCTTCGAGCACCAATCCTGTATTGTAATTGACAAGAGACATAATCTGTGTTGATTTTCGGCTGCAAAAATACGGATTTGCGGTGGAAGAACCATTCGGAAAATGTTTTTTTTGTACAAAAAAACCGAAAAAGACCAATCTTCCCACCCATAAAACCACAGCTATCGAAAAGGAGAGCGATGCAAAGTTTAGCAGAAGGCGACAAGTATGCACAAAAAATGCAAATAGCCCTAAAAAAATAATCATTTATCGATAATTATCATTAACTTTGCACCAAATGTGTAATAAAGATTCACACACTGCAATAAAAAGGAAATAAAAGCACAACGAACCAAAATCAATACTATGTTCAGCAAAGAGACCTATATCAACCGCCGCGCCCGCCTGAAAGAACTCGTGGGCCACGGCATCATTCTGCTCTTCGGCAACAACGAGGCGCCGTGTAACTATCCCGCCAACGCCTATTACCCCTTCCGCCAGGACTCCTCGTTTCTCTACTACTTCGGTCAGCAGCGCGACGGCCTGGTGGGCGTGATTGACATCGACCAGAATGAGGAGACCCTCATCGGCGACGACATCGACATAGAAGACATCGTATGGTACGGCAGTGTGGACAGTGTGAGCGACATGGCCGCCCAGGTGGGTGTAGCCCACAGCGCTCCGATGCGCCACCTGCAGGAACTCTGCGACGAGGCCCGCCGCCAGGGCCGCGCCCTCCACTTCCTGCCCCCCTACCGCCACGACATCAAAATACAGCTGCACGACCTGCTGGGCATCCACCCCCGCGAGCAGAAGGCAGCCGCCTCTATGGCACTCATCAAGGCCGTTGTGGCCATGCGCTCTGTGAAGGAGCCCCAGGAGATAGAAGCCCTGGAGCGCTCCGCCACCATCGGCTATAAGATGCACACCACCGCCATGCGGCTCACCCGTCCCGGTGTGACGGAGAAATTTGTGGGCGGCCAGGTAGACGGCATCGCCCACTCTTACGGTACCCAGGTGAGTTTCGCCACTATCTTCTCGCAGCACGGTGAGATTATGCACGGCAACCCGTCGATGGCTCTGCTCGAGGACGGCCGTCTGGCCCTTTGCGACTGCGGCGCCGAGACCGTGGACCACTATTGCAGCGACAACACCCGCACCTTCCCCGTGAACGGCCGTTTCACCCAGCGGCAGCTTGATATCTACTCCATCGTGGAGGCCTGCCACGACTATGTGCTCGAGGTGGCGCGCCCCGGTGTAAAATACATGGACGTGCACTTTGCCGTGTGCCGGTTGATGACCGAGCGGCTGAAGGAACTCGGCCTGATGCGCGGCGACGTGGACGAGGCCGTGCAAGCCGGTGCCCATGCCATGTTCCTTCCCCACGGACTGGGCCACATGATGGGCATGGACGTGCACGACATGGAGAATCTGGACCAGATCAACGTGGGCTTCGACGAGGAGACACGCCCCAACCTGGAGCAGTTCGGCACCAACGCCCTGCGTATGGGCCGCCGCCTGCAGGAAGGCTTCGTGGTGACCGACGAGCCCGGCATCTACTTCATTCCCGCATTGATAGACGACTGGCGCGCCAAGGGCCACTGCGCCGAATTCCTCAATTTCGACCTGCTGGACACCTACAAGGACTTCGGCGGCATCCGCATTGAGGACGACGTGCTCATCACTGCCGACGGCTGCCGCTTCATCGGCCAGGAGCGCATACCCTACCATCCCGTCGATGTGGAGGCCTACATGGCAAGCAACCGATAACAACAACCCAAATAATAACAAAAAACACCAAGCAATGAAAAAAATCATGACGATGGCTCTGCTGGCACTGTTCACCCTCGGTGCCCAGGCCCAAGACAGCGCTGAAAAGAACAAGCCCGTCTTCACCACCATCAAGGAGCACAAAATCACCAGTATCAAAGACCAGAACCGCAGCGGCACCTGCTGGGCCTACTCTACCCTAAGCTTCTTTGAGAGCGAGATTCTGAAGGCTACCGGCAAGACCTACGATCTGTGCGAGATGTTCGTGGCCAACAAGGACTATATGGAGCGTGCCGTATTCAACGTGCGCATGCACGGCGACAGCCAGTTCTCACAAGGCGGTGCTGCCGAGGACGTACTCGACATCATCAAGCACTACGGTATCTGCCCCGAGAACGCCATGCCTCTGCCCGGCACCCCGCAGGGCGACTCGCTGGCCAACTTCAATGAGTTCTTCAGCGTGATGGAGCCCTATGTGGCCGCTGTGGCCAAGAACAAGGCAAGCAAAATTTCCAACCAGTGGAAGAAAGGTCTGCAGGGCATTCTCGACGCCTATCTGGGCGAGTGCCCCGAGAACTTCACCTATGAGGGCAAGAAATACACCCCGCAGAGCTTCGCCGCCAGTCTGGGCGTGAACTGGGACGACTATGTGAGCATCACCAGCTACACCCATCATCCTTTCTACACCAAATTCCCCGTCGAGGTACAGGACAACTGGCGCGGCGGCTTGAGCTACAACGTGCCCATGGACGAGATGATGCAGATTATCGACTACGCCCTTGACAAAGGCTACACCATCGCCTGGGGCGGCGACGTGAGCGAGGACGGTTTCACCCGCAAGGGCCTCGGCATCGCCTACGACACCAAGAAGGTACAGAGCCTCTCGGGCAGCGATGCCGCCAGATGGCTCCGTCTGAGCAGAAGTGAGAAGACCGAGAAGTTTGACTCGCTGGGCGTGAACGCCCCCGAGATTGTTCCTACCCAGGAGATGCGCCAGGAGCGCTATGACAACTGGGAGCTGACCGACGACCACGGCATGCACATCTTCGGCCTGGCCAAGGACCAGAACGGCAAGGAGTACTACATGGTGAAGAACTCATGGGGCGAGTATGGTGACTACAAAGGCGTGTGGTACATGACCAAGGCTTTCGTGGCCTACAACACCATGGACTTCATGATCAACAAGAATGCCATTCCCAAGGACATCCGCAAGAAGCTCGGTATCTAACCAGCATAGCAGCCTGACACTCAATAGTGAAAGGCATAGAACATCGAAAAAGGCGTGCTCCTCAGAGCACGCCTTTTTCGATGTTGCCTGTCCACTCCAGCCTATGCACGACCGGCTTTACAGGCGGTAATGGCAGGAAATCAGCTACCGCACCAACCATTTTTTTCCGTTGCGGATGTAAAGGCCAGGTCTTCCTTTCTGAGGTTGATTGGGTTCAAGTCAGCGTTTTCTGGTTCTCAATTATTGCCGGTGGGCACAGTTTCAATCGTCGAGCCGGATGAGTGTGGAGCCGGTGGTGGCCTCATGACCTGTGGAGAGTTGTACGGCATAGACACCGCGGGGCAGTGCCGACAAGTCGACCTCAGGATGGCGGCTGTCGAGGCTGTAGTTAGCCACCTGCCGTCCGTCAGTGGTATAGACAGCGAGGCTCACGGCAGCCTGAAGGCCGGCAGCATCGGCACACCACTCTACCGAGAGGCGGCGCTGTGACAACACAAACCTCGCCTGCTCAGGTTGGTGGCGCGAGAGCAGCGGTATCACATGCTCCACATCCAGCAGATAGAGCAATCCGCCATACACATCAATCTGTCCATATCCATAAATATTGTTGGGATACTCCATCGAGGGGTCAGGGTGAGTGGCCGTATGCGCGATGATGTCGATTACGCGTTCTGCCGTGAGTGTGGGGTCGGCCTGAAGCCAGAGCGCCACCGCGCCCGACACCACCGGAGCCGCCATTGACGTGCCCGACTGTGCGAAGAAATAATAGTCCTTGCCGTTGAACGACACCTTGTCGGTGATTTCCTTGCGCTCAGCATCATAGTTTTTGGAGAAGCTGTTATAAGCGGCATTGATGCTCATGCCCGGCGCCACCACGTCGGGTTTCACACGGCCGTCGAAGGTAGGTCCCCTTGAGGAGAACTTGGCCACACGGCCTTTGCTTTCGGGCTTGAAAATATCCATGTCGCTGTTCAGATTGCCGTCGATGTTGGTGAACGACCACTTGTAGCCGGTGGCCCCAACGCCCACGATACCCTCGAGCGACGCTGGCCAGCATACCGAGTAGCCGAGCGAAGTATGGCTGTAGACATCAGAGCCCTGGATATTGACGAGCGGACTGTAGAAGAGGTCAGAATAGATCCACGCCGGTCCGTTGCCGGTGAGCAGGCACAAGGCCCCATATAACATAAGGTATGTAATGTCGGGCATCTTGCCCTCCACATGATACACCCGTCCCCGCTCATCCTGGTAGTCGCTTCGGTAAATATTCAGCTGCACCTGTCCGGCACTCACATCGACGGAGAGGTGGCAAGTGTCGCCCTCGAGCGAATCGATGCTGTCGGTATTGAAAATGAGCGTCTTCTCAATGTGCGGGTCAATAAGACGTATGCTCAGGAAGTCGAAGCGCACCTGCTGGTTGACAGGTGTCACGATATCGAGGTCGATGAGTCCTCCACCGCCGATACCATTTATGATAGCCGCACCCGCCCTGTTGGCATCGCCTTTCTCCATATAGCAAGACCGCTCCCCATCGTTGCCCACAGCCGCCACGATAATACGTCCCGGCCCGGAAAGCGCCTGCAAAGCCTCTCCCTCGAGGATGCGCTGCCGCGAAAGGGTGATGCTCTCGCAACTGCTGAAATTAATGACACAGGGTTTTCCCTCACGCTCAGCCTTGTCGAAGATGTATTTGAAGCCCAGCACGGCAGTGGCCGAAGTCTGTTCGTCGGGGTTGGCGAATTCCTCGCGATAGGAATTGAAGTCGGCCGCATAGATGTCGGCCTCGGGAGCCATGCCCTGATATTTGCCATCAACGGGCGATCCCGCCATGATGCCCATGACATGTGTGGCATGTGTATTCTCGGCGGTATGCTGCGAATGGGCGTAGGAAGCTATTTCGTCGGTGTTCTCAAGCGCACGGCCAAGGGTGCCGTCGTCGTTGGGCCAATAGAAGTCATAGTAATACTTAACCCTGAGTTTGCCGTCTTCATCGTAGAATGAAGGATGGGTAAAGTCGAACCCCGTATCGAATACGCCGGCCACCACCCCTGCACCGGTATAGGCCTGCGGCAACTGAGTCCCCACATAGACGGGCGATGCGTTCACCTGTCCGGGCGTGACATCCATTGCCGGGCGTGGTGCCGGCTCGGCCTCAATGCGCTCCACCCTCGGGTCGTTTGACAGCCGCCCCACTTCAGCCACGGGGATGCTGACGACATAGATGCGTCCGATGCTGTCGACCACGGTGCATCCGTATTCATCGATGAGCACGGCCGACGACGGGGAGGGCTGCGTGAAGGTAAGGAGAGCCAGGAAACGAGGTCTGGCATACCCAGCCACCTGC
>R25__coassemble_1330_pt1 | contig 12430 bp, 11 predicted proteins | sample R25__metabat2_low_PE_048 | metagenome-assembled genome bin R25 | reverse complement strand
CGCAGAACGGCGAGCTCCGCCTCATTGTGAACCAGGACTACCGCCGCAACTGGAGTGAGGACAGCAACAGCAGCGACGGCAGCTACTACAACCACGTGGCCTATCACAGCGACGGTGACGGCACCGAGGCCGGCTGCGGCGGTGAGCGCATCCGTTTCACCGGCGAGAGCGGCACCTACACTCTGCGCTTCTACCCCGGCGACGCCCCCTACTACACCATGGGCCGCACCCTTTCGCTGCGCAACATGACCTGCATAGCCAGTCCGGCCGGTGTGAAATACGGTGAGATAGCCCCCAGCACCCGCACCATCGACGGCACCCTCTACAAGAGCGGCGCCTCCTGGGCCGACGATGCCGCCTGGCAGAAGCCTGAGGGTGTGGACGTGTACGTGGTGAGCGGTCTGGAGACCAACGGCGAGAGTTACAAGGTGACGCTGAGCCGTCTGGACGGCGACATCATCCCCGCCAACACCGGTGTGCTGCTCTTCAGCGAGCAAGCCCCCACAACAGAGACCGACCGCTACTGGACCGTTGAGGCCGTAGGTGCCGCCGATGCCCATGCCAGCTACAGCGGCACCAACCTGCTGGCCCCCGTGGTGACCCCCACCTTCATCCCCGGCCCCGAGACCGATGCCAGCGGCGAGGGGACCCGCCGCCACTTCATCTTCGGTTTCTACTGTCTGGAAGCCGACAGCGACACCCCTCCGGCCGTAGGCGAATACAGCTACCAGCTCGGTTTCTGGCGTTCGAGCCTGCCGGCTGACGCCAATCCGCAGACCAATCTCTCCAGCGCCCACATGGCCTATCTGCCCTTGACTCCCGGTCAGTATGGCGACAGCCAATACGGTGCCTTCGACGTGCCGGGCAGTCCCACCTCCTCTCCCTTCATCCACTTCTCGTTCGATGGTGAGGAAAACGGTATCGGTCCTATCCTCACCTCCGAGCGTACCGACGGTCTGTACTACACGATAGAAGGCGTGGGGCTGTCACATCCGATGCAGAAAGGCCTTTACATCCACAACGGCAAGAAAGTAGTGGTGAGATGACATCAATGAAAAGAACCCTCAAATCAAAGGAGACAAGCATCATGAAGACATATGAGATTCCCACGATAGAAATCATTGCCGTAAGTCTGGAGCTGCTTCAGGGCAGCGACGGCAAGCAGGTGAACCCGAACCGCGATGAATGGGACCCCTCTGGCGGCGGCATGACCAACAGTGCCATTTGGGACGACACCGACGCCGACAGCGGTGAAGGCGAATGAGACGCGTGATGCGATAGGCAACAATTTTCGGGTGCCTTTCACACGAGTATGACATATTTTAGTTACCTTTGCAGAGATTTTTTGCAAAGGTAACTTTTTTTAATGACAGCACACCCGATATTCATTGCCGGTCCGTGTGTCATCGAGTCGCAGTCGCTTCTCGACACCGTGGCCGAAGAGCTCGTGAGGCTGAACCGCCTTCTGGGCATCGACATTCTGTTCAAGTCATCGTTCGACAAGGCCAACCGCACCTCCATCCGGTCGTTCAGAGGCCCCGGATTGGAGCGTGGTCTTGAGATGCTGTCGCAGGTGAAGAGCCGTTACGGTCTGCGCATTCTGACCGACATACACGAGAGCTGGCAGGCCGCTCCCGCGGCCGAGGTGGCCGATGTGCTTCAGATACCCGCCTTTCTGAGCCGCCAGACCGAGCTATAGGCGTCCGCGGCCCGCACCGGCCGTACGGTGAACATCAAGAACGCCCAGTTTCTGAGCGGTCCCGACATGCGGTACCCTGTGGAGAAAGCCCTCGATGCCGGTGCCCGCGAGGTATGGCTCACCGAGCGCGGCAACACCTTCGGCTACAACAACCTGGTGGTGGACTTCCGCAACATATCCGACATGCTGGAGATAGTGCCCACCGTGGTGATGGACTGCACCCACAGCGTGCAGCGTCCCGGTGCCGGCAATGGAAAAACCGGCGGTGACCGCCGTTTTGTTCCCTCCATGGCATTGGCCGCCAAGGCATTCGGTGCCACCGGTTATTTCTTTGAGGTACACCCCGACCCCGACCGTGGTCTGAGCGACGGTCCCAACATGCTCCGTCTGAGCGACCTGGAGCGCGTAATCAAATCACTGCTATAACCCCCATCTATGGACAAGCCGCAACCCATCCCCAACCCCATCCGTCAATATGCCATTCAGTGTCTGAGCGAGGAGGCGAAAGCCATCACCGACCTGATAGCCCAACTTGACGACAACTTCAACAAAGCCGCCCAGCTGATGTATCACTGTCATGGCAAGATAATTGTGACGGGAGTGGGCAAGAGCGGGCACATAGGTGCCAAGATAGCCGCCACGCTGGCCAGCACCGGCACCCCCGCCTTCTTCATCAATCCCCTCGACGTGTATCACGGCGACCTTGGCGTAATGACCCCCGACGATGTGGTGATAGCGCTGAGCCACTCCGGCAACACCGACGAGCTGCTGCGTTTCATCCCCATGGTGCTTCACATGCATATCCCCATCATTGCGATGACCGGCAATCCCACCTCTCTGCTGGCCAAATATGCCACTGCCCACATCACGGTGCATGTGGAGCGCGAGGCCTGTCCGCTGAACCTGGCCCCCACGAGCAGCACCACCGCCACCCTTGCCATGGGCGACGCCCTTGCCGTGGCGCTGATGCAGATGCGCCACTTCAAGCCCCGCGACTTTGCCCAGTTCCACCCCGGCGGCGAGTTGGGCCGCCGTCTGCTCACCACCGCTCAGGATGTGATGCGCAGCGACGACCTTCCCATCATACCCGCCGACATGCACCTGGGCGAGGCCATCATCCATGTGAGCAAGGGCAAGTTGGGTCTTGGAGTCTCGCTCTGCGACGGCCGTGTGGAAGGTCTTATCACCGACGGCGACATCCGCCGTGCCATGGAGAAGTGGCAGGCCCAGTTTTTCGACAAGACGGTTCGCGACATCATGACCACCCATCCCAAATGCGTGCTTCCCGACACCAAGATTACCGAGATACAGCGTGTGATGAACCGCTACAAGATACACACCGTGCTGGTGGTGGACGAAGAGCGCCGGTTGCTCGGCATTGTGGACCATTACCGCTGCATGATATAATCCAGCTATGAGACGCCACCTACTACTGCCCGCCGCACTCACCGTGCTGGTCTTATCCATTCCCCTCACCCTCCATGCCCAGGGCAGCGACTCTGTCATTGTTCGGCAACTGCGCGCTGAAGGCGTGCGATTCACCAACGACAACTCCGTGACCCTGCTTATGAACGGTCAGGAGAAGTTCGACGACCTTTTCGCCGCCATCCGCCAGGCCCGCGAGAGCATCCACCTGGAATACTTCAACTTCCGCAACGACTCGATAGCCGGTCTGCTCTTCGACCTCTTGGGCGAGAAAGCCCGTGCGGGCGTGGAGGTGCGCGCCATGTTCGACGGTTTCGGCAACGACAGCAACAACCAGCCCCTGAAGAAGCACCATCTGCAGTCGATACGCGAGCGCGGCATCCAGATAGTGGAGTACGACCCGGTCCGTTTTCCCTGGGTGAACCACGTATGGACCCGCGACCACCGCAAGATTGTGGTGATAGACGGTGAGATAGCCTACACCGGCGGCATGAACGTGGCCGACTACTACATCAACGGCACAGAGCAGGTGGGCGAGTGGCGCGACATGCACTGCCGCATAGAAGGCAGCACGGTGAACGACCTTCAGGACATCTTCGCCCGCATCTGGCAGAAGAGCACCGGCGAGGCGCTGAATGCCGCCAAATACTACAAGGGCGACCTGGTGGGCGAGCACCACTTCACCGGTCTGAAGCCCGACACCACCGCCACCCGCGGCCATAAGATGGTGGGCATCATCAACCGCGAGCCCCACACATCGAACCACATTATCCGTGCTTTCTACGAAGACGCCATCAACGCAGCGCAGGACACCATCAAGCTGGTGAACCCCTACTTCACGCTGAACCGTAAACTGAAGAAAGCCCTGCGCAACGCCATCAAGCGCGGTGTGAAACTAGAAATCATGATATCTGCGAAGAGCGACATACCCCTGACGCCCGACTGTGTGATGTACAACGCCCACAAGCTGATGAAGCACGGTGCCGAGGTATGGGTGTATCAGCCCGGTTTCCACCACACCAAGATTATCATGGTAGACGGTAAGTTCTGCACGGTAGGCAGCGCCAACCTGAACGCCCGCAGTCTGAATTTCGACTACGAGGAGAACGCCGTGATCATAGACCCCTGCGTGACGGCCCAGCTGTCGCGCATGTTCGACAACGACAAGAAAAAGAGTGTGCTGATGACGCCCGAGACGTGGGATGAGATGCGCACCGGATGGCAGAAGTTCCGCGGGTGGTTTGCCCATCTTCTGGCCCCCTGGCTGTAGAGGGTTGTCAGATACGGTTCACGTCGACGTATCCGTTCATCACGGCATAGATGGTAAGTCCCGACACGCTTTTTATGCCCAGTTTTTCGGTGATGTTCTTCCTATGGCTTATCACGGTGGTGATGCTGATGTTGAGCATATCGGCAATTTCCTTGTTGATATACCCCTCGACCACCTTCACGAGCACCTCCACCTCGCGGGCCGTCAGAGTTTTCCGTCCTGCCTGCGCCATTTGGGGCATGTGGGCGTTACCGTGTCCGCGCTGCTGCATGGATAGGATGGAATGGATGAACTCCCTCTCCGACACGTTGACGCATAGCGTTTTCACCCCCGCCAACTGGATTCCCTGCTCATAGGAATTGGTGAGCACGATGGTTTTGCGGTTTCGCTCCTCGAAGAACTGTCTGTTCTGAATAAAGATATTGACATTGACGAAAAAGTGCACGAAACTGTCGGGATTGTCGTTGAGCATTTCCTGCAAGGAGGCAAACGACACCACTTCCATGACAGGCATCACATCTTGCAGAATTTTGCGTAGTCCCATCACGGAGAGGATATTGGGGTCGAGGACAGCCATCCTCGGTTTGCCAAAATGTTGGAAATGTTCGTTTTGCATCATCCGTCTGCAAATATAGCCATAATTCTGCAAATCCGTGCCTGAAGGACAAAGATTTTCAGTTTTCATTTAGACAAAAGATGGTGACGGTAAGATAAAAACGCCGTGCAGCAATGCGCCTCACGCGCTCCGCTTGGTTGCAGCCACCAGCCGTTCATAGGCATAGTTTACGGCCGTGGGGATGCCCACTCCTGCGATGGTGTAGAGTATCCAGAAGCAGTCGTCGGCCGCATGTTCGTGAATGACCATGTGGCAGCCAATCTGTTCCCACTCGAGATGATAATACATGATTTTGACCACGCTCACCACCTTATAGCTGATGATGTGGAACACGAAGATGGGCAGCGTATGGTCGCCCACATAGACCAGCAGTCGCCGGGTGATGCCGTCGTGCCGGTCTATCCAGGAAGCGATGTTGTAGGTCATGAGGCATCCGCAGATGGCCGGCAGCGGCAGTGAGAGGAACTGATTGAAGGTAGACTTCCAGTCCATGCTGGCCTTGGCGTACTGCGAGAAGAACCACACGATGCCGAAGAAGAGCAGTGTGGTATACCAGTGCGGCTTATAATACTGGCGCCCCTGCCGGAAGAGGAAGCCCACACCGAAGAAGAAGATGCCCATGATGTCGCGGTAGCCACCCTGCACCAGTGTGATGACCTTCAAGTTGGCCGCACACTTCCACCCCGCCAGTGCGAGTGCCGCCAGACAGACGCCGAGCGGTATCCACAGCGTGAGCGCCCTGCCGGAGGGTGATTGGCGCCCCACCCTTCTCCAAGCCGCCACACCCAGTTTGAAGAGCACCAGATAGAGGATGCTGGCCACCAGCAGTCCGCGGAAGAACCAGAAGGCTCCGCACAGGAACTCATCGTAGCCACCCATGGCCGAGACCATGTTCCAGAGCCGCTGCTGTGCCTGGTGCCAGGTATAAGGATGCGTGACGCCCCCCGTCCAGTTGCCGTACTTCTCATTGAGAATGCCCAGCGAGAACATCCAGTTGTGGATGATGAGGAAGAAAACCGACCATTTGAGGAAGGGCAGATAGAGTCCGCGTATGCGTTTCTTCACGAATGTAGCCTCATCGTTGAGGTAGCTGAGCGAGAAGAAGTAGCCTGCCGCCATGAAGAAGAGCGGCATGTGGAACTCATAGAGAAAGATGGAAATGTCTCTTGGGCAGTCGGCATGTCCTATCACCATGAGAATGATGGCGATGCCCTTGCAGATAGAGATGACGGTGTCGCGTTTCATATCAGAGCCTCCATGGAGCAACCTTGCATTGTTCCTCAGGGAATAAACATATGAGACATGACACCGTCATTCTATGGAAGGAGCGCAATGTGATGCGTCTATTTCCAGAAAAGATGTGTGATATCGGTAAAATTGTCGCCCACCACGCGTTTGTAGAGCCGCTGGTTGGTGGAGCGCTCCTTGAGGCAGCCCAGGTGAGCGATATACGGTCCGAGCTTGATATAGTCGAAGTCGGTCCGTTTGACCTGCGGTGCCACCCTTTGGCGTCCGCTGTACCATGCCACCTTGAGCTCCGGGTGCTCGCGGTGTATGAAGCGCGCCAGGTTGTTGATGTATTCCGGTTCGGAGTCGCCCCCCATGAAAGCCACACAGGTGATATCGGCCTCATACTGATGAATGAGGTGGTCGAGTTCCATAGCGGTGAGCGGAGTGCCCACATTCTGCCAGAGGTAGCTGCTGTGGCATCCCGGACATCTGCACGGGCAGTTGCTGATGTTGATGGCCAGCGTCACCTCGTCGGGTATTTCCTGAAACACCACTCCGGTGTTGACATACTTAAGCATGCTGAACAGAAATTATCAGGTTATACGGTATAGCGGGTTGGTTCGGCATAGTAGCGGCGGTGTTCCTCCTGCTGTCTGGCCTCGGAAAAGTTGCTCACGCGCTTCAGGTAACCGATGATACGTGTCATATAGTCGACGTGTGTGGAGCCGCAGACGGGGCACTTCTTGAGATAGCGTTTGTCAATATGTCCGCAGTCGTCGCAGATGGTGTTGGGAATATTGAAAGTGAAGTAGTTGCAACCCTCTTTTGCCGCCACCTGGAGCAGTTTGCGGTACTGTGCCTTTGAGAGGTGTTCCTCCAGGTTCATGTGGAGAGCCGAGCCGCCGGTGAGGTGCTCGATATAGGGCGCTCCGTGCAGTTTGAACTTATCGATGATATTGAGCGAGTCGTCTTCCACGATATAGAAGTAGCTGTTGTAGCAGTCGCGCGGCACGAAATAGCCGTCCTCGCGGTCCCACTTGGCGTGTTTCACGCCCACGTTCTCGGCCGGTATCATCTCGCAGTTGAAGAGCACGTCTTTGGTGCGGTACTGCTTGTTGTATTTCTCCACGAGTCCGAGCACGGTCTGCACGAAGTGGAGGTAGTCGGGGTTGTCGTTGATGGTGAGTCCCATGAACTCAGCCGCCTCCACGAGTCCATTGACACCGATGGTGAGGTACTGGCGTCCGATGTTGATGTATCCGGCGTCGAAGAGCGGGAGCATGCCATGGTCTTTGAGTTCCTTGAGGTTCTCGTTGTAGCAGAGCTGCACCTTATGGCAGAGGTCGATGACCTCTGAGAGGAAGTCGCGGTAGTCGATTTTATTGTTCACGGCATACTGCACGCATCGGTTGAGGTTGATGGTGAGCACGCTCTTTGAGCCTGTGGACACGCCTCCGGCGCCGAGTGTATAGCTGAAACCATTGTCCTGGATTTCGTTGCGCAGTCGGCAGCAGGAGCTGAGCGAGTCGGCGTTGTCGCTCATATAGGTGAAGAAGGAGTGTCCCTCAGCATACATCTCAGCGGTAAAGTCTCCCCATTCCTTGTCGAGCACGTCGCCGTCTTTTGTGAGCAGCGCCATGGTCTCCACGGGGAAGGTGAGCACGGCCTTGGTGCGTTCCTTGTTGAACCACTTCATGAACCGTTTCTGGAGCCATGACAGTCCGTCCCAATCAGGCTGTGAACCATCGGGGAAATAGAAATTGCCGAAGAGGCTTTCGAAGTAGAAGCGGTCATAATAAGCCACATTCCAGAACACGGCCTGGTAGTTGCGTGCGCCGGTGGGTTGGTTGATGGAGTAGACGATTTGCTCGAAGCAGTCGGTGATCATCTTGTCGATGGTCCGCTGTTTGACGGAGAGGTCGACCACTTTGTCAGCATTTTTCCAATAGTCCTTGCCATACTCCATTCCGATGAAGTAGTTGAGATACATGAGGAACTCTGGCGTGGCGCATGCGCCGCTGAGCATACTTGACACCATGAAGACCATATTGACGAATCCGCCGCAGAACGCCTTGAGGTTGGTAGGCGCCGTGGAGTTGCCTCCGATAGACATGGTACCGCCTATGAGCCAGGGATACATGGTGATGGAAGCGCAGTAGTTGGCCAGTGAGGTCTCATCATTTTTATAGATGAAGTGGTGTGTGAGTTTGTCGATATACTCATCGGCCAGCGCCTTTCCGTACATTTTCTTAATACGGTCGGTGAGCAGCCGTCGGTTGAGCCGGATGAAGTTGGACTTAGGCAGTTCGCCGATGAGCGTGGCGATATTTTTGTGTTCCACGTTGGCGTTGGCGTCGTATTTAGAACCGGTGGCCGCATTGGCAGCATCGCAGTAGTCTGCCAAAAATTTCAATTTGTCCATCGTCTCACGGTCTTCGGTGTGCCGTTGGCGATAGAGCATGAACGACTTGGCCACCTTATAGAAGCCCTCTCGCATGAGGGCCTCTTCCACATCGTTCTGTATATCCTCCACCCGGATATCGTTATGGATATTCAAGTGGCTGAGAATCTTAGAGATAGCAGAGAGGTCGACAGGTTCGTCAACTGACTGGAATGCCTTGATAATGGCATTCATTATCTTGTCGAGAGAGAAACGGTCGCGTGAGCCGTCGCGTTTCAAAATCGTGAAATCTTTCATTGCTAAGTTATATTTTTTGGAAAACTTTTCGTTTTGTTTTTCTCAAAAAGTTTCCCGTTTTGGTCAACTTTTTGGATGGTAGCCTGAATAGAATTATTTTTTTTTGCTTTCTCAATGCACTTGCAAAGATAGTATAAAAAGCGTAGACTTGCACAATGATATTGAAGAAAAGAGTGCGATATTCACATATTTTAACTATCTGTTAAGGCTCGGTTAGCATCCGTTTTCTTTACAAATCAGACGTAAATATTGATAGTGAGATAATTACAAAAAAAAGTCCCTCGCCGGATGAAGGCGAAGGACACAGACAGGTATGGATAAGTTTTAAAGTTTGACGGACGAGATGTCGACCAGTCCGCTTACGATGGCGTAGATAGTGAGTCCGGCGGGGCTATGAATTTGCAGTTTTCGTGCTATATTTCTCCGGTGCGTGATGACGGTATTGATAGCTATGCAGAGGTGGTCGGCAATTTCCTTGTTGGTCATGCCCTGCACGAGGCTGATTACGACATCTTTTTCTCTGTCGCTGAGCACCTCTCCCTTGGCCGGGTTGTTGCCGAGCATGTTGGAGATTTTGACAGAGACATCGTTTTGTTTGAGTTGTTTTTCGAGGAACTTGATGGCCGGCACGAAGATATGGTCTTCGACCTCAGCGTGTAGTGAGAGCCACTCCTCATTGTTGTAGATATCGTAGAGAGCCGCTGTGAGCTGATTGTTGTGCAGTCCGTCGGATGGCAGGTATTTGATGATGATGCTTTTGAGTTCTCTGAGCAGCACATCGGTCTGTCCGTGGTGTTTGCTGTAGGTGTCGATATCGTAGTTGCCCATAGGATTGTTGTTGAGCAGGCTGTCGACGTAGGGGAAGACGGTTTTTTCCTCGTATCTCATGTGTTTTCTCACATCGTGCGCGTACTCATCATACACTTTCAGGATCAGTCGTGCCAGGTTGTCGCGTTCATCGAGCGCCTCTTCCAGTTTTTTTCTGATGGAGGGCAGTTGGAAGTCGAGGAAGTAGGAATGGCTTGCCTTAAGATAATGCACGAGCGTGGGCAGCGACAGCTTTGAGACATCATCGAAGTCACGATACCCATTGATGGTGAAATTGACCACGGCCAGATACGTATAGGTATCCACCCCCTGGCTTTCGCACACCTCTCTTACCGTATTGTCGCCGAATCCCAGGCTGATGCCGAAGCATCCGAGGCTTTGAAGCAGGCTGTAATTGTCGCGTATGAGTAGGAGCATTTGGTCGTCGGGCTCATACATCTTCTGATTTTTCATATTATACCTTATTTATATTACGACTTTGCAAAATAACACATTTTTTTCGACACAGGCAATAATCACTATTAGGTATTTTTGCCAGAAAGTAGGCATAAAAAAGCACGAGTACTTACTGAAAAATAGTTAGAGGCCCCATTGCGTATAGACCGTTGGAGGCTTGAAAACCGTGTTATCCCCATAAAAAATGATATCTTGACGAGCTAGGAGGAGCGTAAAATCCACTTTTTTGGGTATTGCATCAAAAAGAAGAGCTTTATACCTTTGCACCCATCAAAGAAATTAAGGAAAAAAGATGAAAAGAACAGGAATGAGAAAGGCCATCATGGCCACCCTGCTGGTCAGTGCCTGCAGTGGCATGATGGCCCAGACGAGTGCCGGCGACAGCGTGATGACCCATGCCAGCGGCAAGCGCCTCAGTGTGGGCGGCTATGGAGAAGTGACATTCAGCCGCAACTACTTCAGCGACCATGTGAGCCGCTACAGCCAGCCCGAGCAGCACAAGAACGATCCCAACCACAACCGTTTCGACATACCCCATGCCGTGATTTATTTAGGTTACGACTTTGGCAAGGGCTGGACCTTCGGCACGGAGATAGAGTTTGAGCACGGCGGCACCGGCATCGCCTACGAGAAGGAAGACGAGGAAGGCGGTGAGTGGGAGCAGGAGACCGAGAAAGGCGGCGAGGTGGAACTGGAGCAGTTCTGGATTCAGAAGTCGTTCGGCCAGCATGCCAACATCCGCGCCGGCCACATTGTGGTGCCCGTAGGTCTGAACAACGCCCACCACGAGCCATTGAACTTCTTCACTGTGTTCCGTCCGGAGGGTGAGAACACCATATTGCCCAGCACCTGGCACCAGACCGGTGTGAGTTTCTGGGGCCGCTCGGGCGACTTCCGCTACGAGGCCCAGCTGGTGGCCGGCCTGAATGCCGATCATTTCACCAATGTAGGCTGGATACACAAGGGCCACAAGAGTCCCATGGAATACGATGTGGCCAACAAGTTTGGTGCCGCTCTCCGTTTGGACAACTACACGGTACCTGGTCTTCGCATGGCGTTGAGCGGCTATTACGGGCACAGCATCGGCAACAGCTATCCCCGCAACGCCAACGGTGTGGACACCGAGTACAAGGGCAAGGTAGCCATCGGCTCGTTCGACTTCACTTACAACCGTCACAACTGGATAGTGCGCGGTCAGGCCGACTACGGCTACCTGAGCGACGCCGACCAGCTGAAATACGTCTACAACCGGTTGAACTCGAAGTCGCCCTTCAAGCATTCGGCCTTTGTGAGCAAGAACGCCTACGCCGTGGGTATAGAAGCCGGCTACGACATCTTCTCACAGATAGAGCGTCTGCGCAACGACCATCAGAAGCTATATGTTTTCGGCCGCTACGAGATGTACAATCCCTATGCCAGCAACACCAAGGGCACCGCCTACGACTATACCGAGGTGAAGCGTGTGGCAGCCGGTGTGAACTACTACCCCATTCCCCAAATTGTGGTGAAAGCCGAGTACTCGCAGCGTTTTCTGAAGAAGATGTACAACGACGAGCCCTCGCTCAACATCAGCGTGGCCTATGAAGGTTTCTTCAGATAAGCCCGCGCCAATACAGGAGCAACAACTAACATAAACGATAACAAACAAAAACGTAAGACAATGAAGAAAATTTTCAAGTATGCCCTGCTCTTTGCAGCCGCATGTACCCTGTCGATGAGTTTCACCGCCTGCAGCGATGACGACGACGATGACACCAAGACCCCTGATGAAGGCTCGACCATTGTGGACGACGCCAAATACAAGGACACCAGCTACGGCAATGCCGCCATTGACGCCTGCGCCGAAGTTGTGAAGCAGTTGGAGTCAGCCAACAGCATCATAGCCCAGTCCAAGTTGACCGAGGCCCAGGAGACCTATCTGCGCAACGTGCTGAGCACGCTGGTGAGCGATGTGATTGTTCCCACCTATACCGAGCTTGCCGACGATGTGGAAGACCTGGAGAAGACGCTGAATGGCCTGACCGTGAGCACCATCACCCAGGCCCAGATCAACGAAGCCTGTGACGACTTCAAGGAAGCCCGTGAGAACTGGGAGCGCAGTGAAGCCTTCCTGATGGGTGCCGCCTCTCAGTTTGACATCGACCCCACCATCGACTCCTGGCCTCTGAACCGTTCGCTTCTTGTGAACTACTTCAACAAGGGCATGAA
>R25__coassemble_1312_pt1 | contig 12563 bp, 12 predicted proteins | sample R25__metabat2_low_PE_048 | metagenome-assembled genome bin R25 | reverse complement strand
AAATCCATTAATTATAAAAAAATTTTTTATCTTTGGCCGGTCATTGATAAAATTCCCTTTCCGCATTAGAAAGTCGGAACAAGAGCATCTTATCCAAGCAAACGAAAAACCAATATAATTTAATAACTTAAAAACTTCCTAAATCTATGACCCTCATTATGATTGTTGAGCTCCTTGTGGTGCTCATTGCCCTTTGGGTAGGCTCACGCTACGGCAGTTTGGCTCTTGGTGCCATCTCCGGTATCGGTCTGGCCATTTTGGTGTTCGGTTTCCACATGAAACCCGGTTCTCCTCCCACCGATGTGATTTACATCATCATAGCCGCCGTGACCTGCGCCGGTGTGCTTCAAGCCTCTGGCGGTATGGACTGGCTCATCCAGATAGCCGAGCGCATGCTCCGCAAGCATCCCGACCGCATTACCTTCCTTGCCCCCCTCTGCACCTTTTTCCTGACCGTGCTTGTAGGAACGGGCCATGTGGTATATACGCTGATGCCCATTATCTGTGACATTGCATTGAAGAAAGGCATCCGTCCGGAGCGTCCCTGCGGTGTGGCCAGTATTGCCTCTCAGGTAGGAATCACCTGTTCTCCTATTGCCGCCGCAGTAGTATCGTTTGTAGCCATCTCCAACGCCAACGGTTTCGACATCACCATCCCCCAGGTGCTGATGGTATCGATACCCGCCTGTGTGTGTGGTCTTTTGGCAGCCGCCGCCTGTTCTTTCAAGCGCGGCAAGGACTTGGACAAAGACCCTGAATTTCAGGCCAAGCTCAAAGACCCTGTGCAGTATGCCTACATATACGGCAACAGCGCCACCACCCTTGACAAGAAGATAGCCCCCGAGTCGAAGCGCGCCGTATACATTTTCTTTGCTGCCCTTCTGGTAATTGTGACCTTCTCGTTGGCACAGGTTTTCAAAGTAAACCTGTTGCCGTCCTACAGTTCTATCGTAGCCGACGGCAATGCCAAGTCGGTGACCATCGCTCCCGTGTCGATTGACACCGCCGCTGTGGTGGTGAAGACCGTGAATGGTGAGGAAGTACATACCACAGAGAACGTGACCATCTCCGCTCCCAACACCGAAGCCATCCAAGTGAAGACCGATGATCTGGCCAAGGCCAAGGTAGTGATAGAAAAAGCCACTACGAAGAAAGACAAGCCCCTTGCGATGAATCTTGTGATTCAGATTGTGATGATTTCGGCCGCCGCGCTGATGATTATCTTCTGCAAGGCCCAGCCGAAGAAAGCCGTTGCGGGCGCCGTTTGGCAGAGCGGTATGGTGGCCGTTGTGGCCATTTACGGCATTGCATGGATGGCGAACACCTATTTTGACAACTACATGCCAGAGATGAAGCTGATGCTCAGCGACTTGGTGACAGCCTATCCTTGGGCCATCGCCTTTGCCTTCTTCATGGTATCCGTGCTGATCAACTCACAGGGTGCCGTGGTGGTGACCATGTTGCCGCTGGCCTATTCGCTTGGTATTCCCGGTCCGGTACTTCTGGGTGTGCTTCCGAGTGTATACGGCTACTTCTTCATCCCCAACTATCCTTCTGATATTGCGACGGTGAACTTCGACCGTTCCGGCACCACCGTGATAGGCAAGTACCTTCTGAACCACAGTTTCATGATGCCCGGTTTGGTGAGTGTGATAGTGAGCACGCTTGTGGCCTACGGCCTTTCCTTGATATTCTATTAAATCCATAGATAATAAAAGAGCCTGCGAATTTCGCAGGCTCTATTATTATCTTACCCTCAGCCGCTGTCCGACCCGCAAGGTATGGTCGGGCGAGAGGCCATTCATTTTGTAGAGCGATTTCAGTCGGATGCCATACATTTGCGCGATGGAGTAGAAGCTCTCCCCTTTTCTCACCACATGCGGTTGCGAGTATTGTTTAGGAGCCTTTTTCTGTTTCTTTTTGAGGTAGACGATTTCGCCCTCGCTCAGTTCGCCTGCTCTGGGTCTTTCATTATACTTAGCCAGTTTTCGTGCGCTGATACCCACCTCCTGTGCGATAAGGTCGAGGTTGTCGCCTGGTAAGGCCTTGAGATAATAATTGTCGTTGAATCTGTAGATAGGATGCAGTGTAGCCCCCTTTCTTACAGGCCGGTCGGTGCCCGTATGCGTAGCCACGAACCTATCGAAAGAGCGTGCCCTGTCGTACTGATAGAGTTCGTAGGTATTGATGATGCTTATGAGCGTCTGCGCATATTTCGGGTTGGTGGCATAGCCGCATTCCTTGAGTCCCCTTGCCCATCCCTCATAGTCGGTGATTTTGAGTTGGAAGAGTTTCTGATACCGGTCTCTCTTGAGGAATTTGCTATGGTCCTCGAAGCTCTGTTTCACATTGTCGTAAGCCCTGAAACATTCCCCGTTGAGGTCATCGTCGTGCGTCATGGTTCTTCCCGTCCATCCATGACATTTGATTCCGAAGTGGTTATTGCCTTTTCTTGCCAGATCGCTTGAGCCCGCTCCACTCTCGAGCAGCCCCTGTGCCAGTGTGATGCTGGCCGGTATTTTGTAGCGGAGCATTTCCTCTATGGCCAAGTCTTTATATTGTGCGATATAGTCGATATAGTTTTGGTTGCGTTTCAGTGTCTGCGCCATGAGCGAAGCCGTCATGGCAGAGCCCACCGCCACAAGGAGCAAGCGCGTGAAAGCATAATGCGAAAATGTCCTGGAACGTGATAATAATACCTGAAGATTCATGCTTTGCCAAATTTTCTGCAAATTTAATGAAATAAATTGAGAATATCCACCTTTACCCGCATTAAATGGCGGCGACGGTGCTGAAAGGGCGCGGGAAGACAAAAAAGTCCGCCACGCAGTTAAATACATGGCGGACATGGTTTAAAGAGATATGTAAGGAAATTAAAGCATGCTTGTGATGACAGCCGCCTCCTTTCCCTCGAGGAAGAGGACATCGGTGACCGGCTCATAGCTCATCTGGCGGTACTGCAGCAGCATGACAGCTGCGAACTGCTCATCCTGCGAGACACACGTCTCGAAGAGATAATTGCCATTGGCAACAGGAGTCAATTTGAATCCTTCCGCCTTTTCGGCCATCGACTGCTTAGGTTCCTGCAGGATGTGCCTGAGTCGGTCGCCGTCGGCCGGTGACAGTTCGAAAGTCCTGACATTGACCGGACTTCCAGTCGGTGCATAGGAAAGTTTGGTACTCAGTCCGAAGAAAGATTTTTTTACATTCACACGTGAATCAGCGCAGACAGCCGCAGCCATCTGCAAATTATTGAAATTTGCCATTATTATTTAAAGTATTATAAAAAAGTTGTTAGCGTCTCCCCCCTTCTTATTTGGAAACGGGAACAGAGCTAACAGAGGAAACGTCTCAACGCTATGACATAATAGTAGCGAGGAGACACCCCTTCGGGACAGGCCAAAGCCAGGCCACGGTGCAGGAAGAGGCAAGCATATTTAATAAAGTGACAAGAATTTCGGTTGAGTAAGGCAAAGTCTCCCCTACCCGTTTTACCACCTCCGTGAGAAGGAATCAGTCTTGACGGTCTGTTGGCCCCCACCCTGTGAGAAGCGCCTGCCGTCCGAACCACGGGCGATGCCGTCCGTTCGTTTTGTTCCATCATCGCTCCCTGTGCACCATCGAAGCGCGCCACGGTAGCGTTTTCGCCTTGGTGCCGCTGGATGTTGCCCTGTGCCAAAATGCCCTGTCCGGGAGCCATTGCCCCGCACAGCAGCACTAAGACCGCAAAGAGCCGGAATAAGAACTTTTTCATGACCTTTAGGACTTAATGTTGCAAAAGTAGAAATAAAAAACGAGCCATGCAAACTATTCCAAGACAAAAACTTTAGGTTCTCTATCTTTCATTACGGTGCAGAAGACCAAGAAGCATCCACTCTCTTTTAAATATCCTTAAAAAGGGAAAACAAGCAGTTGAAGAATATCAGCAAAAAGAAAAATAGCACTACCTTTGTAAGTTGAATTATAGTCGGGTAACCGAATTTCAGTAAAGGAAACCGAGCAAGAAAACGCCACAGATGCGACTACTACAGGCTATCGACCATCATCCTTCGACCAAGGCCCTTGCCCTACTGGTGTGGGTATTGTGGCCCACTCAGCAGCTCCACGGCCAGTCCGACACCGTGTACAACGACACGGTGAAGGCCCGTGAGATGAAGGAGCTGACGGTGACTTCGCGCCGTTCGAGCACCCGCCGCCTATCAGGCGCTCAGAACGGTTTCAGCATGAGCCGGGATGAGCTGTTCAAGGCCGCCTGCTGCAATCTTGGCGAAAGTTTCACGACCAATCCCTCTGTCGACGTGAACTACTCTGACGCGGCGACCGGTGCGAAGCAGATACGCCTGCTTGGTTTGAGCGGCACCTATGTGCAGATGCTGACGGAGAATCTGCCCAACCTGCGCGGTCTGGCCAGCGCCTACGCCCTTGACTACGTGCCCGGTCCTTGGATGCAGAGCATCCAGGTATCGAAAGGTGCCTCTTCGGTTCGCAACGGCTATGAGAGCATCACCGGTCAGATAGACGTAGAATACCTGAAGCCCGACGGCGAGGAAGGCGTGTCGGTGAATCTCTTCGGCAGTACGATGAGCCGTGTGGAAGCCAATGCCGACGCCAACCTTCACCTCAGCGAGCGTCTGAGCAGCGAAGTGCTTCTACACTATCAAGACGGTCTTCACCACCACGACATCAACGACGACGGTTTCGCCGACGAGCCCAGCATCCGCCAGTACAACGTGCAGAACCGTTGGAAATGGAAAGGCGACCGCTATCTGATGCATGCCGGCATAGGGTTGCTCAACGAGCGCAGAGACGGCGGGCAGACCGGCCACCACCACGGCGGTGCAGAAGTCTACAAAATGGGCATCGACACCAAGCGCTACGAAGGCTACATGAAGCACGCCTTTGTGCTGAATGCCGAGCACGGCACCAACATTGCCCTGATGGCCAACGCCACCCTCCACGAAAGCGACGCCCACTACGGTCACAAGCACTACGATGCGGACGAGCTCACCCTCTACAGCCAACTGATGCTGGAGACCCACGCCGGCGCCATGCATGAGTTGTCGGCCGGTGTATCGTTGAACCACGACCACCTGAGGCAGCACCTTCAGAACAGCACAACGATAGCGGAGAGAGAGACCGAGACCACCGCCGGCGTGTACGCCCAATACACCTACACCCCCAGTGAGCGTCTGACCGCCATGGCCGGTGTGCGCGCCGACCACAGCAGCCGCTACGGCACCTTCGTCACCCCCCGCCTGCATATAAAATACAGCCCTACCGATGCCCTCCAACTGCGTCTCAGTGTAGGCAAAGGCTACCGCAGTGTGCATGCGCTGGCCGAGAACAGCTACCTGCAGGGCAGCGGGCGGACCCTCACTATCGACGCGCTCGACCAAGAATCCGCCTGGAATCCCGGTCTGAGCGGCGCCCTCACCCTACCCCTTGGCGGCAGAAACCTGCGGATAAACGCCGAGTACTACCACACCCACTTCAGCCAGCAAGCCATCATCGACTACGACAGCCATCCCGGCGAGATACACATCGCCAACCTGGACGGCCGTTCCTACTCGAACACCCTTCAAATAGACGCCAGCTACCCTGTGGTGAGCGGTCTGGAAGTGACCGCCGCCTACCGTCTGAACGACGTGAAGAGCACCTACGGCGGCCGTCTGCAGACCAAGCCCCTGACCAGCCGCTACAAAGCCCTTCTGAGCCTGAGCTACAAGACCCCACTGGGACTGTGGCAAGCCGACGCCACCCTGCAGTTGAACGGCGGCGGCCGTCTGCCCACCCCCTACACCGAGGCCGACGGAAGCAGTTCGTGGGCATCACATTTCCGCTCTTACGAGCAGCTGAGTGTGCAAGTGACCCGCTGGTTCCGCCATTTCTCCGTCTACATAGGCGGTGAGAATCTGACCAGCCGCCGACAGAAGACCCCCATTGTGCATGCCGAGGCCCCCTGGAGCGCCCAGTTCGACCCCACGCTGGTGTGGGGCCCGGTGAGTGGCGCCATGGGCTATGCCGGCATCCGCGTGAACATAGGAAGAATGTAACAACAACCCCAATAGACAAGAAGATGAAAAGAACCGCCCTCATTCTGAGCCTCGTGCTGTGCAGCGCCGGCATCCTGGCCAAGGACATCAAGACCGTAGTAGTGACCACCACCCCCCAGATGCACTGCAACAACTGCGAGTTGAAGATAAAGAACAATCTGCGCTTTGAGAAAGGTGTGAAGAAGATAGAAACCGACATCGACACGCAGACCGTGACCATCACCTACGATGCCGACAAGACCACGGTGAGCAAGCTGATAGACGGTTTCGGCAAGTTCGGCTACAGCGCTCGTGAGTTGCAAGCCGACGAGAAAGTGGAGAAGAACAGCGACGAGAGCTGTCCCAACATGTAAGCCACCGCCGTGCATTCAACCACCAAGAAGACAGCGGCCGAAATGGCCAAGCCCCAGCGCCCCACCCCCGTGCTCATAGCCGCGGGCAGCAACCACGACGCCTCGCGTACCCTCACCGAGGCCCTGGCGAGTCTGCCCCAGCTCCTTGACGACATGGTGATGACCGAAGTGCTGGTGAATCCCGCCCTCGGGATAGAAGCCGCCGACTTCAGCAACCTTCTCATCACCGGCACCACCACACTCGACGCCGCCAGTCTGAACACCCAGCTGAAAGCCATCGAGCGGCGTTGCGGCGACCGCCGCGAGCTCCGTTCGTGCGGTGAGATACTGTTGGACCTTGACCTTCTGGCCTTTGGCCGCCGACAGCTACACCAGGCCGACTGGGAGCGCGGCTACATCCAGCAACTGCTTGAAGAACTCAGCGTGCTTTGTGCCGACCGTCGCGAGGTAAGGCGCTGGTACCGAATCATCCACCCCGAAAACCCACAAAATCATGAAGCGACTGTATAAACCTATCCATCTGCTTCCCCTCCTGCTGGCCCTTTGCGCCACCCTGTACACAAGGGCCCAGGACTTCGACCGCTACTTCAGCGACGCCACCCTACGCATAGACTACACCTTCACCGGCAACGCCTATGAGCAGCGCATCAACGTGGACGAGCTAGTACGTCTGCCCCGCTGGTGGGGCAAGCGCCACCGTCTGAGCGAGGTGCCCGTACGCGGCAACGGTCAGATAACCGTTCGCGACCACGCCAGCGGTGCGGTGATATACCGCAACTCGTTCAGCACCCTCTTTCAGGAATGGCTGTCGTATGACGAGAGCAAAGGCCCCTCGCGCTCGTTTGAGAACGTTTTTCTGGTTCCGATGCCCAAGGACACCGCCGATGTGACAGTAGAGCTCTTCGACAATCGCCAGCAGCCGATGGTAAGTCTCACGCATGAGGTAGTGCCCACCGACATTCTGATTCGCCATGCCGGCGAGCGCGAAGTGACCCCGCACAAACTGATGCAGGCCGCCGCCGACAGCAGCCGCTGCATCCACATAGCCTATGTGGCCGAAGGCTATCAAGAGAGCGAGATGCCCCTGTTTCTGCAAGACGTAGAGCGCTGCATGGGCGCCCTTTTCGCCCACGAGCCTTTCCGCTCGATGCGTGACCGCTTCGAGGTGACCGCCGTAATGTCGCCTTCGGCCGAGAGCGGCACCAGCATTCCCCGTGCCGGCCTATGGAAGCAGACCGCCCTACACAGCCACTTCGACACCTTCTACAGCGACCGCTACTTGACGACGCTGCACCTGAAAGACCTTCATGACTGGCTGGCCGGTATAGCCTACGAGCACATCATCGTGCTGGTGAATACCGAGCAGTACGGCGGTGGTGGCATCCTGAACAGCTACAACCTGTCGATGGCCCACCATGAGAAGACCCTTCCCGTGGTGGTGCACGAGTTCGGCCACAGTTTCGGCGGTCTGGCCGACGAATACGCCTACGAGACCGAAGCCATCCCGATGTATCCCCACGACGTGGAGCCCTGGGAGCCCAATATCACCACCCGTGTAGACTTTGAGTCGAAATGGGCCGACCTGATGCGCAGCCATCCCGAGCAGGCCGGTCTGTACGAAGGCGCCGGCTACAGTGTGAAAGGCGTGTACCGCAGCAGTGCCGACTGCCGCATGCGCACGAACGAGAATCCCACCTTCTGTGCGGTTTGCGACCGTGCCCTCCGCCAGCTGATAGACTTCTACACCGCTTATTGATGAAGAGGAAGCTGATACTGCTGCTGCTGAGTCTGTGCGTGCTGGGACAGGCCGCCGACCAGGAGACCGACACCGACCGGCTGAGCCGTGCCGTGTCGTACTTTCAGGGCGGCAAGTATCATGAAGCCATGATACTGTTTGAGCAGCTCAGCGCCAAATACAAGCTGAATCCCCGTTTCAACGGATTCCTGGGCTTGTGCTACTATCACGAATGGCAGTATGAGGAAGCAGCCGCGATATTGGACAAGACGATGGAAAAGCTGGAAGTGTTTGCCCCCTCCGAGCGAGCCGTGTATTATTTCACCTGCGGCGACAGCCACTTCAAGCAAGAAGAATATGCCGCGGCGATACGCTACTTTGAGAAAGCGCTCACCGTATGCTATGAGAACGAGAAGCCCGAGATTTACTACAAGCTGGCCTACAGCCACCTTCGGATGAACGACGTGGAGCAAGCCAACGCCCTCTTTGCCGAGGCCGAGGACTACTACTCGCTGTATCACACCACGCCCCAGCTGGCCGCCCGCATCGGCAAGATGCAAGACATCGTGGACGACACGGAGCGCGAGTTGGCCATCATGAACCTTCCCAAGGAAGAACCCATCCTGCGCGACACGCTGCACTTTGAAGCACCCAAGACCATCAATCTGGACGACATATTCGGCAGCGGCATAGAGATAGACGAAGAAGAATGATGCCTCCGTCCTTAGTGCCGAAGCCATCAGGCGCTGACGGGAAGACGGTCAGCGCATGCTCTCGTCGACGAAGCAGAGCGGCAACAAGTCCTTGACGCTGTTGACGATATAGACTCCGTCGGTGCCATAGAGGAGAATGCGCATGGGCTGTCCGTATCGTTCCTCCACCTCTGACATGACCTGACGGCACGAGCCGCACGGACTGACAGGCAGGCGCATGAGACCGTTCACATTGCGTGCCGCGATGGCGATGGCCACCACCGGCTGGTCAGGATATCTGACCTGTGCGGCGAAGATGGCCGTTCGCTCCGCACAGAGGCCGACGGTGAAGACCGCATTCTCCTGGTTGGCGCCCAGGAAAATTTCGCCGTTGGCCAGTCTGAGTGCCGCCCCCACGTTGAAATTCGAATACTTGGCATAGGATCTGGCGGTAGCCTCCACAGCCTTTTCAACGAGCACCCGGTCATCGTTTTCGAGTTCGTCGAGTTGTGCGAACTTCAGATTTATTTTCAACTGAATGTCTTTCATGGCTTTATCTCCTATAAATATTGATTATTCTTTTGCTGTTTCACTGTCATCGGGCACATGCACATAGCACCCCATATCCGGTTCCTCTCCACGTCTGATACCCAGCCGGTCGAACTCCGGCGCATCGGCCGCATCGGCCTTACCCACCGCCGGCGATGAAGCCTTGATGCGGAAGTCGTAAATGAGATTATCCGTATCGATATTGACAAACTGCTTGTATCCGCAGCTGACGGTGTCTTTCGGGTCCTCCCAGACCACGTCCTTCACATTGACCGTATCGTCGATGGCCGGCGTGCGCAGCAAGCAGTTGCGGAAGGCGAACTTATAATTGGCTGTCGTATCGGCCTCGCCCATCACCACATCGTCGGCATATCCCGTGACGATAGAGTTGACGCAGCTGAAGTCGTAGAGCGGATAGACTTTCCCGTCGCGCACATTGCCGAATCGCAGGGCCGCCCCTCGGTTGGCATCGAAGGGATAGAACTGCGCCAGTGTGCACTGGAGCACTCTTCCCACCCCGCCGAGGAAGGCCACACAGTCGTTGAGTGTATTGGTAATCTGGCAGTTGACGATATCCACCACCGCATGCGTGGCACTGACACCATATCCCTGGCAGTTGTGCACCACCGAATTGGCCAGTTGCAGCTTGAGTCTTGACACATCGGCCGAGTCGCACACCACTCCATTGTAAGCGCTGTGAATGTCGGCGAAGTTGACCACATTCTCATACGACGACTCATAGAAGTGCAGTCCATGCCACTGTCCGCTCACCCGATCGTACGGCAGATAGTCGAACATATGGTCAATACGGTCGCCTCTGAGCACCACATTGTTGTCGGCAGTGCCGTTGACGAGCAGGCGTCCATAGACATTGAGTCCCGCATTCTCATGGAAATAGAGCATGGTGCCCTGTTCGATGGAGAGTGTTGCATTTTCTTCGACGGTGATGCCCCCGTAGACCACGACCGGTTTTTGTATGGAGAGTGTGGTATCGGCCGTGACGTGCCAGTCGTTGACCATGACCGCATCCCATGTCCATGCCGTGAGTGCCACCTTCTGCTCCACGCCGCTTTCGAGCGAGAAGACGAGGTCGTCGGTGAGCAATTGCGGTTCGTCGAGATTATTGACCGGCGAGGTCAGTTCGACGAAGACCCGTATGCTGTCTTTGTCGCGTATTTCGATATTGGGCACCTGATAGCCCTGTGCCGCCCCGAGATACGAGCCGTCGACATTGACCCGGAATCCCGTCTGATTGCCCTGTGCGAGCCGTACGTTAGTGCATCGGATGCCCTCGCCCGACCGATTGTAGACCCAGAACGTCTTGGTGGCCGACGGGACACGCGAGAAGACCGTATCGATCTTTACGGTGTCGGTAGAGAACGAAAGGAGATACTGCGCCGACGACGAGAAGTGGTCATCGTCGGAGCAAGCCGATAGAGCCATGAGCAGGAGCGTCCACAGCCATGCGAAATTGCCAAAATGTCTCATTACATTATTATAACGCGCGAAGGCGTGAATTATTGCATGGGACCGCCGCATAAAACGACGGCATGCCCCTCTGTGAGAAGCATGCCGTGATTCTGTTGATGAGCGGAGAGAGAACGAATTATTTTTTCTCCTCTTTCTTTTCCTCTTTCTTCACCTCTTTTTTCTCCTCGGCGGCCGGTTTGCCCTTATACGCCTTGTTGAGCCCGGCTACCACCTCTTTGGTAATATCGAGTGCGGGATCGGCATAGAGCATGTTGTCGCCCTGCTTGGTGAGGATGTAAGTATACTTCTTGTCCTTGATGTACTTGGCGATGAAGTGCTCGAGGCTGTCGTGGAGTGCCTCGTTGAACTTAGCTGTCTCACTCTGGAGTTCATTGGCCAGACGGTCGCGCGAAGCGAGATACTGCTCCTGCTGGCGCTGGATAGCAGCCTGCTGGCTCTCGGCCTCCTGGCGGCTGGAGAAACCATTGTTGTTGATTTTGTTCTGGAAGTTCTGTGCAGCAGCCTGGAGGGTCTGCTCCTGAGCGGCGAGAGCGTTCTGGATGTTCGTGCCCCGTTTCTCGAGGATTTTCTGATAATCCTTGCAGAAATTGTACTGCGTCATGATGGAGTCGACCTCCACATAAGCGATTTTCACTTCCGAGCTGGCGCTTCCGGCAGCCGGTTTCTCATCCATTTGGGGGGAGTTCTGGCAAGCCGTCATCCCCATAGCAGCCACGGCCACGACGGCCATGGAGCGCATCAAACTGTTTTTCTTCATTATTATTTATACAATTTTGTTTATGATTTCAAGAATCGCCCCGCTCAGACCGTGGCGCTGTCGGTTCTCTCGCTCACTCCCCCTTTATGGTTTCTTGCCTCGCGGTCCTGGTCGATGACGCAGTGTATGCCCCTGTCTTTCATAGCCTTGCTGTCGTGAATGTGGAAAGAAGAGAACCTTCCGCCCCTCTTTATAATCACCTTCACAGCCAATAAAGCCATGGCGATAGCAATAATTAACACGCTAAGGAGTAAAGTTTGCCACATTTTTCTTATCTTTGCGGTTGCAAAATGGCGGCCCATGGGCCCCCACTCACAAATCGGCAACAAAGATACAGCAAAAAATCGATTAAGCGAAGAAAAAGCAGCTGTATTTACATTTTTTGTGAGAGACGGCATAGAAAACATCAACCAATAACCCAAAAATAGCGACAATGAAAAATGCAGAATTGACCCCCAAGTGTGTATTCGAGCAGTTTGCCCGTATCAACTCCATTCCCCGTCCCTCGAAGCGTGAGGAAAAGATGATAGACTATCTGACCCGTTTCGGCCGCGAGCGCGGCTTGGAGACGCTGGTAGACGAGACCGGCAACGTGCTGATACGCAAGGGAGCCACCCCTGGTTACGAAGACCGCGAGACTGTGGTGCTGCAGAGCCACATGGACATGGTGTGCGACAAGCTGGTGGATGTGGAGATTGACTTCGACAACGACCCCATCCAGACCTATGTAGACGGCGAGTGGCTTCGTGCGAAAGGCACCACACTTGGCGCCGACGACGGTATCGGCTGCGCCATCGAGTTGGCCCTTCTTGACAGCGCCGATGTATGCCATGGTCCGATAGAGTGTGTATTCACCCGTGACGAGGAGACCGGTCTGACCGGCCCCATGGGCATGAAGCCAGGTTTTATGACCGGCAAGATGCTCATCACCCT
>R25__coassemble_1311_pt1 | contig 12565 bp, 9 predicted proteins | sample R25__metabat2_low_PE_048 | metagenome-assembled genome bin R25 | reverse complement strand
CCAAGATACCCTTCACCGCCACCACCGCCGACTATGAGATGGACCTGGAGCCCTACCGGGAGTGGTTCGAGGAGATACACGCCCGCTGGCCCCGGTGCCGCAAGTGGCTCATGGGCATGCGCAACCAGGTGAGCGCCAGCCACCATCTGCTCACCGCTCTGCTGTGGAGCGACGGCCGGCTGTACAGCACCCGCATCTACGACATACAGGACATGATAGACCCCATGGGTGTGGGCGACGCCTTTGTGGGCGGCGAGCTCCACGCCCTGCTGGCCCATCCCGGCGACGACCAGCTCATGCTCGACTATGCGCTTGCCGCCGCCACGCTGAAATACACCTTCAACGGCGATTTCAACCTGGCCACCGACGAGGAGATAAAGGCCCTGATGGCCAGGTAGGGAGAAAAGGAGTGACTTTTTGACGGGCCGTCGGGGTTGCTCAGCATTCGAAAGAGCCGAATAATTTTGGCTCTTTACTCATTTATTCGTAACTTTGCACAAATTTTCGTTATATGGAACAGAATCTTGTCATTTACAATACCCTGAACAGAAGGAAGGAGCCGTTCAAACCCGTTCACGCCCCCAATGTGGGCATGTATGTGTGCGGCCCCACCGTCTACGGCGACCCGCATCTGGGACACGCCCGGCCCGCCATCACATTCGATGTGGTTTTCCGCTACCTGAAGCACCTGGGATATAAGGTGCGCTACGTGCGAAACATCACCGATGTGGGCCATCTGGAGCACGATGCCGACGAGGGCGACGACAAGATAGCCAAGAAAGCCCGCCTGGAGCAGCTGGAGCCCATGGAGATAGCCCAGCACTACACCAACCGCTACCATGCCGCCATGGAGGCCCTCAATGTGCTGACTCCCAGCATAGAGCCCCATGCCACCGGCCATATCATAGAGCAGCAGCAGCTGGTGAGCCAGATACTGGCCAACGGATTTGCCTATGAGAGCAACGGCAGTGTGTATTTCGACATAGAGAAATACAACAAGCAGTACCACTACGGCATTCTCTCCGGCCGCAATCTGGACGACGTGATCAATGCCAGCCGCGAACTCGACGGGGTGGGCGAGAAGCACAACCAGGTAGACTTCGCCCTGTGGAAGAAGGCGCAGCCCGAGCACATCATGCGGTGGCCCAGCCCTTGGAGCGACGGTTTCCCCGGATGGCACTGCGAGTGCACCGCCATGGGCCGCAAATACCTGGGCGACCATTTCGACATCCACGGTGGCGGCATGGACCTCGTGTTCCCGCACCATGAGTGCGAGATAGCACAGGCCGTGGCCAGCCAGGGCGACCAGATGGTGCGCTACTGGATGCACAACAACATGATTACCATCAACGGACAGAAGATGGGCAAGAGCCTCAACAACTTCATCACCCTCGAGGAGTTCTTCACCGGCAGCCATGCCACCCTCGAGCAGGCCTACTCGCCCATGACCATCCGTTTCTTCATCCTCTCCGCCCACTACCGCGGCACTGTCGACTTCTCCAACGAGGCCCTCAAGGCCAGCCAGAAGGGCATGGAGCGCCTGCTCAGCGCCATCGCCGACATGGAGCGCATCGCCCCGGCCAAGACATCGGATGCCGCCGTGCACGAGAGCATAGCCGGTTTGCGGCAGAAGTGCTACGACGCCATGAACGACGACTTCCAGACACCTGTCGTCATCAGCCATCTCTTCGAGGGCTGCCGGCTCATCAACCTGTGCCTGGACCACAAGGCCCAGGTAGACACCGCCGACCTGCAGGAGCTGCAGGACACCATGCGCCTCTTCACTTTCGACCTGCTGGGACTGCGCGACGAGAAAGGCAGCAGCAGCGATGCCCGCGAGGAAGCCTTCGGCAAGGTAGTGGACATGGTGCTCGACCTGCGCGCCAAGGCCAAGGCGGCCAAAGACTGGACCACGAGCGACCAGATACGCGATGCCCTGAGTGCCGCCGGATTTGAGGTGAAGGACACAAAAGACGGTGTGACCTGGAAATTGAACAAATAACCCCCAACCCCAGCGGCCCTGCGCCGATGGAATAAAGCTGAGAGACATGGAACGCAATACGAAAACCTGCCCCGTATGTGGTAAAGAGATTTACCTGCATGCCCGTCTGTGCCCGTATTGTCAGGCAGAGACAAAGTTTGTCTCTGTCGACGAGGTACGCGCCCAGCAGACCGTAGAGACCGCCGATGAGCCGGAACCCGTGGTCGCTCAGCCCACAGATGCTCCCCTGCAGCAGGAGGAGCCGGCAGTCGCTGAAATGGAGGCTGCCGAACCCGCCGCCGTGGAAGCGGATGAACCCGCCGCCCCTGTGGAATACCCCGCTGAGGCATCCGCCGATGAGGAGGAGGAAACCGCCTCGTGGCGGAGCCGTCTGACAGCCTGGTGGAAGAAAGACTCTTCGCTCATCAAGCAGGAATATACCGAGAAGATAGGCCGCCGGTACTCCCGGTCCACCATCCTTATCGGTTCGGTGATAGGGGTGCTGTCGGTCATCGTGCTCGGCATCTTCATCGCAGCCCAGTTTCAGCGCCACACCGTCTACAGCATCGACCCGTCGGTCGACGGATGGGTGAAGCAGGTGCTCGACAGCATGGACCAGGAAGTGTCGCTGCGCGGCACCACCGTGGCCAAGTTTCCCGACAAGGACCGCCACTACATGTTCTACCTGCAGGACAAGCACCTGCATGTGTTCGACGCCAAGCAGCATACCGACGAGATATTCGACATAGAGGAGGAGAATGCCCGTGCCGTGGTCGACTATACCGGCAGCGGTGTGCTCAATGCCTACCTCAGCCCGAACGGCAAGTTCGTCATCGTCATCGCCTCGCGTGCGCCCGGCAATTCGGAGTGCGGCCTGTACAGGATTCAGACCGACACGAAGATTGTGCAGTATCTGGACCGCGGCCGTGTGACCCCCGACAAGGAGGGCTATCAGGTGCAGTCGTTCGGTCGTGTGGCGCGCTATGACGCCAACGGCGAGCGCATCACCGGCATCAGCGGCGACGAGGCCGAGCGGGCCATGCAGCAGCGTCAGACAGCGAGACCCCAGCGCGAGTCATCCTCAAAGTCGGAAGGCAAGGAAGTGAGTGCTCCTGCTCTCTCTGTGACGCAGCAGATAAGCCCCAAGGTAGACCTTACTCCCAAGCCCAAGGTGCCGGAGAAAATCACCATTAAGCCCGTAGAGCCGTAGAGGCGGTGAAACACAAAAAACTATTGTGAAGCTATTCAGGATGAATACCCAAAAGAAGATACTCTTGTTGCTGCTGTGTGCCGTAGTGGCCATGGTGGTCTATGCCATCAACCCCATCGACTGGTCGTTTGCCAGTCAGCCCCTGAAGAAAATCAAGATAGCCATGCTTCAGGAAATCAACGACACCACGGCGCTCAAGGAACAGGCCGACACCGTGCCCGTGAAGGTGAAGGACACCAATCCCCAGACCATCCTCTTCATAGGCGACTCCATGCTCGAGGGCCTGGCACGCCGTTTCTACGAATACGCCGGCCGCAACGGCCACGACCTGCACACCGTGCTCTGGTACAGCAGCACCTCGGAGCGGTGGGCCAAGACCCGCACCCTCGACTATTACCTGCAGCAGGTGAAGCCCACCTATGTGGTGATATGCCTGTGCAGCAATGAGCTCTTCGTGCGCGATCTGGACCAGCGCGAGGAATACATCAAGACCATCATCAACAAGATAGGCAATGTGCCCTTCGTGTGGATCAGTCCGCCCAACTGGAAAGACGACACCGGCATCAATGAGATTATCATCCGCCATGTGGGCATGGAGCGCTATTTCGACAGCCGCCACCTGGAGCTGGAGCGCGGCAAGGACCACATGCACCCCACGTTCTCGGCCGCCGCTGTGTGGTTCGACAAGGTGGCGCTGTGGCTCAGCAGCGACGAGACGGCCCATCCCATCGTGATGGAGGTGCCCACGGAGAAAGTGAAATCGACCAATTGGACCATCATGATGCCCAACGACCCCGGCAAGTAAGGAGGAGACCCGCTGCACAATGAGCCAGACAGAACACATTCTCAACTCGCTTATCGCGTTCCTGACGGAGCCCGACAAGACCTGGTCGCTGGTCACGGTGCCCTTCATGTTTGCTTTCGTGGCTTTCTTCCTGGTCTATATCCTCATAGGTAGAGAGCGCCGCACGCTGATGATGGGCTATGTGGTGCTGTTCAGCCTCTTCTTCGCCTATAAGGCCAACGGCCTGCTCATGCTGTTGCTGCCCGCCACCGTGCTCGTTTCGTGGTGGCTCACCCGGCAGATGCGCGGGCGGGAAGGCCGCCAGCGGCTGTGGTGGATGTGGGCCACCGTGGTCATCGACCTCTTGCCGCTCGCCTATTTCAAGTACACCAATTTCTTCATCGACATCGTGAACGATGTGGTGCGCACCAATTTCGCCCCGCTGTCACTGCTGCTGCCCATCGGTATCTCCTTCTATACCTTCCAGGCCATCAGCTATACCGTAGATGTGTACAAACGCAAGTACACCGACGAGGTGAGCCTGCTCGAGTATGCCTTCTATCTGACCTTCTTCCCGCTCATCATGGCAGGCCCCATCACCCGTGCCGGCACCCTGCTGCCACAGCTCAAGCAGCCGGCGCCCGTGACCGACAGGAGCGCCTACATCGGCCTCTGGCTCATCATCGTGGGCATGCTCAAGAAACTCCTCATAGCCGACTATATCGCCCAGTACAACAACTGGATTTTCGAAGACCCCATGGCCTATTCGGGTTTTGAGAACCTGATGGGCGTCCTGGGCTATACCTTGCAGATTTACTGCGACTTCTCCGGCTACAGCGACCTGAGCATCGGTATCGCCGCCCTGATGGGATTCCAGCTGAAAGAGAACTTCAGATATCCCTACCAGTCGCTCAACCTGGGCGAGTTCTGGCACCGCTGGCACATCTCGCTGTCCACCTGGTTCCGCGACTATCTCTACATACCGCTGGGCGGCAACCGCCGCGGCACCGTGCGCACCTATGTGAACAATTTCATCACCATGGCTGTGTGCGGTCTGTGGCACGGCGCCTCCTGGATGTTCGTGTTCTGGGGCGCCATGCACGGGGTGGGCCTGATGATACACAAGGCCAGCAAGCGGTGGCTCGATCGCCTGCCCGACCATTGGACCATCCGTGTGGCCTCCTTCGTCGTCACGTTCACCTATGTGGCCGTGCTGTGGGTGTTCTTTCGTGCCGACAGCATGCACACCGCCTACAAGATACTCGACAGCATACTCTACGACTTCAGCTGGGACTATTTCGTGCCCTTCGTGACGCGCCGCACCACCTGGACCATCTTCCTGGTGCTGGGCTATGCCCTGCACGCCATGCGCGAGCGCCATGTGGAGCGGCTCAAGGAGTGGTTCGTACGCAGTCCGTGGACCTTCAAGCTCATCCTTCTGCTCGTGGTGCTGCAGCTGGTCATCAACTTCCGCCAGAACAGTGTACAGCCGTTCATCTATGCCCAATTCTAACTTTTTTTCAAAACCCAATAGGAAAATGCGCCGACTCATCGTCTCCTCCGTGCTGCTGTTCGTTGTGGCCGCAGCCATGCTTCATGCCCAGAAAACCAATTTCGTGCCCGCCAGCGACAGCCGCCTGGCCTATGTGGGCCGTATGAGCCTGAATGGGCAGTGTGTCTCGTGGACTTATCCCGGCCTGCAGATACACGCCGCCTTCACCGGCACATCGCTCCGTATGAAGACCAGTCCGGGCAGCGGATTCTTCATGGTGGAGATCGACGACAGGGAACCCTTCAAGATAGAGGCATCGGAGACCGACTCCGTGCTGCTCGTGGCCGACGGACTCGGTGCCGGCGAGCACCGCGTGGCCCTGACCTATGCCATCGAGGGTCTGCTGAAGCACCCTAAGTTTTACGGCTTCCTGCTCGACGATGAGGCTACCCTGTGCCAGCGGCCGCAGTTGCCGGAGCGCAAGATGGAGTTTATCGGCAATTCCATCACCTGTGCTTATGGCATAGAGGGCGACGGCAGTGAGAAGAAATTCTCCTACAGTCAGCAGAATGTGTATTATGCTTATGAGTCGCTGGTGGCCCGTGCGCTGAATGCCCAGTGCCAGATAGTGGCCCGCTCGGGCATCGGCATCTACCGCAACAACAACGGCAATGTGCGGGGCGACAAGAATGTGCTGCCCGCCCTCTATCCCTACACGCAGTTCGGCATGGGCGGCGAGCGGTGGGATTTTTCCCGTTATCAGCCCGATGTGGTGTGTGTGAACCTGGGCACCAACGACACCACCCATCCCTCCTACGAAACCAGTCTGCTCACCGCCGCCTTCAAGCAGTTTCTGGTCACCCTGCGCGGCCATTATCCCCACGCCAAGATAGTGCTCCTCACCGGCACCATGCTCAAGGGACAGCGCCTTGAGGATGTGAAGCGTGCCCAGCAGGCCGCCATCGACGATGCCGTGCGCAGAGGCGACGACGAAGTGTACCGTTTCGATTTCACACCTGCCGACGGCACCTACGGTTATGGCACCCACAAGCACCCCTCCAAGCGGCAGCATGCCCACATGGCCGAGGAGCTGATACCCTTTATCCGGAAGATAACGGGTTGGAAGTAAGCGGGGAGCGGCTACTGCTGCTGTCTCATTGTTTGATGGAGGTGAAGTAGTAGCACCAATACGTGTCGCCGAAACGTTGTGTCAGGCCCTCAGGGGTCATCGTCGGTGAGTTGATATACAGGTAGAACTGGTTGAAGCGCTGCGCTATGGCTTGGCTTACCTGAACGGGCAGCTGCTCGTCTTTCTCATGGTGGAAACTCCATTTCAAAATCAGTGCCTCCTGGAAATGCCGGGGAATGGCAGGATAGCCGAGTTCCTCTCCCCATCCCACATAGTTGGCAAAGTTTTCCAGGTCGCCCGTCAGCAGATAGGCGGCCATGAGATATTCATAGGCAAGACGGTTGGACGTGTTGCTGAAGAAGAGGCTCTGTATCATCTCGGGTGTCACATGGTCGCTGAAGAAGAAGTCCTCATCGTAGCACAACCGCCGCAGGCGTCCGTATTCAGAATGCTTGTCAACGGCTTTTTCATTTCCCACCAACTGCAGTGTCTCGTTGGCCCAGTCCTTGTAGAATAGTGTTTTCCGCAGCGCCAGGAGATATTTGCGGGCCACCTCATAGCTGCCGTTGATAAGGTTGGTCTGTGCCAGCCGTTTGTAGCAACGGGCGCTTTTCTGGAAGTCGAGAATGGCCTCCTGCGCCTCAAATACCGTGCGCTGCGCTACATTGATCATGCCCAACTGGTAGAAAGCCTCGGCGGTGGGCAACGGACTGGTGGCGTCGGTATCCACATCGGGCAAGAGGCCGGCGGTGCCGTTCTGGTGGTATTCGAACATATGGTCGGTGAGCAGGCCGCGCATGGCCAGGGCAAGGTTCTGCACCGTGACGCCAATCTGGTTGTTGGGCTTTTCGGCGTTGATGGTGTCGAGTATGCGGTTCCATTGCTGGTGGCAGGCCATGAAGTCGTATTGCATCACCTTTTCTGCCTTGAAATTGCTTTTGTTCCAAACAAGCCAACCCATGCCCAGCGCCACTACCAGGAAAGAGGCGGCGGGCCAGGCAATGCTTCCGACCGAGAGGGTACGGCCGCCCTTCTTGGCGTTGCCGCGCTTACTCGTAACAGGTTTTTTCGCTGTGGCCTTGTGTGGGAAAAAAGTCCGTACGGCGAGCGTAAGGACGAAGACCGACAGCACCGCTGTCCAAAGCATCACAGGGCATACGGTGGGGTAGCGGTAGTAATGTATGCCATACCACAGGCTGCCCTGCGGAACGGCCAGATAAAATGACAGCAAGAAGGGCATGGCAGCCAGGAGGATGAACATCCCGTAATACCATAGAGACTGTTTGGGATGGGGTGCCTGCAGCAGAAAGAACAGCACACAGACGGGGCCCGCTATCCAGTAGAGTAGGGGAACGGCGGCCACGAGCAGGAAAGACCGCCACTTGCCGCGTGGCAGCATGCTGTAGCCCCACGAGGCGAGCAGGGTGAGCACCACCGCCCACACACCGCCCAGCAGTGCGTGCTCGTCGAGCAGGAAGAGCCAGAGCAGGAAGGAAGGCACGAAACTCAGTCCGTAGAGCCGCCCCCAGGAGGTGTGCCCCAGCGTGAGGAGCTGCACCGCCGAGAGCAGCAGCGCGATGATGAGCGCCCCCACCCAGGCAAAGAGGAAGAACTGTGTGCAGAAGCGTCCCAGCAGGTCGGCCACGCCGCCGGGCAGCCTAACGATGTTCCACACATAAGAGCCGTCGAAGAGGAAAAGCTGATACTGCTCCTGATAATGCAGATGATGCGGATAGGCCAGTCCGAAAAAGAGGAAAGCGGCCACACCGAAAAGGAGTGTATAGAGGAGGTGCAAATGCTTCATATAGACAAATCTTATTATCAGAAAAATACCCGGCTGAACTCGTCGACGCTGATGCCTACAGGCTCAACCATGAACTCCGGGCGGTTATAACTCTTCAGGCGAAACGTGTTCTGTTCGGGGTCTTCCTGCGGCAGGAGGAAGGCCTTTCCCACTTTTCCGTTGTTAAAATAGGCTATGTAGACACGGCTGAAGTTGCCGTCCACCCTGCGGCTGGCACACATCATCCAATGGCCGTTGCTCGACCAGGAGGGATAGCTCTCGGCAAAGCCCTCGCTGTTGAGCGGGCTGAGGTCAAGGGGCTGAGGGGCCTTGCCGGCCGGGTCGTTGTCGACAGGACGGTCGAGCGGCAGACAGACGATATCGGCATCGTGGTGCCAGATGTGGAAGCAGCCGTAACGGCCCTCGGCAAAAAGCAGGTAGCGGCCGTCGGGGCTGATGCGCGGCAGGGTGACGCTCTTGTCGGCCGATGCCGCATCAACCACGAGCTCCTCCTCGCCAAAGCCGTGCGAAGCCAGGTCGAAGGGTCGGCGGTAGAGGTTGTATTGCACTTTCTGGAAGGTGGCGCTGATGTCCTCGCCGCGCAATTCGTCGGGCAGGGGAACCGACTTGCAGTAGTAGAGGTAGCGGCCGTCGGGCGACCAGGTGGGGAACACCTCCAAGAGGTCGGGGTCGTTGCTGATGATGCTCACCGAGTCGGTGGCCACATCGTAGAGAATCAGGTCGCTGGCCGTATCGAACACCTCCACTTTGTTGGGGTGGGCCGTATGAAACACCTGGTGTGTCAGGTTGGTGGAGAAGGCTATCAGCTTGGCGGTGGGGTGCCATGCCGGATAGACACCGGCAGAGATGGTGTTGTCGCGTTTCAAGTCTACTTTTGTCACCTTGCCGTCGTTCACTATCACGGTGCCGCCTCGCGTCACGCGTGCGTGAAACAGCATGTTGTCGGTTTTGTAGTTCTGGTAGCTGTGGCAGTTGATGCACTGCCCTTTGGGGTCGTCGCAGCTTACTTTGTTGTTGAATATTTGCTTTTCGGCAAACGAGGTGAGGTTGCGCTGGGCAATCTCCATATAGTCGTAAACGATGTAGGAGGGTTCGATGAGGCGGTACGACAGATACTCGTCGATAGGCTCCTCGGCCACCCGTATCTCAAAGGGGTTGAACGCCAGCCATCCGCTCTCCTTCCTTCCCCATACCTCCACCTTGATGCTCTTGCCCTTGGCCGCATCGAGCAGGACGTGCCACTCGGCCTCGGGTATCTGCACCTTCACCCCGCTGCCGTAGGTCTGCTGCTGGCCGTCGGGGGTGGTGAGTCGTGCCACACAGGCCTCATACTGGCCGGCCGGCAGCATGAAGTTGAGCGGTGCTATGTTGCAGGGCACCGTGACATCGCAATAGTCGGGGAAGATGTCGGGCAGGCATTTGGCTGCTTTGGCATCGGCGGGCACCTCCGGATGGTCGGCGCACGATACGATGAGCAGGGCCACCAAAAGCAGGGTATAGGAGAGGGTATGACGTTTCATGGTTCTCTTGGGCTTTATGATATAACGCTCCTGACCGGCACTTTATTGAGCAACTGTTCCGAAGATGTTGTAGTACCAATAGGTGTCGGCCCATTGGGCGCGCATGTTTTTGCCTATCTCCTCCTGATCTTTCAGACCGCTCTTCAGAAGGTTTTCCAGGGTAGCCCAAAACTGTTTGTAGCGGTCGAAGACAGGCTGCTCCACAGGCAGGATGATGCGTTTTTCTTCCGGTGCCTTGTCCATGTACATGATGTAAGCCTCCTGGGCATGCAGCGGAAATTTATCGTTGGGGTGCAGTTTCACATATCTGCGCAGCGACGTCCAGAAACAGCGTGAGTCGCGGCGTATCATGGAGTAGAACAAAGCCTGCTCCGAAACCGCTTTGCTCACGGTGTCGGCAGCGTGGCTGAAATTGTCTACAATAAATTGCTCGCTGTTGTTCTCCACGCCGCCTATCTCGTCGGCGAAGGATTTCTGCAGCTCGCTCACCATCGGGCTTTCGGGAGCCGGCTGCCAATGGCCATAGAACAGATGGTGACGCAGCAGGGTGGTGAACCGCTGGGCCAGCGCCTCTTCGCCGGTGGCACGGGCACAGCGTGAAATCATCTTCATGTAGAAGGGGGAGAACCCTGTGGCCACGGCATTCTCATAGCACAGGCGGATGGCATAGTTCATCTTGCCGTAGTTGTAATACACCAGCGGCGCGGCGATGTTCAGAAGACCTATGTGGAGCGAGTCGGGGTTGTGGATGTCGGTGGCATGGTTGCCAAGCTTGAACGAGCGGTCGAGCAGGCCTCCTTCGTTCATCAGGGCAATATTCTTGAGCATGACCATCGTCAGGGTGGGCTGCTTGTTGGCCTCCGCCACTTGAAGCACCTGCTGCCAGTCGTCGGCAGCGGCATAGCGCATCATGCGCATTTCCTCGGTGTAGTTGCGGTCGTGGAACATGAGCGATGCGGTAAAACCGATGCCGGCCAGGGCACACAGCACAGGAAAAGTCCGTTTCACCAGGGGGCGGGCCTTGCCCAGGAATCTGCCGCACAGCGCTATGAGCACCGACACGGCGAAAAGCCCCCAGAACGGGATGGTGAGATGACTGCCCGAATCGACCGGTGTCACGAAGCAGGGCCATCCTGCCCACATCACCTCTTCAAGACGCATGTTTGCATAGAGCAGGGCATGCCAGAGGTAGGCGGCCGCGAGAAGCAGCACGATGCCCACGATCTCCCGCCAGCCGGGTTTTGCCGAAAGCGCCAGACAGAGGATGAAAAGCAGGGCATACCAGCCCAGTAGCGGAAAGAGGACCACGGCCAGCAGATACCAGGCAAGATGCCAATGGCGCGGGGTGCGGCCGGCTGCCCACAGGAGCAGCAGCATGGCGAGATAGGCCACCGACTGCGAGAACCAGTAGCCTCTCACGGAGAAGATATAGATCCAATAGCCCAGGTCTACAACCGATGTGAGCAGGCAGGCCACCGGCAGCAGCATCAGCGCTGCGGCGCTTCCGCGCAGCCGGAATGCCTTGGCGCCCACCAGGAAGATGAGCACCCAGACCGCCGCCAGCACACCAGCTCCAAGGGCCGGATGGTAGAATAGCTGTGTGAGCCAGGCGCCCACATACTGCATCAGACCGAAGGGCTTGGAAAGGAGGGTATGGAAATAAGTTGCTCCGATGATAAATTCAGAGCGGTCGTGTGCCGTATAGAGCACCTCCTGATTCAGGTATAGCAGGTATACGACAAATGCAAGGAATGCCAGCCCACTCGCCCAGAGCGAGGCGGCAGCCACTTTGTCTCTTCTACTTATTTCCATACTTCCATACGCTAGATGTATAATAGGCTGACTCAATGGAAAGAGTCAGCCTATTATGAATTAAACCGGTAAGGAATTACTCCTCATAGTAAACACTCGTGAAGGTAGCAGAACCGTTCGTGATCAGGAGGTTGAGGTCGCGGCCTTCACCGCCGTTGCCCTTGGCACACTCCTTGGCAATCTGCTCGGTGAGCTGAATCTCCCACTTCATACCGGGAGTGAGCGAGATGCCCTCAGCATACACCGTGCTCCACCAACCGTTCTGAATACGGGCCTGGCAGCCTTCGCTGGCATCCTTGACATCGACGACGAGGGTCTTCAGACCGAAGTAGATGTCGTCGGACAGCGTGGGGAAGTTCTGGCCTTCAGAATCGCTGAAACGCAGCGGAGCCGCATCCCAGCCACCCACGGTGAATTCGCCTTCCCAAATCATATACTTGGTGAGCGGGTCGGTGATGACATCGCATTTCACAGGATATTCGGCCGTAAGCTCAGTACCGTCGGCGCAGACAGCGGTAAGCACCACGGTGTATTCACCCAGCTTCATCTTCTTCTTGGCAAAGTTGCTCACAAACTCCTTGCCGCCGATATCCCACTTTGCATTGACGGGTGCCGAGGTAGAGCAGGTAATCACGTTGCCGTTCTGGCCATTGTCGGCCTTGTCGACGGTGACAGTGGTCTTCGCTTTGAGTTCATCAACAGTGATGTGACCGCCATTGCTGATATCCTCCTCGACAGGATCGCAGGCTACAAGCGCACAAACTGCAGCGAAAAACAAAAATATCTTTTTCATATTGATTACTAAATTATGATATTAATAAAGAACCTTATAT
>R25__coassemble_1294_pt1 | contig 12674 bp, 10 predicted proteins | sample R25__metabat2_low_PE_048 | metagenome-assembled genome bin R25 | reverse complement strand
GGGTCTTGGGTTCGAGCCCCAAGCGGATCACAGAAAAGCCAATCTGCACGCAGGTTGGCTTTTTTTGTTATATTTTTGCTCAATCAGCATAAATTGGTTACTTTTGCGGCGATGGAGCCCCCAAAGGGGCGGCTCCGCCTGTTATCATGACAAGAGAGAACGAAATCTACAAGACCACCCTGGCGGGCAGCGCCGTGAACGTGGCGCTGATGACCTTTAAGTTCATCGCCGGCGTGGTGGGTCACAGCGCCGCCATGACGGCCGACGCCGTGCACTCGTTGTCGGACTTCGTGACCGACCTGGTAGTGGTGGTTTTCGTGAAAATAAGTGCCAAGCCGCAGGACAAGAGCCACGACTACGGGCACGGCAAGTTTGAGACCATCGCCTCCTTCCTCATCGGACTGGCACTGGTGGCCGCCGCCACAGGCATTGTTGTCAGCGGCTCGCTCCGGCTCAGCGAATGGCTGCACGGCGGCCGCCTCGAACAGCCGGGACGGTTGGCCCTCTGGGCCGCCCTGATTTCCATTCTGTCCAAAGAACTGCTCTACCGCTACACGCTGCACAAAGGAAAGAAGCTGCAGTCGCAGGCACTCACGGCCAACGCCTGGCACCACCGCAGCGACGCCCTCTCGTCGATAGCGGCCGCCATAGGCATAGGCGGTGCCCTGCTTTTGGGGGAGCGTTGGGCGGTGCTCGACCCGCTGGCCTCTGTCGTGGTGGGCCTGATGCTGCTGCATGTGGCATGGCAGTTGCTCAAGACGAGCATCGGTGAACTGACCGAGGGTTCGCTGCCCGACGAGGCAGAGGCGGAGATAGAGCAGATAATCTGCTCCATGCCCGGTGTGAGCGAGCCGCACCACCTGCGCACCCGCCACATAGGCCACCGCACCGCCATCGAGGCCCATCTCCGCATGGACGGCAGCATCACGCTCGACGAGGCCCATGAGACAGCCTCGACCATCGAGCGCCGGCTGAAGGAGCGGTTCGGCTCCGACACCCTCATCACCCTGCACATGGAGCCAGTAAAGAAAAAGAAGTGACGCTAACGGCTTATAAAACAAGACAAATAACAACATCTATTTAGACCAAAACCTATGAGAAAACTCTACACACTGATGGCCGCACTGCTCATGGCGGCCCTGGCAAACGCCCAAGACGTGGCTCCCGACAGCGAGGGCATGACACAAAGCGCCCAGGAATGGACCCGCGATGTGGTGATGGGCTGGAATCTGGGCAACTCGCTGGAGTGCCCCACGAACGAGACAGAATGGGGCAACCCCAAGACCACGCAGGCCATGATAAAAGCCGTGCATGAGGCCGGCTTCAACGCCATCCGCATACCCGTGAGATGGATCAACCATGTGAACAACACCACTGAGATGGCCGTCGACGCCGAATGGCTGGCCCGTGTGAAGGAAGTGGTAGACTGGGCACTGGCCGAAGACATGTACGTAATGATCAACACCCACCACGAGGAATGGCTCGACCGCAATCCCTTCTACAGCAAGCAGGAGGAGAACAACCGCAAGCTGCGCGCCTTGTGGACCAGTATAGCCACCTACTTCCGCGACTACAGCCAGCGGCTCATCTTCGCCGGCACCAATGAGACCACGGTCAACTGGGCCGCTCCCACCACCGAGCAGCAGGCCGTGCAGAACAGCTACAACCAGACCTTCGTAGACGCCGTGCGCGCCACAGGCGGCAAGAACTACTACCGCAACCTGGTGGTGCAGACCTTCGCCTGCAGTCCCTACCACGGACTGAGCGGTTTCACCGTGCCCGACGACCCCGTGGAGGAACGACTGAGCGTGGAGTTCCATTACTACGACCCCTATGAATACTGCGGCAGCTGCACCTATTATTATTGGGGAGATGCCTACAAGGACAAAGGGCAGACCCCGAGCAGCAACGAGCAGACCATGGCCAACCTCTTCGACCGCGCCACCAATACCTGGATGAAGAAGGGTCTGGGCGTGGTGATAGGCGAGTATGGCGTGGCCAACCACTACACAGACAACGACAAGCAGACACAGATGGAGAACATGCAGTACTACCTGAAGTGCCTGGTGAGCGAGGCCCGCGAGCACGGTTTCGCCGCCTTCGCCTGGGACAACAACGCCTTCAACAACGGCCCGGAGAATTTCGGCATCTTCAAGCGGTGGCAGAATATGGCCGTGGGCAACGAATATTTCCTGAGAGGCATCACCGAGGGCTCCGGCTCCGAATACATCGAGCCGCAACCCCATGAAGACGACCCATCGGGCGGTGTGACCTTCTGGGAGGGCGACGCCGTGCTCGACTGGGGCAACGGTCTGCAGCTCAGTGTGCCAGCCTCGCTCTTCGAAGGCAAGAGCAACGATGTGCAGCTGGTGCTCACTTACACGCAGGACTATACCGACTACGACGACCTGCAGCTCTTCTACGGCGACTGGAGTTCGCTGCTCCCCTTCACCGTAGGCGGCAACAGTTTCACGGGCGATTTCTCGCCGAGCGCTGTCTATAGTACCGGCAGCGGCACCACCCACACCACGGCCTTCTCCTTCAGCGAGGCCACGCTGAGCAGCATCCTGCAGAAGGGCATCGTGATTCAGGGCCACGGCATCCGACTGAACAAAGTGGCGGTGAGCGACCCCGCCGGTATCGCCCTGCCCTCCATGAGCGGCACGCAGCACATCCGCTACACCCTCGACGGCCGCCAGTTGGCACAGCCCCGCCGCGGACAAATCTACATTGAGAACGGCCGGAAGCGGATAGCGGAATAGGCCGAGGGCTTTCGAATGAAATTATCGAAATAGGCGATGCTCATACAGCCTGCCTGAGTAATAGAAAAAGTCGAGACCCCAACATAGGTCTCGACTTTTTCGTTACTAGTTCAACAGTTGTTTTATGGTCACCACTTGCTGAAAAACACCGCTGTGGGTATTCTGCTTCAACCCGAGTGTCGTGACGAGAGTGAGATGAATATTTTGCTTGAACGACAACTTCTCCTGCAAGACGGCAATTCGGTTGCGAAGCGCCAGTTCATCCGAAGCATTGGGTTCATACTCATTGGAAAGGAATTTCATCTCACAAAGATTCACCACCCGATCGGCCCGAATTATCAGCATGTCAATCTGAGCGCCATGTCGGTCCTCGTCGCCACGCACTATCCAGGCTGTCTCCTCTGATGCCACACTCTCAACACCCAAAGCCCGCTTGATTTGACCAATATGATTGAAACAAACCTGTTCAAAAGTGATACCCCTCCATGCATTCATCGCTGCACTATTCTGATTATGCTGCCAAAAAGCGGTATCGTTGACACGTTGTCCCTCCACAAAAGTGAGGTAGAACTGACAGAAGCAATCCGACAACTTATACCGCACGCTATTATCTTGTAAGGCAAAAGGACGATAGGTTTTGACAAAATCACTGGCCACCAATGACTCCATCATCTTTGAGAACGACCCTCCCGATGTCAATCCCAGATGCCTCACAATTTCCTCACGTGTAAAACCGATATGCCGCCTTGACAATAATTTCACTACAGACATATAATCGTCAGGATTGCTGAACAACGAACTAAAAAGACGCCTAAACTCTGACTCCAACTTGGCACCGCGTTGAAAAAAAAGCATGTCAATATTCTGAGCAAGACTCTTGCCACGCTGGAAATAATTCATGTAATAAGGTATTCCTCCAAGAACCATATAACACTCTATAATATCATAATCAGACATGACAATATTTCTGGCCTCAAAAAAAGACTTACACTCACCAAGCGTGAACGGCGACAGTTTAATCTGCCAAGTAAGCCGGTCATACAGTCCTCCTTTGTTGTTGATAAGGTTGTCAAGCATCCAAGATGTAGCACTACCACATACTATCAACATCACGCGGTCATGCCAGGCACCCCAAGTATTCCAAAAATGCTCAAATGCCACGATAAATCTAGAACGCGCCGTATCCATCCACGGGAGTTCGTCGATAAATATCACTTGACGTTCTCCATCGTCAAGACTCTCCAGCAATTTGCCCAACATTTCGAAAGCTTCCAACCACGATTTTGGACAACGGTTTTCCTCCATTCCATAACGCATCAAACTGGCATAAAAGGCCTCAAGCTGATCACGCATTGTTATCTTGCGTTCTTTATCATAAGGAGAGAGACCGCTATGATAGAATGTCATCTTGTCTTGAAACAACTCCTTCACCAAAAAGGTCTTACCCACTCTCCTCCGTCCATAAATGGCCACAAACTCAGGTTTATCACTATGATAAAGGTTCAGCAATTCTTGCTTTTCCTGGGTACGTCCTATTAGTTTATCCATATATGATTTATTTAATATATCGGTCACAAATATACTGAATATTTTTGTTTTGGCCAAATAAAGGGGTATATAATCAGCCAAATCGATGGTAAATTGATGTGTTTTGGCTGAATAAAGGGGTACATAATCAGCCAAACGAAGAGAATAAGGTGCGTTTTGGCTGAATATAACAAGCATGAATGATTGCATCCATGCTGCTTTCCGACGAATGGCAATGACAGAATACAACCAAAATAGCAACAAAATTAAAAAATCGGAAGAAAAATTTGGCAGTTTCCGCCAAAGTGATTATTTTTGCAGCCGTAAAAAGACAAAAAGGATGATGACGACCCCTACCCTACAGAACCTCGCTTTGTGTTGTTGCGCTAATCGGCTGATTAGCGGCACAAATGGTGTGTAGGTATAGAGACGGTCTGGCATCGACATACAGAACACCCTACAGAAGGCTCCGCTAATCGGCATTGATTGGCGGAGCCTTCCGCATTTATCCTAAGAGCGGATCCATCCACAAGCATTTTTCAACCATTAAAAATAAAAGCAATATGAAGATTTACCAACGACTTACCGACCTTATCGGGCACACCCCGCTTTTGGAAACCACAAAGCAGGAGGGGCAGCAGGCCCGCGTGATAGTGAAACTGGAGTATGCCAACCCCGGCGGCAGTGTGAAAGACCGCGTGGCACTCGCCATGATAGAAGATGCCGAGCAGAGCGGACGCCTCCAGCCCGGCGCCACCATCATTGAGCCCACCAGCGGCAACACCGGTGTGGGACTGGCCTGGGTGGGCGGCAGCCGTGGCTACAAGGTGATACTCACCATGCCCGAGACGATGAGCATGGAACGCCGCAACCTGCTGCGTGCCTACGGCGCCCAACTGGAGTTGACCCCCGGCGACCAGGGCATGAAAGGCGCCATAGCCCGCGCCGAACAGTTGCGACAGGAGATAGAGGGCGCCGTGATACTGGGACAGTTTGAGAACCCCGCCAACCCCGCCGCACATGTGCGTACCACAGGCGAGGAGATATGGAGCGATACCGACGGCGAGGTGGACGTGTTCGTGGCCGGTGTGGGCACGGGCGGCACCCTGAGCGGTGTGGGCAAGGCGCTGAAGCGCCACAAACCGCAAGTGGAAGTGGTGGCGGTGGAACCCGACACCTCGGCCGTGCTCTCCACCGGACAGGCCGGCAAGCACAAGATACAGGGCATCGGCGCCGGTTTCGTGCCGCAGACCTACGACGGCGGTGTGGTGGACCGCATCCTCACCATGGGCTATGAGGAGGCACGCGGGGGCGCCCGTCGCCTGGCGCAGCGCGAGGGTCTGCTGGTGGGCATCTCCTCCGGTGCCGCCTACGCCGCCGCACTCCGTCTGGCGCAGCTGCCCGAATATGCCGGAAAGACCATCGTAGCGCTGCTGCCCGACACCGGCGAGCGTTACCTCTCCACCGACCTTTTCGTATAACCCCTCATCATCAAAAAAAGACATGAACATCGACCCAATCACCGCCGAGGCGGCCCGGCACATGCAGTATCTCCGACTGGTGAAAGAGAGGGAATGGCAAGGCACTGGCTTCCTTCCTTCGGTAGAAGACATCGGGGCACTGATGCAGGTGCTGCGCCGCCTCTTCTTTCCCACCATCTACGCACCACGACAAGAAGTAGCGGCCCACTCTACCGCACAGCAGCTACAGACTGTGGCCGCCCTCGCCCGCCCACTGATAGAGGCCGGTCTGCGCGCCACCGCCGCCGAAGACGCCGAGGAAACGGCACAACGCACCGAAGCCATGACGCAACGGTTTGTCAGTGAGTTGCCCTCCATACAGTCGCTCCTCTACACCGACGTGGAGGCCGTGGGCCACAACGACCCCGCTGCCACCTCGCCCGTGGAGATAGTGAGCTGCTACCCCGCCATCACCGTGATGCTGCACTACCGTGTGGCCCACGCCCTGTATGAAGCCGGTGTGCCCCTGGTGCCCCGCATGATGACAGAGCGTGCCCACTCCATCACCGGTGTCGACATCCATCCGGCGGCACGCATAGGCGCCTCGTTCGGCATCGACCACGGCACGGGCATCGTAATCGGCGAGACGGCCGTCATCGGCAACGAGGTGATGATATACCAGGGGGTGACACTGGGTGCCAAGAACTTCCACCGCAGCGAGGAGGGCACGCTGGTCAACGAGCCCCGTCACCCCATCATCGAAGACCGTGTGACCATCTACTCCAACAGCACCCTGCTGGGGCGCATACGCATAGGACACGACTCCGTCATCGGTGGCAACCTGTGGATTACCAAGGACGTGGCGCCCCACTCACAGGTGCGACAGCCGAAGCCCGTGAAATTCCACGGTTTCATCGACGGTGCCGGCATCTGAGCCGTCAGACAACACAATTTTTACCAAGAAGAAAGGCCGCCAGGATGATGTCCGGCGGCCTTTCTGTCGTTGAGAGGGGTTGGTCTTTACTTGATAACCATCTTTTGTCCGTTGACCAGGTAGAGCCCTTCAGACCTTTCAGGTCGGCTGCCTGGCGGCGCACCAGACGTCCGTCGATGGAGTAGACGTCGAAGCGGTCTTTTCCGGTGACGTCGGATAGTTCGGTGATGCCATCGGTATCGGTGATGCAGATATTGTCGAGATACATGGTATCGCCCCAGCTCTCCACCTCGAACCAACCGGCATGGGTGGGCACCTGGAAGTCGACCGAGAAGACGATGCGCGAGAAGCGTCCGCCTGCCACGGCTCCCACGGGCACCTCGATGGTGCTGTATTCGGTGGTCACCGGATAGGTGCCGAGCGGTTGCAGTGCACCATACTCCGAGCATCCGTAGAGAGATATCTCATGGATGGTCTCCGACTTGGCATCGAAGGTGAGCATGGGCTGGTTGATGCATGAGCTCAGGTCCAGTTTACCGGTGGTGATGGTGCCGGTGCCCGGTTCCTCGAGTCGGGCCATGCGCATGGCATGTCCGTCACCCACTCTCTTATTTATCGGATTCGTAATTCCAAGCTTACTTGGACGAGGCTGCATCGGGAGCTTTCTTGATGTACATGTACTTGGGATACTTGCCCAGGACAAACAGAGTGACAGGGCAGAGCCAGATGTCGCGGTGGAAACCCTCAAGGTTGCGTACCTCATAGGTGGAGCCGCCGGTGAGCGAGTGATCCTTCTGAATCAGTTCGGCATAACCCTCGAGCTGTAGTCTCTTGCTCGACGGACGAACCAGGATTTCGGAGGTCACATCATCATCCGAAAGGAAGGCGCACAACTTATCGGCTCCAGCCACCATCAGCAGATTGTGGTGATCAAAGGGCCAGTTGGGGAAATCCACATACCAGAGGCCATCATCCTCATGATTGAATTTGATGGTGTACTCATCTTTCTGTCCGAAGACACTTCTCGACATCACTCTTGCTCCGTGCAACAAATCACTAATTGTGTACTGCATAACATTAATTTTTTAAGTTTAGCATTACGTAGTATTCACGCAATAATAATACAACAAATAGTGTGCCAACGGATTCCCGCCAATTTTCAGGGCAAAAGGAATGGAAAACATGTCAATATGTCGCGTAATATTTACGCAATAACAAATTTTGTCAGTCTTCGACATTTTGTCAAGTCTCCTCACCGTGCAGAACCACATACACGAGACCACTCGGCACATGGCGAGGCCCGAAAAAAGCCAGGAAAATAGATCCGAAACATAATGACCGATAGGTGATAAAAAAGGCGGGCGCATTATTCCCAATTTGAAATAATTATTCTATATTTGCAGTCAGAGGAGGAATAACCAGTACAACAATGAATAGACGATTAACGATATTCGCATTTCTTGCCATCGCTCTAATAGCCAAGGCCCAATCCTGCCCTGATGACAACCACCCCCACATTATTGACCTCGGCCTGCCCTCAGGTGCTAAATGGGCTTGTTGCAATGTGGGAGCCGACAAGCCCGAAGATTGTGGAGGGTATTATGCCTGGGGGGAGACGGAGGAAAAAAACATCTATTCGCCTGCATCTTACCAATATGCCTATGAAGTAGACGACAGTAATGCGTATCAATATTTCGGGGATAAAAAATATTACGTATTTACGGAAATAGGCGAGGACATAGCCCACACACAATACGATGTGGCATATTTGGCTTGGGGCGAAGGGTGGCAGATGCCGAATGTATTACGATATGAAGAGCTGGTGAGAAATTGTTCTTTTGAGTGGCTAACGATAAATGGGCTTAAAGGCGGCTTGTTTACAGGTCCGAACGGGAACAGCATATTCTTGCCAGCGACAGGTTACTGTATAGAAGACGAAACCTACTTCGACAATAACGGCATCTATGGTGGATGGTATTGGTCATCCTCTTATGGAGACGCTGAATTTTGCGGATCTTTCCATGTTGACTCAATCATCCCATCCTCATTTTATAATTATCGCTATTTGGGTCATTCTGTACGTCCCATCGCATGTGGTTTTGAAGATTCTTTAATTCTCTCCTCTTCAAACCTTACCATTTATGTTGGTTTAAAAAAGACCGTTGATATTATCTGGGGCTTTGACAGTTACACAGCCTACAGCGATGATGAAACCGTTGCGACTGCCACTTTACGAGGCAATACCATAACTGTCACAGCCCTCAGGGCCGGTTCAGCCATCATTATCGTGACCGACATCAAAAGCAGCAAGACCGCCACAATTAAAGTGACAGTTGAGGAACCAATCACTCATTGCCCTAATGACGACCACCCCCATGCCATCGACTTGGGCCTACCTTCTGGAACGAAATGGGCGTGCTGCAATGTCGGAGCTTCAGCGCCTGAAGCCAACGGCGGCTACTACGCTTGGGGAGAGACGGAGGAAAAAGACATTTATGATTGGAGCACCTACATACATTGTGACGGCAATGATGAAACTTTGCATGACATTGGCGGCGACATTGCCAACTCACAGTACGACGTGGCACACGTCAAATGGGATGGAAATTGGCAGATACCATCGATAGGACAAGTCCAAGAGTTGTTTGACAACTGTGCCTACTTATGGACGACAAAGGACGGCATCTCTGGAGGTCAGTTTGCTGGTCCAAGCGGCAACACCATCTTCTTGCCTTCTTCGGGCATCCGCCTCCTCGGCGATCTCTACTATGAAAGCACCTACGGTATTTACTGGTTGTCCGAGCGAATGCCCATCTATAGCATAGGGGGACTCGAGATCAATCCGGGTGCTTACACTTTAGCCGTCAGTTCGGAAAATGCAGAGATGGCGAACTTCGAATACTTTTTGGGCATCCCCATTCGTCCCGTCATAGAGGGGACCACGAAAATCAGTCTGCCAAAACCATCTGAATATAACCAAGACCCAGCAGTCTACAACCTATACGGTATTAAAGTTGCTGACAACATCGAACGCGCCAGCAGTCTGCCTCCCGGCATTTACATCGCCGGCGGGAAAAAATTTGTAATCAAATAATCCCCTCCTGCAAAAAAATAACGATCAATAGAAATGAACATAAAGAAAAAGAATCACTTGCTGACAAGAACCGAATCCATGCTGCAGGTGATTCTCACCATGCTCTTTTTCAATGGTTCCATGACCATCCTGGCGGCCACCAGCAGAAATTACCTGCCAAAGCGTCGAAGATACAGAAAGGAGAGCACTACATCAATCAAGCCTCCGATGCCTTTGCAGAATGTGATGCCGACAGTGCCCGTCTGCTGCTACGCCAGGCGATGAAATGCTATAAGGAGGCCAGCAGCGACGATGGTGTAAAAACCATTTCACTTTCATTTCACCCAAAAAGGAATCAGAGAGTCACGAACTTCGTAACTCTCTGATTATGCAAGTAGCGGGAATCAGGATTGAACTGATGACCTCATGATTATGAATCATGCGCTCTAACCAGCTGAGCTATCCCGCCATCATTCTGTTTTGCGGGTGCAAAGGTAGGCATTAAAATTGAAACCGCAAAATTTTTTTATGATTTCTTTCTTTTTTAGTGGCAAAAAATTGTATTTTTGCAGCGGTATGGCACTATCTAACCTAAGCTGCGACATTTATGGAAAAGCAACAACTCATTTTAGAGCATCCACTGCACTCCCGTTCCAGCTCTATCATCTGGCAACTGATAAGCACCGCCGGAGGATTGAAGAAATGGGTGGCCGATGATGCCACAGAGCAGAAGGACCGGATACAGTTTATCTGGGGCGACTCCTGGCGCCATCAGGAGATACGCACCGCTACTATTTTAAATAAGGTGAAAAACAAGAGCATCACGCTGCGGTGGGACGACGAGACCGACGACCAGGCCTATCTGGAGCTTCAGATGCTGCGCAACGAGCTGACGGGCGACTACATGCTGCGCATCACCGACTATGCCCTGCCGGAAGAAGAAGACGCCCTGGCCCAGATATGGGAGCAGAATCTGGAGCGCCTGCACCACACTACCGGTCTGTAGAGGTGTGTTCTATTTATCCGTAAAGGCTAAAAATCTGAAAAAGCTATCCGTTTCTTGATTATTTGTCGTAATTTTGCATTCTGGTAGCCGCAATGGTGCCATGAGGAGATATTATGCTTCGAATCAGGAAACTCGACATATTCATCGTCAAGCAGTTTGGCTTGCTTTTCGTAGGCACATTCTTCATCAGCCTCTTCGTGCTGATGATGCAGTTTGTGTGGAAATACATCGACACCCTCATCGGCAAAGGCCTCACCCTCGACGTCATGGCACAGTTTTTCTGGTACATGGCGCAGATGATGGTGCCGCAGGCCCTTCCCCTGGCCATCCTGCTCTCCTCGCTCATCACCTTCGGCAACCTGGGCGAGTCGAGCGAGCTCACCGCCATCAAGGCAGCCGGCATCTCACTGATGCAGACGCTGCGCCCCCTCATCGTCTTCGTCACCCTCATCGCCATCGGCTCGTTCTACTTCCAGAACGACCTGGGTCCGCGCGCCAACAAGAAGATGGCGCAGCTGCTCATCTCTATGAAGCAGAAGAGCCCCGAGTTGGAAATACCGGAGGGCATCTTCTACGACGGACTGCCGCAGTGCAACCTCTACGTGCAGCGCAAGGACATGGAGACGGGCAAGCTCTACGGCATCATGATATACCGCATGACCGACAGCTACGAGGACGCCGCCATCATCCTGGCCGACTCGGGCATGCTGCAGTCGACCGCCGAGAAGAAGCACCTGCTGCTCACCCTCTACAGCGGCGAGTGGTTTGAGAACATGCGACAACAGGGACTCATGAACAGCGCCGAGGTGCCCTACCGCCGCGAGACCTTCTGGAAAAAGACCCTGCTGCTCGACTTCGACGGCGAGTTCAACCTCACCGACGCGAGCAATTTCTCGCACGTGGCACAGGGCAAGAGCCTCAAGCAGATAGACGAGGACATCGACTCGCTGAACCACTACTACGACAGCATCGGATACAACTACTTCAAGGAAGCCAAACTCTACACCCTGACCCAGCCCAAGGTGGCGAGAGACGACTCGCTGCGCATAGCCAAGGCGGAGAAAGTGCCGTTCGACACCCTCTACGCCCGCTTCACCGACGACAAGAAACAGGGTGCAGTGAACATGGCGTCGGGCAAGGTGAGCCAGCAGATCATGGAGCTCGACTTCAAGGGCATGCTCACCAGCGACGGTGACAAACTGATACGCCAGCACAAGATAGAGGCGCTCAACAAATTCGTGCTCACCCTGTCGTGCCTCTTCTTCTTCTTCATCGGTGCCCCGCTGGGCGCCATCATCCGGAAGGGCGGACTCGGACTGCCCATCATCATCTCCGTAATCGTGTTCATCATCTTCTACATCCTCGACAACGTGGGCTACCGCATGGCCCGCGGAGGCATGTGGACCATCTGGTTCGGCAAGAGCCTGGCCACCGCCGTGCTCGTGCCCACCGCCGTGTTCTTCACCTACAAGGCCAACAACGACTCGGCCGTGTTCAACCTCGACGCCTACACCGAATGGGTGATGCGCCTGCTGGGCCTTCGCCGCAAGCGCAGCGTCATGGGTAAGGAGGTGATCATAGAAGACCCCGACTACCCCGCCGACAAGCAGACTCTGGCGCGCCTCACACAGGAGTGCGCCGACTATGCCCACACCCACCGGCTCATGTCGCCGCCCAACATCATCAGCGTGTTCTTCCGCTATCAACCCGACCATGAGATAGAACGCATCAACGAAGAGCTGGAGGCCGTGATAGAAGACCTATCGAACACCCGCGACAAGGTGATACTCAATGAGTTGGGCAAATATCCCTACATAGCGGTGAAAGCCCACACCCGTCCCTTCGAGCGGCGGTGGATGAACATAGCCGCCTTCATCGTGCTGCCCGTGGGCATCTTCCTCTACCTGCGCAT
>R25__coassemble_1293_pt1 | contig 12686 bp, 8 predicted proteins | sample R25__metabat2_low_PE_048 | metagenome-assembled genome bin R25 | reverse complement strand
CCTTTTGTGATGCCGCTCAATATCTCGGTCTGGCTACCGTCGGTCATGCCGGTCTTCACGGCATGGGCCTTCAGGGTGTTGCCCTCTATCGTCCACAGTTTGTTCTTCCCGTTGCAGTCGGCTATCTTCCATTCCTTGCCCACGGTCTCGGGGGTGGGGGTGAAGCGCAGTGCCTTGGTGGGCACGCACAGCACACCGGTCTTCTCCGAGGTGTAGATGGTCACGTTGGCCGTCAGACCGGGTTTCAGCTTCAGGTCGCCGTTGGGGGCGTTGATCACCACCTCGTAGGTCACCACGTTGTTGGTGGTAGTGGCTTCCTGGCGAACCTGGGTCACCGTGCCCTGGAACTTGTCGTCGGGATAGGCGTCGACCGTGAAGCTCACCCGCTCGCCGGCCCGCACGTTGCCGATGTCGGCCTCATCCACATTCGCCACCACCTGCATGTTGGTCAGGTCCTTTGCTATTTTGAAGAGCTCGGGGGTGCTGAAACTGGCAGCCACCGTCTGTCCTTCCTCCACCGACTTGGAGAGCACCACACCGTCGATGGGCGAGGTGATGGTGGCGTAGCCTAAGTTGGTCTGGGCGCGCTGCACCTGCTCCTTGGCCTGGGCCACCTGCTCGGTGGCCTGGCGGTAGGCGAGCTGGGCGTTCTCAAATTCGTCGGCACTCACTAAGCCTTTGTTCAGCAGTGTCTGGTAGCGGTTGAAGTTGGCGGCCTGGTAGTTGAGCGCGCTCTGCAGGCTCGAGAGGTTGGCCTTGGCGGTGTTGAGCTCGCTCAGCAGGTTGGTCTTGTCGAGCTCGGCTATCACCTGCCCTTTCTTCACCTCGCTGTTGTAGTCTACATAGAGACGGCTCACGATACCCGACACCTGGGTACCCACCGTCACCGAGGTCACCGGTTCGATGGTGCCGGTGGCGGTGACGCTGTTCTGCAGATTGCTTTCCTCCACCTCCACGGTGTTGAAATGCACCACTTCCTGCTTCTTGTTGCCCGAGAGCAGCCAGAAGACTACGGCTGCAAGGGCCAACAGGATGACAAATACCCAAATCTTGCTGATCTTTTTCATTTTGTTTCCTGATTTGATGTTATCTTTTTTACAAACTGCCTATGGTTCTTGGTTGGTTGAGGTCTTACCGCTGGTAGAGTTTCAGCAGGTAGATGTCGAGTATGGTCAGATATTTGCTCTGCAGTTCGTTCTGTTGGGCATTCACCAGATTGGTCTTGCCCGTCATTAGTTCCACGATGTTCTTCAGTCCGAGACGGAACTGCTCGCTCAGCAGTTCGTAACTGGCCTCCTGGCTCTTCGTGGCTTCACGGGCAGCCTTGAAGTTGCTTTGGTTGGTCATGCCTTCTATCCAGTAGCCTTCTATCGTGTTGTAGAGGTTCTTCTCCTGCTCGCGAAGGTCGAGCAGGCTCTTCTCACGCTGCAGACGGGCCTTGTTGAGGGCCGTCTTGGCCTGACGGTTGTCGAAGAGGGGGATGCTTACGGTGGCGCCCACACCCATGTCGAAATTGGTCTTGAGCTGTGAGCCCCAGGAGCGGTCGTCCATCGAGGTGGTGTTGGTGGCCACCGTTCCGTTTACACCCACTGTGGGCAATTTGGCCGCCTTGGCTATGTCGATGCTTACCTCGCTGCCCTCGATGGCCAGCCGGGCACTCTGTATCTCCGGACGCGACTCAAGGGCGCGGGCGTAGACGGTGCTCAGAGCGGGTATCTCTTCCAGGGCCTGGGCATCGGTGTAGGTGGGAACGGCTATCTCGAACGCATCGGCTTCGGTCAGCTCCAGCACCTGGCGAAGCTGGAAGGTGTAGTTCTTCACATTGTTCTCAGCGGCCACTATGTTGTATTCGTCCTGGGCGCGCTGAGCGGTGAGCTGGGCCAGGTCGGCCTTGCTCATCTTGCCTACCTCTACCATGGCCTGACCGCGCTCCTCGTTCTTGCGGCTCGTGGCCAGACTCTGGCGGTTCACCTCTATCGCCTCGGTGCTGTAGAGTATCTGCACGTAGAGCTTCACTATCTGTTCCTCTATCGTGCGGGCCATCGTCACAGAGTCTATCTCGGCCTGCTGGGCGCTGAGCTGGTTCAGCTTGATGGTGTTGCGGTTGCGGTTGCCGTTCCATACGGTCCAGTTGGCATTGATGCCGTAGCTGCCGTTGTAGTACACCTTGTCGATGCTCGACTGCACATAGCCGTTGGCCACAGTGCTCTGACCCGATGAGACGAACGGACGGTACACCACATTCTGGTTGGTGCTGGCCGACAGCGAGGGGAGCAGGTCGGCGCGCGACTGCAACACGTCTTCCTCGGCCGAGAGGCGGGTGATGCGGTTTTTCTTCAGCTGGATGTTGTTCTGCAGGGCATAGTCTATGCAGTCTTGCAGGGTCCATTCACGGCCCGCGGTCTGGGCGTGGGTAGTGAGGGGGGCTGCCAGAAGCAGCGTCAGTACCAATAAACAAAAATGTTTCATATGAATTTTGCTTGTAATCTGCGACAAAAATAGATAATTGGTCGATAAAATCAAAATATTATAGCTGTTTTTCCACCTATTAATGGAATATTATTTTGATTCTGTCGACCACCAAAATCGGTGTAAACATTATTTAACAAAAATGTTTACCGAGTGGGGTGGCCCGCTCTATGATATAGTCTTCAGCCCTATGACCGATGCGATGAGTGTGGTGAGAAAAAACAGGCGCCAGAAAGTGGCCGGCTCCTTCCAAGGCGCTGCAAAGATACGTTATTCTAGATACAATAAATAAGGTCTTCGTGACAATTCTGTGCACGAAGACCTTAATTTATAATAGGTGTCACTTGATATCAGTGCCACTTCCGGGCGATGCCTGTTATTTCACCACTTGCTTGCGGCCGTTGATGATGTAGAGACCCTTGGGCAGCTTGTCGCCGCTCATGCGGCGGCCCTGCAGGTCGTAGACCACCTGTTCCGAATCCTCGGCGTTGATGCTGCGGATGTCGTCGGTAGTGAAGTCGGCATAGCTCAGGGCGGCGGCGTTGGCCACCTCGCTGAGTGTAGCGTCGTTCTGGTCGTAGTCGTAAATCATGGCGATGACCTGCAGGTTGTCGAGCACATAGTCGGCACGCAGGTCGAGCTGGCAGTCATAGCTGTAGTCGTTGCCGTTCCATTCCAGCACCTCGCCCCAGTCGCTGTTCACCTTGCGCACCACGTGCTGGTGAACGAAGTCGGGACCGGCACCGGCCTGGGCACGGTCGTTGATGTTGTTCTCCACCAGATACACGGTGATGCGGGCGGGATTCACGGTGATGTCTTCCTTGGCGCGGTTGCCGCTCACATTCACCTTCACCACGTTTGCCTCGCTGTCAATCTCGGCCTTGAGGGTCAGCGACACGAAGGCGGGTTTCGACAATCGGAGGTCGATGACCGACTCCAACTGTGACAGCGAGCTCGGGTTGAACACGGGAGTGGAGGCGCCGCTGGTGGTCCAACGGTCGGTCATCAGTGCCGGGGCGTAGGTGGAGCCGCCGGCATTGAAGTACCATAGATACTTCGAGGCGCAGGGCACGGTGAGCCAGTCGGTGTAGTAGCCGGCATGGTGGCACAGTGCGGTGACACAGTTCTTGTACTTCTCCTTGTCGAGCAGCTCGTGGATATAGGCGGCCACACGGGGGCAGTTGACGCACTCCTCGGTGGTGAACTCCTCTATGAGCACCATGCGCGAGTAGTCGTGCTGCACAATCTCAAACTGGTCGCTGGCCACATTGTCTTCCATGTTCAGGTCGTCGCCCTCATTCAGACCGGTGATGGTCACAATGAGATTGCCGGTGCCGGTCTGCTGGATAGAGGGAGATACCTCAAACGAGAAAGTCTTGTTCTCCTGGAAGTTGATAGTGCTGTCGATGTGGGCGGTGTAGGTCTCGTCGATGCCCTCCACACGGGCGCTCACGTCGAAACCGGTCACAGTCTGCACACCCATGTTGCGCACCTCGCCCGTAACGGTCATCTTGCCCTTGTCGATGATGTAGTATTCGGGGGCGTTGACCGAGATGAGGCGCAGGTTCAGCTTCGGAAGGTTGTCACCGTAGACAAGGCCTTCTACACAGAGCAGACCCTCGGCCGAGCGGTCGGTCCACTCACCGTCGCCGTGCTTCAGGAAGAGGGCGTTGGGGGTGGGGGTCAGGAAAACGGAGAGCCCCTGGTTCACAGAGGTCTGGTGGTAGGAGTAGCCTATGTAGTAGCCGGTGGTGTTGGTGCCGTCGAGCGCAATGGCCTGGTTGAGCTCTATCTCGTTCCAGCCTTTCTTCACACTGGATTTGGCGATGCCGCCCTCGGCTATGTTGGCGCCGTCGAGCGTCTCTCTTACCCATACGCTCATGGTGTCGATGCCGATTTTCTGGGCCAGACCGGCGCGGATAGACTTGAGCTCATTGCCGGCGTTCACATTGATGTCGCTGGCAGGCAGCCAGATGGCGCCGCTCACCCACACGTCCTTCTCCTGCGAGCAGAACTCCTTGTGGATGGAGGTGGACACCTCGCCGTTGCAGTAGCCGATGTTGAGGCCCGCAATTTGAGCGTTGCCCGCTGTACAAACAGCGAGCAACGCCAAAACGTTGAATATGAATTTCTTCATTTTCACTTTAAATTATTTCAGAATGACTTTCTGTATCTTCACAGAACCGTCCTTCATCGTAGAGCGGATGATGTTCACACCGCTGGTGGGGCCGTTCTGGCGCACACCGTCGATGTTGAAGTACTCCTGGCTGGCTACATCTTCCATAGCGGGAGCCATGCTGATGCCCAGCTCGTCGAACTTCTCGTTGGTGTAGACGAACACGTCGTCCAGACGCAGCACATACTGACCCTCGCAGTCGTGGTGACGGTAAACCAGATAGATGGTTTTGCCGGCATAGTCGTTCAGATCGACAATGTGGTTGATCCAACCGCCCACCATGGTATGGTCGGCATTGTAGTCGCTCGGTATGTTGATGGTCTCTTCCACCAGCGGCTCGTAGTTGGCGAGAATCGGGTCTACATTGCCCTCGTCCAGGCAGGAGATGTCTTCCACTACATAGAAGCTGTAGTGCTCGGCATAGAGGTCGGGATGGAAGGCGCTGATGTAGTAGCTCAGCTTGGCACCGTCGGCAGGCACCTCGATGGCGGGCGAGAAGGTCCAGTTGTCAGGAGTGTAGGCACCATAGTAGGCGCTCGAAGAGGCGGAGCCAAGGCACTCGTGGCCGCTCAGCACGTAAGCGGGCATGTCGCCCCACAGGTTCCAACCCAGTTTCCAGCAGTCGCCGTCCATGTCGCGGTCGAAGATTCTCCAGCCATAGGCGTCGTCCTCGATGTCGCCGGCATAGATGATACCCTTGCTGCCCTTTACGGTTCCTTCCACAGGAACGACTACTTCACCACCGGTGGTGTAGATAATCACATAGCCGCTGTAGGTCTTGTCTTCATCGCAGGGCTCGCTGGGATAGAACCACAGCGTCACGTCCATCGTGCCCTGGAACTGTACCTGGTTGTACCAGCCCTCGGGAACAACACCGTAGAACGGGTCGCCGTCAATCTCGGCCTTGATGGAGTCAACGCTCAGCACGGCGCTGCCGGCATTGTAGAGCTGCACGGTGGCGGTGGTGTAGTGGTTCGGACCTACATAGGTGGAGTCGAACTTCACGGTGCCCTGGGTGAGCAGTTCCACATTGTGCTCGGCGAAGTCTTCCACATGCAGGCGGATGTTCTTCACCTCGAAGCGGTGCTTGCCGTGGGTCACACCGTCACCGTTCTGGTAGAACTGGAAGTATACATGGTTGCCGAACCATTCCTGGGTGGGAGGAATGAAGGTGAGGAACTTGGCATTCCCGCCATTGCTGTATGCCTTGAAAGCGTCGGAGCTGGCGTCCTCGTCCTGACCGAACAGATATACCCAACCGGAGTTGTTGTTGCACTGGAAGTCTATCTGGGCTTTGTCGTCGTACCAGTAGTCAAGCTCGTTGTCGGTTCTCGGGGCACCCCAGGTGTGGCCTTCCCATGTGAGATAGCCAATCTTGCCCTCGGGAATGTTGAGCTTGATGTTCAGAGAGGAAGTGGCTGCCACCATGTCGCCGTCTTCCCAGTTGGCATTGTAGGCCACACCGTCCTCCACCACGAAGGGATAGCTCGGGTCGGTGGTTATCTCCATATACTCCAGACCCTCGGTTACTACCTGGCTGAAGTCGGGCATGTCGTACACTCTTGCCTTCACGGCCACGGTGTAGGTGCCGGCAGAGGTCTCCACGGTGATGGTGGCGGTCTTCTTGCCGGAAGTGGAGCTCGAGAAGGTGAGGGGGATAATCATGTCGTTGAGCGAGGTGGCGGGCTGTACGTCGTTCACGTCGGCCTTGAACTCGTCGTTGTCGCTGCTGATATTGTTCAGCGTCAAAGGATTGGCACCGCGGTTCTGGATCACAATGTTCTGCGTGCCGCTCACGTTATAGCCCGACTCGACAATGAAATTGCCGAAGTCGATGCTCTCGGTCTTCACCTCGGCGGCATCGGCGGGCAGGTCCTCGAAGTCGAGGCTCAGGCTGGTCAGGTAGAGACCGTTGCTCTCAATGCCGGAGTAGTACATGCTCTGATGCTGGAAACGCACGAAGTGGTCGCCGGGGGCCAGCTCGATGGTTCCGTTCATCTCGCCCTCTTGGGTCACGGCGAGTGCAGCGGCGTCGCTGTCAACGAAGTAGCCCGACAGCACACCCCATGAATAGCGGAAGGAGGGGTCGTTCTTGTGGTAGCCCTCGAAGCTCAGCTTGCCGAGCTTGCCCTCGGGCACGGTCATATATACAAAGAGGTCGGAGGTGCCGGCGGCACCCTTCAGACCGGAGACGGCGGCTGTCTTGCCGTCGAGCTCACCCATCTCGAAGGGATAATTCACGGAGGTGTTGAAGGTGAGGTCGCCGTTCTTCACAATGGCCGAATAATCGGGCAGCGGGTCAATGGCACCGGTAATCGACACCACGAAGCTGCCGTCATCAGTGCCGCAGTCGTAGTAAACCACAGCGTTGGCCTCTACCTCCTCGGCGGGCTCGGTGGCCGACATCTCGAAGGTAATCATCTGGTACGACAGACCGGGAATAATACCGGCTGCCTCGCTGCGGATCACACCCTCGGGGTCGCTCTCCACCTCAACGGCAAAGTCTACCTCGCCCTTACCGATGTTCACCAGCGGTATGCTCTTCTGACCGGCGGGGGTGTTGGGGAAAGTGCTGCCCATGTCGACGGCGTCGTTGAAGCACACCAGGTCGCCGCTCTCTCTCGGGATGCAGATCACGATGCGGCGGTAGGAGGTGACCAGACCGTACGACTGGCCGCCGCTGGGCATGTACTCGGAGAGTCCTACCACCTGCTCGGTGGTGAGCTTCTCGAAGTCGCCCTCTACGTGGAACACGAGCTCGTCGTCGGGAATCAGCGTACCGGTCTCGGTGAGCTGGCCGCAGGAGAGCAGACCCACATAGTAGTTGTAGATCGAACCGGCCACGGTGCCGTTCTCAAAAACGGTCGAGGTGGGGATGGTGATGTCTTGGTCGCCTCGTCGTAGACACCGCTGAAGTCGATGTCGAGGCTCGGCGAGTAGTCGGCCGGATTGTACAGATTGAAGAAGTTGTGGAAGGTCACGGTGTTGCCGTCGCGCACAATACCCATCTCGTAGGTCAGAATGTCGCCTCCCTCGGGCACGAAGGAGTAGTTGGCTTTGGTGCTCTGGGCGGCCACAAAGTAGCTCACCGTGTCGGTCGACTCGGCACCCAAGGCGCGTTTCTTGGCTTTGGGAGCGGGGCGGGCGGCCTTGGCATTGGCAGGCACCATCTTCTCCAACTGCTGCTGGTCTTCCTTGCTGATTTGGCTGTAGGGAGAACCGGCGTTTACGGGGCTTGGCTTCACGGGCAGTTGGGCGTTGACCAGCACCACGGCACACAAGCTCCATGCTAAGCATAAAAGTTTTCTCATAAGCGTGATTGTTAGTGAATAATAGATGATATTGAATTCTCTTTTTTCGTCGTCTTAGGGGTGTCGCTCCACATATTTGCGGTTGCCGCCTTGCTGTCCCGGCTGCCGCTCCCACCATATCCGGCTGTCGCCCATGCGGTAGAGCAGCTGCCGCTCAGGCACCTCGGCGCTTACGGCGGAGCCGATGCCGCTCTCACCATTCGAACCGCTGAAGTGGAAACTGATGGTCTGGTCGGCATTGCGGGTTATATGGGTGATGGGCTTGCCCATGCGGGTGTTGCCGCGCAGGTCGGGGGTGTAGAGGGTGGCGGCGGGGAAGGAGTGGTCGGTGAGCGAGTCGCGCTTGCCGTAGGGGTAGGGGTCGCGCTGCAGCGAGAAGTCGGTCGTCTGGTCGTCGTTGTCGGCATGGAAGATGGTCATGCGCTGGTGGTCGTTCTTGAACACACCGCCTGTCTGCACCACGTTCACACCGTTGGCCTCCCAGATGGCCTTGTCGAAGTCTACGTGCAGGATGAGCAGGCCGCGGCCGGGAAGAGAGGCGTCCCAACCGGTCTGCTGGCGGTTCTCCAGCAGGTAGTACTCGTCCGTGTTGCCGTCGTTGTAGATGATGTAGGCGTCGCCGTCTTCCGAGAGGGGGCGCATGCCGTCTATCTGCACATCGCCGTCTTTCAGCTCTATGGGGTCGAGCCAGCCCAGCACCATGCGCTCGTAGCTGGTGTAGCCGGCAGGCACAAAACCGTTGCCGTTGTAGTTGCCGTAGCCCATGATGTCCCATTGGCTCATGCCGAAATTGCCGGCCGAACCCAGGGCGGCGTCATAATGTTCGGGGAAACCGAAACAGTGGGAGAACTCGTGGCAGATTACGCCGATGCCCGAAATCATGGTCTTGGTGAACATTTCGCTGCTGCAGGCATACTGGTCGACCGTGAGACCGCCCACCTGGAGCGTCTCACCGTAGTCGCTGAGCGACAGACTGTGCTTGTGGGGCCAGATGGTGTAGGTGTCGGTGCTGTTGTGCTGCCCCTCGCCGGCGAAGATGACGAACACTTGCTCCACCTCGCCGTCGCCGTCCCAGTCGTAGAGACTCCGGTCCACACCCTCGCCGGCCAGTTGGCAGGCCTCGGCTATCATCTCGCCGGCATGGAGGTTGCGCGAACTGCCGTCGGCGGCGTCCTCGCCATAATATTTGTAGCTCTTCGACAGTTCCACGGGGCCTACCACATCGAAGGAGAAGTCAAACTTGCCACGGCTCTGACTCAGGAAGTAGTCGCGCACGCTGCCCTTGAATCCCATGCTGTTGGTGAAATTCTCTGTGTTGGCCACGTTGTCATACAGCGCAAGGTCGTGACCCTCCTTGAACTTCAGGTCGGTGAAGTTGGCCAGGATGATGAGTCCGCGGTATTGACCCTCGTAGTGCTTGAAGTCGCCCAGACTGGGGCTCCTGTGCAGGGCGGCGCGTCGCCGGCACAGCGTCTTCTCTTCCTGAAGGTCGATTTCTTGGAGTATGTTTTGGGGGGTGAGACGGTAGCAGCGTCCGTCGTCGGCTTGCCAATAGCTCAGGTGCTCATCGCCCTCGAGTCTGACAAGCAGGCTGTCGCCTTTCTCGGTCTTGAAGAGGCCTGTCAGTTTGCCCGTGGCCGGGATGGCCAGCATTTGGAGGGCTGGTAACAAGAATGACAGTATGATCAACAAAGTTTTTTTCATCTTGCTTTTTGTCGGAGCATAGCCTCTTGGCCGCTCGCTCGAATCCACGTCTGTTCATAAATGAACGGATTGGGCGTGTTGACGAATGGTTGACAAGGCGTTATTGATAGCCGCAAATTTAGGTAATTTTCTACAAAAAAAGGAAAAAACAGGGGGTAGAAATGTGACAATTCAAGAATGGGCACATAAAAAGCATGCTTTTTCTCTGTTTTCCCCCTCTCGGACGCAAAATGGCGGGAGGCCGTGGAATGAGGGCCATGGACTGATAATGCAAAAAAAACGGCCCGCTAAACGGGCCGCTTTTTATCATTTCTGCAACTCTTGCAGACGGGCGATGTACTTGCCCAGAATGTCGAATTCGATGTTCACCACGGTGCCCACCTTGATGTCGCAGAAGTTGGTGTGCTCGCGGGTGTAGGGGATGATGGCCACCTCGAAGGTGTTGCGGGTGGGATTGCACACGGTGAGCGACACGCCGTTCACCGTCACGCTGCCCTTGTCGACCGTGAAATAGCCGCGCGAGGCCATGCCAAGGTCGAAATCATACTCAAAGGTGAAGTAGGTGCTGCCGTCGGCGTCGGTCATGGCGGTACACACGGCGGTGCCGTCTACATGGCCCTGCACGATGTGGCCGTCCAGACGTCCGTTCATCAGCATGGAGCGCTCCACATTCACACGGTCGCCCACGTGCAGCAGACCCAGGTTCGACTTGTCGAGGGTCTCTTTCATGGCGGTCACCACATATTCGTCGCCCGATATCTTCACCACGGTCAGGCACACGCCGTTGTGGCTCACGCTCTGGTCTATCTTCAGCTGGTCTACAAACGAGCAGGTCAGTGTGAAGTGCACATTGCCGCCCTCTCTCTCAATGGCTCTCACGGTGGCCATCTCTTCTACAATGCCGGAAAACATGTCTGATAGGAATTATTCTTGGTTGGAAAAACATAAAAATGGGCCGTACCGTGATGTGATGAAACTCCGAGCTTATATGATTTGAGAGCTCTCCGCCTTTGTAATCCACCGGCTTTTCAGCTACCCCGAGGGGCGTGGCCCGCCATTGGCAAAAGATGCTTTCTCGGTTTTCTTGAATTATTTGATGAGTATCCCGATCTAACCGATACGGCCCCGACTTTTTCAAGTCTGCTGCAAAGTTACCACTTTCTTGGTGATGTGCCAAACAATCCCGTGTTTTTTATTATTTCTTAGAATTTGGATTATTTGCTCCGGGTGGCAATAAATCGTTTCGTAAATCGTTTTTTGTATGATATGCTACGACATTATATCCTTACCCGATTCAATCTCCGCCTTTGGAGAAAAGACAAAAACAACCATGCCACGCTATGCCGTGAATGGCTCGATGAAAGATTTCAACTCTTCGAGAAGTACTGCCTGCCCAGTGTTGCCGGTCAGACGGTGAAGGACTTTGTGTGGGTAGTCCTTTTCGACCGTGACACACCTCAACATTATAAAGATAAGGTGGAAGAATATAAAAAATCTTGCCCCATGTTCTTTCCAGTCTTTGTTAGACCGGATGCCGGCTACATGTTTCAGTTGATTTTTCAGCAGTTTATCGAAAGAGACCTTAAGGCCCTGCAGGGGGAGGGAAAGCGTGTTGAGAAGGTCGTTACAACCTATCTGGACAACGACGATGCCCTTAACAAGCTCTATGTGGAAAGAATACAGCAGTTGGCCGTCAATCTCTCCGACAAGACTTATATCACGTTCTATTATGGTCTGCAGTATTTTCCCGACCTCAACATCGCCAACCGGGTGCGCTATCGGGAGAACCATTTCAATTCGTTCGTCGAGGTGCCCGATGAACAGTGCCGTGTGCTCACTACCTACTGCAGCTCGCATGCCTTTATCTTCAAAGACAAGAAGTATAAGGTGCATTCAGTGAAAGACAAGGAGACGCCTATGTGGATGGAGTGTGTGCATCCGCGCAATGTGATGAACGATATTCTGCTCCGGCGCCGAACGGCTTTGGTTACCGACCGCCAGATGCTCAACCACTCGTTTCATGTCGATGCCACGCTCAGCGAGAATGGCCGGCGTATTTTCTGCACAACCTTCTTGTGGCGCATGCTGAAGACCTATGTCCGCTATGCCAGGCGCCGGTGGTTCTGAGTAGATAAAAAGCAGGAGGATGTGCCTTTCAAAAGCACATCCTCCTGCTTTTTAGTACCATAGACGGCGGTCAGAACATCTGGGCTGTCTCGGCCAGTATCTCACCCAGCGTGGGGTGGATGTGAATCATGTCGGCCAGGTCGGCCACGGTGGCGTCGCGCGTCATCAGACAGCTCACTTCCTGCACCATGTCCGAGGCATGGGCACCGTAGGCATGGCAGCCTATCAGGCGGCCCTCGCCGTCGGCCAGCAGCTTCAGCATGCCGTCGGTGGCTTCCATGGCCAGCGCCTTGCCGTTGGCACGGTAGTGACCTTTCTTGCAGGTGTACACCACACCGCTTTCTTTGCACTGGTCTTCCGTCATGCCCACACCGGCGGCCTCGGGGTTGGTGAAGATGGCCGAGGGCACGATGTCGAGACGGATGCTGTCGGTGCGGCCGGCCAGACGGTGCACCACATGCAGCCCCTGATAGGTGGCGGCATGGGCCAGCATGATGCGGGCGTTCACATCGCCGATGGCATAGACGCCTTCCACATTGGTCTGCAGCTCGTCGTCGACGGTGATGCCGCCACGGGTGTAGGCGATGCCGGCAGCCTCAAGGTCGAGCCCTTCGATGCAGGGCTTGCGGCCCGTGGCGATGAGCACCACGTCGGCGGCCACGGTCTCTGTCTTGCCCTTGCGCTCATAGACCACTCCCTCGGGGGTAATCTCCTTCACGCCGGCCTGCATGCGGAAGTCCACACCGCGGCGGGAGAGCAGCGTGCGGAGCCGCTTGGCCACCTCACTGTCGAGGGCGGGCAGGCATTCTTTCAGAAATTCCACCACGGTCACCTCGCTGCCCAGACTGCTGAAGATGGAGGCAAACTCCATGCCTATAACACCGGCGCCAACAATGCAC
>R25__coassemble_1259_pt1 | contig 12923 bp, 9 predicted proteins | sample R25__metabat2_low_PE_048 | metagenome-assembled genome bin R25 | reverse complement strand
CTTTCCGTGCGAACATCTCCCCATCGACTTTTTCTCCCACGACGGCCAGTTTGTCGCCCTCGAAGAGTCCGCCCTGCAGGTCGCCCACCTCATCCACGGTCTCGCGTGTGAAGAAGATGGAGTCGCCGTTGGCGGTGAGCAGCGTGAAGGAATGCATGGCGGCGGCATAGCAGGTGCCATACAGGGTGCTGTCCTGCTCGCCCACCAGCACGGGGCTTCTCATCTCAGGGGTTTTCCCGCTCTCTTTCTTGCAGGAACTCAAGAAGCCGAGCAAGAGGCACGAAGCCAAGAGCCCCAGCGCCAAAACATGAATTTTTCTCATATTATCTCGTGTTTTAATGGTTTTCATCGTCAATTTTCCTCTCCTGCTCCTTTGCCTCGTCCCAGAGGTGGTCCATCTCCTGGAGGGTCATCTCGGTGAGCGGCTTGCCCACACGGATGGAGTGTTCCTCCACATAGTTGAACCTTCTGATGAACTTCTGGTTGGTGTGCTCGAGCGCATTGTCGGGATTGAGATGGTAGAGCCGGGCGGCATTGATGACACTGAACAGGAAGTCGCCCAGTTCGCGTGTGGAATTCTCCTTGTCGCCCTTCTGCAGCTCCGCCTCCAGTTCGCCGAGTTCCTCGTGCACCTTTGCCCACACCTCCTCGGGCTTTTCCCAGTCGAAGCCCACGTTGCGGGCCTTGTCCTGAATGCGGTACGCCTTGATGAGGCTGGGCAGCGCATCGGGCACGCCGGAGAGCACGCGGCGGTTGCCGTCTTTCTCCTTCAGCTTGATCTGCTCCCAGTTCTGCAGCACCTGGTCGGCGGTATCGGCCTTCACGCTGCCGTAGATATGCGGATGTCGGAAGATGAGTTTGTCGGCCTGCATGTTGCACACGTCGGCGATATCGAAATCGCCGGTCTCACTGCCTATCAGCGCATAGAAGCAGACGTGCATGAGCACATCGCCCAGCTCCTTGCTGATGTTCTTCTTGTCGTTCTTCATCAGGGCGTCGCACAGTTCGAACACCTCCTCGATGGTATTGGGGCGCAGGCTCTCATTGGTCTGCTTGCGGTCCCAGGGGCATTCCTTGCGCAGCCGGTCGAGCACATCGAGCAGCCGGCCGAAAGCCTCCAGTTTCTCTTCTCTTGAATGCATATGGTAAAAAAGTCTTTTCAGTGCGGCATTCATGTCAACCGGCCGTCATCACACAAGTCTCTATGGCCCGGCTGCCGCATCTATGCTGCAAACTTACGCATTTTTATTGAGAAGAGAAAGAATGGCGGCATTTTTTTCCGAATGGGAGGCAAAATACGGCCGTCGGGGGGCGGCAGGCGGCAGGCAGGAAGGGCCAAGAGCAGAACAGAATCAGATTATATGAAGCGAAAATTACGATTTACACCGTCAAAGGAGCATTAATTGAAGAAAAAGCAGTAACTTTGCACCCAATAGGGCCACGGCCAGCCCGTTGCCCCTTAATGGGTTATGTCCGGAAGGAGCAATGACCAAGCCTGTTTGGTATTGCTCATTTTGCTTAATTCATGGTAAAAAGAACACTCTAAATGGAAAAGAAACTGCGTATAGCCTCACGCTGCGTGCATGCGGGCTACAAGGCCGGCAACGGCGAGCCCATGGAGCCGCCCATCATCCAAAGCACCACTTTCAAGTATGACGACTCCGACGAGATGGCCCAGCTCTTCGACCTGAAGAAAGACGGCTATTTCTATACCCGGCTGCAGAATCCCACCAATGATGCCGTGGCAGCCAAGATAGCCGCCCTGGAAGGCGGTGTGGGCTGCGTGCTCACCTCCAGCGGTCAGGCGGCCAACTTCTACGCCGTGTTCAACATCTGCGAGGCTGGCGACCACATTGTGGCCAGCAGCGAGATTTACGGCGGCACCTACAATCTTTTCGGCGTGACGCTGAAAAAACTCGGCATCGACTGCACTTTCGTGTCGCCCGAAGCCGAGGAGGAGGAGATAGAGAAGGCCTTCCGTCCCAACACAAAGGTGCTCTTCGGCGAGACCATCTCCAACCCCGGCTGCGCCGTGCTCGACATAGAGAAATTCGCCAGGATAGCCCACCGCAACGGTGTGCCGCTCATTGTGGACAACACCTTCGCCACCCCCATCAACTGCCGGCCCTTCGAATGGGGCGCCGACATCGTGACCCACTCCACCACCAAATACATGGACGGTTTCGCCACCCAGGTGGGCGGCGCCGTGGTAGACAGCGGCCAGTTCGACTGGATGGCGCATGCCGATAAATATCCCGGGCTGACCACCCCCGACGAGTCGTATCACGGCATCACCTATGTGAAAGCCTTCGGCAAGAAAGGCTATACCACCAAGCTGGTGGCCCAGCTGATGCGCGACCTGGGCAGCATACCCGCCCCCATGAACTCCTTCCTTCTGAACATCGGCCTGCAGACGCTGCACCTGCGCATGGCCCAGCACTGCGCCAATGCCCAGCGCGTGGCCCTGTTCCTGCACGACGATGAGCGGGTGGCATGGGTGCACTATTGCGGACTGGCCGACGACGCCCACTACGAGCTGGGCCGCAAATACCTGCCCAACGGGTCGTGCGGCGTGATAGCCTTCGGACTGAAAGGCGACCGCGACACGGCCGTGCGCTTCATGGACGCGCTGCAGATGATAAACATCGTGACCCACGTGGCCGATGCCCGCACCTGCGTGCTCCATCCCGCCAGCCACACCCACCGCCAGCTGAGCGACGAGCAGCTTCGCGAGGCTGGTGTGGCCCCCGACCTCATCAGGCTGTCGGTGGGCATAGAAGACGCGGACGACATACTCGACGACATACGCCAGGCACTCGACAAGATAGGATAGAACACATAAAAACAACATATTCATCAGCGAAATGGAATTAGCAAGCAAATACGTTCCACAGGATGTGGAATCGAAATGGTACCAATACTGGCTTGACAACAAGCTGTTCAGTTCAAAACCCGACGGACGCGAGCCCTACACCATCGTGATTCCGCCCCCCAATGTGACAGGCGTGCTCCACATGGGACACATGCTGAACAACACCATACAGGACATCCTGGTGCGGCGCGCACGCATGGAGGGCAAGAACGCCCTCTGGGTGCCCGGCACCGACCATGCCTCCATCGCCACCGAAGCCAAGGTGGTGGGCAAGTTGGCCAAGGAGGGCATCAAGAAGCGCGACCTGACCCGTGAGCAGTTCCTCGCCCATGCCTGGGACTGGACCCATGAGCACGGCGGCATCATCCTGAAGCAGCTGCGCCGACTGGGCGCCAGCTGCGACTGGGACCGCACCGCCTTCACCATGGACGAGAAGCGCTCGGAGAGCGTGCTCAAGGTCTTTGTTGACCTTTATGAGAAGGGGCTCATCTACCGCGGTCTGCGCATGGTGAACTGGGATCCCAAAGCCCAGACAGCCCTGAGCAACGAAGAGGTGATATACCACGACGAGAAGAGCAAGCTCTATTATCTGAAATACTATGTGGCCAACGACGACCTGAGCGGTGAGACCGGTTCTGAAGAGGAAGTGGTGCACCGCGACGCCCAGGGCCGCCGCTATGCCGTAGTGGCCACCACACGCCCCGAGACCATCATGGGCGACACCGCCATGTGCATCAACCCCAAAGACCCCAAGAACCAGTGGCTCAAAGGCAAGCAGGTGATTGTACCTCTGGTGAACCGTGTCATCCCCGTCATCGAGGACCGCTATGTGGAGATTGAGTTCGGCACGGGCTGTCTGAAGGTGACCCCCTGCCACGACCCAAACGACTACATGCTGGGCAAGAAGCACAACCTGGAGAGCATCGACATATTCAATGCCGACGGCACAGTGAGCAGCCAGTCTCCCCTCTACGTGGGCATGGACCGCATGGATGTGCGCCGCCAGATAAGCCTCGACCTGCAGGAAGCCGGCCTGATGGAGAAGATAGAGGACTATGAGAACAAGGTGGGCTACTCGGAGCGCAATGCCGACACCGCCGTGGAGCCGCGCCTGTGCATGCAGTGGTTCCTGCGCATGAAGCACTTTGCCGACATCGCCCTGCCTCCCGTGATGAACGACGAGATACAGTTCCATCCCGCCAAATACAAGAACACCTACAAGAGCTGGCTGGAGAACATACAAGACTGGTGCATCTCGCGCCAGCTGTGGTGGGGACACCGCATACCGGCTTATTTCCTTCCCACCGCCGAGGGCGAGGAAGAGAAGTTTGTGGTAGCGCTGAACGCCGACGACGCCCTTGCCAAGGCCCGCCAGCTGCCCGGCTACGAGCATCTCACCATAGAGGAGCTGCGCCAGGACGAAGACGCCCTCGACACCTGGTTCTCCTCCTGGCTGTGGCCCATCAGCCTTTTAGACGGCATCAACCACCCCGACCGCGAGGAGTTGGCCTACTACTACCCCACTTCAGACCTGTTGACCGGCCCCGACATCATCTTGTTCTGGGTGGCCCGCATGATCATGGCCGGCTACGAGTATACCGGCAAGATGCCCTTCAAGAACGTCTACTTCACCGGCATCGTGCGCGACAAGCTGGGACGCAAGATGTCGAAGAGCTTGGGCAACTCGCCCGACCCCATCGAGCTGATTGACAAATACGGTGCCGACGGCGTGCGTATGGGCATGATGCTCTGTGCCCCCGCAGGCAACGACATTCTCTTCGATGAGGCCCTCTGCGAGCAAGGCCGCAACTTCAACAACAAGATATGGAACGCCTTCCGCCTGGTGAAGGGATGGAAGGTGGAAGAGGCCGCACAGCCCGAAAGCAACCGCCTGGCCGTGGAGTGGTTCGACGCCAAACTGCGCCAGACCGCTGCCGAGATGGACGAGCAGTTCCGCAAGTACCGCATCTCCGATGCGCTGATGTGCGCCTACAAACTGTTCTGGGACGAGTTCTCGAGCTGGTATCTTGAGTTGGTGAAACCCGCTTTCGGGGCTCCGCTCGACCAGACCACCTACGATGCCACTCTGCGTTTCTTCGAGGCGCTGCTCAAACTGCTGCATCCTTTCATGCCCTTCATCACCGAAGAGCTGTGGCAGCATCTCTACGACCGCGCCGAGGGCGACAGCATCATGCTCGACAGTCTGAAGATAAGCGCTGCCAGCGCTGCCGACCAGCAGCTGGTGGCCGACATGGAACTGGTGAAGCAGGTGGTGTCGGGAGTGCGCACGGTGCGCAACCAGCGCAACATCGGTCCGAAAGAGCCGCTCGCCCTCGAGGTGGTGAACACCCGCAAGTATGAGCCCTACACCGAAGTGATCAAGAAGATGGCCTTCCTGAGCGGATTCGAGGTGGTGGACGAGAAATCGGCCGATGCCGCCCAGTGGATGGTAGGCACCGACGAGTTTGCCGTGCCGCTCGGCAATCTGATTGACGTGGCCGAGGAAATCAAGAAACAGGAGGCCCAGCTGCAGCATCTGAAAGGCTTCCTGACGGGTGTGCAGAAGAAGCTCCAGAACGAAAAGTTCGTGGCCCATGCTCCCGAAGCCGTTGTGGCCTTAGAGCGCAAGAAGGAAAAAGACGCTACTGAGAAGATAGCCGCCCTGGAGGAGTCGCTTGCCGAACTGCGCAAGAAAGGCTAAACAGCAAGTGCAGGCTAAAATCACACAGCCCGGAGCTCTCTTTTGTGAGGACTCCGGGCTGTTTTTTCAGGTATCCAAAAGGTGTTCTGTATGAAAAGAAATACGTGTTACTTTGTGGCTGTCTGGTCGGAACGCAACGATTTCTCAAGATTCCGGCGCAGTTTGCTTTTGTGCACGGCAAACATGATGCGGGCCAGTGGTCTTCCCCACAGCGTTTCGGCGGGGAAATAAAATGCATAGTGCAGATTACGCCAGGTCTCGAGGATGAAATGTCCCCACCGCGATGTTCCGTCGAAATGATACCGTTGGTCGGCATGTCCGAAGTTTCCGGACTTGAGCACCTCTCCATAAAGTAGCCGTCCCACCTTCTCGTCAGGTTCAGTGAGCAGATATGCTCTGTCCAGTCCCAGCACATCGTGCAGCACCCACATGATACCGGCGGCAAACCGTTTCATGTGGAGATGCTTTAATGTCCTCATGGTAATCTGTCTCTCTTCTTCGGAAAAGCCCTGGCGAAGCAGATAATAATAGTCTATAATTTGCCGGAATCCCACTCCTTCGCCGAAGAAGTGGTGCTGCAGGTGAGAGAGTTGGAACACACGATTGAAAGCACTGTCAGTCACACAAATCTTCCATCCGCCCGGCAGGGTAAGAAACTGTTTGAACTGTGCAGGCTTCACTTGTTCAAAATAACGGTCGAGGATTCTCTCATACCAAGGATTCACCATAAACGAAGGCTTGAGATGCACCTCCAAGATGGTGGGCACCAATCCCGACACCATGATGTGGTGATAATCAAGTTCGCAGTCCTTGTCGATGGAATGTGCGATGCGCATAACGGTATCTTCATCCTGATCGATCCAGAGGTCTATGTCGCCCGGCGTGCGCATGAAGGGGTCGGGATAATAGGCCGTATTAGCCTGTCCTTTCAGCACACAACTTTTCACGCCGAATTTAGAATAGAAGAAACGGGTCACTTTGGCTGCATCCTTGTTCACCTGTTCGTTTTTCTTCTGCAGTTCGCGATATAGTCCCACCCACTCAGCCACCTTTCTCCGATGGGGTCGGTGGGGCACCTCCTGGGGAATACGGTTCAAGCCGTAAAAAAGCACACCGAAGACAGCCTGCTCCATGCCGAACTTAGCAAGTCCGTCCCAGTCCATTCCTTCAAGAAAATCGGGATAAGGCGCCTTTTCATTGAGTGCGTATTTCAGAAAAGCGATATACCGTTCAGAGTCCGTCATATCATTTATCGAGTGAGGAATAGATAGAATTGTTTGATATGAACTCGGGCACTATCTGCTTCATCTTCTCCACGATTCTCATATCATCATAAGTTTCGGCCACTTCGATGAGTTCGTCGATAGCAACCGAAGCCTCCGCATAGTCGTAGTCTCTCACCTTGGCGATACGTATCTTCTCATGGAAGGAGGGCAACGTGTTCTCCTCGTTGGCCAGGAGCTCCTCGAAGAGTTTTTCCCCTGGCCGCAGCCCCGAGTACTCAATCTTCACGTCCTTCGCCCCGCTCAGCTGGATCATCTTCTTCGCCAAGTCGGCTATGCGCACCGGCTTGCCCATGTCGAAGATAAATATCTCGCCGCCCTTGCCCTGCGTGCCCGCCTCGAGCACCAGTTTGCAGGCCTCCGGTATCAGCATGAAGTAGCGTATGATGTTGGGGTGCGTCACTGTGACCGGTCCACCTGCCTCTATCTGCTGTTTGAAGAGCGGTATCACCGAGCCGTTGGAGCCCAGCACATTGCCGAAGCGGGTGGTCACAAAGCAGGTGCGGCCTTCTACCTTTCCCTCCTTGATGGCCTTGTCGAGGCTCTGCACATAAATCTCGCAGATGCGTTTGGAGCAGCCCATCACATTGGTGGGGTTCACGGCCTTGTCGGTGCTGAGCATCACAAACTTCCTCACGCCGTATTTCACGCTCAGGTCGGCTATCACCTTTGTGCCCAGCACATTGTTCAGGATGCTCACGCTGGGGTTGTCCTCCATCATGGGCACATGCTTGTAGGCCGCGGCATGGAACACATATTCCGGCCGGAACGTCTTGAAGATATGCTCCATGCGCTTCTGGTTGACGATGGAGCCCACGATGGTGGTACACTCTATCTGCGGCCAGTCGTTCTTCATCATCAGGCGCACATCGTGCTGCGGCGTCTCGGCCGAGTCGATGAGCATCAGCTTGCCGGGATAGAACGAGCAGATCTGCTTGAGCAGCTCATTGCCTATCGAGCCGGCCGAGCCGGTGACGAGGATGCGGCGGCCGCTGAGCATTTCGGCCACGGAGTCCATGTTCAGCTCTATCTTGTCGCGCGGCAGCAGGTCCTCAATATTCACCTTGCGCAGGTTGTTGAGTGTTTCATCCACATTGCCGTCCCACTCCTTTGTGTCAGGACTTATATATATTTTCAATCCCTTTTCCAAGAGGAGGTTCTGCAGTCCTTCGTCTTTTCTGAACGACTCATGCTGCAGCGGCGACACCAGCACGGCATTAATGTGCAGGTCGTCGAGGATATCGCCCAAGTTCTCGTCCACATTATATACATGGAGTCCAAGGAGAATCTTATTGTGGAAAGTGCTGTCGTGCGAGAGGAAGCCCTTGACCAGGAATTTCGACTTTTTCTGGTTGCGGATATTCTTGGCCAGGCCCACCCCACCGTCTTTCACGCCGTAGATGAGCGTGCGCATGCCCTTGTCGTTGTCGTAGGCCAGGTCATAGACCGACTTGGCTATTACCCTCCAGAACCACATCAGTATGACGGCGATGCCGTACATCAAGAAGACGTGTCGCCCCCGGATAGGTGCGAACAAGCGGGTGTTGAACGCCTCTTTGAACTCCACATTCAGGAAGTTCATAGGATAGTGTATCACCAGCGCCACGAAGAGCCCCACCAGCATGGCCATGGCCACACGCTGCAGGTCGACGAAGGAGGAATAGCGTATAACGCCCGAATAGGTCTTGAAGACCCTGAAGCCGATTACGGCCGGGATCATGTACACGAAAACGCCCTTCGACACAAGCCATACATAGTCGAGGGTATTCATATAGTAATACCAGTAGACAACGAATCCGGCGAAATAGCATATCAGCACATCAATGAAAAGGATCACCCAATAAGGGAAGGCATCCTTTGTGAAGTACCAGTTGAACAGTCGGTCGACAAGATTTTTTTTCATTTCTATACCAGCAAGGTTCGTATAAGCCAAAGTTGTCCCGCCATAGGATAATACCACAGCAGGAAAGACCCATCGCTTAAAATCAGCTGCAAAGGTAAGCATAATATTTATAATTCTCGCCATCATTGTCGATGAAAATGAAAAAATAGAACAGCCCCTGCCGAAAGTCGGCACATTCATCCGTGAAAAGAGTAGCAGGCAGAACGTTAAATAAATGCAAAAGATAAGGTGCGCTGCAACACCTATTGCATAAATCTTGTATATTTGCAACCGAATTGTTAAACCTTTTTAATTAATTACGAAAAACATGATTATTGGTATTCCCAAGGAGATTATGCACGACGAGGCTCGTGTTGCATGCACTCCCGAAACTGTAGGCAAATTTGTGAACGAAGGTTTTGAAGTACTCGTAGAGTGCAAGGCCGGCGACGGTGCCCTCTTCCACGACGAGGACTATGTGAAGGCCGGTGCCAAGATGGTGGCCGACGCACAGGAAATTTACGACCGTGCCGAGTTGATACTCAAGGTGAAGGAGCCGCTCTTCAACGAGGAGAAAGGCAAGCACGAGGTCGACATGATGCACAAGGGTCAGGTGCTCATCACCTTTATCCATCCCGCATCGCCCGTGAACCATGAGATGGTGAAACAGCTTACCGCCAAGGGTGTGACGGCCATCACCCTCGACGGCATACCCCGCATCTCGCGCGCCCAAAACATGGATGCCCTTACCTCCATGAGCACCTGCGCCGGCTATAAAGGCATTCTCATGGCCGCCAACCACCTCACCACATTCGTTCCGCAGATGTTCACCGCCGTGGGCCAGATCAAGCCCGCCAAGGTGATGGTAATCGGTGTGGGTGTGGCTGGTCTGCAGGCATTGGCCACCGCCAAGCGCCTGGGCGCCATCACCTATGCAGCCGACATACGCCCCATGGCATCGGAGAACGCCAGTTCGCTGGGTGCCAAGGTGGTGGACACCACCGTTCCGGCCGAGTTGGCCATTGCCGAGGGCGGTTATGCCAACCGTCTGCCCGCCGATGTGCTCATCCAGGAGCAGGAGGCATTGAAGGAGACCATCCAGCAGATGGACATCGTGTTCTGCTCTGCCCTGATACCGGGCAAGGTGGCCCCCATCATCATCACCGAGGATACGGTGAAAGGCATGAAGAAAGGTTCTGTCATCGTCGACATCTCCATCGACCAGGGCGGCAACTGCGAGCTGACCCCGAAGGGCGGCATCGAGACCCACTATGGCGTCACCCTGATGGGTGTGAAGAACATTCCCGGTCTGCTTCCCACCAGCTCCACCTGGATGTTCTCCAACAACCTGTACAATCTCGTGAAGTATCTTGTCAAGGACGGCAGCGTGGTGCTCGACCGCAACGACGAGATCATACAGAAGTCGCTTGTCTGCATTGACGGCGAACTGGTTCATGCCGGCGCACGCGAAGCTATGGGCTTATGATCCACCCGCTCATTCTGGTATTGATATTTATCGTATGCACAGTGCTCGGCTATTTCATCATACGGAATGTGCCGAGCCTGCTGCACACGCCCTTGATGTCGGGCATGAACGCCCTCTCTGGCGTTACGATAGTGGGTGCCCTCTCTGCTACGGGCATCGCCTATCTGTCTGACGGCGGCTGGCTGTCGCAAGTGATGGGCTGTCTGGCCATCATTCTTGCGGCCGTGAATGTGTTTGGCGGTTTCGGTGTTACCCACCGCATGCTGATGATGTTCAACAAGAAGCGCAAACAGCCATGACCTCCTTTCAGATAATCCTCAGTACGCTGTTGTCCGTAGTGGTGCTGGCCGGTATCTCCATGATGAGCCGTGTGAAGACCTCGGTCGCGGGCAACCTGCTCTCCGCCCTTGCCATGCTGGTGGGTGTGGTCGCTACCTTGGTGTTCAGCGGCGTGCTCACGGTGTGGACCGTGTATGCGGCCATCCTGATAGGCGCACTCATCGGCGGAACGATGGCCCGCAGGGTCAAGATGATACAGATGCCGCAGACTGTGGCCCTCTTCAACGGACTGGGCGGCGGTGCCTCGGCACTTGTGGGCATGCTCTCCGCACAGGGCATCGGTTTCAGCGACAGTCAGTTGGCCGAAATCAGCGGCAACGGCTATTGGCCTTTTGTCTATTTCACCGCCCTGCTGGCCGTGGCCGTAGGCACCATCACGCTGGTGGGCAGCCTGGTGGCAGCCGGCAAGCTGCACCGCCTGCTCCCGCAGAAACCGGTGTTGTGGCCCATGCACTCGCTGTGCACCCTGTTGTGGCTGCTGCTCACCGTGGCTTTCATCATCGTGGGCACGATAGGAGGCGAGACATGCATGGTGTCGTGCCTGGCGGGCACGCTGGTCACATCAGCCCTCTTCGGGCTCTGGTTCTCAGTCAGGGTGGGCGGTGCCGACATGCCCATCACCATCTCGCTGCTCAACTCGCTCTCGGGTGTGGCGGGCAGCATAGCCGGTATGGCCATCAGCGATGTCTTCCTGGTGGCGGTGGGCGGCATAGTGGGAGCCTCCGGACTCCTGCTCACACAGATTATGTGCCGCGCCATGAACCGCAGTCTGTTGAGCATACTGTTGGGCGGCGCCCATAAGGCCCAGGCCCGGAAGGAGCAGTCCGCTCCCCTCTCGCAAGCAAAAGAAGACAATGAAAACGAAGCATTAATAAAACGAGTTATGGACTTAGAGAAAAAGATAAAGGAGCTGGAGGAGATTGTGAAGAATCTGGAAGGCCGCGTGAAAGTGCTCAACGAGAAGATTGACGAAGCCGAACAGCAGAAACCTGCCGCTCAGGAAGAAAAGGCCACCGCAGCCAGTGTGCTGTCGAAAGCCAAGGACGTGATTATCGTGCCGGGCTACGGCATGGCCCTTGCCCAGGCACAGCACCAGGTGCGCCAGCTGGCCGACAAACTGGAGAGCCGCGGCACCCGCGTGCGCTACGCCATTCATCCCGTGGCCGGCCGCATGCCCGGCCACATGAACGTGCTGTTGGCCGAGGCCGACGTGGACTATGAGAAGCTGTATGAGATGGAAGCCATCAACGACGACTTCGCCAAGACCGACGCCGTGGTGGTGATAGGCGCCAACGATGTGCTCAACCCCGCCGCCCGCAATGCGGAGGGCACCCCCATCTACGGCATGCCGGTGCTCAATGTAGACCAGGCCCCCGAGGTGATTATATGCAACTTCGACCTGAAGCCGGGCTACGCCGGGGTGGAGAATCCGCTCTACAGCCGGGAGAAAGGCGTGTATCTGGAACTGGGCGATGCCAAGGAGACGCTGATGCGCCTGATTGCCGGCATTGCATAGGCCGCATATATCTGACAGTTTGCGGGCCGCAGAAGCTGTGAATCCTTCTGCGGCCCGCATTATTTCGTTTCCCCGAAACCCGGATTTATTCGTAGTCGTCTATTACGGCGTTCATGAAGTCCATCATGGGCTTGGCCGTCTGCATCATCGCCGCCGTCTCGTCGAGCCATCCGTCGCCCTCGAAGAAGTCGTCGGCCACGCGCCGCCAGCAGCAGTAGTTCTTCATGCGCAGATAGGCAATGTGGCGGTAGTCGCGCGGAAAACCCGCCGGACAAGTCTTCAGCATCTCCAGTCCGAATCCGTGCTCGCTTTCCATCCACTCACCGCCGGGCTCGCCGAAAAGCCTCAGGAAGTCGTCATTGCGCACGCAGCGCAGCCACTCCTCCTCGTTGGCCATGATTTCATTGCGGCAAGCCGTCAGGATATTGGTGGGCAACCAGTAGCTGCCGCAGGCCACGAGGCACTGACCCGGCTCCAGATGGATGTAGTAGCCCCCATGGAGCGACTTTTTCCCTCGGGCGCAGATATAGGCGCCGAAATGGCGCTTATAGGGCGACTTGTCGGGTGAGAAGCGCGTGTCGCGGTAGAAGCGGTAGGTCACATCCTTCACGGTGAGATGCGCCACGGTGGGGTCGAACTCCGCGATGCGGGCGATGGCCTGGGCCGCACCCTTCTCAAAGTCGGCCCTTGCGGCATCGTAAAGCGCCTTGTGGGCATGAAACCACTCACGGTCATTGTTGCGCGCCACCTGGCGCAGGAAATCGAGAATCAGTTGGGTTTGCATAGTCTTTTTTTAATAATTGTGTGGATGGATTATGGGGCGGTCTTCAGGTTTTTCCTGCCT
>R25__coassemble_1257_pt1 | contig 12937 bp, 9 predicted proteins | sample R25__metabat2_low_PE_048 | metagenome-assembled genome bin R25 | reverse complement strand
GACCGATACACCGCCCTACTGCCTCATGGAGGGCGGCAGCGTGGTGAACATAGCCGTGGAGCTGAACGGGCAGCTGCCCATCCAGGCCTATGTGAAACCTTGCCGTGAACCGCATATCATCATGAGAAGCATCGACCTCGGCGCTTCCGAGACCATCGACAGCTACGAGCAACTGGCCGACTTCAACAAGGTGGGCAGCCCCTTCTCCATACCCAAGGCGGCCCTCGTGCTGGCGGGTTTCCACCCGCAGTTTGCCGCCATGCCCTATGGCTCGCTGCAGAGCCAGTTGAACGACTTCGGCTGTGGCATAGAAATCACCATGCTCTGCGCCATACCTGCCGGCAGCGGCCTGGGCACCAGCAGCCTGCTCGCCGCCACGATTTTGGGCGCCCTGAACGATTTCTGCGGCTTGATGTGGGACCGCAATGAGATAGGATACCGCACACTGGCCTTAGAGCAGCTACTCACCACCGGCGGCGGATGGCAGGACCAGTTCGGCGGACTGCTGCAAGGGGTGAAATGGCTGCAGACGGAGGCGGGATTCGCACAGAACCCGATGGTGCGCTATCTCTCGCCCGACATCTTCACGCAGACCGACCTGCGAGCCTGCCACTTGCTCTACTACACTGGCATCACGCGCACAGCCAAGAATATCCTGTCGGAAATCGTGAGACGCATGTTCCTCAACGACCATCATGACCTGGCTCTCCTGGCCGAGATGAAAAACCATGCACACGATATGTACGAGGCCATCCAGCGCAACGACTTCGGCCGTATGGGACGTCTTGTGGGACGCACCTGGCAGCAGAACCAAGCGCTCGACGAGGGCACCAATCCACCGGAGATAAACCAGCTCACCCAACTCATAGACGACTACTGCTTGGGCTACAAACTGCCCGGTGCCGGTGGAGGAGGATACCTCTACATGGTGGCCAAAGACCCCGATGCCGCCGTGCGCATACGCAGTATCCTGAACGCCCGGCAGCAGCATGCCAATGCCCGCTTCGTGGACATGAGCCTGAGCACCACCGGACTGCAAGTGAGCAGAAGTTGAAAGAAAAACCCTTTAAAACGATATATTATGATGAAGACACAGTATCCAACGGCCGAAGAAGTGTTCGCTATATTCCGACAACTGAACCAGATACCCCGCCCCTCACATCACGAGGAGCGTGTGGCCGACTTCCTATGCCAGTTTGCCTCCCGTCTCGGACTGGAATACGACCGCGACGAGCACAACTGTGTGGTGATACGCAAACCCGCCACCCCTGGCCATGAACAGGCCGAACCGGTGGTGCTCCTCAACCATATGGACATGGTGTGCGTGGGAATGAACGACCCTCTCAACGACCCGGTTGTACCGGTGGTGGAAGACGGCTGGATGAAGGCAAAAGGTACTTCTTTGGGAGCCGATAATGGCGTGGGACTCTCCATGGCGCTGGCCGTGCTTCAGAACGACAGCATCGTGCACGGACCGCTGGAGGTGATGACCACCACCAACGAGGAAGACGGCATGACCGGTGCTGCCGGACTGAGCCCCGACTTCCTGAAAGGGCGGAAAGTTGTCAATCTCGACTCTGAAGACTATGACACCATCACCGTAGGCGCAGCCGGAGCATGCCTGCAGTTGCACCGCATACCCTATGTGCCCGAGCCGGCTCCCGGCGGCAAGCACCGCTGGTACCGCATCACCATCAGCGGCGGCCGCGGCGGACACTCCGGAGTGGACATCAACAAGGGCCGTGCATCGGCCGTGGTGCTGGCATGGGCCTTGCTGGCTTCCGTCTACAACGACTATGACTTCCAACTCTCCAGCATCAGGGTGGGAGAGGCCAATGCCAGCATAGCCTCCTCGGCCGAAATAGTGGTGTGTGTGCCGTCGGGCGAAGCCGCCGAATTCGTAAAGGCACAGGAGGAAAGCCTCAACCAGTGGATAAGGAGCGAGTATGGCGAGAACGACCCCGACATACACTGCCATATAGAAAAATGTGAGCGGCGGGACACCGTCATCCCCATGAGCACCTTCGAAGCGCTGCTCACCGCGCTGGAAGCCACACCGCAGGGGGTGGTGAAAATGAGCGAGGTGATGGAGGGCACCGTGGAGACTTCCAATAATGTGGGCGTAATCAACACGCTGCCCGACCACCTGCTCGTGTCGACACACACACGCAGCTTTGTCGACGACGACATGACACGGCTGGCAAAGGAGATAGCCGACAACTTCGCCGCTGCAGGTGCCTCGTCGGAAACCGTGATGACGGCGCCGGCATGGCAGGAAAACACGGAGAGCGCCTTCCTGGCACTGACCTCGCAGACCTTCGGCGATGTGCTGGGATGGGAGCCCCGACAGGTGGCCATGCATTTCGTGCTCGAGGCGGGCTACTTCAAACAGAAATATCCCGGCATTGAGATAGCCTGTATCGGACCGCGCATCCTGGAACCGCACTCCACCAGCGAAAGGCTCGAAATGCACACCGTGGACGACATCTGGAAGGTGCTGGTGGAACTGTTGAAGCGCATGGCATGAAAAAACAGATGATGTTCAGAACGGAGGTCGACGTGCCCCAAATGGATTTCCTGGTGCAGCCCTGCGAGAAAATACTGCTGGTGGGCTCCTGCTTCGACGACCTTATCGGACAGTGCCTGCGGCGCGAGGCTTTTCCCGTGACGGTGAATCCGTATGGGGTGATGTACAACCCCGTGAGCGTGAGGCATACCATCGAGAAAACCGACTTCGACGGCCGCATCGTGTTCATCACGCTCGGCACCAACCATGTGTATGTGCTCAAGGAAACGGGCGAGGTGGTGGACAACTGCCAAAAACGACCGCAGAGCCTTTTCCGTGAGACGGCTCTCGATGTGGAGGAGTGCTACGCCAGTCTGGCATGGACGGTGAAACTGCTCAGAGAGCGGAGACCGGACGTGAAAGTGGTGGTGACGGTGAGTCCCATCCGCTATGCCAAATACGGCTACCATGGCAGTGCGCTCTCCAAGGCTACACTGCTGCTCGCAGCCGAAAGGCTGGTGAGGGCTTTCCCGCAGCAGGTGAGCTATTTCCCCGCCTATGAGATAGTGAACGACGAACTGCGCGACTACCGTTTCTACGCTCCCGACATGCTGCACCCATCGCAGCAGGCGGTGGAATATATCTGGCAGAGACTTGTGGACTGCTGCTTCAGCGAGGAGGCCAGACAATATATGGACGAGTGGCTACCGCTCAGAGAGGCATTGGGACACCGGCCTTTCGATGCGGAGAGCGAGGCTTACCAATCGTTCAGAGCCGCTACACTCGAGAAAGTGAGGATGATGCAGAAGAAATATCCCGCCATGCAGATAGACTTCGAGACAAAGGAATAAAAACACAATATATTGAACTACACGCTTTTACAAACATGAAATACGCTATTGAGAAAGTGACTTCACTAATCGGCGCTCACCGATACGGAAACAGTGATGCCAACATAGAATGGCTGCTCACCGACAGCCGCTCACTCTGCCTCTCCGAGGGTACCCTCTTCTTCGCTATCAAGTCGGAGCGAAACGACGGCCATAAATACATAAACGACCTCTACCGACGCGGCGTGCGCAACTTCGTGGTGATGGACCTGCCCCATGACAGGGAAGTGGCTTATCCTGATGCCAATTTCCTCAAAGTGGGCGATACGCTCGTGGCACTACAGCGGTTGGCAGAAAGACACCGCGACGCCTTCAACATTCCTATCGTGGGTATTACCGGCAGCAATGGTAAAACCGTGGTGAAAGAATGGCTGTACCAGTTGCTGTCACCCCTCAAGAGGGTGACACGTTCTCCACGCAGCTACAACTCGCAGGTGGGAGTGCCGCTCTCCGTGTGGCTGCTCGATGAAATGACTGAGGTGGGACTCTTCGAGGCCGGTATCAGCGAGCCAGGCGAAATGAGGGCCCTGCGACATATCATACAGCCCACCATGGCTGTCATCACCTCCGTGGGTACCGCCCATCAGGAGAATTTCAGCTCTTTAGAGGACAAGGTGAGGGAGAAACTACAACTCATGCACGACGCACGCCAGGTGGTGTACTGTGCCGACGATGAACTGCTCGACCGCATGGTGAGGGATACATGCCGGCGGTCGAAACCGCTCGCCTGGACCATGACGGGAAGAGACGCCTATCTCAAGGTGGAGCGGGTGGAAAAAGCAGAACAGCACACCACGGTGCACTATTCGTGCGAGGGGCAGAAGGCCTCGTTCACATTGCCCTTCATCGACGACGCATCGCTGCACAATGCCGTGACCTGCGCCACAGTGGCACGCCTGCTCGGACTTGATGACGCACAGATAGCCCAGGGCATGGAGCATCTCGAACCGGTGGCCATGAGAATGGAGGTGAAGGAGGGACAGCATGGATGCACCCTGATAAACGACTCGTACAACTCGGACATCAACTCGCTCGACATAGCCCTCGACTTCATGAACCGACGGCCCGACCATAAGGGACGCCGTAGAACACTTATCATCAGCGATATACTGCAGAGCGGAATGCCCGCCGAAGCCCTCTACGACAGGGTGGCTACCTTGGTGCGGCTACGGGGCGTGGACAAACTGGTGGGCATAGGTTCACAGATTTCTGCCTGCCGCCGCTGTTTCGATGTGGAAGAAAAAGCTTTCTTCGACGACGTGACCCAATTCCTCGGCAGCGAGGTGTTCAAAAACCTGCATGATGAGGTCATCCTGCTCAAAGGCGCCAGAAACTTCGGCTTCGAGCGGATTACCGACCGCCTGGTGCAGAAGGTGCATGAAACCACCCTTGAAGTGAACCTCAATGCGGTGGTGGCCAACCTGAACCACTTCCGCTCTTTCCTCAAACCGACCACCAAACTCACCTGTATGGTAAAAGCCAATGCCTACGGCGCTGGTGCCGTGGAAATAGCCAAGACCTTGCAGGACCACCGGGTGGACTACCTGGCCGTGGCCGTGGCCGATGAGGGAGCCACACTGCGAAACAACGGCATCACCGGCAATATCATGGTGATGAATCCGGAGATGTCGGCCTTCCATACGCTTTTCGATTTCGAACTGGAACCGGAGGTGTACAGCTTCCGACTGCTCGATGCGCTTATCACGGCTGCACGCAAGGAGGGCATCACCAACTATCCCGTACACATAAAACTCGATACGGGCATGCACCGCTTGGGCTTCAACCCGGAAAAAGACATCGACCGACTCATCGACCGGCTCACCCATCAGAACGAATTGCTGCCGCGGTCGGTATTCTCCCACTTCGTGGGGTCCGACAGCGACGACTTCGACCGCTTCTCACTGGGGCAGTTCGAACGGTTCGATACGGCCAGCCGAAAACTGCAGGAGGCCTTCCCGCACACCATTCTCCGGCATATCAACAACAGCGCCGGTATTGAGCACTTCCCTGAAAGACAGTTGGACATGTGTCGTCTGGGACTCGGACTGTATGGCGTGGACAGCCGCGACAACAGCATCATCAACAATGTGTGCTCCCTGCGCACCACCATCCTCCAACTGCGGCATGTGCCCAAGGAAGAAACGGTGGGATACAGCCGCAAAGGACATCTGGAACGCGACAGCGTGATAGCCGCCATTCCTATCGGCTATGCCGACGGACTGGACCGCCACCTGGGCCGCGGAAGGGGCTACTGCCTGGTGAACGGAAAGAAGGCGCCCTATGTGGGCAATATCTGTATGGATGTGGCCATGATCGATGTCACTGACATCGACTGTCAGGAAGGCGACCGGGTGGAAATATTCGGCGACAACCTGCCTGTGACGGTGCTCTCCGACCTGCTCGACACCATTCCCTATGAGGTGCTCACCGCCGTGAGCGAAAGGGTGAAGAGGGTGTACTTCCAGGATTAGGTCTCGATGCATTGACCATGGCTCCCGCGCGGGGCCATGGCCAATGTTTTTTTGCTTTTTTCGCCTCAGATGTAAACGAAAACGAAAAAATAGATGTATCTTTGCACCAAATGCCGAAAAACCTGCGGCATGAGGAAGACAAAAACAGAATAATAACAAATAAAACAAATCTATTTACACACTTATGAGCCCTATACAAACTACGAAAATGACCAACTATCGTTGGGTGATTTGTGCGATGCTCTTCTTTGCCACGACGGTCAACTATATGGACCGCCAGGTACTCTCGCTGACGTGGAAGGACTTTATTGCGCCCGAATTCCACTGGACTGACGACAATTACGGTACCATCACCTCCGTGTTCTCCATCCTCTACGCCGTGTTCTGCCTCTTTGCCGGCAAGTTCATCGACTGGATGGGTACCAAGAAAGGCTATCTCTGGGCCATCTTCGTGTGGTCGCTGGGTGCCTGCCTCCATGCCGGATGCGGATGGGTGACCATGAAGTATGAAGGCATCGACGGCGTGGCCGCTCTCAAGGCTGTTGAGGCCGGCTCCATGACTGCCCTCAGTATCGCCACCGTCTCGGTGTATCTTTTCCTCTTCTGCCGGGCCATCCTTGCCCTGGGTGAGAGCGGAAACTTCCCCGCCGCCATCAAGGTGACGGCCGAGTACTTCCCCAAGAAAGACCGCGCTTTCGCCACCTCTATCTTCAACGCCGGCGCCTCGGTGGGTGCCCTGGCTGCCCCTGTGAGCATTCCTCCCCTTGCCGAGGCTTTCGGATGGGAAATGGCTTTCATCATCATCGGTGTGCTGGGATTCGTGTGGATGGGACTCTGGGTGTTTATCTATGACAAACCCAACAAGAGCAAGCATGTGAATGCCGCCGAGCTCACTTATATCAACCAGGATACAGAAACCGATGCCGATCCGAAAGACTCCAACGACGAGGGACCGGCCATCAGTTTCGGCAAGTGCTTCACCTTCCGCCAGACCTGGTCGTTCATCGTGGGTAAGTTCATGACCGACGGTGTGTGGTGGTTCTACCTGTTCTGGGCTCCCGCCTACTTCTCCGACCAGTTCGGCTACAAGTCGTCGTCCACCATGGGACAGCTGCTCATATTCACACTCTACTTCATCGTGACCGTGGTGAGTATCTTCGGAGGCTATCTGCCCAAGCTCTTTGTGGAGAAACGCGGCATGAATCCTTACGCCGGACGTATGCTCGCCATGCTCATCTTCGCCTTCTTCCCCTTGTTCGCCCTGTTCGCACAGCCGCTCGCCATGTGGGAGAACAGTCCTATCGACCCGGCTTGGTGGCCCGCCATCATCATCGGTCTGGCCGGTGCAGGACACCAGGCCTGGAGTGCCAATATCTTCTCTACCGTGGGTGATATGTTCCCCAAATCGACCATCGCCACCATTACCGGTATCGGTGCCATGGCCGGTGGTCTGGGCTCCATGCTCATCAACAAGATTTCGGGTATGCTCTTCACCTACGCTGAGGGTCAGGGCGCTGCCTATACCTTCTTCGGTATGGAAGGCAAGCCTGCCGCCTACATGCAGGTGTTCTGCTTCTGCGCAGTGGCTTACCTCATTGGCTGGGTCGTCATGAAGACACTCGTGCCGAAGTACAGACCGGTGGTCGATGACCTCTAATCTGATTTTTGAATACAGCCTCTCGGTTGAGAGAAAGTGAAAAAGATAATTGGCCCCTGAAAGTGAAGGAAACTTTCAGGGGCCAATACTTTTGTGCCTTCATTGTGTGGCCTCGGCTATGCAGAGGGCCGTAGCGGCTTCAGTTTCTGTACACCGACTTACTCTTTGGTAGGCACGATGTGGCCGATGCGGCTCAGACATTGCCTGATGAGGGCAAGGGGCACCTGGCGGGGGTCACAGTGTTTCGAAGCGGCAAGAGCCGCTACCACACCGGCTGCCTGCCCCATGGCCATGCAAGATGCCTGCACGCGGAGAGCTGAGTTGGCAGCATGGTCGCTCGATACGGCACGACCGGCCACTGGCAGTGGCGTGGCTGACAAAGGCTGGGCTTCAGATGGAAGCAGACTGAAAACAGACAGTAGAAGCACGGTCAACAAACGGAGCCCTCTCATGGTGTGGCGCATGGGATGATTTCTTGTGATGTGTTAAAAGTGAGAATGTATTATTGCAGGAAACCTTGTCTGCGAAGTGCTTCGAGCAGGGTGGCGGACATTGCCTCATTGTCGCTACGGGTGTAGCGGCAGTCGGTAAACACCTGAGCCAGCGTCTCCTTGCCATTGATGCGCACAAATTCCTGGTTCTCTGGCAGTTGTTCTTTCTCTGTGTAGTATCGGTCGATGTCCTCGGGGGTGTAGTTCTTGTAAGTCTCCTCATGGACAAAGGCTGAGGGAGAAAGGCGGTCGGAGAGGGGCGGACATTCATCGGGCCAGCCCAGGGTGAGTGTGGCCACCGGCATCACAAGCTGGGGCAAATGGAGGACATCGATAATGAGCTGGGGCATGTAGACAGTGGTGCCCAGAAAACAATAACCCAGCCCTTCTTCCTCTGCCAAATGGCAGAAACTCTGGGTGAAGAGCAGCGCATCAGTGGCAGCATTGATATAAGAGAGAAAATTGTTGTAGCCGGGGGCGGCCTTGCGGGCCTCACACCAGTCGGTGGTGCGGCGGAAATCAGCGCAGACGGTCAGCACCACGGGAGCCTGTTCTACCATAGGCTGGTTGAAGTGGGCGGGCGCCAACTGGTGCTTCATCCGGGCATCGCGGGTCACTATTACGCTGTAAAGTTGAAGGTTGCCCATAGTCTGCGTGCGCGAGGCAGCAGCAAAAAGCTTGTTGAGCAGTTCGGGAGACACATCGTCGCTCTTATAGCGGCGGATGGTGCGGCGTTGGAGAATCGTTTTCATTTTGGTTATGTTGGTTTCTTCTTTTTTCGGTGACATACGGCAATGCAAGTGAGATGGGGGTAGGCTTGCATTCTTTTGCAAAGATAATGTAAAGAGTGCGACAAAAAAAATGATTTTTTATTTTTTCTGCCCTCGATTTTCCGTAACTTCAAATAAGTTACTCCATCTCGGCATAAAAAATAAGCACGCTTATTTTGTTCTGCCCTCGATTTTCCGTAACTTTGCACCAAATTTGATTTTCAAGAATGGACCAACTTAAGACATACACTTATGAGGAGGCTTTTGAGGCTTCCTTGCAATATTTTGAGGGTGATGAACTCGCTGCGCGCGTGTGGGTGAACAAATATGCCATGAAGGACAGCTTCGGCAATATTTTCGAAAAATCACCCGAGGACATGCACTGGCGCATCGCCCGTGAGATAGCACGTATAGAAAACAAATATCCCAATCCGATGAGCGACCGAGAGGTGTTCGACTTGCTCGACCACTTCCGCTATGTAGTGCCGGCAGGCAGCCCCATGACCGGCATCGGCAACAACCACCAGGTGGCTTCGCTCTCCAACTGCTTCGTGATAGGCCTTGACGGCAATGCAGACTCCTATGGCGCCATCATGCGCATCGACGAGGAGCAGGTGCAGCTCATGAAGCGCAGGGGAGGTGTGGGGCACGACCTCTCGCACATACGCCCCAAAGGAACACCGGTGAACAACTCGGCGCTCACCAGTACCGGACTGGTGCCTTTCATGGAACGCTACAGCAACTCAACCCGCGAGGTGGCACAGGATGGACGCAGAGGAGCCCTGATGCTCTCCGTGAGCATCAAACACCCTGACAGCGAGGCGTTTATAGATGCGAAAATGACAGAAGGAAAGGTGACCGGCGCCAATGTGTCGGTCCGCATCGACGATGAATTCATGAAATGCGCCATCGAAGACAAGGAATATGTACAGCAGTTCCCTATCGGAAGCGACAACCCCATGGTGGAAAAACATATCAAAGCAAGAGATCTCTGGGAGAAAATCGTTCACAACGCTTGGAAAAGTGCTGAACCCGGTGTGCTCTTCTGGGATACCATCATCCGGGAGAGTCTGCCCGACTGCTATGCCGACCTGGGATTCCGAACCATCTCTACCAATCCCTGTGGCGAGATTCCTCTTTGCCCCTACGACTCATGCCGGCTGCTCTGCCTGAACCTTTACTCGTATGTGGTGAATCCCTTCACACCGGAAGCTTATTTCGACTATGAGAAATTCCGCTCGGATGTGGCCAAGGCACAGCGTATCATGGATGATATCGTGGACCTTGAGCTGGAGAAGATAGACCTCATCATGGAGAAAATCAAACAAGACCCTCAAAACGATGAGGTGAAGGGCGCCGAATTCCACCTTTGGGAGAAAATAAAGAAAAAGAGCGGCATGGGACGACGCACAGGCGTGGGTATCACCGCCGAAGGCGACATGATAGCTGCCATGGGACTGCGATACGGCACCCAGGAGGCTACCGACTTCTCGGTCAATGTGCATAAGACGCTGGCGCTGGCCGCTTATGGCTCTTCGGTGAATATGGCCCGGGAACGCGGTGCTTTTGCCATCTACGACAGCGAGCGCGAGAAAAACAATCCCTTCATGCTGCGCATCAAAGAAGCCAATCCGGCTCTGTATGCCGATATGGTGAAATATGGAAGGCGCAACATTGCCTGTCTTACCATCGCTCCTACCGGCACCACCAGCCTTATGACACAGACCACCAGCGGTATAGAACCGGTGTTCATGCCGGTATATAAGAGACGCAGAAAGGTGAACCCCGGCGACAGCAATGTGCGTGTGGACTTCGTCGATGAGGTGGGCGACTCTTTTGAGGAATATATAGTATATCATCCTAAATTCCTCACCTGGATGAAAATAAACGGTATCGATACCGATAAGCGCTACTCACAGGAGGAAATAGACGAATTGGTGGCCAAGTCGCCTTACTACAAGGCCACAGCTAATGACGTGGACTGGCTCATGAAAGTGAGAATGCAAGGGGCCATACAGAAATGGGTGGACCACTCCATCAGCGTGACGGTCAATCTGCCGAATGATGTGGACGAGGCCCTTGTAGACCGGCTCTATGTAGAAGCATGGCGCTCGGGATGCAAAGGATGCACCATCTACCGCGACGGCAGCAGGGCTGGCGTGATGCTGTCGGTCAAGAAAAAGAAGACCGAAAAGCCCGCTCCCGCACCCTGCAAACTGCCTGAGGTGACGGAGGTCCGGCCGCAGGTGCTGGAATGCGACGTGGTGCGCTTCCAGAACAATAAGGAGAAATGGGTGGCTTTCGTAGGATTGCTGCACGGATATCCCTATGAGATATTCACCGGCCTGCAAGACGATGAAGAGGGTATCGTGCTGCCTAAGACGGTGACCAAGGGCAAAATAATAAAACAGACCAATGCCGACGGCTCACACCGCTATGACTTCCAGTTTGAAAACAAGAGGGGATACAAGACCACCGTAGAAGGACTGAGTGAGAAATTCAATCCCGAATACTGGAACTATGCCAAACTCATCTCCGGCGTGCTGCGCTACCGCATGCCGATAGACCATGTGATAAAGCTGGTGAGCTCACTTCAGCTCAAGAGCGAGAGCATCAACACCTGGAAAAACGGTGTGGAAAGGGCTCTGAAGAAATATATCGTCGATGGAACGGAGGAAAAAGGACAAAAGTGCCCCAACTGCGGACAGGAAACACTCGTGTACCAGGAGGGATGCCTCACCTGTAAAAATTGCGGAGCCTCGCGTTGTGGATAAAATCTGAATCATGCAGTGTGTCGAGGCTAAGGTCTTCGTAGACCATATTCACGTAAGGGCCTTTCATGGGGTGATGCCTCAGGAAAGAACTGTTGGAGGCGACTTTACCGTCTCGGTGGAAGTGACGGCTCCAATTATGAATGCTGTGAAGTCTGACTGCGTGGACGATACTGTCAATTATGCCGTGATAACAGATATCGTGCGGCAGGAAATGGCGGTGCCCTCGGCACTGCTTGAGCATGTGGCGGGAAGAATAGCTGAAAAACTTTTCCAAACCTTTCCCGGCATAGAGAAGGTGTGGGTAGAAGTGAGAAAGGAAAATCCACCTATGGGAGCCGACTGTAAGGGTGCCGGTGTGAGAGCTTACTTCGTAAGATGAAGCTCGGGATACTGCAAATGCAGATGATTGTCAGATAAGATTGATACGGAAACAAGGATTAGTTTATGATAAAAAGAATATGGATGATAGTGTGGGGATGGTGCCTGTGCGCTGCCGTTGTGGTGGCTGCCCCCAGCTTTACACTTGTCATTGATGCAGGACATGGCGGCAAAGATCCGGGCACACGCGGCGTCAAGGCTTTGGAAAAGGACGTGAACCTCAAAGTGGCACTGGCCTTCGGCAAATATGTGGAACGAAATTGTCCTGATGTGAAAGTGATTTACACACGCAAGACGGATGTCTTCGTCGAATTGAGTGAGAGGGCTGCTATCGCCAACAGAAACAAGGCCGACCTCTTCATCTCCATCCATTCCAATGCGCTGCCCGACGGAAAGATATCGCGCGGCTTCGAAACGTATACGCTGGGTATGCACAGGGCAAGCGATAATTTGGATGTGGCAAAAAGGGAAAACTCAGTCATCTTGGTGGAGGACAACTACAAACAACGCTATGCCGGATTTGACCCGAAATCTTCGGAAAGCTATATCATGTTTGAACTGATGCAGGACAACAATATGTCGAACAGTGTGGAACTGGCTAAAATGATTCAGCATGAGGCTTGTTCGCTCTCCGGACGGCAGAACAAAGGTGTGCACCAGGCCGGATTTTTGGTGCTCAGAGAGACTTCCATGCCTGGATGCCTGATTGAATTGGGATTCCTTACCACCCCCGACGAAGAGGCTTTCCTCGACTCCAGCAACGGACAGGACCTGCTGGCTCATGGCATCTTCAACGCATTCCTAAAATACAAGAAGAAGTATGGGGCACGCAATTCTGCCACCTCTTCTGTGAAGACTGAGGAACCGAAAACAGGTTCCGCCAAGCAGAAATCAGCCGCCAAGGAGCAGCCCAAGCAGCCCGCCGCCAAGGCGCAGCCCCAGCACCCTGAAGCAAAGGAGCAGCCCTAGCAGCCCCCCGCCCAGGACCAGCACACGCTAC
>R25__coassemble_1230_pt1 | contig 13124 bp, 7 predicted proteins | sample R25__metabat2_low_PE_048 | metagenome-assembled genome bin R25 | reverse complement strand
TAATGACACCAATCCCACTGAGGGTGGTGCTGAGAACACTCCGTTCCTCTAAGCCATTTACCTATAGGTTAAATCCTACGAAGAAATGCCAGCGCCGGTTTATCCGGCGCTTTTTTTGTGTCTATGCTTCCTCCAGCCTCACCTTCTGTATGGTGAAAGAACTGCTGCTGCCGGTTTATGCACTATGCGGCATGCTGCACCCTGGCGTATGTGGATGTTATGGCAACATGAGTAAAAATAATTGTAAAACAATGTTAATTTTTGGCTTTTTGTAGTTGAAATTTATTATTGTTCGGTTTATTTGTATTACCTTTGTGCTTGTATTAAACATTCATTAATTTACTAACATTAATCATTATGAAGAATTATTTCATGCCTTCAATCAAGGTGATGAGCGTTAACCTGAACTCTACCGTTATGGCTTCTGATAATGACACCAATCCCACTGAGGGTGGTGCTGAGAACACTCCGTTCCTCTAAGCCGACAGACCAAACATCACTTGATGTCAGCGTGGTAGATAGATATATCTGCCACGCTGATTCTTTTTCTGCTGTATATTTTTTTCATAAATTCCTGGCGCCTGTCAAACGTCATTCCTGATCGGCGAAAGGAAAAGTTGGCCGTTTCAAACTATTTCTTTATATTTGCAAAAAACTATAACATTATAATGCGATGAAAAAACAACCTAAGTCAAAGTCTACCGCAAAAACTCCTGTCTCACAGCCCGAACCCCAGACAGCAAAAGCTCCAACCTCCGCACGCCTCAGAAAGGCGATGGCCGGTGTGGGCGCCCTGCTCCTGGTAGTGCTCTGTATATGGAGCGTGCGCGCCTGCAGCCACCATGTCTACGGACGCAATGTCAAGGAATTCAAAGCCAATGCCTCGCTGGCCGTCAAAGTGGCCACCACCATGCTCAACGAAATGGTGGCACAGGGGGCAAGAGCAGAAGCTGGCCAACTCGCCCTCAATCCGCAGGGACAGGTGGTGGCCTGCGACAGCCCTGCAAAGGCCATGGACTGGAGAAAGCAGGCCTTTCAGAACGACGGTACCATGGCGGCTTATACTGAGCTGATGAAACAAATTGACAATATCTCTGCCGATGCGCTCGACGCTCCTTCGGCCTATCAGACCGAGGGGCAGGCCCTCAACGTGGCCCTTGGGGCGCTCGACTCCATCCGACTCATCATAGAGAAACCGGGCGATAATGTCATCGCACTGGCCGAGAAAGCCGAGCGGCTGACCCAAACGGCAACAGCGGCTCTTGAGAAGACCGACTTCCATTTCTTCCTGCCGCTCGAGGCTTGTAAAGTGTATGCCGACCGTATCGCACCATTGATGAAAAAATCTGACATGATGGAAAATCTCCTCTACCAGGAGGTGAGCATCGATGCGCGGCCCGTGAACGCCATGAAATATCTTAAAATGGGCTACCAGCCGCTGCCCGATGGCAATGGCGTGCTCTATAAGGTACTGAAACAGGGCAACGGCCCCGTGGCCACCACCGACTCACAGGTGCAGCTCCATTACGAGGGCAAGCTCCTGAGCGGAAAGGTGTTCGACAGCAGCTACTCGCGCGGCACACCCGCCGTCATGCGGCCCGCGCAGACCGTGAGGGGATTCAACAAGGCGCTCACCTCCATGCCCGTGGGGTCGAAGTGGGAGGTCTTCATCCCGTCCGACCAAGCCTATGGCAGCAGGGGAACGGGCGAGATACAACCCAATTCTGACCTCCTCTTCACCATCGAGGTGCTCCAGCTCATGCCTTAACCGAAACCTTTCCTTACTACTGTATTGCCTATGCGAATCTTACATACCAGCGACTGGCACCTGGGTCAGGAACTTTATAACTATCGCCGCGACGACGAGCACCGGCATTTCTTCAGCCAGCTCACCGATATCGTGACCCGGCAGCAGCCCGATGTCATGGTGGTGAGCGGCGATATCTTCCATACGCCCACTCCCTCGGCGGCTGCCCGAAAACTCTACAACGAGGGCCTGCTGCAGGTGCAGAGGGCGTGCCCGCAGATGACCACCGTCATCACCGCGGGCAACCACGACAGTGCCGCACGCCTCGAGGTGGACAGCAGCCTCTGGCGCTATTTCAATGTGCACGTGGTGGGGGCGCTGCGGCGCGATGCGCAGACCGTCCATGCCCAAGAGCATATCATCCCGGTGTCCGACAAGGGTTTCATCGTGGCCGTGCCGCATGTCTATCCGCATAATGTGCCGCTCTGCGACGGCGACGCCGACCGGATGAAGGCGCTCTTCACCCTGCTCCTGCAGGAGACGGAGCTGATGAACACACGGCAACTGCCGGTGGTGGTCATGGCGCACATGGCCGTGGAGGGATGCGACATCACCGGCCATCAGAACTACAACGACTCCGTGGGGGGCATGGATTACGTCAGCGCCGATGTCTTCAACGGACATTTCGACTATGTGGCGCTCGGACATATACACCGGCAGCAGGGGGTGCCGCTCCACAACCCGCGCATACGCTACAGCGGTACGCCCGTGGCGGTCCATTTCGACGAGGCTTATCAGCATGCCGTGTCGGTGGTCGATGTGGAGTATGATGCCACACCGCAGGTCGTATCCATCCCTATCGAGCCGCTCCGACCGCTCCTCACCATCCCCGACCAGCCCGTCGATTTCGAAGAGGCGCTCCACGCGCTCAGCGGGTTCAGCGACGACACCGAGGCTTACATACGCCTCTTCGTCAACCTCAACGACGGACTGCCACCCGATGCCGCGGAGAGGGCGGCAAAGGCGGCCGAGGGCAAAGCGTGCCGATTCTGTACCTTCAAGCGCTTCGACAACCGGCAGCACACCGCCCGGCAGGACCATGAGGACATCTCGCCCGACCAGTTCAGAGAGATGACACCTCTCGAGGTGGCCGGAAAATACCTCGAGCAGAAGGGATTTTCGAGCGAGAAAACCCGTGAATATGTGAGCATGATGGACCAAGTTATAAAACAAATGAATGCCGAGATACCATGATACTGAAAAAAATACGCATACACAACCTGGCCTCTATAGAGGATGCGGTCATCGATTTCACCGAAAGTCCGCTCAAGGACGAACCGCTCTTCCTCATCAACGGACCCACCGGCTCGGGAAAGTCCACCATCCTCGATGCCGTGTGCCTCGCACTCTTCGGCGAGACACCGCGCCTCTATAAGGCGGCGGAGAAGTCGGTGCGCTTCTCCTCGCCCTTCCGGGATAAAGAAAACGGCAACGTGGTGACAAAAAACGAGACCATCTCACTCGACGATGTAAGGCAAATCATGAGAAGGGGAACGGGCGAGTGCTACGCTGCTGTCGTCTTCTCCACCCCCGACGGTACCGACTATGAGGCCCGATGGACGGCCAGAAAGGCACGTAACCGTGCCGACGGACGACTGCAAGTGACTTCCCCATCGCTCACTAACCTGAAAACGGGACTTACCGTCACGAAAAACGTGGCCAAGGAGGTGGAACAGCTTATACACCTCAATTTTGAGCAGTTCTGCCGCACTTCCATGCTCGCACAGGGCGAATTCACCAAGTTCCTCCAGAGCAACAGCAGCGAGAAGTCGCAAATACTCGAAAAACTCACCGGCACCGAAATCTATTCGGCCATCAGCAGGAAAATAGCCGAGATGGCCGGCCGCAAGAAAGAAGAGGCCAACATTGCTCGGCTGCAACTCGAGGGAATCGAACTGCTCTCTGATGAGCAGGTGGCCGAGACGCAGAATAAAATAGACGAACTGGTACAGGCGGTAGACGCTCTCGGGCGCAAAAGAGATGAGGCGGATGGCAAGGCGAAATGGCTGGAAGACAGTGAAAAGGCGGCCACTACGCTCCAAGCAAAGCAAGTGGCCCTGCAAGAGGCCACGGCCGAAAGCCAGGACGAGGGGTTCCTGCAGGAGGACAGATGTGTGCAACTCTACCGGCAGACCGAGAATCCCAGAAGATGGAGGGCCGAAATGACCAAACACACCAAAAATGTGGAAGAGGCGGAGCTGTTGGCCGACGGCTATGCGCAGCGGTTCGACCGCTTGCAGAGCCGGCTCTCCATGCTCAACCGCCTGCAGCAGACCCAGACCGACAGCCTGGCTCAGTGGAAGGAGAAGGTGAATCAGTGGAATGCCTCCAGAAGCATGCTCGAAAAGGAACAGACTATCCTGCAAATGCTGCAGCAGGCCGAAAAACAGCTGAAAAAGGCTTCCGAAAACGACCGGACAATGGAAGAGAGAAAGGCTGAAAGACCGACTCTCGAAAAAATAATAGAGAAAGCCGAGTCCGGACTGCGACTCTCCAGCGGACTCGTTGAGAAAGCCCAGGAAGAGATAGAGAAGGCCGAGGCCGAGGCGGCGGCCATGAAACCGGACGAACTGAAGGAGAAAAACAGCCTCCTGCAGAACAGACGCGACAACCTGACTCAGTCGCTGGCCGATCTGCGTATCTTCAAGCAGGAACTTTCGGCACTGAAGGAGAAAAAGACAAGGGCCGACAACATTCGCCAGAACATAGTAACTGCCGAGGACTCACTCCCGCGCCTAAAGAGCGATGAAAAGATGGCGCAGGAGACGCACGACAGCACGGCACGCCTCTATGAGGTGATGAAGGAGTCGATAGCCGACTGTTTCAAGACCGTCAGAAGAAAACTCCACCAGGGGGATACCTGCCCGCTCTGCGGACAGACCGTCAATCACCAAGTGGCCACCGACAGCGAATTCGAGAAGACCGTGCGCCCGCTCGAAGAGGCGTACGAGGAGGCAAAATCCCGACTCACACAGGCCAAGTCGGCCGTCTTGGCCGCCAAGGATGGATTGGCCAAACTGCGCCAGGACCTCGCAAAGGCCGACGCGGAGGTGAAAAAGGCGCAGAACCACTGCGACGACGTCCTCGATGAGGTGGTGACGCGATACAACCAAGTCGCCGGCTGCCAACTCGCTCCACAACAGTATGCCGAAAAAACGGAGTCGGTAGAACAGACACTCTTGGATCTGGACCGCGACCTCGTGGCTGAGAGCGCCCGGCTGCAAAGCGACATGGAGCAGTACCAGACCAAAAGCAATGAGGTGAACCACCTGCGTAAGGTAAAGGAAAAACTACTCAATGCCGAAAACAAGGCCAAGGAAACACTTTCAGATGAGAAGCAGAAACTGACCGACCTCGTCAATGACTTGCAGCGCATCGAAAAAGAGACGTTCCAATGCCGGGAGGAGGCGGAGTATGTGCTCCAGCGTGTGGATGGTATGATGACCTATACCGGCTGGCGCTCGAAGTGGGAGACGGATGCGGCGGTTTTCACCACGCAATTGCAGCATGATGCGGCCAGCATGCGGCTGGCCGATGAGAAGGTGGGGGCGCTGGGCCAGCAGATTCAAGTCAGAGAGCGGAGCCTCTCCCTCGTCACACAGACGCGGAGCGCGGTCCTCGGCCTGATGCCCCAGTGGGAACAAAGAAGCCTTCTCCATCCCGCTCCCGACGCGGCGTTGAAAGATGATGAGCTGGCGGCCGACTGGACCGCACTGCTCAATGCCACCAGGCAGTGGCGCACCGAGATTGATACCTGGCGTCGGCAGATGGCAGAGGCCGACAACTCCATACGCCAGTTCTTCGACAGCCATCCTGACATCAGTAGGGACAATTTGAACGAACTGGCACGCTTCTCGGCCGGACAAATCGACGAGATGGACCGGAGGCACAACCTGTTGAAACAGCATATCGCCGCACTCAAAGGGCAGGTGAGGCAGGCGCAAGAGCAGCAGGAACAGCTCGAAACCCAAAAACCTCAACTGCTGCCCGGCGACAATGCCGAGCGGCTTCGCACCAGGGTGATGGAGTGCAATAACTCTATAGACCAGAAACAGCAGGAATTGGGCGGACTCAAAAACCAACTGCAGGAGGACAGCAGGAAAAGAACCAGCCGACAGGAGGCCGTAGAACGCTACAAACTGCTGCATGAGGAGGAAATGAAGTGGAAGGAGTTCAGCGATGAGTTCGGCAGCACCGACGGCAGCCGGTTCAGAAAAATAGCTCAGGGCTTCCTGCTCAACCACCTCCTTGTCAAGGCCAACAGCTATTTGCGGCATTTCACCGACCGCTATGAACTGCTCTCGGAACCGGGGTCGCTGGCCATACTCGTGAGAGACCGATTTACCAACCTGCCGCCGCAGTATGTGAAAATCCTCTCCGGCGGCGAGACCTTCATGGTGTCGCTTTCCCTCGCACTCGCCCTCGCACAACTCAACGACACGCCGTCGGCCGTGGATACCATCTTCATCGACGAGGGATTCGGAACACTCGACCCCAACAGCCTCACCGCTGTCATGGACACCCTCGAGAAACTGCACCAGATTGGCGGAAGAAGGGTAGGGGTCGTCTCTCACGTCGAGGAACTCCGACAGCGCATCTCCGTGCAGGTGAATGTCAGGAAAATCGACCCCACACGGAGCCAAGTCACCGTGACGACGTAAGGTAGGATGCACCTCAGCGCTTTCGGTTTTCACTACCTTTCCATAAGGTAGGATGCACCTCAGCATAAAAAATGAATGAATTCATTTTGTTCTGCTTTCGGTTTTCACTACCTTTGCACATTATTATATAGATTATGCAGAGATATCATCACCATACGGGGGCGCGCAGAGCCTTCTCCACCAAAAGCGCTGCGGCGCTCTGCACCGGCCTCATCGCCGCTTGCCTCCTGGGGGGCATGACAGCATGCTCCTCCAACGAGGATAAGCAGAAGATGCAAACCCAGGCCAGCAGGGCCGAACAGCGAAGGGCCGACTCGCTGGCCCTCAAGGTGGCCGTCACACCCACCACCGACTGCCTGCCGCTCTATGTGGCCAAGGAAAGGGGACTCTTCGATGAACAGGGTGTCGCGGTGAGCCTCAAGTGCAAACAGTCGCACATCGACTGCGACCAGGCCATGCTCGAAGGAAAGGTGGAGATGATGGCGAGCGACCTCATGAGGACCGAACGCCTCATACACAACGGACTCCCCCTCACCTATGTCACCAGCACCAACGCCTACTGGCAACTCATCGGCAACCGCCTCTCCCGCGTGAGAAAGGTAGACCAGTTGGGCGACAAGATGATGGGCATGAGCCGATACTCGGCCACCGACTATCTCGGCACACTGGCCGTGGACAGCGCCAAACCGAAACTGCCGGTCTTCAGAATCCAAATCAATGATGTCGACGTGCGACTCAAAATGCTCACCAACAATGAGATAGATGCTGTGCTGCTCACCGAGCCGCAGGCCACCGCGGCACGCATGCAGCGCCACAACGTGCTCTTCGACTCCCGACACCGCGACATCGCGCTCGGCGTCCTGGCCATAAGGACAAAGGCGGTCGACGATGCGCGCATCCGGCAGCAGCGCGATGCCTTCGTCAAGGCTTACAACCTGGCCTGCGACTCCATCAACCAGCGGGGAATCGCCGCCTATGCCGACGTGCTGAAAAAATACTGCCATGTCGACGACTCCATCATCGCACGGCTGCCGAAAATGGAATTCCGACATGCCGCCCAGCCCAGAACGGCCGATGTGGAACGGACCAAAAATGTGAAATGGAAAACTTTCTGAACCTTTTCCCGTTATGAACAATCTTGATACCATCAAACGTATTTTCGGCCTCATCGCAGAGAAAAGACTGGGCGCTGCCCTCTCGCTCTTCCAGAATCTGCTCGTCGACCGCATCTTCGTGCACCTGGGCGACCGCTATGAGAAGATACAGGGCGACTATGACCTGCTGCTCAACTATATGCGCCAAAGCTATGCCGACCCCTCGCGCGAACAACTCTACAACCAGTTGCTCGCCAAGCTGTTCCGGATCTGCGCCGATGCGCTCCTGGCATGGAAGGTGCGCAATGTGCAGTCGTACACACTGGCAGCGCAGCGCGTAGAGCGACGGCCGGCCTCCTCCGAGGCCGATATAAGGCAGGCCCTGGAGAATTATGTGGCCGATGTGGCCATGCTCCAACTCGTGGAGAACGACACGCAGCGGGGGCTGAAGGAAGAGGAACTCTTTAAACGGCACGCCGACTTCACCGACTGGCTCTTCGACAGCATTCTCGTGGGGAAGGCGTGGAACAACGACAGGGCGCTCTTCTACCAGAACCTGATACTGGCGCCCACCGTCGACACCGCCGACGCGGCGCTCATCGTGGCGGCCGTCACCCTGGCGTGCATGAACATCTTCGACCCGCTCAAGTGGAAACCGCTCACACAGGTCTACCGGCAGCATCCTGACGAGAAAGTCAGGCAGAGGGCGCTCGTGGGGTGGGCCATGGCACTGCCCGAACGGCTCACCGACGAGGGCGTGCGGCAATCGCTGGCCGAACTGCTCATCGACACCGACACCTGCGACGACCTCTTCCAACTGCAGCGCCAGGTGTTCCTCTGCATGAACGCGGAGAAAGACACACGGCAGATACAGGAGGACATCATGCCGGGACTCATCAAGAACAACCATCTCAACATCACACGCTTCGGCATCTCCGAACAGGAGGAGGACCCCCTGAGGGATATCCTCGACCCCAATGCCGACGACAAGGCCATGGAGGAGGTGGAGGAGAGCATACACCGCATGATGGATATGCAGAAGGCGGGAGCCGATATCTATTTCGGCGGCTTCTCGCAGATGAAACGCTTCGGCTTCTTCTACCAGACGGTCAACTGGTTCAGAATCTTCGACAGCCGGCATCCTTCGCTGGCGCATGTGAGAAGAAAACTCAATGACACCACGCTCCTCGACAAACTCATCGAGAAGGGACCTTTCTGCGACAGCGACAAGTTCTCGTTCGCGCTCGGACTCGCCTCCGTGCTCGACCGCCTGCCGCAGGAGTACCGCTCCATGCTGGGCGATGCCGAGATGTTCGGACCCGTCGACCAAATGGAGGTGATGAACTCGGCGGCCTATATCCGGCGCATGTATCTGCAGGACCTCTACCGATTCTTCAAACTGGCCGAGGCAAGGAAAGACTTCCGCAATCCTTTCGACAGCGACAACGCGCTCTTCTTCGCCCATGAGGGCGTGGCGGCACTCATGCCCGCCGAACGGATGGCGCAGCTGGGCGCCTTCCTCCTGAAACAGCAGCGCTATGAGGCCCTGGGCCAACTGCTGCAGTGGTGGCCGAACGACCAGACCGACAAAGACTCGCTCATGCTCAGAGGGGCATGGCTCATGCACAACAAACGGTTCGACGAGGCGGCCGATTGCCTCAGCCAGGCGGCCGAGGGCGTACCCGACGACAGAGGGGTGCTCCTCTCTCTGGCCAAGGCGTACTACCAGGCCGGACGGCTCGAGGAGGCGGGAGCGGCTTACCGCCGGCTCATGGACCTCAAACCGGGGCATGTGCCCACGGTGCTCTATGCCGCCATGTGCGACATACGCACCGGACAGACCAAACGGGCGGTCGACATGCTCTACCAGTGCCTCTTCGAAAATGAAAAGGACCGAAGGGTGGAGAGGGTGCTGGCATGGGCGCTCATGGCCGACGGACAGGCGCAGAAAGCGCAGAAATTCTATGATGCCCTGCTGGCCGGAGGAGGAAAAGTCAATGCCGACGACTATCTCAACGCTGCCTACTGCAAGTGGGCCCTGCAGCAGGTGCCCGAGGCTGTGGAACTGTTCAGGGCTTATCTCAACGATACCGACGGCCACCATGCCGACGGTGACAACAATCTGCTCTTCAGCGCACTGATGGCCGACCGCGACATCCTGCTGCGCAACGGCATACCCGCCGTCGAAATACCCATCATGGCCGACTTGGCTACACGTAGGGACTGAACGGCGGGCCGCGTGCTCTTTTTCTCACATCTCCGGTGCAAGGTTTTAGGGATTATTCAGTTTTATCTATGAGTATCGAAGCTAACGAATCACAGCTGATTCAGAAAGTCCTGCAGGGCGACATGGAGGCGATGGACAGCCTCTACCGGCGCTATGCAGGATTTGCCACAGCTGTGGTGATGCGCTATGTTCCTTCGGCCTATGAGGCAAGGGATGTGCTGCACGACAGCTTCCTCAAGGTATTCACCCGAATAGGCCAGTTCCGTTTCAAGGGCGAAGGCTCCCTCAAGGCATGGATACTGAGAATCTGCGCCAACGAGGCCATAGACTACCTGCGGAGGGAAAAGAAACTCTCCTTCTCCGACAATGTGCCCGATGTGCCCGACGACAGCGACCCGGAGGTGGAAAGGGTGCCGGCCGCCGTGCTCAACAGCATGATTGGCAAACTGCCGGCCGGCTATAGGACGGTGCTCAACCTCTATGTCTTCGAACAGCTCAGCCACAAGGAGATAGCACAGCGGCTGGGCATCAAGGAGGACACCTCGGCATCGCAGTACTCAAGAGCCAAGAGACTGCTGGCCAAAATGATACAGGAATATATAAAAAACAAGGATATATGAGTAAGGAAACATGGACCGATAAGCTGCGGCAGAAAATGCAGTCGCACGAGGAGACGCCTCCTCCCGGCCTGTGGGATGACCTCAGTACCTCGCTCAGGAACTCCACAACCAAGCCCGCCCGCATCTATCTCTTTAGGCGGTGGGCGGCGGCAGCAGCAGTGGCTGCCCTCTTCGCAGGGGGCGGACTCTACTGGTGGCAGCAACAGGGCGACACCACCGGCCAGCAGCCTGCACGGCCTACCATGACCGCACAGTCGCAGCACGCGGAAGAGGTGGCTCCCGCCGGCGTGAAAACGGACACCGAAGGAATTTTACCCGACGAGACCCTCCTGGCGCAGAATGCTGCCCCGCAACGGGCAAAAGGGCATCGCACTGCAGAGATGAGTGCTCCCGCACCGCTCGGAAACCTGACGGAGACCGATATCATGGCACCCGATGCTGCACCTTCTACCCCCGTTGCCGCACCGCAGCAAGCCGAATCCGCTGTTGCAGCCAAGCAAGCCGAAGCCGCTGTTGCAGCCAAGCAAGCCGAATCCGCTGTTGCCGCTCCGTCTTCTACGCTCGACGAGGAGCAGGTGCTCTTGGCCCAGCTCTCCGCCGATGATGAAAAGGCGGTGTCGCAGGCCACCGGTCTGCAGCTCTTCGCCTCCAATGGCTTTTATGGTTCCGACCTGTTCGGACCGGCCTCGGCCCCGCATATTTACCGCTCGGCCCCGCAGGTGCGCAAGGAGTCGCACCATGAGCAGCCGCTCTCCTTCGGTCTCACCTTCAGCTTTCCGGTCTCCAGCCGGTTGAGTCTGGCCACCGGTGCCGTCTACACCCGTCAGCGCTCCGACTTCACCTATATCTCGAAGACCAGTCAGACCAAGGAGAAACAGACTCTCCATTATGTGGGTGTGCCGCTCACCGTGATGGGCTCGCTGTGGAGCAGCCAGCGCTTCCACACCTATGCGCAGGCGGGTGCTCAGGCCGACTTCAATGTGAGTGCCCGGACCGAGGTCAACGGGGTGTCGCGCAGCAGCGACAAGGATGGTGTGCAGTTCTCAGCCCTGCTGGGTCTCGGTGCGCAATACGATTTGCTCCCCTTCATGGGCATTTATGTAGAGCCCTCCGCTCGCTATTATTTCGACAATCAGAGCGATGTCTCCACCTCTTTCAAGGAGCATCCCTTCAAGTTTAATCTCCAGATGGGCCTCCGCTTCCTCCTCAATAATAAGTAAGAGCCCCTCCCTCCGATTATTCCGATTACTCCGATGATAAAAAAGCCGCGAACCGAGCACCTCGGTTCGCGGCTTTGCCATATATAGCAGCTCCCGCTACGAGTTCATCGTGAGCAGGAACTCCTCGTTGTCGTGTGTCTGCAGAATGCGGTCGTGAATGGTGTTCATAGCCTCGATGGGGGTCATGTCGGCGATGTACTTGCGCAGTATCCACATGCGGTTCAGCGTGTTGCTGTCCTGCAGCAGGTCGTCGCGGCGGGTGCTCGAGGCCACCAGGTTCACAGAGGGGAAGATGCGCTTGTTGGAGAGCGAGCGGTCCAGCTGCAGCTCCATGTTGCCGGTTCCCTTGAATTCCTCGAAGATCACCTCGTCCATCTTCGAACCGGTGTCTATCAGGGCGGTGGCCACAATGGTGAGCGAGCCGCCGCCTTCTATGTTGCGGGCGGCACCGAAGAAGCGCTTCGGCTTCTGCAGCGCGTTGGCGTCGACACCACCGGTGAGCACCTTGCCGCTGGCGGGCGACACGGTGTTGTAGGCGCGGGCCAGTCGGGTGATGGAGTCGAGGAATATCACCACGTCGTGACCGCACTCCACCATGCGCTTGGCTTTCTCCAGCACGATGCCGGCTATCTTCACGTGGCGCTCGGCGGGCTCGTCGAAGGTAGAGGCTATCACCTCGGCGTTCACCGTGCGGGCCATATCGGTCACCTCCTCGGGGCGCTCGTCTATGAGCAGCATCATCAGGTAGGCCTCGGGATGGTTGGCGGCGATGGCATTGGCGATGTCTTTCATCAGGATGGTCTTACCGGTCTTGGGCTGGGCCACTATCAGCGCACGCTGACCCTTGCCGATGGGCGAGAACAGGTCTACCACACGCGTGGAGAGGTTGGTGGTGGCGCGGTCGCCGCACAGACTGAACTTCTCGTCGGGGAAGAGGGGGGTGAGGTGCTCGAAGGGGATGCGGTCGCGCACTTCCGACGGCAGACGGCCGTTGATCTTGTCGATGCTGGTAAGCGGGAAGTATTTCTCACCGTCGTGGGGCGGGCGGACATGACATTCCACCACATCACCGGTCTTCAGACCGTAGTGCTTTATCTGGGTGTTCGACACATAGATGTCGTCGGGCGACGACAGGTAGTTGTAGTCGCTCGAACGGAGGAATCCGTAGCCGTCGGGCATGATCTCCAGCACACCGTTGGCGGTGATGAGGTCGTTGAAGTCGAATTTGCCCTTCGTTGGCTGCCATTGGGGACCGTTGTTGAAGTTGGCACCGCTGCCGCCGGTGTTGGGCATCGGACCGGTGGGGTTGTCGAAGATGTCGTAGGTGGGCATGGCGGCATGGTCCTCTATCGGCAGGTCCACCACGGTGATGAAGTCGGTACCGTCGCCGGGGTCGCCTTCCCAAACGCCTGTGGCTTGCTCCTCCCCGCCTTCTGCCTGAGCGGCAGCCTCGTTGTGCGTATTCACCTTGGCCTGCAACTGGGCCCGCAAGTCG
>R25__coassemble_1201_pt1 | contig 13386 bp, 10 predicted proteins | sample R25__metabat2_low_PE_048 | metagenome-assembled genome bin R25 | reverse complement strand
GCGCTCGAGGGAGCCAGCCGCCATGAACGCGACTCCATCGAGTCGATAGCCGTGAGCAAGACCACCGACACCAACTTCTCGCTCACCGGTGTGCGGGTGGGCATACAGACCAAAGGACACCCCATGCCCTACGACCCGGCCAACTTCTCCTTCTCCTACAGCCACTCGCACCGCAACACCAGCGGCGAGACCACCGTGTATGAGAACGAGGACCAGTGGCGCGGCTCACTGGCCTATACCTGGACACCGGTGTTCAAGGCTTGGGAACCCTTCAAGAAACTCATCAAGAGCAAGTCGAAATACTACGACATACTGAAACGCTTCGGACTCAACTGGCTGCCGCAGAACGTCACGTTCAATACCGACATCATGCGCAACTACTATGAGCTGCAGGAGCGCGACATGGAGAGCCTCGAAGACTCGCAGCTGCCGCTCACCTTCAGCGAGCAGTTCCTCTGGAACAGGGAGTTCTCCTTCCGTTGGGACCTCACCAAGAACCTGCACTTCAACTTCCAGAGCGCCACCCACGCCGAGATAGAGGAGCCCTATACCCCCATCAACAAAGACCTCTATCCCGACCAGTATGATGCTTGGAAAGACTCTGTGTGGACCTCCATACGCAACTGGGGCGCCCCCCTCGACTACAGCCAGACTGTATCGGCTTCCTACAAGTTGCCGCTCAACCTGATACCCATCTTCGACTGGGTGAATGTGGATGCCTCCTACAACGGCACCTATGGATGGGTGCGCGGCACCGACCTTGAGGACGGTACCTCGCTGGGCAACTCCATCTCCACCAAGCGCAACTACAATCTGAACGGTTCCTTCAACCTGCAGAAACTCTACGACCACGTGCCCTTCCTCAAGGCCACCAACGACCGCTTCAGCAAGAGCAAGCCCAAGAAGGCCGTAAACAACAAGGTACAGAATCCCAAGAAGACCCCGGAGACCAAGGCAGGTGCCAAAGAGGGGGACGGAAAGGACGATGCCAAGGGAAAAGGCGACGCCAAGAACAAGGGCAAGGACCCCAAGGCCAATCTGCCCAAGAACAAGAAGAGCTTCGAGAAAGAGATTACCATCAAAGCCGACACCTCGATGGTCATCACCCACGGCAAGAAGACCAAGCGCTTTGAGTTCTCCGCTAAGACACTCGACGGCAAGCCCATACACATCCGGTACAAGAAATTGGACGACAACAAGATTCAGGTGTACAACCCCACCGACTCGACACTGAAGTTCAAAATCACCGTCACCCCCAAGGAACCGCTCGACGAGAAGGGATGGTACCGCACCGCGCAGAGCGTGGCACGCGTGCTCATGATGGTGCGCAATGTGAGCCTGTCGTACCGCAACCAGTATTCCATGGGTCTGCCCGGATTCATGCCCACCATCGGCAATGCCTTCGGACAGCGGCGGGGCGACATCATGGCGCCGGGCCTCGACTTCGGATTCGGACTCATCGACGACGACTATATCGAAAAGGCCCGCGAGAGAGGATGGCTCCTCTCCAACGAGAGTGTGGCCACCCCTGCCACCACGAGCCTCACTGAAGACCTGCAGCTCAAAATGACCCTTGAGCCGGTGCGCGACTTCAAGATTGACCTCAATGCCTCGCGCAATGTCACCAAGTCCAAGAGCGTGCAGTATATGTATGCCGGCAACCCCACCACACAGAGCGGCTCCTTCAATATGACCACCATCGCCATCAAGACGGCCTTTGCCAGCAGCGGCGACGCCAACAACGGCTACTCCTCGAAGACCTTCGAGAAGTTCTGCCAGTCGTTGCCCGCCTTCCGCGAGCGGGTGGAGGCCCGGTATGCCAATGCGGTCTATCCGCAGGGAACAGCATTGGCCGGAAAGACCTTCAATCCCGAAAACGGTGGGGTGGGGGCCTACAGCGCCGATGTGCTCGTGCCGGCCTTCCTGTCCAGCTATACCAGCATGGGCGGCGGCAGTCTTGACATCTTCCCCACACTGAGCCGCTTGCTGCCCAACTGGACCGTCCGCTACAGCGGATTGGGCCGCCTGCCTTGGTTCAGCTCGCTCTTCAAGAGCGTGAATCTGAACCATTCGTACAAGTGCCTCTATGCGGTGGGCTCCTATGCCAGCTACAGCACTTGGATGGAGTCGACCGGCGGCTTGGGATTCATCACCGACGCCACGACCGGCAATCCGGTGCCCAACAGCATGTTCAATGTATCGACGGTGAGCCTTACGGAGAACTTCGCCCCGCTGCTCGGTGTGGATGTGACCCTGAACAACAACCTCACCTGCAAGTTGGAGTATAAGACCACCCGCCAGCTCAGCCTCAGTATGACGAGTGTGCAGCTCAACGAGACCACCAGCAAGGACTGGGTCATCGGTATGGGCTATAAGATCAACGACTTCAAACTCTTCGGCGGTGGCGGCACGTCGCACCGCAAGGTGAAGGGCGGAAAGAAGAATGCGGGCGACAATGACGAGAATGCGTCGAAGAACCAGAATACCAGTAACAACCGCAACGGCAAGGGCTCCTTCAACCATGACCTGAACCTGCGCTTTGACTTCTCCTACCGGCAGCAGGCCAACATCACCCGCGACATCGCCTCTATGACCAGCTCTGCCTCCAGCGGCAATACAGCGCTGAAGTTCTCCTTCTCGGCCGACTATACGCTGTCGAAACTCATGACCATGACCTTCTACTACGACCAGCAGACCAATACACCGCTTCTCTCGGCCAACAGCTATCCCACCACCACCCGCGACTTCGGCCTGAGCCTGAAATTCTCGCTGACAAGATAAAAAGGAAAGAGATGAAATATTAAATAATTAAGAAGCCTCATACCGCTTTTGGAGATACGGTATGAGGCTTCTTTTAATAACTTATTTTTAATTTTTAATCTTTCATCTTTAATGCTAATTCCCCTTCCAGCCATACTTGCTCAACCAGTGGACGGGTGTAGGCATAGGGGATGTAGGCTATCGAGGGGATAGGCTTGGTGAGCTGCAGGTTGGCTTTTTTGCCCACGGCTATGGAACCGTAGTCGGCGCTCAGGCCCATGGCGGCGGCACCGTTCAGTGTGGCGGCGAGCAGGGCCTCCTCGGGCAGCAGCCGCATCTGTATGCACGCAAGCGATACCACAAACTTCATGTCGAGCGACGGGGTGCTGCCGGGGTTGCAGTCGCTGGCCAGTGCGATGGGCAGTCCGCTGTCTATCATCTTGCGGCCCTGGCCGTAGGGCATGCGCAGGAAGAATGAGGTGCCGGGCAGCAGGGTGGGCATGGTGGCGCTTCCCTTGAGCAGGCGCAGGTCGCCGTCGCTGGCACTCTCCAGATGGTCTACCGAGAGGGCGCCGCAGGCCACGCCCACTTCCACCCCGCCGCTTGAGGCGAGTTCGCAGGCATGTATCTTGGGCCGCATGCCATAGCGGGCTCCGGCCTCCAAGATGCGCCGCGTCTCTTCGGGGGTGAAGAAACCCTCGTCGCAGAACACGTCGATAAAGTCGGCCAGCCGCTCTTCGCCCACAGCGGGTATCATCTCGCTCACCAGCATGTCTACATAGTCGGCTTGCCGCCCTGTATAGGGACGTCCCACCGCGTGTGCACCGAGGAAGGTGCTTACAATCTTCACCCGTGAAGTCTGCTTCATGCGGCGAATCACCCGCAGCATTTTCAGCTCGTCGGCTGTGTTGAGTCCGTAGCCGCTCTTTATCTCCATGCAGCCGGTGCCGCAGGCCACCACCTCGTTCAGCCGCTGCATGGCCTGTGTATAAAGCTCGTCCTCGCTCATCTCATGCAGACGGTCGGCACTGTTCAGGATGCCGCCTCCACGGCGGGCTATCTCGGCATAGGAGAGTCCGCATATTTTGTCGACAAACTCCCCCTCGCGCGGTCCGGCATACACCAGATGGGTGTGCGAGTCGCACCAGGCGGGCAGCACCGTGCCCTGGTGGGCGTCGAAGTGCAGCTCGGCCTCCGGGAGCTCAGCGCCCATTTGGCCGAAACCGGCTATGCGGTCGTCTTCCATCAGCAGCCAGGCGTTTTCCACTACTCCCAGACGGCGCATGTCCTGTCCGGCGGCGCAGCGCCACTCCTTGGGCTGCACGCCGGCCAGGAAACGTATGTTGGTGATAAGGGTTTTCATTCGAGCGGGTATTTACGGAGAAACTCCACCGACTTGGCGATGTGCGGATACATCACCACATCGTGGTCGATAAACGGCACCTCCTTGCGGTAGGCGGCATGGATTTGCTCCAGAAGGGGCGAGGTGTGCAGCGGGCGCCGGAAGTCGAGTGCCTGGGCGGCGTTGAAGAGTTCGATGGCCAGCACGCGCTCCGTATTTTCCATCACGCGCAGCAGTTTGGTGCCGGCGTTGGCGCCCATGCTCACATGGTCTTCCTGTCCCTGCGAGGTAGGTATGCTGTCGGCCGAGGAAGGCATGCAGAGCGTCTTGCTCTGGCTCACGATGGCGGCCGAGGTGTACTGGGTGATCATGAAACCGCTGTTCACACCCGGTGTGGCCACCAGGAAACTGGGCAGGCCGCGGGTGCCCGACACCAGTTTGTAGGTGCGGCGCTCGGAGATGCTGCCCAGCTCGTTCATGGCGATGCACAGGAAGTCCATGGGCAGCGCTATCGGCTCACCGTGGAAGTTGCCGGCCGAGATGATGAGGTCTTCTTCGGGGCAGATGGTGGGATTGTCGGTGGCCGCATTGATTTCGATGTCCACCACCGACTTCACATAGGAGAGCGTGTCTTTCACGGCCCCGTGCACCTGCGGTATGCAGCGGAAGGAGTAGGGGTCCTGTACATGGGTCTTCGGGCGTGTTATCAGTTCGCTGCCGCGCAGCAGTTCGTTGATGCGCACGGCGGTGGCAATCTGTCCCTTGTGGGGCCGCACCAGGTGCACGGCCAGGTTGAACGGCTCCGGCCGGCCGTCGTAGGCCTCGAGCGAGAGGGCGGCTATCACGTCGGCCCACTGGGTGATACGCTTGGCCTGTATGAGCGACCACACGGCGAAGGCGCTCATGTTCTGGGTGCCGTTGAGCAGGGCCAGCCCCTCTTTCGAGGCCAACTGAATGGGTTCCCATCCCATCTTGGCCAGTATCTCGGCACCCGTCATGCGCTGTCCCTGATATTCCACCTCGCCCAGTCCCAGCAGCGGCAGGCACAGGTGGGCCAGGGGCACGAGGTCGCCGCTGGCGCCTACAGAGCCCTGCTCATAGACGATGGGGCAGATGTCGTGGTTGAAGAAATCGATGAGCCGCTGCACGGTGATCAGCTGGCAGCCGGAGTGGCCATAGCTCAGCGACTGCACCTTGAGCAGCAGCATGATGCGCACCACCTCGCGTGGCACGGGTGTGCCCACGCCGCAGGCATGCGACATGACGAGGTTTTTCTGCAGCTCGGCCAGTTGGTCGTTGCCGATGCTGATGTTGCAGAGCGAGCCGAATCCGGTGGTCACGCCATAGATGGGCGCCTCGCTCTCGGCTATCTTGTGGTCCAGGTATTCGCGGCAGCTCAGGATGCTCTTCTTGGCCTCCTCGCCCAGTTCCAGCCGGTAGCCTTCGTTGATGATGCGGTCTATCTTGTCCTGTGTCAGGTGTCCCGCACTGATATAATGTGTTTTGGTCATAGTATGGCTGATGTGTGTGTTTGTGGATAGTGGTTATTCGGTCAGGGCGCGCTCTATGATGGCGTCGTCGGCCATCTGCGGCAGGGTGACGGTGAGTCCCGGTGTGCGCTGCATCTCGCGCCGTATGGCATCGATGGAGCCCTGGTTGCGGGCCCAGCTGCGGCGGGCTATGCCGTTGTTCACATCCCACAGCAGCATCTCGCGCACGCGGCGGTCGCTCTCTTCGGTGCCGTCCACCACCATGCCGAATCCACCGTTTATCACTTCGCCCCAGCCTACGCCGCCGCCGTTGTGCAGCGACACCCAGGTGGCCCCGCGGAAGGCATCGCCTATCACGTTCTGCACGGCCATGTCGGCGCAGAACTGCGAGCCGTCGTAGATGTTGCTCGTCTCACGGAAGGGAGAGTCGGTGCCCGACACGTCGTGGTGGTCACGTCCCAGCACCACGGGCGCCTTGAGGCGTCCCTCGCGTATGGCCTGGTTGAATCCCAGCGCTATTTTGGTGCGGCCCTCGGCGTCGGCATAGAGGATACGGGCCTGTGAGCCCACCACCAGGTGGTTGCGGCCGGCCTCCTTTATCCAATGTATGTTGTCGTCGAGTTGTCCGATGATGTCGGGGGTGGCGGTGCGCCGTATCTCCTCCAGCACCTCCACGGCTATGCGGTCGGTTTCGGCCAGGTCGGCAGGGTCGCACGAGGTGCACACCCAGCGGAAGGGGCCGAATCCATAGTCGAAGAACATCGGGCCCATGATATCCTGTACATACGAGGGATAGCGGAACCGTCCGTCGGGCAGCAGGATGTCGGCGCCGGCACGGCTCGACTCGAGCAGGAAGGCGTTGCCGTAGTCGAAGAAGTACATGCCGCGCTCGGTGAGCCGGTTGATGGCGGCCACCTGTCGGCGCAGCGAGGCCTGCACGCAGGCTTTAAACTGCTCTGGCTCGTCGGCCATCATGCGTTTCGACTCCTCGAGGGTCAGGCCCACGGGATAGTAGCCGCCGGCCCACGGGTTGTGCAGTGAGGTCTGGTCGCTGCCCAGGTCCACATGGATGTCCTCGTCGGCAAGGCGCTCCCACAGGTCCACCACGTTGCCCACATAGGCCATCGACACGGTGCGTTTCTCTGCCACTGCCTTTCGTATGGCGGGTATCAGTTCGTCCAGGTCGTGGTGCATCTCGTCTACCCATCCCTGCTCATAGCGTTTCTCGGCGGCCTTGGGGTTGATTTCGGCCACCACGCTCACCACGCCGGCTATGTTGCCGGCCTTGGGCTGTGCACCCGACATGCCGCCCAGTCCGGCCGTCACGAAGAGCATGCCGTGGGGGTCGGTCTGTCCCTCCTTATAGCGTTTGCGGGCAGCATTGAGCACGGTGATGGTGGTGCCGTGGACGATGCCCTGCGGTCCGATGTACATATACGAGCCGGCCGTCATCTGTCCGTACTGGCTCACACCGAGGGCGTTCATGCGCTCCCAGTCGTCGGGTTTCGAGTAGTTGGGTATCACCATGCCGTTGGTCACCACCACGCGCGGTGCGCCCGGATGTGAGGGGAAGAGTCCGAGCGGATGTCCGGAGTACATCACGAGGGTCTGCTCGTCGGTCATCTCGCTCAGATATTTCATGGTGAGCCGGTACTGTGCCCAGTTTTGGAAGATGGCGCCGTTGCCGCCGTAGATGATGAGCTCGTGGGGATGCTGTGCCACACGCGGGTCGAGGTTGTTCTGTATCATCAGCATGATGGCGGCCGCCTGGCGCGAGCGGTGCGGATACTCGTCGATGGGCCGCGCGTAGATATCGTAGTCGGGGCGGTAGCGGTACATGTAGATGCGGCCGTAGCGGTGCAACTCCTCGGCAAACTCTGGCGCCAGTTGTGCGTGCAGGTGCTGGGGGAAGTAGCGCAGCGCGTTGCGCAGGGCCAGCCGTTTCTCGGCCGGTGTGAGGATGTCCTTGCGCTTGGGAGCATGGTTGATGTCGGGGTCGTAGGCCTTGGCCTGGGGCAGGGTATCGGGAATACCCGCTCTTATCTCATTCTGAAAAGCTTCGTTTGTCATGGCAGGATGGGGTTTTATTGTGCGTTGATTACTTTTTCTACAATGGCCATTATCTGGCGTTCCTCCTCGTCGGCCCGGCACATCAGCTGTTCGGCTTCACCAATCAGCTGGGCGGCTTTTTCGCGGTCTTTTAGCGAGGCGGCGTTGATTTTCACGTTCAGTCCGGCGCCCAGCACGGCGGCACGGGCAGCCAGGGCACCCACACCGGCATCGCTCACACTGTTGGGGTTGCCGGTCTCGGCCATGGCGCGGCACAAGGCGAACACCTGGCTGGCGGCCTGCATGGTGCGCAGGGGCACTTCGGCGGCATAGAGGGTGGCGGCCTGTATGGCGGCGGAGCGTGCGGCCTTGTCGGCCTCGGTCTGTTTGGGCATGCCGAAGGCCTCCATGATGCGGTTGAAGGCCTGGGTGTCTTCATCCACCAGTGCTATGAGCTGGCTCATGAGGGCCTGTCCGTTGTCGGCGTGGCGGGCGAACTCCTCCCAGCGGTCGTCCCATCCGCGCTTGTGACTTGACAGGTTGGCCACCATGGTGCCCAGTGCGGCGCCCAGTGCGCCCATATAGGCGGCGATGGTGCCTCCGCCGGGGGCGGGACTCTCGCGCGAGGTCTCGTAGGCGAAGTCCTTTACGGTCAGGTCGGCCAGATTGCTGCCGTTCTGGTGGTCTTTTTCCAGCAGCATCTCTATCACTTTCTCCTCCGGGCGGAAAGGCCGCAGGTCGGATAGTCCGAGCGAGTGGATGGCGATGTCGATGATGTCTTTCTCGGGTATGCCGGTGGAGCGCTGCTGTTTCTCCAGGAAGTAGCGTCCCGCATCGATGAGGGTGCTTTTGGGGATAAGGCCCACTATTTCGGTTCCAGTGACACGTATGCCGCGGTTCTGTGCGCAGCGGCACACCTCGTCGAAGGCCACATGCAGCGGTGTCTGTCTGATGTCGGTGATGTTCATCGACACCTGGGCGATGCCGTACTCGTCGATAAACCATCCAATGGCCTTCGTGCCTTTCAGCGTGCCGGGCAGCATGATGGGGTTGCCGTCGGCGTCTTTCAGCGGTTTGCCGGTGAGCAGACCGCCCTCGCGCTTGGGCCGTCCTTTCTCGCGCACGTCGAAGGCGATGGCGTTGGCGCGGCGGGTGGACGTGGTGTTCAGGTTGAAGTTGACGGCTATCAGGAAGTCGCGCGCACCCACTGCGGTGGCGCCTGTGCGGGCTATGTCGTCGTCCATGGGGCGGGCGCCGAAGTCGGGCTCCTTGCCCGGTGTGGTCAGCTTTTCGGCCAGCGCCTCATACTCGCCCTCGCGGCATACGGCCAGGTTCTTCCGCTCGGGAATCTGTGCGGCCGCCTCGTAGCAGTAGGTGGGTATGCGCAGCTCGTCGGCTATGCGGCGTGCCAGGGTGCGTGCCAGTTGGGCGCACTCTTCCAGGGTGATGCCGCTCACGGGTATCAGGGGCAGCACATCGGTAGCTCCCATGCGGGGATGGGCACCATGGTGCTGCCGCATGTCGATGACTTGTCCGGCCTTGCGCACTGCCCTGAAGGCGGCCTCCATGACGGGTTCGGGTTCACCCACGAAAGTCACCACGGTGCGGTGAGTGGCCTCGCCGGGGTCCACATCGAGCAGGCTCACGCCTTTCACGCGCTCTATCTCATCGGTAATCTGTTTGATGACTGCAGGGTCGCGGCCCTCGCTGAAGTTGGGCACGCATTCGATAATTTGCTTTTTCATTGTGTTTTTATCGTATTATTTAGGTTATTTGTCAAGTAGTGGTGTGTTCTGCTCATTCAGGTGAACCACCTGAAAAATAGCCTCAAAAGGCTTTATGCTGCAAAGTTAGTTTTTCTGCATAAAAACTGCAAATATTTTATATAAAAAATGTTGCTGAAAAAGTGTGGAGAATTGGTGGGAATGCACTATATTTGTAAAACAAAAAGAAAAAATCATTTATTGCGTAAAAAATACGCAGAAAAATTTGCGGATTACAAAATAAAACTCTACCTTTGCGTAAAAAATACACAACATAACAATACAACACAGCATTTTAACTATGAAAAGAAGTAGACAACCATCTCGGTAATATCGTCATCATAAGATGAAGGCAATGAAAAGAAATCGTTTCCGATATGCCGGATGAGCAATGTCAAACCTGTTTGAACATTGCCGTGGCAAGAAAAGGTCGGATGAAATCCAACCCATTAAACTGGCAAATAATGGAAGATAAAAACAAATTATACACCTATGAGTATCCCCGTCCCGCAGTGACGACCGACTGTGTGGTATTTGGTTATGATTTAAAAGGAGGACTTTCGGTGTTGCTGATTGAACGCGGCGCCGACCCCTATAAGGGGCGATGGGCGTTTCCCGGCGGATTCTTGAATATGGACGAGAAGGCAGACGACGGTGCCGCCCGCGAACTGAAAGAGGAGACGGGGCTTGACGTGGACAAAGGTGCCCTGGAACAGTTGGGCTGTTTCTCCGACGTGGACCGCGACCCGCGCGGACGAGTCATCTCCATCGCCTTTTACGCTCTGGTGCCAAAAACGGCTGTCAAAGGCAGCGACGATGCGAGGTGTGCGCAGTGGTTTCCCATCAGCAGCATCCCGCAACTGGCCTTCGACCATGAGAAGATTCTTCTCCAGGCACTCAAGCGCTTGAAAACGGCGCATCTTCGCCCGTTTTGAGAATGAATGGATGAATGATGGACCTTAGAATATACGATGAAAATGAGAGCAATCATACTCAACCAAGGGTCAGCTGTCTATAAGGCTGACAGGGATATTCCCAAACTGACAAGTCTTTATAATGTACTTGTAAAGGTCTATTATGCAGGAATTTGCAGAACCGACATCGCCATAAGAAAAGGTGCCGTTCCTGCCAAAGAAGATGTCATACTTGGACATGAGTTTTGCGGGAAAATAGTCGGCTTCTTGAATGGAAAAGAAGAGATGGGCCATTGGCGAATAGGCGATGTGGTCAGTGCCAACCCTATGTCATTTGGCAGTAAGGGCGACAAAATGTGCGGCAAAGACTGCGACGGCGCATTTGCGGAGTATATTGCCGTTCCAAGCGGAGCGTTGGTATGCTTGCCACCCAGTCTGCTCTCACCTTACGGTGCCTTCCTGGAACCTGTCGCGGCAGCACTTGCCCCGTTGAAATATGTAAATGGGCTGACTTGCATATACGGCGGGAACAGAATAGCGGAACTGACCTGCCAGGTGGCCAGGGTGATGGGTAATCGCGACATTGAAAGAATAACCCGAACAGCCGACTTGCAGAAAGACCATTATGACTGCATTATAGAAACGGAACCCTTTGATATCGATGCCTATGTCGATGCACTTAAACCCAATGGAGTGCTGGTGGTGAAATCCCGGTCCTATTCTCCCAGTTCTTTTACGGCAAATGCCATTGCCATGAAGGAGATATGCATACAAGGGGCACGATATGGAGACTTCAATGTGGCCAGCCATATTCTGACGGCAGCTGCCAACCATGTGACTGACACCCTCGATACGGACAAACTGTTTGGGAATACCTATGACCTTTCCCAATTTGAAACGGCCTTTGCAGAAGCAGAGCGTATAGGAAGTAAAAAGATTTTCTTCAAAATATGTGCGGAATAGTAGGAATTCTCGACCGCGAGGCCATGCCGGATGCAGGCAGTCTGTCGGCAGCGCTCGACACGCTGAAACTACGCGGTCCCGACGACTGCGGCATGTGGCAATACCAAAACGTAGCCTTGGGCCACAGGCGATTGTCCATTGTCGGCGTGCAGCACGGACACCAACCCATCAGTTCTCCTGATGGAAGGGTGATCATTGTGGTCAATGGAGAGTTTTACGACTATAAAAGACTGAGACAGACGCTTTCTTCCGACTATGCCTTCCAGACCGATTCCGACAGCGAGCTGCTGATACCCCTCTATCTGAAGTATGGCCTCGAGGGTATGATGGAACACCTGAGAGGCGAGTTTGCCTTCATCCTGTATGACAAAAGGGAGCGCTTGCTGGTAGCAGGACGTGACCGCTTCGGCATCAAACCCTTGTGTTGGTGGGATGATGGCAGACGAGTGATTATAGCATCGAAAGCAAAAGCCATCCACGCCTGTGGTGTAAAGTCCGAATGGGATGAATACAGTCTGATGCAGGCACTGTCGATACAGTACCAACCAACAGACCGCACCTTTTTCAAGGGCGTACGGCAGTTGGAGCCTGGCCATCTGCTTGTATGGCAAGCCGGTTGCGGGAGGAAGGACATCACTTATTGGGACATGAACTATCCTTCCGGCTGCGATGAGGAGCAGCTCACACCAAGAAGGGAGCAACAGTATGTGGATGAATTTCGCGCCTGCCTGCAGCAGGCCATTCAGCTGCGGCTTCAGGGCGATGTGCCGGTATGCTGTCATCTCAGTGGCGGGCTCGACTCCAGTTCCGTTGCAGGTATCCTGTCTGCCATGACCAGCGAGCCGGTTCATTGTTTCTCTATCGTTTTCCCTCAGACGGGCGACGAATACGACGAGAATCTCTTCGCCACAGAGACCACCAGCCACTGCGGGGCTGTCTTGCACAGAATAGAAGTAAGCCAGCACAACATTCTCCACTATCTTCCGGAAGCAGTCTTTCACAGTGAGGGACTGGCTGTAAACGGCCATCTGTCATGCAAATACCTCCTTAACAAGGCCATCCACGAGGCTGGGTTCAAAGTGGCGCTGACTGGCGAAGGAGCCGACGAATGCCTGGCCGGCTATCCCCACCTGCGAAAAGATCTTTTCTCCATGTTGCCAGCAGAAGAAAAAGAAGCACTTACCAGCCAACTCTACCAAACGAATCTTGCCATAACGGGAACGGAAATCGCAGTAGGCGATACGCTCAGTTGTGACAAGATGGCCGAACGGCTGGGCTTTGTCCCGTCGTTTCTGGCAGCCAAGGCCAGCATAGGACACAAAATGTACCGGTTGCTCCATCCTGACATGCTCCGCAGTTGCGACAACCACGATTTCATGGACGAAATGGCCACACATCACCGGATAGAGACCAAACTTCGGGATGTACATCCCGTAAACAAGTCACTCTATCTGTGGAATAAACATGCGCTCAGCAACTATATACTCGGCACTCTTGGCGATGGCTGTGAGATGTCGGCCTCGGTTGAGGGACGACTGCCTTTCCTCGACCACAAACTTTTTGAGTATGCGGCCCAACTGCCCATGCAGATGAAGATCAAGAACTATATCAACGAGAAGTATGTGCTCAAGGAAGCAGCTCGCCCATACATTACAGACCGTATCTATCGAAGACAGAAGCATCCGTTCCAAGCACCTCCGTTGACCCGATATTTCAGCAAGTCTGAGTATGAAAGGATTTACGATGAGCTGACATCCGACAGTCTGATGAGAACAGGCATCTTTAACAGAACTGCTGTTACGGACCTGCTTGTATCTCTTCCCTCCATGAGTGTGTTGGAGCAGACCGCCTACGAGCCTGTGTTGATGCTTATGCTGACTATTTATTATATGAATCAAAAACTAATGAACTGAAACGATGAAAACGGGCAAGAACGACAAATGGTGGATAGACTTCTTTCAGAGCGACTTTACAGAGGTGGTGCTCAACCAGCAGGCAGCAGAGACAGTGCACTTCATGCAACAGATAGGACAGTTGCTTCCGGGGATGAAGATACTGTCCCAAGAAGTGTGTCTGTATAAGAGGGATTAAAAAAGGGACCTATC
>R25__coassemble_1184_pt1 | contig 13524 bp, 8 predicted proteins | sample R25__metabat2_low_PE_048 | metagenome-assembled genome bin R25 | reverse complement strand
CGTATGAGCCGAATGGCTTTAGCTTTTACGCTATGCGGAAATTAGTACAACAAATAAAACGAAATGAACATGCGCTCGATTAAAAATCGCTTGCTACTGAAAGGATGCAAGAACAAGCAAACCATCATCACCATCCTGCTTGCCCTCGTCACAATGGTGGGGCAAGCACAGACCCAAAAGACTGCAATAGTCAAAGGTTATTCACCCGCGTTAGAAGACAGCACGGTAGTAAACATTTATGTCGACAATGTGAGTGTGGCATCAGACACCGTCTTCGGTGGACGTTTCATGCTTAGTGTTCCCGTGGAGAAGCTCACTAAGAGTTCTTTGTTCCTTTGGGGTAAAGGCTGTCCTAACTACCTGTCAACACTCTTTCTGAGTCCTGGTGTTACTGTAAGCCTGACGGGTACGGACTGCCTCCATCCTTTATGGAAAGTGGATAGCCCGGTGCCAGAGCAACAGACCATCAACAGGATTATGGAACATAACAGCGATGCCATCAGAGAATACCTGCTAATTGATTTGGATGACGCTTCCTGGAACAAGATGCTGCCTGTCCAGATGAAAATCCTCAAACAGACAATGGATATTCTGCCGTCGTTACCCGTAGATGCCGCATCGCTGACTAAGTTGGAGGGAGTGGCACAAACGGCAAAGAACATGAACGATTTCCCCTATATGCAACAACTCAAAGAGTTGGAAGCATCTACAGCAGCACGTGCTCCGAAGGGATTTGAGAAGGAACTTGCAATGATACACGCATTTGTCTATCCTGCACATGTTCAGCAGGTGGGGGAAGAGTTTGTTGATGCCGAACTCTTCGATATGCAAGGCAATAGGCACCGTCTTTCAGAGGCCTTCGCGGATGGCCGCTATGTACTGCTCGACTTCTGGAGCCTTGGCTGTGGCCCATGCCGCATGGCAGAGCCGGAAATGCGAGAGATCTATGCATGGATGAAAGACAGGCTGGAAATCATTGGCATCAATCAAGACAATACCTCAGCATGGAAAGAGAACGACTGGAGCAAAAAGATTATATGGAAGAACTGGAGCGACGGAAAGATGGGCAAGGGAGGCGTTGAAAGCCACTATTGCGACCAAGACGCCATACCATACTATGTACTCCTGTCGCCTGACGGTCGTATCCTTTGGAAGAATGTAGGTTACGGCATAGGCTGGTTCTTAGGAATGGCCGAGGCCATCAGTGGCCCCAAGCAGGACAACAGCGCCAACCTGTCATTGGCAGTCCGCCATATAGATGTCAGTTCTGAAAGTACGACCGTGGCTTTTCGCTACTATGGGAAGAAAGACAACTGGTTCCGCATTGTCGGCGATTCCTACCTTGCTGCTGATGGCAAGAAATACAAGGTGACAACTGCCGACGGTATCAAGCTCGATGAGAACAGTTATCCTCAGGTGAAAGCGTCCTCAGCTACGGAGGGCATTATGGGAGATATGTACTACAGCAACTTCACGCTCACTTTCGAACCATTCGACACCATCCCCGAAACCTTCGATTTCAAAGAAGGCGACGGCGAGGGCGCCTTCGTCATCCGCAATATTTCTGTTAAATAAGCCGGTTATGAATAAGCAAACCATCATCACCATCCTGTTTACTCTCGTTGCAATGGCGGGGCAGGCACAGATACACTACCGGCTGGAAGGAACAATCGGTGATTCCACATTGAATACAAGGCTGCTGCTCAACCAAGGAATGTCGGCAATGAAGTTGGTCAACGCTGCCATCGACACCCTTGAAGTCGTGGGTGGGAAACTGATTCCGACAGAAGGGACGCTCGAAGAGCCAGCATCCTTCGACTTGAAGTCAGTCACGGAGGGGGATGAAAAGCCAGACATCCAATCACCTGTGTTTATCATAGAGGACGGGACGATGCGCATACACTTTAATCAGAAGGCGGAAGAGTACAAGGCACCTGACTCTCCGCTCAACAGGGCTTTCACTGAGTTCGTGGGTGCCTTTTATCCCTTGCTGCATGGCGATTCCATCAGGCAGCAACGGCTCGACAGTCTGATGCGGAGCGAACTCTCCCGACACAATGACGATATATTGGGAATGCAAGCCCTGGCAATGGTCTACACCCATGTCAAGCCTACGACCGTGGCCTCATGGCTCGAACTGATGAGTCCGCGCGTGAAAGCAGGAGAAGCGTGGTACGGAATGACGATGGGACTCAAGGCAATGGGCGTTGACATGAAGTCGGAAAAGAAATCCTTCAGCCCTGCCGAGGGCGAGAAGTTCGTGGACTTCGCCGTCGAATACAATGGAAAGACCACCCGCCTCAGCGACTACGTGGGCCGTGGCAAGTACGTGCTCGTCGACTTCTGGGCTTCATGGTGCGGCCCCTGCCGAATGGAAATCCCTAACATCATTGCCGCCTACAACAAGTACAAAGACCGGGGCCTGCAAGTCGTCGGCATCGCCGCATGGGACAAGCCCGAAAACACGCTGCAAGCCATCAAGGACGACGGCGTTCCCTATCCGCAAATCATCAACTCGCAGGAGATTGCCACCAGTGTCTACAATCTCCAAGGCATTCCTCATATCATCCTTTTCTCCCCCGACGGCACCATCCTCGCCCGAGGACTACGTGGTGAGGACATCAATAAGAAACTCGAAGAGATATTCCCCGATAACAAATGAAACGAAACAAAATATGAACAAGAAAACCATCATCAACATCCTCCTCGCCCTCGTCGCAGTAGCGGGGCAGGGGCAGATACCAACAGGATAAATTATTCATTTTGGACTAATTTGGACCGATGTGTGCGCAAACAGATGTTGGGATAGGAATCAGGGGGACAGGTTTTTGAATCTTTCATAAACAAAAGAATCAAAAACTTGCCCCCCTTATGCCGCGGAGATATTGATTCCTTATCTCACCATGGTTTTCATTCCGTCGATGATGTTGATGCCATGCTGGGGCGTGTCGAGCCGCTGGCCCTGGAGGTTGTAGATGGCGGCCGACTGCGAGGGAGAGCCCGCCGGAATGGCGGCTCCGACGGCCGATACATCCTCGATGGCGTCATATTCGGCCATCGTCTCGGCCATGCGGGCATCGAGGTCGCAGAGGCGGTAGAGACCGTCGGCATTGGCGGTCAGGCCCTCGACGGTGACGGGCAGCACCATTGGCGGCACTTCGAGGGAGAGCAGCGTGCGCCCCTGCAGTTGACCGACGGACTGATACACCAGGTTGATGGCTACGTATTCCTCGCTGCCGTCGCTCCACTTTTCGAAGACCAATTTCGAGCCGATGGGCGTGTGTCGTTCAATGGCATTCTCTGTCTCGGGATAGACCAAGCGCAGGGCTGCGCTGATGCTGGCCAGGTTGGAGTCGTGGCCACAGAGGAACATGAACTTGCGGTTGCTATTGTTGAGCTCCTCGCGGATGCGGCTCACCAGCGGATAGGCCAGGTTGACGGCGGCGGCGTGGGTGGTGAAGAGCAGTGCGTCGTAGACCTCCTTCACGGCACCTATGGCGCGCCACTGCTCCATGGTCAGGTCGCGCCCGAAGGCCGACATGCTCTCGCTCTCATAGCATTGCAGCACCAGCGCGTCGGCCACACTGTTGATGAGTGTGTAGCCGCCTGTCATCTTCGGCTCGTCGCCCTTCTCAATCTTGAACTGGGTGTCATCGTACCAGAAATGTGTCGTGTCGTTTTCTGCAGCGGGCGACTGCGCTAGGTCGAGCACCTCTTCCATCAGTGTGATTGTGGGCTGCTGGGCGGCCATCCAGGCCTGCGGCCCGCCGTTCATGGCCTGCATCTCGCTGAGCACCTGCTGGCGGTACGTGTCGTTCATCTTCGTGAACTGTGGGGTGAACAGCGGGTCCATCTTGTCCTCCTGATACTTATGGGTAATCTCCACATTGGCGAAAGGCAGGAATCCGGCCGAGAAATACTTTGCTGTGGCGAATGTGCGCTGCCGTGAATTGGCGTAGAACAACACCTCGTCGCCCTCGGGACGGTAGTTGTCGGGCAGCAGTCCCTCGCTGACCACCCACTTGCGGAAAAACTGTCCCATCTCCGTCTCCAAGACACCGCCGCGCAGCGACAGCTGACTGCCCGGCGACGACCACTTGAACCACTCGTAGGGCGTCACCCGCTGATAGGCTGCACCTGATGTCAGCGGCGAGCGGATGTTGTGGCGGCTCATCACCACCACCTCTTTCAACTCATAACGTGCCCGGAAATCGTCGGAGCGTTTCGTCTGCGCCTGCAGGCCTGTGCCGCAGAGTGTCAGGATGGCGGCCAGCATCCATGGTATAGTCTTTCTCATTGCTTTATAGTCATTTGTTTCAGTCTGGAAACATCCATAATCATTTTCCTATTTCCCCAGTCTCATGCCGAGGAAGACACGGGCGCGCCACTTGTTCTGATTCACCACCACCGCATCGTCGTCGAAGACGGAATTGTTCATCACGAGGGTGGCACCGGCAAAATAGCGGGGTGAGAACTGGTAGACCACGGCGGCACGCTCGTTGAAAATCATGTTGAAGCGCATGTGCTGGGCCTTCTTGCGCTCCCCGCGCACGGTCATGTTGTTGCGGTTGTAGACCACGAAGGTGGGCAGCATGGAGAAGTGCAGCAGCCATCTGCGGCCTATCACCCAGTTGTAGCCGTAGCCGCCGCCGATACCGAAGTGGCCTGTGTAGATACGGGTCTCGGGAGCGTTGGGATTCCTTGCCAGCAAGGCGTCGGTGGTCTTGATGTTGCCGCCCTGATAGCTGAAGCCGACCAGCCATGAGCCGGCCGAACGCCGCTGGATATAGCTCTGCGTGAAGGCGGCGGGGAAGGAGAAACGGCGATGGTTGAAGGTGTAGTAGCCTGCTACGTTGAGCACCCTCATCGTGGCATCGCCCGACTGCAGATGCTTCGGCACATCATCGAGATACATCTTGCCGGTCAGCGACTCCGACCGCTGGTAGCTGAGGTCCAGACTCAGGCGGCTGCTGTAGTAGTTGAAGTTCAGTTCATAGTCCTTATAGACCCCTTTCCACTTGGCGGGATTGACGGCCACGCCGACACCGATGCCCCGGTAGATGGCCGCGAGCGAGAACGTGGTCTTGTGACAGGTGCTCAGGTCAGCCTTCGCATAGACATCGTTCACCATGCCCCGGGCATGGAACGAGTTGCCCGTCTGGTTCATCCTCACTTTCAGCGTCAGCCGTCCCTCCGGGCGCACCACGTAGTTCGTGTCGTAGGGCGTCTTGTAATACCTCGACGACAGCACACTGTCCAGCCTGGCTCTGCGCTCCGCCTGGCTCAGTGTCTGGGCCGTCAGCGGAGTGGCGAGGGCAAGCAGCGCAGCTGCCAGCAAGAATGTCCGTATTCTGATAGAAGTAAAGAGCATAAAAATCGCCTCGACATAGTTAAGAGGAATCAGAGGGGAATCAGAGGGACAGGTTTTTGATTCCTTCGGAAAGGAATCAAAAACCTGTCCCTCTGATTCCCTGATTCCCCGGTGCGCCTGAAAGGACTCGAACCTTCACGTCGTGAGACACCAGATCCTAAGTCTGGCGCGTCTGCCAATTCCGCCACAAGCGCAGGGGTAGGGGAGAACCAAACGCCATGATTGGCCCTTGGTATGACCCTTCAAGCCGCAAAGGTACGGTTTTTTTGTGAAACGGCCAAATTTTCGGTGCTACTTCTTTCCGGTGGTGAGCAGGCGGCGGGCAAACTCGATGAGAGTGTCGCGGCCACGGGCAAAGTCGGCGTCGGTCTGCTGCACGTTGTAGTCGGGGTCGATGCCGAACTCGGTGCTCTGGTGGTCGGCGTCGTAGATGGGGCAGGCCGAGAAGCGGATGCTCCATCCGCAGGGCAGCTGGCTGGAGAAGGGCATGCCGGCGCCACCCCCTGTGCGGTCGCCCACGATGGTGACCCGCGGGCAGCGCTTCATATACTTCACAAACTCGTTGGCCGCGCTGAACACGCCGCGGTTGGTGAGCACCACCACGTCTTTCTGCCAGCGTATGCCGCTTGAGGGTTTCAGTGTCTGCGGCTCCATCTTCGAGAAGTCGTTGTGCCCCTTGCCCGTCTTGTGCTGCATGTAGCCCACGAGCAGCGGCTCGTCGGTGAACCGTCCCGCCAGCATCTCGGCCATGGTGAGCATGCCGCCGCCGTTGCCGCGGATGTCGATGATGAGGCCGCGGCAGGGAGCCAGGGCGAAGAGCACATCGTCGAGGTTGCCGCCCCCAATCTCGTTGGAGAAGCTGGTGTAGCGCACGTAGCCCACATTGTCGTCGAGCACACGGTAGTAGAGTCCGCTCGCTATCTTGTAGTCGGTGCCCAGATAGCGCCGCAGCAGGGTGTCGCTCACATTGGCGGGATAGTCTTCCTGCCAGCTCCAGTTGCGTGCCATGTCGAACGAGGTGTACAGGTTCACATGGCCGTCGCGCAGCTCGCTCAGCATGTCGGCCATCACCTCAAACTGCTGTGCGTTGGTCATGTCGTTTTCGAATCGGGCCGCGTAGCGTGCGTGCACCTCGTCCCAGTCGAGTCCGATGGTCTGCCGTTTGTAGTCGAAGAAACAGTAGTGCTCGTCGAGGATGCGCCAAAGCGCCTCGAAATTGCCCGCCGGCGTGTCGGCATATTCGTCTTCGTCGACACAGGCTGTGAGCAGCGGTGTCAGGGCCATGAGCAGCATGGCGAGGGCCGCAAGGTGTTGAAAGAGAGAACGGTGCTTCATGGCACGATATCGGTTATCTTGAAGTGTCTCACAAATCCTATCACAAGGGCGTGGGTGTAGACATGCTGCTTCAGGTTGTTGACAGCAGCCTGCTGGTAGTCGCCCAGGTAGCCCACGCGCCAGCGCACGCCCCACAGGTTGAAGTCGGCCGTCAGGCTGTGGCGCAGGGTGGGAGCCGAGAAGGGCGTGGTGACCACGGCGTTGTGGTCGTAGTCGCCGCGCGAGAAGATTTCGTAGTACGACTGTCCGTAGTTGGGACTGAACATCACGCCTACGAGCGGCGCCATCACCTCATAATGCAGGGCCCAAGGCTTGTGAAACAGCTGAAAGCGGTAGGTGGCCGCTCCTGAGAGACCTGCATGCAGGAAGAGCCGCATTTGGGCGGGATTGTTCGTGTTGCGCGTGTTGTTGAGCACACCGAGGCCCGGATTGATCATGCCGCCGGCCTCCAGCTGCAGCCGTCCGCCTGCCAGCTGCCACGAGCGGTGCACGGCATAGCGGAAGTCGTAGAGAGCCGCCAGTGTGGTGCCGTCGCCCGACCGGTCTTCGCAGGTCGACACGTTGCCCTCGTGGATGAGGTAGCGGCGCCACGGGCTGCCGGTGCGCTGGCGCACGGTGTGCGAGATGTAGCGCAGCTCGGGTCCGCTGTATTTCTCGGGCGAGAGGTAGGTGTCGAGCACCTCGCTGGCTCCGAAGCCCAGCATCTGGGTGTTGGTCACCTCTTGGAGCCTCGGTATGGTGTCGCTCTGTGCCCATGCGAGCAGCGGCGCCAGGCAGAGCAGCACGGCAAGCAGTCTATTTGAAATCGTCATCGTCGAAAAGTCGCAGTTGGCCGGTTATCTCGTCTATCACCTCCTGCTCGCTCTTGCCGGCGTCAGGGTCCAGATTCTCTTCCTCCACTTCGTCGGCACCGTCGTTTTCCGGCTCCGGTTCCGGCTTGCGCAGCGGTTCTATCTCTTCTATGGTGTCCACCTGCCAGGTGGTGAGCCGTTTGCCCTTGGCCTTGAAGCCCTTCACGGCGATGAACTCCTCCACTTCTATCTCCATGGGCTCGCGCACCGAGTCGTGGCCGCCGAAGGTGATGCGAAGGCGCGGGTACCCCTCGTCGGTGAGCAGCACGGGCTTGTTGAGCGGGTTCTCGCCCAGATAGTTCTGGTGGCGTTTGGTGGCCTCCATCTCAAAACGCTTCACATAGGGGTAGCCCTGCTGGTCGGCGTCGTAGAGCACGGCCGTCCACACCTTGTTGGGCCGCCACTTCTCTATCACCTGTATGTTGTCCTCGTAGTGGTTGTTCACATCGAAGTTGGAGATGTAGAACTCGCCGTTGTCGAGCACCACGAGTATGGCGTCGTCTTCGTTGAACTCGCCCAGCAGGGTGCCGTGCTCGTCGTAGTTGAGGCGTTTCACATCGGGGTCGAACCACACTTTGCGGCCGCCCAGTGTGCTGTGGCCGTGGCTCTTCAGGCGTATGGTGTTCACGGGGTTCTTGGTGAGCAGGTTGCCCTTGCTGGCGCGTCCCTTGATGATGATGTCGGCAAAGCTCTTCTCGATGAAGATTTTCTTGAGCTTGGGGTTGGGCATGAGCGTCACCTTGATAACCTCGGCCTCGCCGTTGGGGTTGGCGGTGAAGTACATCACCTTCGAGCCCTCGGTGCCCTGTGTGAGGTCGTACTCCTTGTCGCGGGTCAGGCTGGTCACATTGAAGCGCTTCATGAAGTAGCTGCCGCGCTTGCCGTCGCGGTACACCACATTGTAGATGGTGCGCTTGTCGTTTTTCTTGAACACCTGCACATGCAGGATGTTCTTGCCCACGAACACCTTGTCGGCCACGCGTATCACCTTGTACTTTCCGTCTTTGTAGAAGATGATGATGTCGTCGATGTCGGAGCAGTTGCACACAAACTCGTCTTTCTTCAGACCGGTGCCGATGAAGCCGTCGGCGCGGTTGATGTAGAGCTTCTCGTTGGCTTCCACCACCTTCGACGCCACGATGGTGTCGAAATTCTTGATTTCGGTGAGACGCGGGTGGTCAGGGCCGTACTTGCCCTTGATAAACTCGAACCACTGCACGGTGACGTCGACCATGTGGGCCAGGTCGTGTTCTATCTCGTCGAGCTCGGCGCGTATGCGCGCCATGAGCTCCTCGGCCTTGTCTTTGTTGAACTTCAGGATGCGGTGCATCTTAATCTCCATGAGGCGCAGGATGTCGTCCTTGGTCACCTCGCGTATCATCTGCGGGTAGAAGGGCGTGAGTCGCTCGTCCACATAGGCGCAGGCGGCGTCCATGTCGGGAGCGTTCTCGAAGGGGCGGCCCTTGTAGATGCGCTCCTCGATGAAAATCTTCTCCAGCGAGCAGAAGTGCAGTTGTTCGAGCAGTTCGCCGCGCCGTATCTCCAGTTCGCGGCGCAGCAGGTCCATGGTGTGGTCTACGGAGTGGCGCAGCACGTCGCTGATGGTGAGAAACTGCGGTTTGTTGTCCTCAATCACGCAGCAGTTGGGCGATATGTTCACCTCGCAGTCGGAGAAGGCGTAGAGGGCGTCGATGGTCTTGTCCGACGACACGCCCGGTGCCAGGTGCACCTGCACCTCGGCGTTGGCGGCCGTGTTGTCGTCCACTTTCTTGGCCTTTATCTTGCCCTTGTCGATGGCCTTGAGAATCGACTCGATAAGTGTGCCGGTGTTCTTGCTGAAGGGAATCTCACGTATCACCAGCGTCTTGTTGTCGAGTTTCTCTATCTTGGCGCGCACTTTGAGCACCCCGCCGCGCTGGCCGTCGTTGTAGCGGCTCACATCGATGCTGCCCCCCGTGGGGAAGTCGGGATAGAGATGGAATTCCTCGCCGCGCAGGTAGCTGATGGCGGCGTCGCATATCTCGTTGAGGTTGTGCGGCAGTATCTTGGAGGAGAGGCCCACGGCGATGCCCTCGGCTCCCTGCGCCAGCAGCAGCGGGAACTTCACCGGCAGCGTGATGGGCTCCTTGTTGCGGCCGTCGTAGCTGAGCTGCCACTCCGTGGTCTTGGGGTTGAACACCGTGTCGAGGGCAAACTTCGACAGTTTGGCCTCGATGTATCGCGGTGCCGCGGCGCGGTCGCCGGTCAGGATGTTGCCCCAGTTGCCCTGTGTGTCGATGAGCAGGTTTTTCTGTCCCATCTGCACGAGTGCGTCTCCGATGGAGGCGTCGCCGTGCGGGTGAAACTGCATGGTGTGGCCCACGATGTTGGCCACTTTGTTGTAGCGTCCGTCGTCCATGCGCTTCATCGAGTGGAGGATGCGTCGCTGCACGGGTTTCAGTCCGTCGACGATGTGCGGCACGGCGCGTTCCAAAATCACGTACGAGGCATAGTCGAGAAACCAGTTCTGGTACATGCCGCTCAGATGGTGCACGGCGGCGGCGTCGAACCGGTTCACCGGCTTGTAGCTGCTGTGTCGTTCTTCCTGTTCCTCTTGCTGTTCCTGTTCTTCGTCTTTCGGGGTGGTGTCCACGCCCTCTTGTTCTGTATCTTTTATCTCGTCGTCCATAAAATCAAAGCAATTTGGGGTCAAAGTTACGAAAAGTTGAGTGGAGAACAAAATGAAAATTCATTTTTCTTCGCATTCCTCAGCGCCAGGTACCTTCGGCGTGAGCAAAAGAAAACTCCCGCTGCAGCGATGAAGCCCAAAAGAGCAGACCGCAGCGGCGGGAGCGATGAAGTAAGTAAAGCAAGCGTGTTACTGTCCGATGGTGCCCCAGGGCGACAGCGCTTTCACCGTATACTTGCCACCCTTTTCAACTGCCATGGTTGTTTGAGTGGTGCTGTTGTAGAAAACCCCATTTCGGAACACGAGGTAGCCACGGGCCCCCTCAACGGGTTTCCACTGCAGCTGTCCGCCTTTCCGTGCCGCTTTTACAGCCGGCAGTTGGCGGCATTGAGCGGCTGGATTCCAGTGGTCCTCGCCTCCCATCACCCGCTCTGCGGTATATCGAGCGGCCTCTTCGGCCGTGAGGTGGTTCTTCGCCACGCACCAAGTAGTGTCGTTGGTGTTCTGGTCTACCGTATAGTAGCGGCTGATGCGCTTGCTCAGGTCCACCGCGTTGCCCTTTCCGTCGGTGGTGTTGAAATCGGCGAAGAGGGTGGGCCAACCGGCCATTGTCTCATACCATCCCTCGGGCGGTATCGTCACCTCGGCCCGCGTGTCGATGAAGACCGTCTGCGGATTGTAGTGCCAGGGGCGACCCAGCCACACCTGAGTCTCAGAAGGGATGCCCGGAGCGGTGATGGTGGTGTTTCTGAACACATATCCCCACCGGGTGGTGGCGGCATGCTTGGGTGCCACGATGAATCCCCCCTCTTTGCGGTTGATGAGCAGGGTGCAATGGTCGAAATAGGCATTTCCCGAGCCGTAGATGAAATCGACAGCCCCCTCTATCGTGCAGTCCTTGATGTAGTTGCGTCCGTTGTCGGTATTGGCGGTGCGGTAGGTGTCCTGATAGCTCCACAGTCCGCATTTGTTCACAATCACACGGTCATACTTGGTGTAGAGCGCCAGCGCCTGTGGACCGTCTTGCTGTTCGTGGCCCCAGGAGTTGACCAAGCTGATACCTTCCAGATATACCCCGTCGGCCTCGCAAACCATAGTGGCCGCTATGTCGACCGGCTGCGCCTTCGGGCCTCCGCTCACCCTGTCGTCGGTAATCCATACCTTGTCGGCCCCTTCGCCGATGATGCTCAACTGGTGTTTGGAGCGCGGTATGCCCACATGGCCTTTGTAGGTGCCCTCTTTCACATAGATGATATAGGGATGGTCGGGATAGTCGGGCGCTTGGTCCACCGCTTCCTGCAGCGAAGTGTAGTCGCCGGTTCCGTCGGCGGCCACCACGGCGTCGACGGCTTTCTGCGGAAGCGGTTTCAGCTGTTCGTCGAAAAATTCGAGCACTCGTTGCTGTATGCCTTTTCCGCAGCTGTGCGGCACGTCCCACATTTCAGTGGTGAGATGCTGCGGACGTCCCACCTTGTTCCACACCTCTCTCATCTGACTGAAAGCCTTCTCGGCCCCTCTGACGGGAAACAGCTTGTCTTGCCGGCCGTTGGTGAAGAGCATGGGTTTGGGAGCCGCCATGGCGGCGATGTGCGGATAGTCCATATATTGCCGCAGGCCCGGCAGGCAGTTGGCGAATCCGCCATACTCCCTTTTCCCGTCGGCGGTGCTCATCTGCACATCGGTGGTGACCATCCAGCAAACCGAGGCCCCTGCCTTGATGCGGTCGCTCAGTGCCGCCAGCATCCATGCCCTGTAGGCACCCATGGAGCATCCCACACAGCCAATGCGTGTGTTGTCGACGAAAGGCAGCTGTGCCAACAATTCCGTGCCGGCCATGTCGTCATAGTGCATGAATGCGCACAAGTCGCGGCCCAGCATCATCATGTTGCCGGCTATATATTCATACATGCCACGGTCGATGCCTTCCTCCCGTCCCCGCTCTCCCCACATAGGAGCGTCGGCTGAGAAGCAGACATAGCCGTGCTGTGCCAACCAGTCGCCCATATACTGTCCGTCGTACAGGTTCTCGGCCCATTTGTCGGCATCGTCGAGCACTTCGTCGCTCACCCCAAACGGCCGTATCATCTTCTCCTTGCCGATGAAAAGGTGACCGCCATGGTCGTGCAGCAGATTGATAGCCGGGAAGGGACCTTTGCCATCGGGCACCAGTACATAAGCCATGGTACGCGTGTAGTCGTTCACATTGAACAGTATCTTCAGGGCTTTATAGCCTTGGCGCTGTTCCTCGGCCACCACTTCCATGTTGAAGTCGTCGGAGGCCTTGGGAGGTGTCATCATGCACTCCCTCACCTTGGCGCGAGCCGTACGCTGCCACTCGCTGAAATCGGCTATGCCCGAGTTTTCCCAAGCCAGTGGGTAGGTGAGCTCTTTTTTCAACTGCTCCACATAGCGCGGTAATTCGAAACTGAATTCATAATTCTCGCGCTTCTGTTGTGCAGTGACAGGCAGAAAAGCCGCGACGGCCAAGGCGAATAATATAGACTTGCAATGTGTCATTTTTCTTGTTTTTCATTTCACAGTGCAAATTTATCCAGATTGTGCGTTCCCGAGGTGTAGTATTATGTTCAAATGGTGTAAATACTGGTCTCAGAGACTATTGTGAACGATTTTTACACTACAATCACCGGATTTTACACATCAAATTACCTATTTATTACTTTCTTTGCACCGTCAATATAATGTTCACACTGCAACCTAATCTACGCAACCTAAAAACCAAATAAGTGTAATATAAAAACTAATGTAAACATGAAAAGATTCAATCGTTTATCACTCAGGACGCTTGCTCTGCTCTTCGTGGCCCTGCTCTCGCAGCTGGCGCTGGCGCAGACAAGGACTGTGAACGGCGTGGTGACCGACAGCAACGGAGAACCACTTGTGGGTGTGACCATAGCGGTGAAAGGTTCCACCAATTATGGCGTTATCACCGACTTGGACGGAAGGTATACCATTTCCGTTCCACAAGACAAGACGACCCTTGTCTTCTCCTATGTGGGATTCCTCGAGCAGCAGGTGCAGGTAGGCAACCAGTCTACCCACAATGTGCAGATGAAGGAAGACAACGTGGGACTCGATGAAGTGGTGGTCATCGGTTACGGATCAGTGAAAAGAAAAGACCTCACGGGAGCTGTGGCATCGGTAAGAGGTGAAGACCTGGCTGCCGTGCCGGTGAACAATGTGGCCCAAGCCCTGCAGGGCAAACTGCCCGGTGTGAACGTAGTGTCGGGCGACGGACGTCCTGATGCCAATATCTCCATACGTGTGCGCGGCGGCGGCTC
>R25__coassemble_1148_pt1 | contig 13821 bp, 7 predicted proteins | sample R25__metabat2_low_PE_048 | metagenome-assembled genome bin R25 | reverse complement strand
AAACGTATGAGCCGAATGGCTTTAGCTTTTACGCTATGCGGAAATTAGTACAACTTATTTTATCTTAAAAACAAGTATTTGTAAACCATTAGTTTACATTACGAAAAAAGGAGGGAGCGCCAGCCCCCTCCTCAAGAAAATAAGTTGATAAAAGCGAATTATTTCCTGACCATCTTTTTACCGTTAGAGATTACTACACCCTTGAACGAAGCGGCCACACGACGACCCTGCAGGTCATAGGCAGGAGCAGCGGTCTGGCTGCCGGCGATGTGCCTGATGCCACTGACGATACCCGTATTGTAGAGCACGGGATGACCGCCCACTTCCTGGCTGAGGAACCAGACGCCGGGAGCCGCCTCTGCCAAGAGGTTGTAGACGGTATCGTCGGTAAACCACTCGATAGGCGTGACAGGCAGAGCGGGCCAGTCGGTGACAGGATCGAAACAATTGGTAATCTGAATGTTATTGCCACGGGCGAACGACTCGCCATTGGTGACCACACCCATGTTGTAGCAGTTGGTGGTAACCGCATCATTGCCGAGCCATCCTGAGAGGCCGCCGGCTTCCCATCCACTGGAGATATTGCCCGCATTGTAGCAGTTGAGGAGCGTGAGGTGGAGCTCACCCGAAGTGTTGCATCCCACGATACCGCCCGCATTCTGGTCGGTGGTGGTGACGGTAGCCTCGTTGCCCAACTGCTCGAGCAGTGCCTCGCCATTGCCGCTGACATGACCGATGAAAGCCGCAGCGAAGTTCTTGCCGTTGACGACAGAAGAAGCGTCGATGGTGAAGTTCATGATATGCGCGCCAGCCGTAATCTCGCGGAAGAAGCCCACATTGGCCTCGCCCGGAAGGTCGATGAAAAGATTGCTCACCACATGTCCCTGTCCGTCGAAGGTACCGCAGTAGGGAGCCGAAGCCGTAGCGATGCCGCTGAACTCCACCCCCTCGAAGTTGATATCCTGCGAGAGCTTGGCATTGAGCGAAGCATCCACCTTGTTGACCATGGCGGCGAACCACTTGACATCGGTGGCCGAAGCCAGCGTGTAGACACCCTCCTCGGGAAGGATATACTCCGTGTCGGGAGTGCCGCACACGGTGCAGATGCCATCGGTGAAATGATGGTCGTCGCGGGTAGCCCCCTCCGTGTTGGAGTAAGTCACCTCAGCGCCCTCTTTGGGATTTCCGGCACAGTCGAGCGCACCGTTGGCATAGACCACGCCACCCTCGATGAAGACCGGCATAGGATAGAGATTGGTGCCCACCACCTGGTACCAGTTGACCTCCTGGCTCTGGCGGTTATTGAGCATATAAGCCAGTTGACCGCTCTTCATTTCCTCTTCGGTGAAGAACTCACCCTGCATGCCCTCAATCTGGTACATATTCTCGCCTACCACCTCGTCTTTGCGCCAGAGCGCGGCACCGTTGATGCCAGTGGCTGTGCTGTAGCAGTTTTTGATAGTAGAGTTGTTGTCGCCCATCCATGCGCAGATGCCCGCATTCTCGTGCGACCCGATGATTTCGCCCAGGTTGTAGCAGTCGGAGATGTGTACGATTTTCTCCGAGCATCCCACGATACCGGCGGCATTCTGTGCCGAGCCGTTGATACGCGCCTCGTTGCCACAGTTGCGCACGATGACGCCGTCGCCCCATACATGTCCGAGGATACCGGCGGTGAACGCCGTGCCCTGGATGTTGCAGGAAGCGTCGATGATGACCCGCTCGATGACAGCGCCACCCACGGCCTGTCCGAAGAGCGCCTGGTTGTTGCGGTCGGCATTGGTGGTAAGGTTCAGGATGCGGTGTCCCTGTCCGTCGAAATGGCCATAGAAATCGTGCATATCCTGTCCGATGGGCGTGAAGTCGAGTCCCTCCATATCGATATCCGCCATAAGGCGCGCATTGGAAGCCCCGTTGACATTGTTCACGAGATAAGCGAACCAATTGAGTTTATCCCCATTGTCGATGAGGTAAAAACCGTCCTCCATCTCGCAGAAATCATCCTGCATGAGGCCGCACACGGTGCAGAAGCCACGTTCGAAATGATGGTCGTCGCGTGTGGAGCCCTCGGTATTGGAGAAGGAGAAAGCAGCCCCCTCTTTGGGATTTCCGGCACAGTCGAGCGCACCGTTGGCATAGACCAGCAGATGGTCGGGCAGGAAGGTAGGATGGAGGTCGCGCGGCTCGGAAAGATTCTGTCGCCAGAATCCCGCATCCTGGTTGTCGTTGAGTGCATAGGCCAGTTTGCCGGACTCCACAGCGCCCTCTTCGATGACCGATGCCCCTTGGTCGGCATAGAGGTGGAAGATACGCTCGGCCATGATGCCGGTGCTGTTACGCCAGAGCGAGTTGGACCCGTCCTGACCACTCTCGAGGACACCCGTGTTCCAGAATCCCCTCACCTCGACGGAGCCATGTCCGCCGAACCATCCGGCGATGATGGCGCTCTCGCCGCCGCCGCTCACATTGCCCATGTTGTAGCAGTTGGTGATGCGCGTGGCCGGTCCACCGTTCATCACGACGCCGATGAAGGCACACACATTGTTGCCGGTACCGTAGACATAGCCCTCATGGCCCACATTTTCGAGTGTTACCCATCCGCTGCCGTCGGAGCAGCCGATGATACCCCCCACCTTGTCGCCACCCCGGATCTCATTGCCCGGTCCGGCGATGAAGTTTTTGATGACACAGCCTCCGTTGACGACACCGAAGATACCGATGCGCTCGTCGTAGCTCTCATAGCGGAGGTTGTTGACGGTGTGGAACTGCCCGTCGAAGGTGCCCACAAAGCGGTTGTCACTGTTGCCGATAGGTGTCCATGCCACATCGGTCATGTCGATGTCGGCGGTGAGGACGGCATTGGCACCGTTCTCGCCACCGTTGACGATGGCAGCGAATTCGACGAGGTCGGTGGCGTTGGTGATTTGGTAGACGCCATCCACCTGGTCGATTGCATTGGCTGCGGTGGATGATAGCCATAAGGCTGTTATGGCTATCATTGAATGTAGATTGATTTTCATAATGTATTTGGTTAAAATGTTTTATTTGGTATGCTCGACCCGCTCAAAGGGTCGGCATATCACTCACGCAACAAAGTTGCGATTTTTTTTAATGCCTTGGCTATGCGATTTTTTATGCCTTGGCTATGCGATTTAATGCCTTGGCTTAATGCTTCAGCTTGAGGGTAGCGGTGTTGCCTTTTTGCCAGGCGGAGTATTGTATTTTGCCGTTGGCGACGGAGGCGAGGCGGAGGGTGCGTTCGGGCGCTGTCCACTGGCCCTCTTGGGGTGAGAGGGTGACGGTGAGACGCTTCTTGGTGCGGGTGGCCTCGAGACTGGTGATGAGGTAGCCCCCCGTGCGATAGGCGAAACCGTCGCCGTCGTCCTCATAGAGTTGGCCGCAGGCCTTTCCCTCGTTGTCGAGACAGACATAGAGCGTGAGCGAGTCCGTCCGCATGTCGGTGGTGCTCTGCGCCAAGTTGGCCACCGGAATGACCGAGCCCGGCCGCTGTTTGAGAACCGCCTGGTAGCGGTCGGCCTTCTCCTCGAGCGTGATGGGTTGCCAGGTGCCCTTCTCAGGCTCCGCCACAGCACCCGCCCACTGCGGTATGACCATCAGGTCGCCGCCGAGCAGGAAAGCCTTGTCCTCGCTGCGCAGCGATCGGTCCTTGGCATCGGCCATGAAGACCGGTCGCATGACCGGCATGCCACAATCACTCGCCTCGCGGAAGGCCGTATAGACATACGGCATGAGGAGGTAGCGGCGGTTGATGGCCGTTCGGCACACATCGAGCACCTCTGGAGTGAAGGCCCAAGGCTCCTGCTGTGCGCTGCCCTTGATGCTATGGTTTCGCACGAAGGGGAAGAAGACCCCCATGGCCGTCCACTGCGCGAGCAAGTCGCCAGTGGCGCTCTCACAGAATCCCCCTATATCCGGTCCGCTGAAAGGTTGTCCGGAGAGTCCGAGCGTGATGGACATGGGCACGCTGAGCTTCATCTGGTCGACCGACGAGAGGTTGTCGCCCGTCCATGTGGCGGCATAGCGGTGTCCGCCGAGGAAATTGGAGCGCGAGAGGATGAAAGGTCTCTTCTGCGGGTTGGCCAGGAGTAGACCCTGTCTGCTGGCCCGAACCATATTGAGTCCGAAGACATTGTGGAACCTGAGGTGCGGCCCGGGCTCTACACCCTCGCCCCCCAGATGCCAGTTATCTATCGGCATGGAGTTTTCCGGTCCGCCGAAGACAGCCGGCTCGTTCATATCGTTCCACACGCCATCGATGCCGGTGGCCATGAAATCCTTGTAGAGCGTGGCCCACCAGCGTCTCACATCAGGCCGTGTGAAGTCGGGGAAGTGGCAGGCCCCCGGCCATACATCTCCCACGAAAGGTTTTCCGTCCTTGTCCTTCACCCAATAGTCGCCGAAGGAGCCCTGGTCGTCGACGAAGTATCCCTTCTCCGCCTTCACGCCCGGGTCAATCATATAGACCGCCTTGAAATGGTTCTGGTGGAGATAGTCGTTGAGCCGTTTGGGGTTGGAGAACTCCTTCGGGTTGAAGGTGAAGATACGGTAGCCATCCATATAGTCGATGTCCATCCAGATGACATCGGCCGGAATTTTGTTTTCCCTCAATTTGTCGGCAATCTCCATGACCTGCGTATCAGGCTGGTAGCTGAAGCGGCACTGCTGATAGCCCAGCGCCCACAGCGGCGGCAGCTCCATGGAGCCGGTGAGTTCGACGAGCGCCTTCATGAGCTCGCGGGGACTGTCGCGCTCGATGACGACGACGCGGAAGGCCGGTCCGAGACTTTCGAAGGTCACCTTATGGTCGAGCGTGGAGATGGTCTGTCGCCACGTATTGTCGGCTATGATGCCGAAGGCCGAGCCGTCGGCCCTGACGCCCATGACCCAGGGATGACTCTGATAGAGATGCGACCCACCGTCGACGCCATAGGCCGGCGTATCGATGTTCCAGAGGCCCACGGTTCTGCCGTTGCGGCGCAGCGGTCCCGTCACCTCACCAGTGCCGTAGAAGTCGACATCGCCCTCCACCTGAATGGTGGCGATGCTCTTTCCGTCGGCCTTGGAGAACTGCGGTCTGACGCTCCACTGAGCCGGCAGCGGGTTGAGCGCCTTGGGCTCGTGGAGGAAGATGGGCGACGGCTCATGCTGCGCCGCGTCGTACTGCGGCGGGTAGAACACCGCCACCCTGTTGTCGGAAACGAAGGCAGCCTGCGCCATTGCCATAGCGGCAATGGTGAGGCTGCCCAAGCACATGACGACTTTTTTTGTCATCTCATCAACGTATTATTTCACTAAAACCTTTTTAACTGAGCCATCCTCCTGACGAACGATGTTGATGCCATGACGCATGTGCTGCTGACGCACGCCACTGAGCGAGAAGACAGCGGCGGGAGCATTATGAGCGGCTGCCACGGAGCTGATGCCCTCGGAGGCATTGACATACTGACCGTCCTGGAGTATGACCACGCCGTGGGTAGCATCGAGCACAGGATGCAGGTCGGTTCCGATGGTCTGATAGAAGACCACCTTGCCGGCGCCCTCGTTGATATCGTAGCAGAGTTTTCCGCTGAACACATCGGCCTCGTCGGCTGCGGTGACCTGTGCGCCGTTCACCTCGAAGCAGTTGGTGAAGGACACATTGGAGCCATTGTAGCGAGCGAAGGTACGGTTGCCGTCGACGGCCTCAGGCGCCACGATACCGCTGTTGTAGGTATTGACCACCTCAGCCCTGTCGCCCAGCCATCCGGAGATGGCTCCGCACTCACGCTGTCCGATGATATCGCCCGTGTTGTAGCAGTTGATGATGCGTACATACGCCTCGCTGAGGTCGTTGACACCGAGGATACCGGCACCGTTGACACCGGCGGCACCTACATTGACCACTGCCTCATTGCCGCAGTTCTCGATGGTAAGCGTGTTGCGTCCGATGGAAGTACCGGCGATACCGGCCGAATAGCCCGTGGAATAGATTTCGCAGGAAGCATCGACCACCACATTCTTGATGGTAGCACCGCTCACCACACCGAAGAGACCCTTGTTGCCGTCGGCAGCCTCGATGAGCATGTTCTTGATGCGGTAGCCGTGGCCGTCGAAGGTGCCGGAGTACGGACGTTTCACATCCTCGCCGTTCTCCTCGTCGATTTGCTGATAGAAGCGAGTGCCGATGCCCTCGAACTGAATGCCGGCCATATCGATATCGTTGGCCAGGTCGACAATCACGTTGCCGTCAATCTCGCCATTGTTGATGGCGTCGGCCAGGTTCTTGAGCTGCTGACCGTTGCGGATGATGCGTGCGCCGCACACCGAACAGATATCGTCGACATACTGGTGATCGGCTCTCTGCGGCTCACCCTGCGTATTGGAATAAGAGATGTCGGAACCCGGAGTACCGTCGCAGTTGAGCGAACCATTGGCATAAACCAAGGCGTGCGACTCGAAGGGCACGGGATAAGCATCGTCGTAGAGGTTCTGTCTCCAAGCCTGCGTCTCGCCACCCTCATTGAGATGGTAAGCCAGCTCACCGGAAGCCACCGCCTCGCGTGTCACCACCTGTGCGGCATTCTCCCAGAAGTCAGTGATATTGTCGGTGTAGAAGCAGTTGATGATATTTCTCACGTGGCGTGCGATAACGGTAGAATTGCCGGTGAGCATAAACTCGGAAGGAGCCACGTAGCAGTTTTCGATAATGGTCTCCACCTCGCCGTGTGCATAGCCGATGATGGCAGCGCTGCCCTCGCTGTAAGGCGCATTGAGCGAGCCAACGAAAGCACAGTTGCGGAAGACGGGCGACTCATGGGCCACAGCGCAGATACCGCCGTGAGTAGCATCGCCGGGATAAGAGCCCGTGATGTCGAGCGCCACCACCACATTCTCGATGAGCGAGGAGCCGCGGGTGACGAAAGTCAGACCGCCGATGAAGCGCTGTGTGCTCTCGATAGAGCCGGTAAGAGTAAGGTTGCGGATGACCGCATTGGAGATGACCTTGAAGAGGCCCACACCGTCGTACGACACATTGTAAGCCACCTTTATGCTGTGCTCCTGTCCGTCGAAGACGCCGTCGAAGGCACGTGCCTCATCGCTCTCGTTGGCAGTGAAGGCATCGCCACCTATCATGACATCCTTGCGGGTGTACTCGGTGAAGTCGATATCGGCAGCGAGGCGGGCATTCACCTTCTTATTGCCATGATTGACGAGTGCTGCGAACCAGTTGAGCTCGGCCGGTGTGGCGATTGTATAGAAGCCGTCGGTGAGCGGGAGGAAATCCTTGTCGACATCGCCGCAGACCGAGCAGATACCATCAACGAAGGTGTGCGGGTCGCGGTTGGACTCGTTGACATTGGAGAAAGTAGCCTCTCCCCCTTTCGAGGAGCCGTCGCAGTTGAGGTCGCCCACGGCATAGACCACACCGTGAGAAGAGAAGGGCACGGGATGCATGTCGACGCCCAAAGTCTGGTACCAGATGACATCCGCACTCTGGTTGCCGTTCATCTGATAAGCCACGGCACCCGAGCTGAGGTCGTACTCATCCTCACTGATGAGTGTGCCCTGATAGCCATAAGAGTCGAAGTTGTTGGTACCCTTTCCGTTGCCGTTGCGCCAGAGCGAGTTGGAACCGTCCATACCGATGACGAAACCCGCGTTGTAGCAGTTGGTGATAACGCTGTTGGAGTCGCCCACCCATCCGCAGAGAGCCGCGCACTCACGTCCACCGGAGATACCGCCCGTGTTGAAGCAGTTGAGCAGACGGATACCGCAGGCGCTGCTCATGCTGACGCCGCAGATACCGGCCGCATTCTCCTCGGCGGCACCGATGCTGGCCTCATTGCCGCAGTTTTCGAAGGTGACAGAGCCACCCCCGTTGGTACCGCCGGCGATACCTGCCACGAAGCGCTTACCGGAGATGAAGCACGACCAGTCGACGATGACATTCTTGATGTACGCGCCGTCGTTGAGCACACCGAAGAGGCCCACATACTCCTGCTCAGGCAGTTCGAGCGTCATGTTGCGAATGAAGTGCTGCTGTCCGTCGAAAGAGCCCGAGAAGGGGCTGCTGACGGTGCCGATGGGCTGGTGGGTAACCCCCGTCATATCGATATCGGCCGTAAGCGCGGCGCTGACAGCGCCATTGCCGCTGGCCACCATGTTGGAGAAGTCCTCCAAATCCTGTGCGGAGCCTATCTGGTAGACGCCGTCCACTTGTTCAAGAGCGTAGGCCCTTGTGCTTCCTAACCACAGGCATGCCATGGCAAGGAGCGTGAAAAGTAAATTTTTCTTCATTGTGATAAGGTTTTAGTTATTTAATCCATTCAGCATTGACTGTCTCATTAAAGATATCGATGGTGATGCGGTAGACACCGTCTTTGGAGATGCACCACTTGGTGTCGGAGCCTCCAGTGCGCAGCCGCTTGTCGGTGAGGATGTCGGTGCCCTGCTTATAAGGATGGAGCGCTTTGGGATACCAACGGTCCTGTCCCTGGAACTTGAAGCTGGTAGGTTCCTCGACCCCCTCATGGCGTTTGAGTTCGCCCTCCCACGTCCAGACATAAGGATTGTCGAGCTGCTGTTTCATGAGAAGCATCTTGCCCTCTTTCCATCCCGCCTCGGTAGCGCCACCGCCGATGAACAGCTCGCCCCAGGGCTGGCATATCTCACCCTTGAGCCGTTTGGCCGCGGGAGAGACATGGAAACGGTAATGCCCGTCGGCCACGACCACCTGCCACGCCTGGGCATCAGCCCGGTCGGTGACGGTGAGTTCTGCCCCATGGTTCACGATATTGGCATCGGGCAGCACAGGAGCGAGGAACTGCGTGGTCTTGCCCACCTTCTTGGTAGTAATGATTTTCAGTTCGCCGGGAAGCAGTTCGCCAGCATATTTGAAGTCGTCGTCATCGACCATCACAAGTTTCTGCGTGCCGCCCGGCACAGCCGACCCTGTGATCCACAGCTGCTTGTATTGCTGCGCCGAAATGGTGAGGGCCACCAAGAGCCCCACGGCTATAGAAGCAATCCTTTTCATATACGATTAATAGACAAGTTTGACATTGATTTCACTATTGCAGGGAGTCTGGCCCACGAAGACGGTCACCTTGCGTGTAAGGTTGTTGTAGTTCCAGGTTCCATTGGAGAGCGTCTGTCCGTTGACGGTGACAGCATTAGGTCTGTCGACAGCAAGGAACTCCACGGTATAAGCCCTGTTCTCCGGCATGCCCGGGAAACTGCCCTTTCTGGCGCAGATGGTGAGCGTATTGTTCTGATGGCGCAGCAGCGTGGTAGTGCAGAGGCCTTTTTTGTATCCCTCGGTATCGCCCTCGTCCTCATAGTATATGTAAGCGCCGTGGGCACCGGGCACCACTTTGAGGATGAGTCTGTCGGGTCTTGTATTGAGGTTCATGACCGGCGGATAGTTGACGATGACGGAGCCAGCCTTGTAGAAATAAGGAATCTCCTCCTGTGTATAAGCATCGGTGAAGACCCTGTTGCCCTCAACCACCGTGTTCCGGCACACATCGTACCACTTGCCTTCGGGGAGCCAGGTGCGGCGTGAGGCCTTGCCGTCGTTGCCGGTAGGCGTGACGACGGGCGCCACGAGGATATCATCGCCGAACATATACTCATCCTCGAAGAGATACGCATTGCTGTTCTCCGGCGAGTCGTAGTAGAGCGGTCGGCAGATGGACACTCCGGTATCATAGGCCTGGCGTGCCGCGGTGTAGATATACGGCATGAGCGCATAGCGCAGGCGTACGGTCTCGAGGAGGAGCGGGAAGTTCTCGTACTTCCAGATGCGGCGCTCAATGCCCGGCCAGTTGGTGGCATGAGTGCGGAAGACCGGTGTGAAGACACCATACTGCATCCATCTGAGATAAAGTTCGGGATTATTGCCGTTGTACTGCTGATGTCCGCCGAGGTCATGTCCCCAATAGCCGAATCCCACGTTGGAAGCCGTGGCGGTGAAATAAGGTTGCCATGCCAGGGTGCCATAAGTGGTGAAGGAGTCGCCGGAGAAGCCAATGGGATAGCGGTGGCTGCCCAGTCCGCCCCACCGATGGAAGATGAGCGGGCGGTGGTCGGGCCGGTTGTTCTTCATGTCATTGTAGAAGACATGGTTGCACCAGAACGTCTCGCCGAGTCCGTCGACAAACTTACTGGTGAGATTCTGCTGCCAGTCGATCCACCAGAAGTCGACCCCCTGTTTCTCTCTTGCGCGGATGATGCGGTTGAACATATTGTGGTAGAACTTCGGGTCGCTGAGATTCCAGGGCACCACCTTGGCGCTCTTATCGAGTCCCATGTCATCACGCAGTTCGGTGAAGAAGTCCTCATCATCGTCTACACCGTCGGCGGGGTGCAGGTTGAGGGCCACCTTGAGTCCGTTGTCGTGCATCCACTTGATGAGTCCTTCGGGGTCGGGTATGGCCGTGCGGTCCCAGGTCCATCCCGTCCATCCCTGTGTATGCCAGTCCATATCGAAGATCATGACATCCATGGGGATATTGTTTTGCTTCACGTCGTTGACGATTTCCATGAACTCATCGGAAGTATAGCGCTGGTACTTGCTGTACCAATAACCGAGCACATAGAGTGGCGGCATGGGCTGACGTCCGGCCACCTTGATGAAATCGCCCAGTGCTTTTTTGTACTGGTGACCATAACCGAGGAAATACCAGTCGACCGCCTCTTTATCAACGGGTTGTGCCACCCAGTCGATTCCGTCGCACTGCTTGTCGAAGGCGAAAGAGGTGGAGCCGTCGCCCCTCTTGGTCAGCGGCGACTCATCGATGATACTCCATCCTGCTCTGGAGAGGAGACCATTCTCCAATTCCTGCCTTTTGTTGTCGCCAATTTGTCCGTCGAGTGTTCGGGTGGTACCTTTCAGGTTGAGCGCGTCGTCCTTGCCCGGATACCAGAGCACGGGTCGGCCATTGAGTGAAAAAGCCACCGAAAGCACCTCATCGGACGGTTTGTCGGCCGATATTCGTCCGCCTACTTTATATTTAAGCGAGAGTGCCTCGGTCTTGATATAGAGGAAGCCGTCTTTCTTCTCGGTGGTGAACTTAGGCACAGGCAGGTTTCGGTTTACCACGGCGAAGGTAGCCCTGTCTTCGAAGAGCTGCCTGTCGCTGTATTGTATACGTATCATTTCTGGTGTGAGCACGGTGAATCGTGCTTTTCCCTCCTGCACCACTGCGTCGGGATTGGGCTGCGGATTGTATTCGGTCTGTGCCATCAAGGGGCACACAGCCATGCAATAAAACAGAAAAGTGAAAAATCGTCTCATAAGAAGCCAATAAATTGTTTTTTCCGATTGCAAAGATAGGAGAACCCGTGGTGTATGAGAAAAAACCAATGGAATGTATAAGCAAAAAAGGTATAAAAATAGAGGAAAGCACTGATTATCAGCACTTTCCTCTATTCGTCTGTATTAGGATGTATAATGGTAATATTGGGTATTTTCGGCCTTAAATCTCCATTATTTTGTTTTCGAAGAGTTCATTTTCTACTGTTGAGCGGTTTTTGATTCGCGTCTTGTAGGTATTGACGGTGTGAACGGAGTAGTTGAGGAACTTGGCAATCCGTTCGCTGTCGGTGATGCCCAGGCGAATGAGTGCGAAGATACGCATCTCGGAGGTGAGCGACTGCTCGTTGGGCGGCATTTTGCGGTCTTTCTCTTCGAAGAGCAGATTAAATTTCTCCACGAAATCCGGGTAGATTTTGAGGAAGGTCTGGTCGAAGGCCTCGTACATATTCTCCCTTTCGGCATTGAGGGTGGAGAGTTTCATCATGGAGCGGAGGTCGTCGTACTGGCGTGCCACAATTTTGCGGTCAATCATGAGGAATATTTTCTCCAGTTTGGCGATAAACTCGGCATTGGTGTAGAAGGAGCGTCCGATATAAGCATTCTTGATTTTGTCGTCTTCGGTGAGCTGCCTGTTGGCCAGTTTGAGTTGCTCGAGTTGCGTAGCGATGGTCTCGCGGGCCTCGGTAAGTTTTCTGTTTTTCTTCTTAATGAAGAGATAACTGTAGAGGATGACCCCCGAGAGGATGACGAAGAGGCAGCTGGCCGCAATGAGCCAATTGCGCTGACTGGACACCGCCTCGTATCTGTCGCGTTCGATGATAGGCAGGATTTCGCCTATTTCGATTTTGCGCAAGCGTGAGTTGTAGAACTGCACATCGTCGAGCGCCTGGTGCACATAGACACTGGCCCGCTCGTGGTCGCCCTTTTTATAGATGAGGCGCGAGAGATGGTAGAGTGCGGTGATTTCGCGCGTGGCCGTCTCGTTGTCGCAGATGGCCGACTGTGCGAAATACTGCATGGCCTTTTCCTCATTGTCGAGATAGATATAGGCCCAAGCCATTTCGGCGGTAGTCATGGCCTTGAGGTGCAGGTCGGAGCCGCATCGTTCCATCACCTTGTTGAACGCCTCGAGCGCCTGCTGATACTGGTGCTCGCGCATGAGTCTGGACCCTTGGAATGAGAACCAGCGTGCCGTATTGGTCGGTGTGATTTGCATGAGCGAGTCGAGGTAGGCATTGCTCTTGGTGATGTATTTGGTATAGAAAGGCTCCTCGCGCACATAGTCGGCCTGTGCCCTCCACAATTGGCTGTTGTGCTCATAGTAGTCGGCCAGTTGCTGTCCGCTGAGCTGGTTTCTGTCAATCGACTTGAGCACCTCGCCCGCCTCGGTGAGGATGCCGGCCGAGATGAGCGAGAAAGCAATGGCATGCTTGGCCTCTACGATACGGTCGCTACGGTCGGCGAGCTTTGCAGCCACCAGGCATTCGTCGGCATAATGATGAGCCGAATCGTAGCAGTAGCTTTTATACTCGTTGTAGAGTCCGTAGACGAGTTCATAGTAACGGTCACCGGATTTATTATTCTGTATTTCGGCCAATTGCTTTTTCAGGTTGTCGATACGGTCCACACGCTTCTTCTCAAACTGTTCGCGCTGTGCCAGGCTATTGTCAAGCTTGTCGAGCCATTGTTCGGTTTCATTGTCGGCCCACGCGCAGTGAGTAGACACCAAGAAGAAGTAAAACAGCAGAGCGTAGATGTGTTTCATATGTAAATAGTGGTATACGTGTACGGATTAAAGTTTTTTCAAAATTAGGCAAAATCTGCCAAAACAGGAAAACGGGAGATGAAACTTAACGTTTATTAACAGTATAATAGATTAGTCAAATTATCTCCGGGATGATTCATACATGCGAGATATGAGAAAAGGTCAGTTTTTTTCTTTTGGTGCTCATGTTAACCGTTTTTTTCCTATATTTGCACTATTACATGCATAAACGGAATGATATGAGAGATATGCCGGTTGTGAGTTCGCAATACTGGAACATTGTCTACGGCCAGACGCCCGGTCAGGCATCCCTTGACGAGGAAGGCATGTAGACCCTGCGCACGCTGGGCAAGAACATGGCATGGATGCTGAAGCACCTGAATGCGGCCGATGCCTTTCTCAGCATTATCTTATCCCACATGGGCATGAGCTTATTCTTCATATTGGTCCTGATGCCTGTCACCAAGTGAACGCCGTCCTCGAAAAGCATATCAAAGAGCTTGGGCGAGATGTATCCCCTGTCGGCAAAAAGCTTTCCGTAGAGCGTCTTGGCCAGGACTTCGTAGACGTTCCAAACAATTCGTGTTAAACAATCTTAATCGTTCAAAATTTCCCGTTGTCAACCATCGAATTACGAACTTTTCGTAATAAAACATAAAAAAGACCGCCAAACTCTCCCGAGTCGGTGGCCCTTTTTAATTCTTTAATTTTTTAATTTTAAAATTTTATGTAAAGG
>R25__coassemble_1146_pt1 | contig 13855 bp, 10 predicted proteins | sample R25__metabat2_low_PE_048 | metagenome-assembled genome bin R25 | reverse complement strand
GGACAGGACAACGGTATGCTCACCGACCTGGGACGCGAGCAGGCCGCCGAGGTGGCCCAGCGGCTCAAGGACGAGCCGATAGACGCCTTCCTGGCCAGCGACCTGACGCGTGCGGTGGAGACCTGCCAGATTATAGCCCAGCCCCACAGTGGGAAAATACGCACCACCCCGCTGTTGCGCGAGCGCGACTGGGGCGACTTCACCGGCGAGTCGATACCGGAGCTGAAAGACAAGGTGTGGCCCGACAATGTGGAGACCATCGGCCACCTGAAAGACCGTGCCCGGCGATTCCTCGACCTCGTCAGGCGCGAGTACCCGGGGCAGACGGTGCTGGCCGTGGGGCACGGCATCATCAACAAGGCCGTCCAGGCGGTCTTCTACGACAAGGCCATGCACGAGGTGGAGAAAATGATGAACGTGGAGGTAAGGGAACTGATCATCGGGGACGGTTCTCGATGATCATTCTTCGGAAAGAAATTCACGTAATTCACGTATTTTTTCATTTTTTTTCTGAAAGAAATTTCCGTAATACGCAGAAATTTTCATTGTACTCCTTTGGTGGATTATGCTAATTATGGCAATTTCTGTTGGACAGACCGCCTTCAAATGCAGAGATAGGGATTTTCCCCCGCTGTTTAGGGAAAATCCTTTTGGCAGATGGTTTTTTATTGGTTTCTTTGCATCGTGAACCTAAGGCCAGCACCGCCGGTCGAGGTCACAACAGACAGAAAACAATAAAAAACAACTTTTAAAACGATACAATCATGAAGAAGTTTCTGGTAGCACTCACCGCCCTGTTCACCCTCACCCTCTCGGCCAACGCCATGGGTTACGAGCAGGCACGTCAGCAGGCACTGTTCCTGCCCGACAAGATGGCATACGAGCTCACCCTGACCGACGAGCAGTATGAAGCAGCCTACGAGATCAATCTCGACTACCTGATGGGCGTCAACACAGTAGACGACCTCTACGGTATCTGCTGGTCGAGACGCAATACCGACCTGAGCTACATACTCTGGGACTGGCAGTATGAGGCCTACCTGGCCGCCACCTATTTCTACCGTCCTCTCTACTGGAGCGGAGGCTACTGGCACTTCGGCATCTATGCCCGCTATCCCTACCGCGACTTCTTCTACTTCGGACGCCCCCACTTCTACGTGACCTACCGCGGCGGACACAGCTGGCACCACAACGGCGGACGCAGCTGGTATCACGGACGCGACTGGGGACACAGCCACCACGGACACGGCAGCCACGGAGGTATGAGAGACCGCTACGACCGCGGTGACTACGGCCACGGCTCGCACGACGGCGGACGGGGAGGTTTCGGACCCACCCGCGGACGCAACGGAGGTGACAACGGACGCGGAGGCTTCGGCAACAACCGGGGACACAACGGCGGCGACAACGGACGAGGACATGACAACGGACGCGGACACGGCGGCGACAACAACGGCCAGACCGTGACCGGCAACCGCACCTTCGGCACCAACAGCGGCAACCGCACCACCGTGGGCTCGATGAACCGCGACGGCCAGCAGCAGCGCGCCACCGGTACCCGTGAGAGCAGCACCCGCCGCTCCACCTTCGGAGGCAGCAGCTCCACCACGGCTCCCAGCCGCAGCACCGGCAGCAGCGTGGGCACCCGCCGCAGCGGCACCTTCTCGCCCAGCGGCACCCGCAACACCGAGCGTGTGACGGCTCCCAGCACCCGCAGCAGCGAGTCGAGAGTATCGGGCGGCAACTTCTCACGCGGCAATTCGGCCACCACGACCGCTCCGCGCAGCAACTTCGGCTCCAGCAGCCGTTCCTCCAGCAGCAGCTTCGGCCACAGCAGCTCACCGAGCCGCAGCAGCATGAGCTCCGGCAGCCGCTCCTCCAGCAGCAGTTTCGGCCACAGCAGTTCACCCAGCCGCAGCAGCATGAGCTCCGGCAGCCGCGGAGGCGGATTCAGCAGCGGCCACAGTGGCGGCAGCCGTAGCGGTGGCGGTCACAGCGGAGGAAGCCGCGGAGGCTTCGGCGGACGACGCTAACAGCACGACATACGAACCATAAACGCGACATACGCACAATTTAAATATAGACTTGTTTTTTTTGACTGGTGAAAAGAGTGTATCAGGATAGAGTTATGAATAAATTATAGATTAAAATCCAGTCACTGTACGATGAGTCCCGGAAGCGCTAATTTCCGGGACTTACGTTTATTTCAGGAGTGTAGGAGTGGTAGGAGTGTAGGAGTGTATTTCATTTCGCTCCTATTGGGACAAGCCCTTCGATGTAGCGGCAGAGGATGCCGATGCCCTTCAGGTTCTCGCCACCCTGCGGGATGATGAGGTCGGCATACTTCTTGGTGGGCTCGATAAACTGGTCGTGCATGGGTTTGAGCACATTGAGATAGCGGTCGAGCACCATGTCGACGGTGCGTCCGCGCTCCACCACATCGCGGCGTATGTTGCGTATGAGGCGCTCGTCGCTGTCGGTGTCGACGAAGATTTTCAGGTCCATCATGTCGCGCAGGCGCTTGTTGATAAGCGTCATGATGCCCTCGATGATAATCACCGGCTTAGGCTCCACATGCACCGTCTCCTTGAGGCGGTTGCTGATGATGTACGAATAGGTGGGCTGTTCGATGCTCTCGCCCGCCCGCAACTGGTTCACCTGCTTGATAAGCAGTTTCCAGTCGAAAGCGTCGGGATGGTCGAAGTTGATAGACTTGCGCTCCTCCTCGGTCATGTGAGAGGTGTCGTTGTAGTAAGAGTCGAGCGGCACCACGGCCACATAGTGCGGCGGCAGCGCATCGGCTATTTTCTTCACTACGGTGGTCTTTCCCGACCCTGTTCCTCCAGCTATTCCAATGATTGTCATGGTAGGTTTCTGATTTATGTGTTGTGTGCTAATGAATGTCGTCGTAGATGTCGCACAGCATGGTGCGGTAGTAGTCGGCCTTGCGCTCCACCCGCATGGGATAGGCCCTCGAACTGCTCGGCATGCGGTAGAGGCGCAGCGCTCTGCCGCCGAAGGTAAAGGGCACCCAGGTGCCCACCCGTGGCGCGGGGATGCCGAAATGGGCGGTGAAGAGCCCTGTGGCCTTCTCGCCCGTGGTGACCACGGCCTCGAGTTGCGGCATGCGAGCCAGCAGGCCGTCGAGCGGTGTGGGCTCCACCACCTGCAAGTCTTTGTCGGATGCCGTGCCCTGTGTGCGCACCACGGCGGTGGCCGTGTCGTAGATGGCGATGCCCCGGGTGCGGAGCAGCGTCAGGATATCGTCGAGGCGGAAGGTGCGCGCCTGCTCATCGACGAAGCGGTTCTTGTCGTCGGCGAAGCAGAGTCCCATGATGCGCCACATGTCGTTGGTGAAGTTGGGATAGAAGAAATCCATGCACCACCGGTGCTGTGCAGGCGGGAAGCTGCCCAGCATGAGCAGCCTCGCCCCATCGGGTATGAATGGTTCCAGCGGATGCCGCTCCACCATCATTTCTTCTCCTTCAGCAGATACACCACCACGGGCAGGTGGTCGGAGAATCCGTTGAGCCACACACCGGCGGCGTGGGTGCGCTTGGGCGAGCCCTTGTACTGTCCCTCAGCCTGCAGCAGGTAGGGGAAGCGCTGTATCTCGCAGTTGTAGTACTTCAGCGAGCTGTAGTCTTTCTCCTTGTCGTAGTTGAGCATGTTGGGCGAGAGCACAATCTGGTCGAAGAGGTTCCAGCTGCCGTTGTACATCAGGGTGCCGGTGCCCTTCTGCAGTACGTTCCACCAGGGGTTGTACATGTCGTCGGGTCCCACATCCTTAATATTGGCCTTGGCGCTCAGTTCCCTGGCCATACTGTTGTTCATGGGGTCGTCGTTCATATCGCCCATCACCATCACCTTGCGGGTGGGGTCCTCGCGCATGATTGAGTCTTTCATGGCCTTCACCTGGCGACCGGCCACCTCGCGGTAGAAGGAGCCGGAGAAGCGGCTGGGCCAGTGGCACACGATGACGGTCACCTTCTCATCGGCCATCATGCCCGTGCAGGCGAGGAAGCCACGGGTGCGGAAGGTGCTGTCCTTCTCCAGTTCGGGCACATAGGGCACCAGTTTGGTGTCGAGCAGTTTGAAGAGCGACGGATTGTAGAGCATGGCGCAGTCAACGCCACGGCGGTCGGGTCCCTCGATGTGTGCGAACTGGAAACCACGTGCCTTGAGTTCGGGCTGGTTCACCAGGTCGGTCAGCGCATTGGCGTTCTCCACCTCCGAAACACCTATCACGGCACATCCCACCGGCAGTTTTTTGGTGCCCATTTCGGCCAGGGCACGTGCCATGTTGTGCAGTTTGTTGGTGTATTTCAGGGCAGTCCACTTGTTGGCGCCAAGGGGCAGATACTCGTAGTCGTTCTTTCCCTCGTCGTGGCAGGTGTCGAAGAGATTCTCCAGGTTGTAGAATCCCACGGCATAGAGGCTGAACTTCTTCTGGGCGGATGCCGAGAGGGCGAACAGCATGAGGAGGGAAAGGATCAAAGTCTGTCTTTTCATATCATTCGGTTTTATGTGGTTTTAAGGTTTTTCGGCGGCAATTTTGCCCTCCGTGTCATTTCATCTGCAAATATCGGAAAAATAAACGATAAAATAGCACATCCGTATGAAAAAATGCAAAGAAATGTTCCATTTTTTAAAAATATTTTTGTTACTTTGCACCAAATACAATAAACTATCAAAAACACTTATGAGAAAAAAGCTGAAATTAGCAGTCGTTGCCCTCTGCTGCTCCACGGTTGCCCTGGCGCAGGAGGCAGACACACTGATGCAGGCCGGAACCATCGACGAGAGCGCCTTCACCTTTACGGAGGCACAGCTGGGCGAAGATGATGACATGTCGCAGAACGTGACCATCCTCAACTCCAACACCAACGTCTATGCCAGCCAGGTGGGCTACCTGTTCTCGCCCGTGAGGTTCAGATACCGCGCCTACAATCAGAAATACAACGACATCTACATCAACGGGGTACCTATGAACGACATGGAGTCGGGCCAGTTCCGCTACTCCATCGTAGGCGGTATCAACAACATGACCCGCCGATACGACGCAGCGCTCTCCTTCGAGAACAACTCGTTCAGCATGGCCGGCATGGGAGGCAGCAACAACTACGACTTCCGCGCCTCGCACATGGCACAAGGCAGCAAGCTCTCACTGAGCGCCGCCAACCGCAACTACACGCTCCGCGGCATGTATACCTACGGCTCGGGCGTGAACGAGAAGGGTTGGGCCTGGGCAGCCAGCATCGCCTACCGCTGGGCCAACCGTGGCTATGTGGAGGGCACCTTCTACAACTCGCTCTCCTACTTCTTCGGCGTGGAGAAGCTGTCGGGCCAGCACGCCTTCTCGTTCAGCACCTGGGGCAACCCCACCGAGCGCGCCTCGCAGGGTGCCGCCACCGACGAGAGCTACTGGCTGGCCAACAACTACCAGTATAACCCCTACTGGGGCTATCAGAACGGGCACAAGCGCAACTCGCGCGTGGTGAACGACTTTGCCCCCAGCGTCCTCTTCACCTGGGACTGGGACATCGACGACAACACCAAGCTCACCACCACGCTGCACGGCCGCTACAGCATGTACAAGAGCACCAAGCTCAACTACAACAACGCCGACAACCCGCAGCCCGACTACTGGAAGAACCTGCCCAGCAGCTACTTCGACGTGTGGGATGAGACCGACACACGCAACCGCACCGACCAGGGCCTGCAGGACTACTGGGCCGCCTGGGCCTACCAGACCGGCGCCAAGGCCAACCGGCAGATCAACTGGGACCGCCTCTACGCCGCCAACGCCAATGCCAACCTGCAGGGTGCCGACGCCATGTACTTCGTGCAGGCCAAGCACAACGACAACCTGAACATCACGCTGGCCTCGCGCCTGCACAAGGAGTTCTCCAACACCCTGCTGGGCAACATCGGCCTCATGATGGGCGCCAACACCGGCAAGCACTACCAGACCATGGAAGACATGCTGGGCGCCAACATGTACCACAACATCAACACCTACGCCCTGGGCAACTATGCCGAGGGCTCCAACGAGGTGCAGTACGACCTGAACACCGCCGGCGCCGACGGCAAGGGCAAGCAGATCAAAGAAGGCGACAAGTTCGGCTACAACTACAACCTGCCGGCCCGCAAGGTGGTGCTCTGGAGCAACATGGCACAGACACTGGGCATGGTGCACTACAACGTGGCCGGCCGAGTGGCCTACGACGGCATGCAGCGCGACGGCAAGATGCGCAACGGTATGTTCGCCGACTACAGCTACGGCAAGAGCAAGACGGCCCACTTCCTGAGCGGCGGCCTCAAGGCCAACGGCACCGTGAGTCTGGGCGCCGGCAACACCATCATGGTGGGCGCCGGCTATGAACTGCGCGCCCCGCAGATTACCACCGCCTTCGTCTCGCCCGAGATGAACAACAGCTTCGTCGACAACCTGCGCAACGAGCGTATCCTCAGCACCGAGGTGGGCTACCAGTTCCAGAACGCCTGGATACACGCCAACCTCAATGCCTACTACAACCACCTGACCCACGTGACCGAGTGGCAGAACTTCTACTTCGACGACATCAACTCCTTCTCCTACGTGTCGATGACCGACATCGAGAAAGACTACTACGGTGTGGAACTGGGCATCGACTTCAAGGTGAGCTCCAGCTTCAACATCAAGGCCATCGGTACGGTGAGCGACGCCAAGAACACCAACAACGCCCACGTGCGCTACATGAACTCGACCAAGGCCACCTATACCGACGACATCGTGATGAACAAGAACATGCGCGAGTACGGCACACCGCTCACCGTGGGAAGCATTGTGCTGAGCTACCACGCCAACGGCTGGTACATCGACCTGAACGGCAACTACTACGACCGCATCTACCTCTCCTACTCGCCCAGCTACCGCTACCAGGGCACCCTCATCACGATGGGCAACGTGAACAACGACGGCAGCTACATCGTGCCTGAGCAGAGCAAGGGCGACGGCGGTTTCATGCTCGACGGCTCCATAGGCCGCTCGCTCCGCCTGCGCCACGGCCGCACCCTGAGCATCAACCTCATGGTGACCAACATCCTGAACAACCAAAAGCTGTGCACCGGCGGTTACGAACAGAGCCGCAGCGATTACACCGTGAAGAGCGACGGCACCATGAACAATGTGCGCGCCTACAAGTTCTCGCTCAACCCGAAGAAATACTACGCCTTCGGTGTGAACGGCATGCTCAACCTAACCTACAGATTCTAAAGCCACCAGCATTATGAAAAAGATACAATATATCATCATGACGCTCGCCTGCGTGCTCCTCGCCTCGTGCATGGCCGACGACTATGCAGCACCCGAGACTGACGAGGCTCCCTTCGGCAACAACTATATTGAGGAGACCAACGTGATTACCATCGCGCAGCTCAAGGCCAAATATGCCACCGTCATCGCCAACGACGACATGAAGCAAATCACCGACGACATCCAGATAAAAGGTGTGGTGGTGGGCAACGACATCGAGGGCAATATATACAATGAGGTGTCCATCGACGACGGCACCGGCGCCTTCATCATCTGCATCGCACAGGGCGGACTCTTCGGATACCTGCCCGTGGGACAGGAAATACTCGTAGACCTCCGCGGACTCTACATCGGCGCCTACGGCGGACAGGGCGAGATAGGAACCCCCTACACCAGCGCCTCCGGCTCCACCTACGTGAGCCGCATGAGCCGCAGCATTTGGAACGCACACTTCAAACTGCTGGGCGAACCGCACCCCGAAAATGTAGTGCCCGTGGAGTTTGACCTCAACAAGGTGAAAGACACGAAATACATGGCTGAGAACTGCGGCCGCCTGATGGTGCTTAGGAACGTGCGCCTCACCGCCGCCACCGGCACCGCCGTCTACGCCCCCAGCGACGGCAGCGTGCAGCTGACCTCTAACTGCGCCAACCGCGCCTTCGACGGCATCGGCAGCGGCGACTTGGTGCTGCGCACCAGCACCTACGCCGACTTTGCCAACAATGTGATGCCCACGGGCAACATCAACGTGACGGGTGTCTTCACCCGCTACCGCAACACCTGGCAGATACTGCTTCGCACCCTGAGCGACGTGCAGCCGGCCGATGCCGGCTACTTCGAAGCCACCGAATAGGCAACGACCTCCAACAACGAAAAACTTCAAACATTCACAACGAACAACAAAAAACGACATAAAAATTATGAAAAAGATTTTTTATTCACTCATGGTGCTGACGATGACAGCCCTGATGGTCACCAGTTGCGAGGACGTGCCCGAGCCTTATCCTCTGCCCACTGAGAGCGGCACACCGAAAGAGGAGGAACCCGCCGCCGACCCCACGGGCAAGGGAACCGTCGACGACCCCTACAACGTGTCGGGCGCCTTTGCACTGCTCGCCACCCTCGGCGCCGATGTCAACTCGGCCGATGTCTACGTGAAAGGTATTATCTCGCAGATTGACGAGGTGAGCACCTCATACGGCAATGCCACCTATTATATCTCCGACACCGGCACCTCGGCCAACCAGCTTGAAGTGTACCGCGGCTACGGACTCGGAGGCGACAAGTTTACCTCGGCCGACGATATCAAAGTGGGAGATGAGGTCATCGTATTGGGCAAACTGGTGAACTTCCGCGGCAACACGCCTGAGTTTACACAGGGCAGCTCCATCTACTCGCTCAACGGCAAGACCAGCGGCGGCGGCACTCCCAGCACGGGCGGCGGCACTCCCAGCGGCGACGGCACCGAGGCCAGTCCCTACAATGCTGCAGCAGCCAACAAGTATGTCAGCGGTCTGGCAGCCGACACGGAGTCGGACAAGGACATCTACATCAAGGGTAAGATAGCCAAGATAGCCAACAACGGCGAGTTCAACGCCCAGTATGGCAACGCCTCCTTCTACATCTCCGACGACGGCAAGGACGAGAACACCTTCTACGTGTTCCGCACCCTCTACCTGGGCAACAAGAAATGGACCGAGGGCGACAAGCAAATCAAGGTGGGCGATGAAGTGGTAATCTGCGGACGCGTGGTTCTCTACATGGGCAACACCCCCGAGACAGCAGCCAACAAGAGCTATATCTTCAAGCTTGAGGGCGGCAGCGACACCCCCAATCCCGGCGGTTCCGACCCGGCACCCAAGGCAGGCACCGGCGACGGCTCGCTCGGCAACCCGTTCAACTCGGTGGCCGCCAACAGCGTGGCAAGCCAGCTCGCCGACGGCCAAAACACCACGAAGAGTTACTACATCAAGGGCAAGATCTGCTCCATCGCCAACAACGGTGAGTTCGGTGCCCAGTATGGCAACGCCTCCTTCTACATCACCGACAACGGCAGCGACAGCGACGACAAGTTCTACATCTTCCGCACCCTCTACCTGGGCAACCGCAAATGGGTAGAAGGCGACACCCAGATCAAGGTGGGCGACGAGGTGGTGGTCTGCGCCAAACTGACCAACTACCGCGGCAACACCCCCGAGACCGTGCAGGGCGATACCTACCTCTACTCGCTCAACGGCAAGACCGACGGCAGCAGCGAGGGACCCGGCGAAGTGAGCGGCAAGGGCTCCTACAGCGATCCCTACGATGTGGCATCGGCCATCGCCAAGGGCAGCGCCACCGGTGTGTATGTGAAGGGCTTCATCGTGGGCTACGTAGAAGGTCAGGCCTATGAGGAAGGCGCCCACTTCGACGCCACCGGCGAGAACGTGTCGACCACCAATGTGCTGCTGGCTCCCTCCGCCTCGGAGAATAATCCCGCCAAGTGCATGCCCATCCAGCTGCCCAAAGGCGCCATCCGCGACGGTCTGAACCTGAAGGACAACGCCGGCAACCTGGGCAAGGAGGTGCTGCTCTACGGCGACATCGCCACCTATTTCAATGTGCCCGGCATCAAGAACACCAGCTATGCCGAGTTGGGTGGAAAGTCCATCGGCACCAAGGCAGCCGCCAAGCGCAGGGTGCGTAGATAAGCAAAAATCAGCCCCTTAGCAAAAAAGGGCAAAAAAAAATTTGGTGGGGTGCAGAATTCTTCGTAATTTTGCACCCCAAACGTATATAAGCATCAATCACATTAATAATAATATAACGCAACAATGAAAAAAGGAATTCATCCCGAAAACTATCGCCCCGTCGTATTCAAGGATATGTCCAACGGCGATATGTTCCTTACGAAGTCCACATGCAAGAGTAATGAGACAGTGGAATTCGAAGGTGAGACTTACCCCGTAGTGAAAATAGAAATCTCCAGCACCTCGCACCCCTTCTACACGGGCAAGAGCAAGCTTGTGGATACCGCCGGCCGCGTAGACCGCTTCATGAGCCGCTACGGCAAGATCAAGAAATAAGAAAGAGCAAGCACTCCATCATAATACGGAAAGTGTGTCCACAGCGTAGTTGCATATGCGCTTGGCCGCACTTTCTTGCTTTAAAGACAGGCGGCAAGACACCGCCGCCATCCCTACTACTCAAACAGAAAAACCTAAAACGCCCACGCCCTATGACCCTGACCCCCAAATGGCTCCTGCTGGCGCTGCCCCTGCTCTTCGTGGCCTGCAGCAGCGACGACGACGACCCTTACACCGGTCCCTCGCAGCGCGAGGAGAAAGTGGCCAACGTGAACGCCAACCCCGCCTCGCGCAAGGAATACCTGCGCCTGGAGTTCCCCCGCATCAAGGACGACGGCAACAACCTGGTGGTGGTGCACACCACCGCCGACTACGGAGTGAACTACTCCGTGGAGTGGGACTGCGACAAGAAGTCGCAGCGCTGGAGCTGCTACCAGATGTACGCCAGCAACAGCGTGGCCCACACCTCCCGCTACTACTCCGACACCAACCAGTATCCGGCCGACCCCGACATCCCCTCGGTGCTCTATTTCACGAGCGACCCCTTCTGGGGGAGCGGATTCGACCACGGCCACATCTGCCCCTCGGCCGACCGTCTGTGCAGCGCCGAGGCCAACTACCAGACGTTCTTCCTCTCCAACATGCAGCCGCAGTTCAACAAGTTCAACGCCGGTCTGTGGGCCAAGATGGAGGGGCAGGTGCGCACCTGGAACCGGGCACAGTTCCGCGACACGCTCTATGTGTGCAAGGGCGGCACCATCGACCGCGCCGACCAGCTGCTCATGACCACCGCCAAGGGTCTGCTCGTGCCGCGCTACTTCTTCATGGCCATCCTGTGCAAGAACTCGCAGGGCTACAAGGCCCTCGCCTTCTGGGTGGAGCATGAGAACCGCAGCGACAACGCCAACAACAACCTCTACCCCTACACCATCTCCATCGACCAACTCGAGGAGCTCACCGGCATCGACTTCTTCTGCAATCTGCCCGACGACAAGGAGAAGGAAGTGGAGAGTGCCGTCTTCCCACAGGCCTGGGGACTCAAGCCCTGACCTGACCCACAACCAGACCTGACACCACACCCAGACCTGACACCATGAAGCGAACCATCTCCATACTGTGCTGCCTCGCGGCGGTCCTGCTCCTGGCGGGCTGCCACGAAGAGAACGGGCCGAAGCGCAACTCCGCCTATTACTGGAGCACCACCTTCCGGCTCGACAGCACCCAGCTCGACTTCATCGCCCGCCACCATGTGGAGCGCATCTACCTGCGCTACTTCGACGTGGTGATAGACCCCGACGGGCAGCTTATGCCCAATGCCACGGTGCGCTTCGAAAGCCCGCGGCCCAAAGGGGTGGAAATCGTGCCCACCATCTTCATCATGAACAACTGTCTGCAGCTCGACGTGTCGCAGCTCGACTCGCTCATCCTGCAGCGCGTGGTGCAGATGTGCGAGACCCACGACATAGACAGCCTACAGGAGGTGCAGATAGACTGCGACTGGACCCAGCGCAGCCGCAAGACCTACTTCGCCCTGCTGGAGCGCCTGCACGAGCGGGCCGCACGCCAGGGCCTGCGCCTAAGCGCCACCATCCGCCTGCACCAGTTGGCCGAGACACCGCCGCCCGTAGACCGCGGCGTACTCATGATGTACAACACGGGCGATGTGACCGACCGACACCACAACCCCATCCTCGAGATGGAAACCATAAAGCCCTACCTGCGCCACCTTTCTTCCTACAGACTGCCGCTCAGCGCCGCCTACCCCGCCTTCAGCTGGGACCTGCTGTTCCGCGGCAACCGCTTTGTGGGCGTGGTGCACAGCGCCGACGAATACCCCATCCTGCCCACCGACACCATCCTGCACCGCATAGCAGAACCCTCTACCGTGATGGAGGCCAAGGAGGCCGTGGGCCGTCTTGCCCCCCATGCCAACGACGAGATTATCCTCTATGAAATCAGTAATACCAACATGGCAAACATAAAAAAACACAGCTATGAGAAAATTTATCATCCTTAGCCTGATGGCTATCATGGGCTGCACCGACCTATTGGCGTGCGGCGGCGACTACGGAAACCACAACAACTACCTGTTCAGTGTTTTCCGCCGTGAAATGATGAATGAAGACCTCTTCAAGGACCGCGCCGACGCCTTCTGGAAGGAGTACACCAGCGGTGCCGCTGACAGCTACCAGTGGAACAAGAATTTAATCCGCGACGTCATCGACAAGAAGGGCGACACCGAGATGGCCCGCTACACCGAATGGCTGAACACCTATCTGGAAATCTGCAGCCAGCTGAAAGACACCTGGAACTATCCCACCAAGGAAGAGCTGCAGGAGCGCAAGACCACCCTGCTCAACATGCTCAAGGCCGCCCGCGAGTACAAGGGCACCCGCCTGCAGGCCCAGTATGCCCTGCTGCGCATGCGCACCAACATGGTGCTGGGCAGCCACATGGACAATGTGAGCTTCTGGGAACAGACCGGCCAGAAGATGGCCCCCAGCGTCTACCGCGACATGATGGAGAACATCTACGCCGGCGCCCTGCTGCACCTGAACCAGCGCACCAAGGCCTGCGAGATCTATGCCCGCCAGGAAGACATGGTGAGCATCAAGTGGGCCATGCGCAAATACCGCAACCTGGCCGGCATCAAGACCATCATGGCCGAGAACCCCAACTCCATGACCATGAACTTCCTGGTGCAGGACTTCGTGAACAATGCGCAGGAGACCCAGGACACCGAGGAAGAATTCCTGGCCGACATCGACGCCCGCCCCATCAAGACCCCCGAGGTGCTGCAGTTTATCAGCTACGCCCAGGAAGTAGTCGACAAGAAACTCTCCAACAGCCCCGCCCTCTGGCTGGCCGCCATCGGCGAGCTGCAGTGGCTGCTGGGTCAGGACGACAAGGCCGTGGCCACCCTCGACAAGGCCGTGAAGGCCGACGGCACGCCGCGCATGAAAGACAATGCCCGTGCCATCCGCATGGTGGTGTCGGTGCGTCCGTCGAAGATGGACAAGAAGTATGCCTCCTGGCTTGCGGGCGAGCTGAAATGGCTCAACGGCAAGATCAAGGAGGAGGCTGGCAATGAGGCCAACCGCGACAATTACCACTACCCCTTCTACGACAACCACTACTTCGACGTGCTCGACCGTCTGGTCTTTGCCAACCTGCACCCCAAATACGAGAAGATGGGCAACAAGAGTGCCGCCGCCGCCACCCTCTGCATGATGCAGAACAGCGACAAGTATTTAGGCATCAACTTCAGCGAGCCCTCAGGATGGAACCCCAACTACAGCAGCGAGTATTTTATCTATCTCGATGACAAAATGTCCACCCAGGACATCGTGAACCTGCAGCAATGGGCCAACAAAGCGCCCGCCAACGACCTGGAGCAGCTGCTCAAGCCCTTCTGCAAGGACAACAACTTCCTGAACGACCTCATCGGCACCCGCTACATGGCCGACGCCGACTTCAGCACCGCCATCGGCTA
>R25__coassemble_1106_pt1 | contig 14179 bp, 8 predicted proteins | sample R25__metabat2_low_PE_048 | metagenome-assembled genome bin R25 | reverse complement strand
GCATTGTGGCAGGCAGTTTCTCCCCCGCTCCGCACGAGACCCACAAGCCCTACCGGCCCTCCGACCTGCGCGAGGTGTGCAGCGGCCTCACCATCAGCGACTGTCTGATAGACGATGTGACCAACGACGACTGGGGCTGTGTGGGCATCGCCGCCGGCTATGTGGCCGAGACCACGATAGCCCACAATGAGATACGCGAAGTGTCGTACACCGGCATCAGTCTGGGTTGGGGTTGGAACCGCGACCTTGTATGCATGCACGACAACCGTGTGGAAGGCAATCTGATACACCACTATGCCAAGCACATGTACGACGTGGCCGGCATCTACACCCTGGGCAACCAGCCCGGCACCCTGATAGAAGGCAATGTGGTGCGCGACATCTACACCCCCGGCTATGCCCACGACCCCCATCACTGGTTCTATCTCTACACCGATGAGGGTTCGTCGAACATCACGCTGCGCAACAACTGGACCCCTGAGGAGAAATACCTACAGAACGCCAACGGCCCCGGCAACGTATGGGAGCACAACGGCCCCATGGTGAGCGACAGTATCCGTGAGCGTGCCGGCATCCGGCCATAACACCCTACCTACCGACAATAAAACACACAAGATAATGGAAAAAGAGAAAAGCAGTTTGAAGAGCACGATAGCCGTGTCGCTAACCAACTATCTCGACGCCGGCGCCATTGTGGCCGGTGCGAGCGGTCTGACCCTATGGAAGAACTACCTCGGTCTGACGGAGGGCCATCTGGGATGGCTCAACGCCATCAGCGCCAACTGCCTTGGTGCAGCCATCGGTGCCATCATAGGCGGTTTTTTGGCCGACCGCTACGGGCGCAAGGCCATCTACACCTACAACATGCTGGTCTACATGACCGGCGTGGCCCTGATTATGTGTTCCGTGAATTTCGGCATGCTGCTCATGGGCTTCCTCATCACCGGCATCTCGGTGGGTGTGGGTGTACCCGCCTCGTGGACCTACATATCAGAGAGTTCGGAGACCTCCAACCGCGGCCGCAACATCGGCATCTCTCAGATGGCCTGGGGCATCGGTCCCACCATCATTCTCATTCTCGGCACCCTGCTGGCCCCTCCCACGAGCGGTGCCGGCAGCGAGGGCATGCTCTTCGGTGCGGTAGAGTCGCTGGCCGCCCTGTTCGGTGTGAGCGGCGAGGGCGCCAGTCTGAACGTGTTCAGCAGCCGCATCGTGTTTGCCTCCCTCTTTATAGTCGCCTTCATAGCCTGGCTGCTGCAACGCCGTCTTGAAGAGTCGAAAGAATGGCAGAACATGCGTACGAACACGCAGGCCACGGGTGGTTCACGTTCCACCTTTTCCTCATTCGGCTCGCTGTTCACCAACCGTATGAACGTACGCACTATTCTGTTTCTGGCCGGCATGTATCTCACCTGGAATCTGGTGAGTTCGGTGATGGGCTTTTTCCAGCAGCACATCTATGAGACCGCCGGCGGTCTGTCGAACGAATACGCCAACATGCTCAGTGTGGGCCAGTGGATTATCATCATCGCCACCACCTTCGTCTTTTCGCTGATAGTGGACAAGGTGAACCAGCGCTGGCTCTACTTCGTCGGTGTGAGTTTTGCGGTGCTGGCCTGGCTGCTCATCCTCACCGTAGGCATCAACAGCATCACCGGTCTGATAATCTTCACCCTGCTGTGGGGTCTACAGGGCGGTATCTCCGTGCAATCGTTCTACGCCCTCTGGGCCTCGGAGCTCTTCCCCGCCAAATACCGTGCTGCCGTCCAGGGCGTGATGTTCTTCATCGTGCGCGGTCTGTCGGCCGCCTGGAGCCTTGGTTTCGTCTATATCTACGGCGAGCACGGCGAAGGATTCAACCGCGCCGCCTACATCATGCTGACCCTGCTGCTCATCTCGCTCATCATCGGCACGGCCGGTGCCCCCGACACCCGCGGCAAGAGTCTGGACCAAATCACGCGCGAGCGGTATGGCGAATAAGGAGCGTGCCACCTGGATATGGTATCCCGGCGATTTTGAGATATGGCTGGGCAACCGTTTCAACAACCGCCGCACGGAGCGCGGCGCCATGTTTCCCCCGTTTTGGAAGCAAGACAGTCCGTGGAGCACGGTGGTGTTCAGCCTCACGGTCGAGCTGTCGGAGGCCGAGACCATAGAGATAGCCGCCGAAGGCGACTACAACGTGATGATAGACGGACGGTTGCAGTTTGGCATGCCCACCAGCATTGAGCTATCCCCCGGCACCCACCATTTGGACATCAAGGTACACCATGAAAGCGGCGTGCCCTGTCTGTATGCCAAGGGCCATACCATCCAGAGCGGCAGTCACTGGCTGGTGACCTATGAAGACAAGATATGGATAGACGAGAACGGCGAGGCCCACGGCAGCGGCGTGTACACCTATGCCGGTAGCTGGCACTTCGACAGCGTCGAAGCCAAACCCTCCCAGTACCGTCTGCCCCTACAGTATACGGCCGCCTCAGGGAGTGAGGCCCTTCCCGGCGGCCTGCTCATCGACTTCGGTCAGGAGACGATGGGCTATCCTGTGCTGAAAGACATACGGCAAGAAGGCCGGCTTCACCTCTACTACGGTGAGAGCCGTGAGGAAGCCACCGACACCGCCCATTGCGAGACCCTTGACAAGCTCGAAGTAAGCACCCATTCGGTGACCGACCTGTCGACCCGTCGCTCCACGCCCCGCACAAGCGACTACACACTGGCCAACAGCAAAGCCTTCCGCTATCTCTACCTGGTGACGGAAGGCCCCGTCAGTGTAGGAGCCATCGGTCTCGACTACGAATACGCCCCCTACAGTGCGTCGCACAGCGGGAGTTTCCGCTGTTCCGACCCCGAGGTGAACCACATCTGGGAAGTGGCCGCCCGCACGATGGACCTCACGACCCGTGAATTCTTCCTCGACGGCATCAAGCGCGACCGCTGGATATGGAGCGGCGACGCCATACAGAGCTACCTGATGAACTACTATCTGCGTTTCGACACCGACTGCGTGAAGCGCACCATCCGTCAGCTACGCGGCAAAGACCCCGTGACCTCGCACATCAACACCATTATGGACTACACCTTCTACTGGTTCAAGTCCATCGTCGACTACTACGACTACACCGGTGATGTGGCTTTTGTGCGGGAAATCTACCCCCGTATGCGTACCCTGATGGCCTACTGCCTGGAGCGTGCCGACAGAGAGCTGCACATGGAGGGCAAGGCCGACGACTGGATATTCGTAGACTGGGTGGACTTTGCCATGCACAAACGCGGCACCCTCTGTTTTGAGCAGCTGCTCTTCTGCAAGTCGCTCGAAGCCATGGCCCACTGCGCCGACATTCTGTCCGACCATCCCCTGGCGGACGCCCCGCAGGGCAGTCTGCCCGCCACGGTGTACCATTCCGACGCCCTGCGCTATTCGGTTATGGCCCACCGCGTAGAGACCGACCTGAAATCGCAGTTCTGGAGCGAAGAGCGCCACGCCTACCTCCATGCCCTGGAAGACGGAGCGCTGAACGACATGGTGACAAAATTTCCCAATATCTTCGCCATTCTGTACGGCTATGCCGACGCCGCCGAGCAAGCAGCCATCAAGCGACATGTGCTGCTGAACGACGCCGTAGACAAGATTACGACCCCCTACATGCGGTTCTATGAACTCGACGCCCTGTGCACGACCGGCGAGCACGCCAGGGTGCTGGAAGAAATCAAATCGTACTGGGGCGGCATGCTGCGCGAAGGCGCCACCAGTTTCTGGGAGAAATACGTGCCCGAGGAGCATGGAGCGCAGCACCTGGCTATGTACGGCCGTCCCTACGGCAAGAGCCTCTGCCATGCCTGGGGAGCCTCGCCCCTCTATCTGCTGGGCAAGCATTACCTTGGTGTGCGTCCGGTGAAAGCTGGCTACGAGGAGTTTGAGGTAAGGCCTGTGCTGGGCGGTCTGGCATGGCTGGAAGGCACCGTGCCCACGCCCCACGGACTGATCAGTGTGAGCATGAGCGAGCGCCAGCTCAAAGTGCATGCCGACGAGGGCCACGGCTATGTATACCTGCCCGGCGACCGGCGCGTGGCGAACAGCACCCACCCCCTGGAATCGACCGCCGACGGCAAGCAGCGGATATGGTTGGAAGCCGGTGAAGAAGCCGTGGTGGACTTTACCGTCTAAAGCCGCCCCGAAGTGACGGCACGGAAAAGAATAAAGGTCAAGCGTTGCATAAGACGTTTGACCTTTATTGTTATGAGTAGTAAGAAGGGAAAGCCTACTTTCCGTATCCCAGTTTTTTGAGCCATTTCAACACATGGTCTTTTCCTGTTCTGACATCATGTCCGTACATGGAGAAACCCTCCACCACATTTGCTTTTGGATAAGCCTCCTTCACATCATCGACACAGTTGCCCAGCCCGGAGCCCTCATGCGTGGTGAAGGGAATGATGGTTTTGCCGTTGAGGTCGTACTTAGAAAAGAAGGTGAACATAACCTGCGGATAGGTGCCCCACCAGACAGGTCCGCCGATGAAGACGGTGTCGTAGTCAGAGAGGTCGACCGCGCCCTCGAAGGGAGGCAGCTCGTCCTTCTGCTGTTCCTCCTTGGCAAGGTCGCAAAGCGGTTTGTAGGCCATGCCGTCGTACTTTGACGTTTTAATCTCAAACTGTTCAGCCCCCGTGAATTCAGATATATAATCGGCCACGATTTTGGTATTGCCCACCTCGATGTTGCCCACGGAATAGTTGTCGCCGGCATGTGAGAAGAACACCACGATGGCCTTACCATCGGTTTTCACTGATGTCTGTGCCTCCTCCGATTCGGGTGAATTCAGGTTACTATTGTCTTTTTTATTCTCACTGCAAGCCGTTGAGACGAGCATACAGAGGGCCGAAGCCAAAAGGATTTTCAATGTTTTCATATATTTACAAGTTTTGCATTCGCTCTACAATCGGTAGTTGAAGGGACATTAGCCATACGTTTCGATAAGATACTTCACGAACTGCGGATCACCGAAATTCACGGTACCGGTATCCTGCTGATTGAGCGAATCGATTTGCGCCATCTCATCGTCATTCAGGGCGAAGTCGAAGACATCAAGATTCTGCTGCATTCTCTCCTTGTGGGTCGACTTAGGAATAGCCACAATACCCCGTTGAGTGAGCCAACGCAGGGCCACCTGAGCGGCTGTTTTTCCGTACTTGCCCCCGATATCGGCCAGCAGCCGATTTTTCACCACGGAGTCGACCCCCTGTCCGCCGAGCGGTCCCCACGCCATCATTTTTGTTCCGATCTCATCGAGCAGCGGCACGATGCTCTTCTGCTGAATGGCGGTATTGCACTGCAGTTGGTTGACCATGGGCTTTACATCGACATAATGTGCGAAATCGAAGAATCTGGCCGCTTGGAAGTTGGACACGCCGATAGCCCTCACCTTTCCCTCTTTCAGTGCTTTCTCCATGGCCCTCCATGAGCCGAAGACATCGCCATATGCCTGGTGGATGAGGAGCAGGTCTATATAGTCGGTCTGCAATTTACGCAGACTCACATCGATACTTTCGGCAGCTTTCCGCTCGCCTGCATTGGAGATCCACACCTTGGTGGTAAGGAAGATATCCTCCCGCTTTATGCCACTTTTTGCGATGGCGGCCCCTACGCCCTCCTCATTGAAATAAGCCTGTGCGGTATCAATGAGCCGGTACCCCACGCTGAGTGCGTCGGCCACACAGCGCTCGCATTCCTGCGGACCGACCTGAAACACGCCATAACCGAGAAGCGGCATCTGCACGCCATTAGACAATTTAATATATTCCATACTGTTAGCTATTTTATGTTATTGTTACGGTTGCAAAGTTACGAACAAACCGTGAAACAACAGTTGCACAATTTACGGACGTATTTATCATTTTTTCAGAATTTCACGTTTTTTCCGTGTGTCAAGGGTTGCTGTGGCAGGCCGCTGAGGACACCATGGGAAATATCGGCCCCGCCAGAGGACCTATAAAAAAAGATGACAAAAAACAAGGGGAAAAAGTTGCAGAATCAGTAAAAAATAACTATCTTCGCAGCAAGATACCCTAACCACTGCTACTAAGCGAGTCGCCAACGGCTTTGCCTGCCCAGAACTGCCGTTCAAGCAGGCTGACAGCCCCCGACAGGAATCGATTTATTTTCTACTAAATAATTTATAACCAAATCAAAAAAAACGATGAACAGACCATTACGCATGATGGGCACCTTGTGCCTGCTGCTGCTCGCGGTGATTACCGGCCGTGCAGCCACGGTGAATGCCGTTTGGGACTTCTCGGATGAGTTTGCGAGTTTCGAGACCATCCAGGGAACCACCGGCACGTTCACCAACAATGGTGTGGTACTGACCGTTGACGCCACGAACGGCAAGTTCAGGGCCAACGGCAACAGTGCTCAGATGAACGAAGGCACCTTGCTTCAGGTGCCCGTAGTGTCGACCGACGACGAGGTGAGTTTTGTGGCCTACGCCGCCAACTACTCCCACTTCACCGTAGGCGGCGAGGACTTTGACGGCCTAGCCGACGGCAGCCACAAGGCCACCGCAGCCGAGGTGAAAGCCGGTTATGTGGTGATAGCCTCGACGAACAACAACAGCTACATCAAGAGTGTGGCAGTGACGCAGCATCAGCCCGAGCCCGTGCTGGAGGAAGACCTTACCGCTATGTGGGACTTCCAGCATGCCAATCCCGCCACGCTTCCCGATGTGCACATTGAGCGCGCCACGGGGACTGTAGAATCGACGGTGGCCGGTGTGAGCATGTTTGTGGATGCCACCAACGGCAAACTGAAGGGCCGCGCCAGCGATGCCCAGTTCAACGCCAACACCATTCTTCAGATACCGGTGAAATCGGCGAAGGACATCGTAGAGGTGACCACCTATCCCAATTACGGTGCCGGCCGCCTGATGGTGGGCGGTGAGGAAGCCACTGGCGATGTGACCACCCACAAGGCCACCACTGCCGAGGTGAAGCAAGGCTATGTAGAGGTGAAAGGCATCCAGGAGAGCTATCTGTACTGTGTGAAGGTGACCTTCGTGTCTCCCCTGCAGGAGAAAGCCCTCTATGAGACCGACTTCACCGACTGGCCCACGATAAACCGCAAGGAAGCCAAGGGTGAGGAAGTGACGGTGACGACCAACTACAGCCACGAGGCCCTCACGTTTACGCTGACCGGTGTAGGTTCCGACCCCGCCGGCACGAATGCCAAGTTTGCCGACTACACCGGCTACATGATTTCGGCCAAGTATCCCGGTGAGTTTGCCGATGAGGAGCCCTACGCCATCACGAGCCCGCTGGCCTCTATTACGAAGATAGCGTTCACGCAGTGCGCCACCGGCGGCAACCGCGGTTGGGTGATTGCCGTGAAGGGCGACGGTGATGAAGACTGGGTGCCCGTATTCAACAAGAGCATCGCCACCGCGGGCGGCGAGACCCACACCCTCGACATCAACCGCAAGAACGCCCAGCTGAAGTTCTACAACTTCAACCAGGCGCAGAACTCCTACATGATGGACCTGAAGATCTACGGCAAGGTAGACCTGAGTCAGGCCCCCTCGCTGGCCAGTTTCAGTGCCAACGGCGAGACCTACCAGGCAGCCGACGTGTTCAAGGAGAACGCCGACGGCAACATGGAAGCTACGATTGAGATCTCGAAGGCCGCCGAGATGATAGGCGAGAGCAACCCGCTTACCGACATCACGCCCGAGACCGGCGAGGTGGGCACGGTGACCTATGCCGCCTCCGCGGCAGACCCCACCGCCACTGTAGTGACCATCCCGGTGGAATACAACGGCGAGACAGCGACCTATATTGTGAACTGCGTGTGGAAGCCCGACTTCACCGTGACGTATATGGACGGTGAAGAGGCCGTAGGCACCCAGACAGTGGAGAAAGACGCCGCCATCGGAGAGATGTCCTTCGGTGCCGACGACGTGAACGTGGCAGAGGGCATGAAAATCCGCTTCTTGTGAATTTCCGACGGTGACGGCCAGAAGGCCACGGAGGCCACAGTGGAGACCGGCGACCTGACGCTGACCGCCCTTGTGACCGACATAGAAGGCGACGACAACACCGAGCGCAACACCTACGACTTCCGCAAGCGCTGGTTCTATCCTGAGGATCATGAGGGTCTGCTCATAGAAGGCCCCTACAGCTACAACGGCTCACAGCACGGCTACGACCTGAAGCCCGACTCACGCGTGAAGTTATATGTGACGGGCAAGGCCACCATCGTGGTGAGCAACTGCCAGTATGGCCGTGGCGACATCAACGTGCTGAATCCTGCCGGCGAGCAGATAGGCACCATCAGCGTGCCCTCGAGCGACGGTGCCCTCAGCGCCGTGAGCTATGACGGCGAAGCCGGTTGGATAACGCTTGAGATGACCGCTCAGAGCTACCTGCACTATGTGACGGTGATCAATCTGGGTGGCATAGAGCCCATAGAGCCTGTGAACGGCTACTACATCGCCAAGGCCGGCGACATCAACAGTCTGCGCAACATCCTCGACATGGTGACTGTGAATGCCGTGAACGGCGAGCGGGTGAAGATATTCCTGCCCGACGGCATCTACGACATGGGCGAGACTGCCCTCACGCCGATACCCGCGAGCAACATCTCGCTGATAGGCCAAAGCATGGAGAAGACCCTCATTGTGAACGCCCCGAAGGTGAAGAACGAGGGCATCGGCACCACCGCCACCCTGCTTATAAACGGCGGCACGGAGAACACCTACTTCCAAGACCTGACGCTGCAGAACGCCCTCGACTACTACAGCTCGGGCGCTGCCGGCCGTGCCGTATGTCTGCAGGACAAGGGCAACCACACGATAGCCAAGAACATGCGCATGCTCTCCTATCAGGACACCTACTACTCGAACAACAACAACATGCAGGCCTACTGGGAAGACTGCGACATCCACGGCACCGTGGACTTCATCTGCGGCGGCGGTGACGTGCTCTTCAAGAACACCATGCTGAGTCTGGAGCCCCGCAACGCCAACGGCACCGGTGAGCGCACGCTGACGGCCGCCACCACGACGGGTGAGTACGGCTATGTGTTCGACGGTTGCAAGATTGTGGACCTGGCCGAGGGCAAGGGCAGCTGGAACTTCAGCCGCACCTGGCAGAACGCCCCGATTGTAGTGTTCAAGAACACCACTCTGGACGATAATGCCGCCAATACCATCATTGCCACCCGCTGGACGCCTAAGGGCATGAACAACACGGAGATCAACATCTTCGGCGAATACAACACGATGAACCTGAACGGTGAGAACATCACCCCCGAGAGCAATGTGGTGACCGGCTACAACGGCAGTTTCGAGACGGTGCTTACCGCCGAGCAGGCCGCCAAGTACAGCTATGAGAACATGTTCTCGGCGAATGCCAAGGCATGGGATCCCGCCTCGCAGACCAAGCAGGTGGCCGGTCCGAAGGCCAGCTATGCCAACGGTGTGCTGACGTGGACGCCCGTGGCCGAGGCCACCGCCTACGCCATCTTCAAGAACGACGTGTTTGAGTGCATCGTGGACGCCAACACCAGCAGCTACGAAATAGCCCTCGAGGCTACCGACGTGCTGAGCATACGCAGCGCCAACGAGATGGGCGGCTTCGGTGAGGCCACCGAGGTAACGATGGAGAATTCGGAGCTACTGCTTGACGAGAACGTGGTGAACGAACTGCCTGAGAGCGGCACAAAGGTGAGCAAAGTGAAGACCGTGCGCACCCTCCGTGGCGGCATGTGGAACACACTGTGCCTGCCGTTTGACGTGACCGCCGATGCGCTGGCCGAGGAGAGCCACCCGCTGCACAACGCCACCCTGCTTGCGCTGAAGGAAGGCAGTTATGACGCCGGCGCCAACTTTGAGCAACTGGTATTCGAAGAAGCCTACGGCATGATGGCCGGTTTCCCATATCTCATCAAGCCCGAGGCCGACATTGTGAATCCGGAGTTCAACAACGTGACCATTATTAACAGGGGGGACATCATGTGTTCGACCGGCGACGGCAACGCCATGATGACTGGCGTGGTGAATCCTTACACCTTCGACTCAGCTACCTCCGATATCTTCTTCCTGCTGCCCGGCAACCAGTTTGCCTATGTGTCCGAGCCCGGCACGATGAAGGGAATGCGCGGTTACCTGATGCTTTCGGGCATCGAGGCCGCCGACCTCTCGAACATGACCGTGGTGTTCACTGACACCGACGGCATAGAGTATGTGAGCACCCCGAGCGCCGCCGAAGATGCCCTCTACGACCTGCAGGGCCGCAAGTTGAACAGCGTGCCGCAACACGGCGTGTACATCAAGAACGGAAAGAAGTATGTGAAATAAAACCTCAAAAAACTGTTTTGCAATATGAAAAGATATCAAGTACCTGCCATCAAAACGATGGTGAACGTGATGACGGAGAGCATTATTGCAGCCTCCGACAACTTCAACTTCAATTCAGACCAGACAGGCGTGATGCCGGTGATACCGGGCGGCGGTAATCCCGCGGATGCCATTTAACCAAAGAGGGGGGCCTTTTGAAGGCTCCCCTCTTTGGTTTTTTAGGAGTGTAGGAGTGTAGACATATGCATCTACTATATATCATTTTATAAAATGATTATCCGCAATCGAACCACCAAATTTACACTTTCTTATAAAATTTCTTGGAAAACATTTGGAAATGTCCGTCAAAATGACTATCTTTGTATCGCATTTATAAATCAGCAGATACAATGAAGTTGTTCGATTTCACAACCCGTTTCCCCGACGAGGCATCCTGCCGCAAGGCTTTCAAGGAGATGAGAGACCATGAGGGTGTAGTCTGTCAGCACTGCGGGAGCAGAGATGTGGTCTGGCTTGAGAGCAAGCAGCAATACCAGTGCAAGCATTGCAGACACCGCACCACATTGCGTTCCGGCACGGTGATGCACGGCTCAAAGCTGCCGTTCAGGTACTGGTTCATTGCCATGCACCTTTTGACGGCCACCAAGAAGACCATTTCTGCTGCTGAGTTGCAACGTCAACTCGGACATAAGCGTTACCAACCAATATGGGAGTTGTTGCACAAACTGCGCTCTGTGATGGGCAAGCGTGATAACAAGTACACCCTGTGCGGCAACATCGAACTTGACGAGGGCTTCTTCACGGTTGAAAAGCCCGAAGACAAGAAAGACGAGAAGTTGAAACAAGGTGCAGGTAGTCAACGCAAGGCCAAGGTGGTAGTTATTGCCGAGAGCACCGATGAAATCAACCCCAGGAACATCAACAAGCCCAAGAAGGTAGGACATATCAAGATGATTGTCGTGCCAGACTTAAAAGCACCCACAATAAATGAGGTGGCTGCGGATGGTATCGCTTCCGACAGCACCATAACGACTGATGCAAGCAAGTCGCACCGTGACTTCAAGGCCATGTTCACCGAGCACAAGTCACAGGTGATAGACCCGAAGGACATAGGCAAGGTGCTCCCATGGGTGCATATCGCTATTGCCAATGCTAAGACATTGCTTGCGGACATGTACCATGGCATCAAGCGCGAGTTCTTGCAGGAATACCTCAATGAGTTCTGCTACAAGTTCAACCGCCGCTATTTCGGCGAGGACTTGTTTGATCGGTTGTTGATGATAGGTGCGTCTTATCGAACGGATTTTGAACATAGGATATACAATTCAAATCTAACATAATATGCCAACAAACAGAGTTATTAGAGAAGAAGAGATTAAAAATCGTATTCGCGAAGATTTTTTCAAAGAGTATGATGCAACGCAAATCTTAGGGGACATAGATTTTGCGGTTACAGTACCAACACACAAAAACGAATTACCTTTTGAATACGAATATTTCTTATGGGCCGAAGCGAAAAAGGGCAATAAAGAAGATTTGGTCGAGTCTTTTGTGCAATTGATTTTGACTATTGGGAAAAATGGTCTTCATAATACATATCTACCACCTAAATATATTGGTGCTTTTGATGGCGACAAAATTGCGTTTGTTGAATTTCACTTCATTATTGATGTTTTGTATCAAAATGATTTCAATTGGAGAGTGACACCATCAAATCATGAAACGAAAGAGTTTAAATTACTCTTGTCATTAGTTCAAGATAAATTATCCACAAATATGTCTTTGTTTTATTATAATAAAGACGAAAAAGACTTGCGTAGATTCATAAAAAGCAATTTCGTTCTCGGGAAAAAATCAATGAAATTGCCCATTACAAAAAACAATTATATATTTGTATTTCAACGTTGGGTTGAAGAAGTCAAACCGTCCATTGATATAGATTGGAATGATATTCCACAAACAAGAGTTGTGGATTTCTTTTATGCAGATTTGATTTCACGAGATGATTATACGCGCATAGATAATTTGGCCGTTGTACTTAGAGGCGATCATTATTTGCTGTTAGAAGAAATAAAAAAAAGCGGCAGAAAACTATTTAGTGAGGCTGCATTTAAAGATGAGAAAAAAGCATATACTATTTTCTGGAATAAATACGATCGACCTCCAAGAAAAGAATATATTGAAATTATTCTTGAGAGACGGGAGAGGCTTATACCACAGAATCTTAGAAAATATCAAGGTGCTTTTTTCACGCCACCTCAATGGGTGGAAAAGTCTCAAGATTACATTTCTTCTGTACTTGGTGAAGATTGGCAGGAAGAGTATTATGTATGGGACTGTGCCGCTGGTACGGGTAATCTTCTATTTGGTCTAAATAATTCATATAATATTTGGGCTTCAACTCTTGATGATGCCGATGTTCAGGTTATGAAAACAAGAATTAAAGACAAAAGTCTTGTATTGCTTGAAAATCATGTTTTCCAATTCGACTTCCTTAATGATACTTTCGACAAACTTCCAAACAAATTACTTGAAATAATCAAAGACCCCCAAAAACGAAAAAAACTATTGATATATATAAATCCTCCATTTGGTGAAGCCGGTGATAGCAGACAAAGAACAGGCTCTGGAAAGAACAAGACAGGAATTTCCAATATGACAAAGATACATAAGGACTATGCTTCATCATGTGGAAAATATGCCAAACGAGAATTGACAGTTCAATTCTTAATGAGAATTTATAAAGAAATACCTGGTTGCATTATTGCCCAATTCTCAAAAATTAAAATTTTGCAAGCTCCATATTTCAAGGATTTTAGAAATAGTTTTTTGGCAGAATTTAAAAAAGGTTTTATCATTCCATCAAGCACTTTTGATAATGTTAATGCGGAATGGCCTGTGATTTTTGTATTATGGAATTTAGAAAATAAAGTCAAGTTTGAAGAAGCGACATTAGATGTATTTGCAACTGTAGATGATGTGGGAAAAACGAAGAAAGTCATATCTTATGAAAATTCTTCTCTAATAAACGATTGGCTTCGACCCTCCTGGAAAAATATTAATGCGAATGAAATTATTCTCGGATACCTTGCTGCAAATGGCAACGATTTTGAGAACCAAAACTATATTAATATTGATTCAATCCGTCGAAATAAAACTTCAACCTATCTAAAGCCTATTACAGCATCCAATTTAATCAAAAGTTGTGTTTATTTTGCTGTAAGGACATGCGTGGTTGCAGACTGGCTAAATGACCGTGACCAATTCTTAAAACCTTTAGAAACATGGGCTGTAGATATGGAATTCCAAAGTGATTGTCTGACGTATGCTTTGTTCAATAACAATATCAAAAGTTCTTGCGCAATTAATCATTGGATTCCTTTTACTGAACAAGAAGTCAATGCACATGATAAGTTTACTAGTCATTTTATGATTGATTTTATAAAAGGTAAATTCTTCAAAATAGCTGACACTTCTCAACCAAAAGATATGTTTGAAAATATGTATGGCTCAACTTTAACAGATGGTGCAAAACCAATTGTTTTCTCCAAAGAAGCACAAGAAGTATTTAATACAGCTAAAAGTATTTGGTTGTATTACCATAGTCATATAGATGCAAATCCTGATGCATCTTTTTATGACATTAAGTTCTATTTTAAAGGAACTAAATTAACACCCAAAGGTAAAGTAATAATGAAATCAAAAAGTGATGATATGAAATATTCTTCTATGATAAGTCTCTTTAATACAGCAAATAATGTATTGAAGAGAAAAATATCATATAAAGTATACGAACATGGCTTTTTGATATAATAACAATGAGAGATTATATG
>R25__coassemble_1079_pt1 | contig 14392 bp, 18 predicted proteins | sample R25__metabat2_low_PE_048 | metagenome-assembled genome bin R25 | reverse complement strand
TGGAGGTGAACGTGCCCGAAGGCGCCTTCTACCTCTTCCCCAAATGCAGCAGCTTCTACGGCAAACAGTATGGTGGAAAGACCATCAACAACTCCACCGACCTGGCCCTCTACCTGCTCGAGGAAGCCCATGTGGCCACTGTGGGCGGCGACGCTTTCGGCGACCCCGACTGTTTCCGTATGAGCTATGCCACGAGCGACGACAACATACGCGAGGCCCTCAGCCGCATCAAGAACGCGCTGGCCAAACTGCAATAAAATTTTAATTGTTAAAATTATTTAAGAGTAAGGAAAGTTTCTGCGAAATTATTATCTTTGCGAAGTTAAATGCACACATGCGTTGTGCGAAGACACGAAAAGAGAAAGTTTAACGTTAAATCGGTATATTTCAACTTAAATTTATTCATAACTTAATCAAACTTTTAAAAACAAAATTATGGCAAACAAAACAACACAAGCCCCGGCTAAAAAGTCTGGCGGCTTTCAGGGAGTGAGAAACGCATTCTGGATCATCGTAGTATGCGTGATTGTAGCATTCACACTGTTCTTCACATGGTTCGGCAACCCGATGCACTTCCAGGATGCCAGCAAGGAGACTCCTGCTGACGTATGGGGTACCATCTTCAAGGGCGGTATCATCGTGCCTGTGATCCACTCGCTGCTGCTCACCGTGCTCGCCCTCTCCATCGAGCGCTGGCTCGCCCTGAGAACCGCTTTCGGTAAAGGCTCTCTGCCCAAGTTCGTGGCCAACATCAAGGCCGCTCTGAACGCCAACGACTTTGCTAAGGCTCAGCAGCTCTGCGACAAGCAGAAAGGTTCTGTGGCCAACGTGCTCAACGCTTCTCTGAACGCTTACAGAGAGATGGAGCAGACCAAGGGTCTGAAGCTTTCGCAGAAGATCGCCAAGATTCAGCAGGCTCACGAGGAGGCTACCCAGCTGGAGATGCCTACCCTGACCATGAATCTCCCGATGATTGCTACCATCGTTACACTTGGTACACTTACCGGACTTCTCGGAACTGTGGTCGGTATGATCCGCTCGTTCTCCGCTCTGTCTGCTGGTGGTGGTGCCGACTCTGCAGCCCTCTCCGCTGGTATCTCCGAGGCCCTTATCAACACCGCCTTCGGTATCGGTACCTCCTGGTGCGCCGTGGTGTCCTACAACTACTACACCAATAAGGTGGACAAGCTGACCTACGCACTTGACGAAGTTGGTTACTCTATCGCACAGAACTTTGAGGCAAACCACACAGAGGAGCTCTAATTTTTGCTAACCCTATTAAAATTATATCACTATGGGTAAAGTAAAAATTAAGAAAAGTGACGTCTGGATTGACATGACACCTATGTCCGACGTTATGACCCTTCTGCTCACCTTCTTCATGCTGACGAGTACATTCGTCAAGAATGAGCCCGTGAAGGTGAACACCCCTGGGTCAGTGTCGGAAATCAAGGTGCCTGAAAACGGCGTCCTTACGATTCTGGTAAGCCCGGAGAAGGGCCCCGGTGGGGTTCCAACCGGAAACGGCCAGGTGTTCCTCAGCATTGACAACAGCGAGCAGCTCGGTCAGACACTGATGGCCGTGCTTCCCAATCTGAACGCCAAGCAGATTGAGAACTGCAAAATCGACGGTACTTGGGGTATGCCCATCAGCGAGCTCCCCGGCTACCTGGCCATGTCGAGCCAGAACCGCTCCAAGATCCTGCCCACAAAGGGTATTCCTCTCGACAGTATTGACGGTGGCGCCAGCGAGTTCCAGCAGTGGGTCTCCGCCGCCCGTGACGTGAACAATGACATCAAGATTGCCCTCAAGGCCGATGCCAAGACCCCGTACAAGACGGTGAAGCGCGTGATGAGCGAGCTCCAGGACATGGACGAGAGCCACTACTACATGATTACGAACCTTAAAACAGCGGAGGACGAATAAATGAGCAAGAAGAAAGAAAGCAAACAGAAAAAGATAAATGTCCGCGTAGACTTCACGCCTATGGTGGATATGCTCATGCTGCTTATCACCTTCTTCATGCTCTGTACTACGCTGAGCAAGCCGCAGACAATGGAGTTGACCCTGCCGAGCAACGACGAGAACGCCAACGAGGAGAACAAGAACGAATCGAAGGCCTCTCAGACAGTGACGCTCTATCTGGCAGCGAAAGACAAGATTTACTACGGCGAGGGTATCCCCGAGTACAACAACCCCCAGTGGCTGAAAGACGCTACGTGGGGTGGTGGCGACACCGGCATCCGCAACGTGCTTCGCAACCACCGTGTTGAGACCGGCGAGGTGCCTGTAAAGGAGATTGAGCTGGCTGTGAAGCAGCTGAACATGGACAAGACCAGCGGCAAGAAGCCTGAACTTGCTGTTGACTCTATCTTCCAGAAAGAGCTGTCAAAGCTGCGTAAGGGTGAGATGCCCGACGGACGCAAGCTTCCCACGCTGACTATTGTGATTAAACCTACGGACAATGCTTCTTACAAGAACATGGTCGACGCCCTCGATGAGATGCAGATTCTGAGTATTGGTACATACGTGATCGACAAACTCAACCCAGACGACGAGAAACTGCTCAAGTCGCGCAACGTTGAGATGTAGACGGTCGCTATTCACTAACACTTAAAACAAGAAAGTAAAATGGCAAAAATCGATTTGACTGACCCTAAATGGGTCGACATGGTGTTCGCCGGCAAGAACAAGGAATACGGTGCCTATCAGCTCCGTAAGGGAACTTCGAGCCGCAACATAACCTCGATTCTCATTCTGCTTGCTGCTGCTGCCATCGTAGGTGGTCTCCTCGTTTGGAAGGTACAGGCCGACAAGGCCGAGGCCGAGCGTATCGCCATGATGGAGCAGATGGAGCTCTCGAAGCTGCAGGAGCAGGCTAAGGAAGACAAGAAGGAAGAGAAGATTGAGAAGCCCAAGATTGAGCAAGTCAAGGAAATTCCCGAAGTACGTGAGACCCAGAAGTTCACCGCCCCCGAGATCAAGAAAGATGAGCTTGTGAAGGAGGAGAACCAGGTGAAGGCAATGGACGAGCTTGACAAGAACGTCGCTGTGGGTACCAAGGACCAGGAAGGTACGAAGGACCGTACCGTCGAAGCCGCCCGTGAGGCTGTGGTGGAGAAGGTAGAGGTGAAGGAAGAGCCGAAGGTCGAGGTACAGCAGAAGATTTTCGACGTGGTGGAGCAGCAGCCGTCGTTCCCCGGCGGCAATGGCGCCCTCATGCAGTGGCTTGGCCAGAACATTCACTATCCCGCAGTGGCCGAGGAGAACGGTATCCAAGGTCGTGTGGTGGTGTCGTTCGTGGTGGAGCCCGATGGTTCTATCAGCAACGTACAGGTGGTGCGCGGTGTTGACCCGTCGCTCGACAAGGAGGCCGTTCGCGTCTGCAAGCAGATGCCGAAGTGGAATCCTGGTAAGCAGAATGGTCAGGCTGTGCGCGTGAAGTACAATCTTCCCGTCCAATTCAAACTTCAGCAATAGTATGAGAAGGACCTCTCTCTATGCATTTTTCGGCATCTTGTTCATAGCCGCCGTTTTGGCCGGCTGTGACAAGAGGTCGAGAAATGGTAGAACTGATACACCGACGTCAGGGGCGATAACTTTCGCCTCTGACGAAAGTTTTGCTCCCATTATTGAGGAGCTTGTGGAGCAGTTTGAATACAAATATCCCAATGCCAAACTCACTCCGCAGTATGTAAACGAGATAGACGGCTTCAATCTCATCAAGGAGATGAAGACCTGTCTGTATTTCACTTCCCGTCCGCTCAAGGAGAGCGAGGTGGCCTATATGAAGACGCTGCGTCAGTCGCCGTCGGTGTTCCCCATCGGTTACGACGGTCTGGCCTTTATCTGCAACCTGAACAACAACGACACGTGTATCACGGTGAACGACGTGAAGCGTGTGCTCAGCGGCGAGATAACCGACTGGAAGCAGCTCAACCCCAACTCGAAGCTCGGCAAGATGAATGTGATTTTCGACAATGCCAGCTCCGCCACCCTTCACTACGTAGTAGACTCCATTCTGGGCGGGAAACCCATTGACAGTCCCAACATCACCCACCTCAACTCCAGCAAGGAGGTGATTGAGTATGTCGACAAGACTGCCAATGCCATTGGTGTGATAGGCTCGAACTGGCTCAACGACCGCCTCGACTCTGTCAACATCACCTTCAAGAAGAATATTCATGTCATGTCGGTATCCAGTCTGGACACAGCCACTCCCACCAACAGCCGCAAGCCCTATGCCGGCTACCTGCTCACGGGAGAGTATCCTTTCGCCCGCACACTCTATGCCATCGTGGTCGATCCGCAGAAGGCACTGCCTTGGAGCTTTGCCAACTACATCGCCAAGCCTGAGGGGCAGATGATAGTGCTCAGGGCCGGTCTGCTGCCCTACCGCGGCGATATCACCATACGCCGTGTAAAAGTGAAAAATTGATAACAGATTAAACTTTCCGACAGACGTTCAGTCATATCAACAAAATGGCCCCCTGACAGGGCCAAGCTAACGGAACAGAAACAATCAAAAACAAACGTTATGAAAGCAGTTAAATATGTATTCGCAGGGTTGCTGATGATGGGATTGTCGGCACCCGTAATGGCTCAAAGCTATGAGTCGGCTCTGGAGACCGTATCCAAGGCGCTGAAGGCAGACCCCACCGGTCTGGCATCGGCCAAGGCCACAGTGAAAGACTACACCAAGAATTTCAAGAAAGACCCCGCCGCCATGGTGGCTCTCGGCAACACCTATCTGGCCGTGAAGAACTATCCGAAGGCTGTGGAGTGTGCAGACCTCGCCCTGAAGAAGAACAAGAACTTCGGCGATGCCTATGTGCTCAAAGGCGACATCGAGGCACTGAAAGACGACGGTGGCGAGGCAGCCATGTGGTACCAGCAGGCCATGTCGCTCGACCCGAAGAACCCCGACGGCTACATGCGCTATGCCAACGTATACCGCAAGCGCAGTCCGCAGGAGTCGGAGCGCGTGCTCAACGAACTGCGTAAGAACATCCCCGACTATCCCGTGGAGGCTGAGTCGGCTCACATCTTCTACACCTCCGGCCAGTACGACAAGGCCATGGAGTATTTCAACAAGTCGAACCCCGAGAAGCTCACCGAAGGCCGTCTGGGCGAGTATGCCCTCGCTGCCCTGAGCAATGAGAACTTCGACAAGGGTCTTGAGATTTCGAAGATTGCCATCCGCCGCTTCCCCAGCAACCACGGTTTCATCCGTCTGGCCCTGCTCAACGCCAACAGCGGCAAGAACTACGGCGAGGCTGTGGAGTTTGCCAAGAAGCTTGTGGCCAGCGGTGCCGATGTGAACGCCGGTGACTACAGCTACTACGGACAGGCCCTGGCTGGCAACGGACAGTTTGCCGAGGCTATCGAGCAGTACAACAAGGCCTACTCGATGGACGCTGAGAACGTGAAGGTGCTGCAGCTCATCTCCGAGGCCTACACAGGTATGGGCGACGAGGACAAGGCACTGGAGTATGCCCAGCAGTATATGGACAAGAACCCCACCCCGAAGGTGTCGGAGTATAACAAGCTGGCCACCATCTATATCGCCAAGGTAAAGAAGGGTGAGGATCCTCAGGGCAACTTCGCCAAGGCCATGGCCGTGTATGACAAGGTGGCCGAGAAGGTGCCTGCCGCCGGCACTTGGGCCAAGTTCCAGAAGGGCTACCAGGCTTATGCTGCCGAGCTCGACGACGAGGCGCTGAACCAGTATCTGCCGCTCATCACCGAGCTGGAGAACAAGGGCAACCTCGATGAGGACGAGACCAACTATCTGAAGACCGCTTACCGCTCAGTGGGCTACATCTACTGGAGCTCGAAGAAAGACCTTACTTCGGCCACTCCGTTCTTCCAGAAGCTGTACAACCTCGACCCCAACGACAAGCTTGCCAAGCAGGCTCTCGGCATCGAGGACACTCCCGCCGCTACAGAGTAAGAATATCCTAAAAATGTAAAACCTGAAGAGGCATCCCCGCTGCGGGATGCCTCTTTTCTTTGTACATGCCTAAGGATGGACACGAAAAAAGGCCGGTTTAGAACCGGCCTTATGCAATAATGTTAGTAACTTCTCAATTACGGAAGGCTGATAGCCTCTGACGGACATGCATCAGCGCAGGTACCGCACTCTGTGCACATCTCGGGGTCAATAGAATAGCGCTCGCCCTCAGAGATAGCTCCAACGGGGCACTCATCGATACAGGTACCGCAAGCGATACAGTCTTCACCAATAACGTATGCCATAATAGTAATTATTTAAAGGTTTATAATGTTTATACCTACTTTTTGGTGATGCAAAGATACATTAATTATTTGAAATACCTACAAATGATGATGTTTTTTTTTGCTATTTATACAAAATCGAAATAATAAGCCGCCCCGATTTGCGTTAATATAGTGTCATGACAAGAAAACCATCACTTCTTCTCCTGCTGCTGGTGTGGGCTACAGCGCTGTCTGCCCAGCAGCGCAAGGTAGAAAACAAGCCCTATATCGACCTCAGGACGTTTCACTTCGGTGTGCTGGTGGGTTCGCACCTGCAGGACATCGAGTTTGTGAACGTGGGCCCGCAAATCATCACCCTGGAAGACGGCACCACCGAGCAGCGCCTCATCACCTGCGACCAGGACCGCTGGGACCCGGGATTCAACGTGGGCGTGCTGGGTGAGTTCCGCCTCAACACCAACTTCCAGTTGCGTGTGGCGCCCGCCATGTATTTCGGCACGCGCCACTTCACCCTGAAGAACCTCAGCGACGGGCGCAGGGTTGAAGAGCACCAGGACCTGAAGACCGACTACATCTCCACCGCTTTCGACCTGATTTTCGCCGGTCCGCGGTTCAACAACCGACGTCCGTATCTCATGGCCGGTGTGAACCCCATGCTCAACCTTTCGGGCAAGGACAACGACTATATCCGCCTGAAGCGGTCGGACCTCTTCCTCGAGGCCGGTATCGGTTGCGACTTCTACCTGCCCTTCTTCAAGCTTCGTCCGGAGTTGAAATTTCTCTTCGGTGTGGGCAACAGCCTCGACACCACGCACCCCGACCGGCTGCGCGACCCCAACATGAAAGTGTATGCCAAATCGGTGAAGGAGTCGCACACCAAGATGATTGTGCTCTCCTTCTATTTCGAATAGCAAGAAGGCCTTCTTAACAGCAAGAAGGCCTTCTTAGCAGTTGGAGGGTTCCCTCACCCGCTACTTGTTGCTCAGTTCCATTTCTATCCTGCCCACCCAGATGGCATGCTTGCCGTTCTGGTCTACCGGCACAGACTTTCCCGTCTGGTCGTTTACATACTCCAACTGCTCCAGATAGGAGTGCGAGTGGCCGCCCAGCACGAGGTCGAGCCCTTCGGTCTGCGGTATCACATCGTCGTCGGTGGTGCCCTGAATTTTCCACCCCAGGTGCGAGAGGCAGATTATCACGTCGCACTTTTTCTTTTTGAGCTCTTTGATCATCTGCTGTGCTGTGGCCACGGGGTCCAGATACTTCACACCGAGGCAGTTGGCGTCGTCGACGAGGCTCTCCAGCATAGGAGCCAGTCCGAACACCCCAATTTTCAGCCCCTGCCGTTTCAGGATGATGTAAGGTTTCACCAGACCCTCCACCACCGTGCCGGTGAAGTCGTAGTTGGCGCAGACAATGGGGAACTCCGCCAGCCGGAATAGGCGCGCCATATTGTCGAGGCCGAAGTCGAACTCATGGTTGCCGATGGTGGCGGCATCATACCCCATCTTGTTCATCAGCCCCACCTCCACATCGCCTTTGAATAGGTTGTAGTAAGGCGAGCCCTGCGAGAAGTCGCCGCTGTCGAAGAGGAGCAAGTCGGGATGTGTGTTCCGCTCCTGCCTAATCATCTCCAGGCGCCGCAGGTAACCGCCCCGTCCGGCGAGGGCCGTATCGGCCAGGTTGGCATTGAGCGGCATAACACAGCTGTGCGTGTCGTTGGTATGCAGGATGAGCAAGTGTTTTTTCTTGGCATCCGCGGGAGCCGCCCCCACAAGCAGGGCGACTGTCATAAGCAGCAAAATTCTTCTCATAGTCATTCAACCGTTATACGTCCTTCTATCTTGCTTTCCACTTTCTGGCCCTGTGCGGCCTTTTCCTTGAAATACTCCATGATGATGGAGCGGGTCAGGTCTTTCTCCTCCATGGGGTCGTTGCGGTCGGTAGCGCCCTTGAAGGCATACATCTTGTCGTTGCCGTGCGACACATAGTCGATGGTGGCTATCCGGTACTTCGCCTGGGGGTCAATCTCCTTGTCATGGATGGTGGCGCTCTTGAGCTTGAGGTCCTGGGTTATCACCAGCTTCACCTCATGGCTCACGCCCTCGCCTCCCCTGCCGGCTATCTGCTTGAAGAGTTCCTTCACCTTCTTGCCGGTGAGGGTGACGAAGCAAATCTTGTTTTCGAAGGGAGCGAGCGCATAGATGTCGCCGATAGTGATTTTTCCATCCGGTATGGCCGCCCGCATCCCGCCGATGTTGTACACACCGAAATCAGGCTTCTCGTTGTAGAACTTGCCCGCCCACACCAGAATGTCGGGCAGCAGGTTGCCCAGCGTGCTCTCCGGCCGTTCGGCCGCCATATAGAGGGCCGACTCCCCCACCACAGGCGCCATTAGCTTGTCCACCTCAGCGGTGTAGGGCTGCATGAAGGCCGCCACCCCGCTGTCGAACGGCTTGTCGTAGCGCGCATCGATCAGGGTGCGGGTGCGCTGCACGCCCGTCACCTTATACGAAGAGCAGGCGGCAGAGAGCAGCATACTGGCCACCAGCCCCAAGTAGATGATATTCTTTCTCATAGCATTCTATTTTGTGTCTTTTGGCAAATATAGCTAAAAAAAACGAAAATCGGATAGTGAGCGGCCTATTTTGAAGAAAAAAAGTCAAATAAGAGGCTGATAATTTGGAAGAAAGGGAAAAAAGCAGTAATTTTGCACCGCTTTTCCGCGTAATCGCTGACAGGAAGAAGAGTAGCCTAGTTATGTTGCGCTGGAACGATAAACAATTTTATTACATTTAGATAAAAATGGATTTAATTAAAGTTGCTGAAGAAGCATTTGCAACCGGCAAGAAGTTCCCGGAGTTCAATCCTGGTGACACCATCACTGTCGCTTACAAAATTATCGAGGGCTCGAAAGAGCGTATTCAGCTTTACCGTGGTGTAGTGATCCGCATCTCCGGCCATGGTGACAAGCGTCGTTTCACCGTCCGCAAGATGTCGGGCACCGTGGGTGTGGAGCGTATCTTCCCCATCGAGTCGCCGAACATTGACAGCATCGAGGTGAACAAGCGTGGTAAGGTGCGTCGCGCCAAACTGTACTACCTGCGCAAGCTCACAGGTAAGAAGGCCCGCATCAAGGAGAAGAGAACTCCCATCAAGAAGGAAGCCTAATCTCAACACATGCGATAAAGAGGTCCCCCGAACAGGGGCCTCTTTTTTCGTTGAGACCCGTCAGGCCGCCCAAAAGAAACATTCAAACCCCAAACATAGAAACAATGAAAGAACTCCCGCTGAAGTACGGTTGCAATCCCAACCAGAAACCGTCAAGAATTTTCATGACCGATGGCGAACTGCCCATCGAGGTGCTCAACGGCCGCCCCGGCTATATCAACCTGCTCGACGCCCTGAACAGCTGGCAACTGGTGAAAGAGCTGAAAGAGGCCACCGGCCTGCCCTCTGCCGCCTCTTTCAAGCACGTATCGCCCGCCGGCGCCGCAGTAGGCCTGCCCCTTAGCGACACGCTCCGCAAAATCTATTTCGTCGACGACATCCACGAGGAGCTCTCCCCCATTGCCTGCGCCTACGCCCGCGCCCGCGGTGCCGACCGCATGAGCAGCTACGGCGACTTCGTGGCACTGAGCGACACCTGCGATGCCGTGACGGCCACGCTGCTGAAGCGCGAGGTGTCCGACGGCGTTATCGCCCCCGACTATACCCCCGAGGCCCTCGACATTCTGCGTGCCAAGCGCAAGGGCACCTACAATGTGATCAAGATAGACCCCGCCTATGTGCCCGAACCCATCGAGCGCAAGCAGGTGTTCGGCATCACCTTCGAGCAGGGCCGCAACAACATCTGCCTGAGCGACCCCGCCCTCTTTGAGAATATCCCCACCGAGAACAAGACTTTTACCGCTGAGGCCCGCCGCGACCTGATGATAGCCCTCATCACGCTGAAATACACACAGAGCAACTCCGTGTGCTATGTGAAGGACGGTCAAGCCATCGGCATCGGCGCCGGACAGCAGAGCCGCATCCACTGCACCCGACTGGCCGGCAACAAGGCCGACATCTGGTGGCTGCGCCAGCACCCGCGCGTGATGGCCCTTCCCTTCGTCGACGGCATACGCCGTGCCGACCGCGACAACACCATCGACATCTTCATCGGTGAGGAGTGCGACGACGTGCTTCGCGACGGCGAGTGGCAGAAATTCTTCAAGGAGCGTCCCGAGGCCCTTACGGCCGAGGAGAAAGCCGCCTGGAAGGCACAGCTGAAGGGTGTGGCACTGGGCAGCGATGCCTTCTTCCCCTTCGGCGACAATATTGAGCGTGCCCACAAGAGCGGTGTGGAGTATATCGCCCAGGCCGGCGGCTCTGTACGCGACGACCATGTCATAGCCACCTGCGACAAGTACGGCATCGCCATGGCTTTCACCGGTGTGCGTCTGTTCCATCATTAAACATTCTTCCGCCCCATGGAGAAATTCGACGAGATAGATGAGATCATAGCCGGCGGAGGCCTCGTGTTCGGCCGCGGAGGCGGAGGCAAGAAACCCTCCGACACCGACAAGGTGAAGACCAAGGCCAAGAAGAAGAAATACATCACCGGCGCGCACGGCAGCGGCAGTGCCCGGCAGAAAGCGAAATACCGCACTCAGCGTGCCAACAGGCATAAGAAGGGTTAGCACCGCCCGGGAAATATCGGAATACTCTGAGTAATCGGAATAAACAGAGAAATCGGAGTAATCAGAAGACTCTGATTACTCCGATTACTTTAAAATCATCACACCGGTGAATATTCTTCCTGAATCGATGCCCAAGCGGCGCGCGGAAAAATATTCATCGGTGTTTTTATAGGTGCAGGTGCCATCGATGGCGATGTGGCTTTGCGCCACTCCTGCCCCAAGAAGCAGCAGTTTGTTGGTCTCCCAAAGGTCGATGTGCCACTTCTTGTATTTTCTCGCTATCTGCTCCATGGGAAAAGCGGCGGCCTCAAACTGCCCATACACCTCATTGCCTACCTCAAAGCTTTCAAGTGATATGCCAGGGCCGATGACAGCCTGCAGCTGCTGCGGCACGGAGCCGTATGTACCTGCCATGGCCTGCACGGCTTTCTGTGCGATGCGCTTCACCGTGCCCCTCCATCCCGCATGCACGGCACAGCAGGCACGATGTGCGGCATCATAGAGCAGAATGGGAATGCAGTCGGCCGTGGAGACGCCGATGCACACCCCGCTGAGGTTGGTCATCACAGCGTCGACGCCTTCAAGACTCTCCACTTTCTCCGCAGGACTGAGCGATTCCATCCACTGGCCGTCGATGGCCCTCACCACGTCATCATGCGTCTGATGCGGATACACCAAATGCCACTGGTCAATGCCGAGCAGTTGGCACAGTGCGGCCCTGTTGACCTCGATATCCTCCTGGCGGTCGCCGCAATAGTAGTTGATGTTGAAACCCGCGTAGTTTCCCTGGCTCACGCCTCCCTGCCGTTTGGTGCTGAAGGCGGTCACACCGTCGCCCAGATGGTAATAATGCAGTTGGGGCGACACCGTCATTTGTCGTCCTCCTCGTATTCGTAGTCGAAGTCGTCGAGGTCTTCCACCTCGGCGTCGTCGATGAATTCCACGTCATCCTCGCCCTCGGCTATCATCTCCATGGCCATCCGCGAGAGGTCTTTGTCGCGGTGCACGAGGGTTTCCTCCGCCATCACTGTCTGCAGTTTGTTGCTCTCGCTGTTCAGCTCGGCCCAGAGCAAGTCCTTAAGCGTGTCGAGGCCATAGCCGGTGGCAGAAGAGATGAAGACAGTGGGCACATCGTCGGGCAGGGTGTCGCGCAGCATGTCGATGAGTTCCTCGTCGAGCAGGTCGCTCTTGGTGACGGCCAGCACGCGGTGCTTGTCGAGCATCTCGGGGTTGAACTGCCTCAGTTCGTTGAGCAGCACCTCATACTCATGCTTTATGTCGTCGGTGTCGCCCGGCACCATGAAGAGGAGGAGCGAGTTGCGCTCTATATGGCGCAGGAAGCGAAGGCCCAGGCCCTTGCCCTCGGAAGCACCTTCGATGATGCCCGGAATGTCGGCCATGACAAACGAATGCCGGTCGCGGTACTCCACGATGCCCAGCGAGGGTTCCAGGGTGGTGAAGGGATAGTTGGCTATCTTGGGCTTGGCACTCGACAGGGTGGAGAGGAGGGTCGACTTACCCGCATTGGGGAAGCCCACCAGTCCCACGTCGGCCAGTAGTTTCAGCTCGAGGATGACGGTCATCTCCTGCATCGGCTCACCCGGCTGTGCGAAGCGCGGCGCCTGGTTGGTGGCCGAGCGGAACTGGAAGTTGCCCAGTCCGCCGCGTCCGCCCTTGAGCAGGAGCACGGTCTGTCCGTCGCGCGACACATCGCACACAAACTTTCCCGTCTCGGCATTGTAGACCACGGTGCCACAGGGCACATCGATATACTGGTCCTTGCCCTTTGTGCCGTGGCACTTGTCCTTTCCGCCGTTGCCGCCATGCTCAGCGAACACATGGCGCTGATACTTCAGGTGCAGCAGCGTCCAGAAGTTGTGGTTGCCGCGCAGGTAGATGCTTCCACCGTCGCCGCCGTCGCCGCCGTCGGGACCGCCGTTGGGATTGTATTTCACATGCTTCAGGTGCATGGAACCCCTGCCGCCCTTTCCCGAGCGGCAGTAGATTTTCACATAGTCGATAAAATTGCTTTCCATCTGCTGAGGGATATGCGTTTAGAGTTGGTCCACCACAGCGCAGATGTCACCGAAGATACGCTCCAGACTGCCCAGACCGTCGATGTGGTGGCGCAGGCCCTCGCCCTCGTACCACTCGATGAGGGGTGCCGTCTGACTGTGGTACACATCGAGTCGCTTCTTGATGGTCTCGGCGTTGTCGTCGCTACGTCCGCTCTCCTGTCCGCGCTTGATGAGTCGCGTCATGAGCTCATCCTCCGGTACATCAAGTTCTATCATGGCCGCCACGCTGTGTCCGCGCTGCGCCAACATCGCCTTCAGCGCCTCCGCCTGCGGGATGGTACGCGGAAATCCGTCGAAGATGACACCTTTATGATCGGTTCCGAGGGCATCGTAGACGGTGGCCAGGATGTCTATCATGAGCGAATCAGGTATGAGCTGTCCCTTGTCGATGAAAGAGCGGGCCGTCTGACCCAGTTCGGTGCCTTTGGCCATTTCGCCGCGGAGCACATCGCCGGTGGATATATGATTGAAGCCGTACTTTTTGATGAGCAGGTCGCTCTGTGTGCCCTTGCCGGAGCCCGGGGCACCGAAAATCACAATATTTCTCATAGCTATAGAGATTTAATTATACGTTTTATTAGGTGTCTTCTATTCCACGATGGTATAGATATCGCGCAGTCCGCGGCCCTGCTGGTTGTAGTCGAGACCGTAGCCCAGGATGAAGTCGTTGGGTATCTCAAGGGCCACATAGTCCACCTTCAGGTCCACCTTCAGGCACTCAGGTTTCTGCAGCAGCGTGCACACCTGAATAGAGGCGGGGTGACGGGTGCCAAGTGTCTCCACCATGCGTTTCACGGTATATCCTGTCTCCACGATATCCTCCACGATGATGACGTGGCGGTCGTGCAGGTCCTCGTTGATGCCTATTACCTCTTTCACCTTGCCGGTTGATGTGGTGCCCTGGTAGGAAGCCAGTTTGACGAACGAGATTTCGCAGGGGATGGTGATACGGCGCATCAAGTCGGCCGCAAAGATGAAGGAGCCGTTGAGTACGGCCAGGAAGAGCGGATTCTTGTCGGCCATATCATGGTTGATGCGCTGAGCCACAGCGTCTACGCGCTTCAGGATTTCCTCTTCGGGAATGGACAGTTTGAAAGTCTTGTCGATTACTTTTATCGTGTTCATAGCAGCATTGTGTTATTTTGCCACAAATTTACGAAAAAACGAGGGCAGAACAAAATGAATTCATTCATTTTTTATGCCGAGTGCCGAGTAAATTCGGCGACAGCCAAATTTACGAAAAAACGAGTGAAAAGCATAATCTTTTTGCTTTTCCGTGTACCGAGTAAATTCGGCGACAGCCAAATTTACGAAAAAACGAGGGAAAAGCATAATTATGCGAGTTTTAATATAGTTTGTACTATCAACCCTCTTCGGCTATGACCTTGGGC
>R25__coassemble_1067_pt1 | contig 14500 bp, 2 predicted proteins | sample R25__metabat2_low_PE_048 | metagenome-assembled genome bin R25 | reverse complement strand
GCCAGACTTGATGTATACGACGGTGGTTCGCGCATCACCCGCCTCAACGACAGCGAGGCCGTGAGCTATCTCCCTGTCGGTGCCATGCTCCAGGCCACCTACAGAGATTTCGTGATACCGGTACAGTTCGACTTCCTTATGGGCGATGTCGACTTCAGCGGACATGTCAGCGTGGGAGACCTGCAGAAGACCATCAATCTCGCTCTTGAGCGCGAAGTGCCCCTCTACAACTATACGGCTGCCAATATCGTGGCCGATGAGGTAATCAATGTGCAGGATGTGGCAGCCCTTGTCACCACGATGACAACAGAGCCGGCCACTATGTTGAGAATGCCCCGATATGATTTCTTGCTCGATGATGAGACTGAGGCCAAGGCACAGGTCTACGTGGCGGATGGATGTCTCATGCTCGACAGCAAGCTGCCTGTGGCTGCCTTTGATTTGACGCTGACAGGAGGAACCGACGAGTGGGAATGGCTGCAGGATGAGACCGGCATGCAGTGCACCGTGAAGCATAATGGCGGCGCTACTCGTGTCATAGGCTACTCCGTGTTCGGACATGAACTGCCCGCCGGTCAGACCGTTTTGGCAAGAACAGGACGTACTGGAGTGGACCGCGTAGAAGCTGTGGATGTGGAGGGAACTGTTGTAAAGACAGCCATTAATGCTGTTCCCACCGGCATAATGACGGCTTCCAAGGGAGTAACGCTCATGGTCAATGAAGGAACGCTGCGCCTGTGGACCGACGCCATACTGCATGATGTAGACTGGCAGGTGTGCACATTGTCCGGTCAGATAATGGCACAAGGCCATGCCGACCGCTTGACGGCCGGCTCGACAACCCTGTGCCACATGAACGGTCAGCCAGTTGTGGTGAAAGTTGTAGCCGGCAATATGGTGATGACCCAGAAATTGTCAATCAAATAATCTATAAGAACATGAATAAGATACGATTCTTGTCAACAATATTCGTATTGTTATGCTCTATGGCAGAACTGCTGGCACAGAATGTCAACAGTCTCTCTGTACAGAACATAAAAGGGATAAAAGGCACTACGGTGAGTCTGTCTGTCAACCTTGACAATACGAGTACCGATATAGTAGGCATGCAGTGGAATCTCAACCTGCCCGACGGCATGACGCTCGACACACAGAGCGCCACACTCGATGCCACCAGAAAAGTCGATCATCTGGTGGCTGTCGAGGAACAGGGTGGCGGGCGATACACCTTTCTTGTCTATTCGCCCAGTGGAAATGCCATTCGCGGCAATAACGGCACGGTTGTCACGGTAAAGGTCACCTTAGCCGAATGGCTGGAGGAGGACCGCCAGTATCCTGTCACCCTCACCGGCGTGGTGCTTACCAATGGGGTAGGTGAGAACTTGACCACTGGCTCTGCCGACGGCTCCATCACCATCACCCATACCCCAGACTTCATGCCTTCCGACCTCAAGACCTTGACCTCGGAGGTGGGCCCGGAGGGTACCATCCGCCTGCAGTGGAAAGTAACCAATGTGGGCGAGGTGGCATCGGCCGGTGCTTGGAGCGAAAGAGTGACGCTCTTCTCCTCGAACGGTGAGGAGGCTTTCCTCACAACGCTCTATCCCGCCGAGTCCTATTTGGAAGCCGGCCAATCGGTGCAGCGAGAGGAGGAGATTGCCCTACCGCAAATAGTAGGCATTGATGGCCCCGTGGCTGTAAAGGTAGAGGTCGTGCCCAACGAGGATGCTGGAGAGAGCAGCTCTCTCCGCTATAACAATATGGCCCGCACGGATGAGGAACAGGCGCTCTTCGTCAACAAGAAACTCTTTTTGGTGATGCCGGCCTCGGTTGATGAAGACAACGCCGGCTCCATCCGCTGCCAGCTTATCCGTAGTGGCAGTAGGAAAGAGGCCATGGATTTCAGTGTCAGCATAGATGGCGACCAACGCCTTTCTGGTCCGGGAATAGTAACCATAGATGCCGGCGTATCGGCCGCATTCTTCGACCTTACCCTGGCGGATAATGAGGCATTGGATGAAGACAGCCTCTTTGCTGTCAGTATTAGCGGCAATTATTATGCGGAGATAAAAAACACACTGACAGTGGTAGACGATGAACTGCCCTCGCTTACCGTCAGAGCGTCGAAAACAGAAGTCAATGAGGGAGAAACCTTCAGCGTGATGGTTTCCACGGAAAAAGTTCAGACAACTCCCCTCGTCATCATGTTGTCGTCGGAAGACAACACATGGCTGCAAGTCCCATCGACGGTGACCATCGAACCCGGAACCTCGTCGGTCACCACCTCGGTGCAGGTGACGGATAATGATGTGATAGACAATGTGGCCACCATTGCCATCTCGGCATGGACAGAAGGCTATGAGAGAGGAGAGTGCCTGGTCTTGGTCAACGACAATGATATGCCGACTCTCACTTTCACACTGACCCCCAATGCCGTCAGTGAGAGTGCTGGTGCTACAGCCGCTTTGGGAGTGATAAGAAGGACGGACAATCTGGACAAGAAGGTGACACTGAAACTTTCCGACGATGCTGACGGACAACTTGCTTATCTTTCGCAAACGGTAGTGATGGCCAAGGGCGTGGAGGAAGTGAAATTTGGTATAGATGTCGTTGACAATGATTTTGTGGATGGCGACAAAACCTTTACCGTCACGGCAACAGTGTATGCCTCTTCATGCAATTGCCCAGCACAAGGTGCCGGCCAGTCTGTCCTCACAAGCAAAATCATAGTCCTTGATGATGACGGACCTGCATTGAGCCTTTCGGGCAATACCGCCATTTTGGCCGAAGGCACCACAGACAATGTGATGGTGGTGAACCGTAATACCACCGGCACTGCGGCACAGCGGATGACCGCTACCTTAAGCAGCGACTGCGACGACAGGCTGACCTATAATCATACTGTGGTATTCGAGGAGAACGAGAGGGAGAAGGAAGTCCTGATTGATGTTCCCAAAAACAATGTGGAAGGTGATGACCGACTCGTGACCTTTAAAGTTGAAGCTGAGGGATATGCCTCCAGCACCAAATGGCTGTACATCACCGACAAAACATTGCCCGATGTGGTGATAAAAGGAGTGACAATGGAGGACTCGGTATTGGAAGTAGGTATGCCGGCTGCTCTTGCCATCACGATTGCCAACGAGGGCGTAAGCACCCTGAGGGCCGGTACGATGGTGACGGTAAGGGTCGACGATAAATACCTCGATGCTTTCAACACCTCGCGGGATGTGGAGCCGGGTGGCACGGCCGAATTGCTGTTCTCTGCCAGAATGCCGGAAAAACCAGGTGTCTATACCCTTGAGATAGAAGCTAATTCCGACAAGACTGTCAACGAGCTGATTTATGTAAACAACACCTCGCAGCCACTGACGGTAACCGTTCTGCCTGTTTTCACGGCCAGTATCACAACCGACAAATCGTACTACCGACAGGGAGAGACGGTGGTCTTCAGCGGGCAAACCTCAGGAAATGGAGGAAAGAACTGTAATGTGGAAATCTTTGTCAACGACGGGGAGCAGACCATTTCCCTTGATGCAATGACCGATGAGGAAGGAAGGTTCACAAAGGAATGGCAACTGCCGCTCTATACCGCCGGGCACATTGCTGTTGGGGCATGCTATCCTGGACTCAAGCCGCAAGTGCCGTCCATCTATATCGATGTGGTGGGACTGAAAACCCAGCCCAACTTCTCAACGTGCGATGTCAAGTTGGATGAAAACCATGAGGGTTCTATCCAGTTAACCAACATTTCGGCTCAGAAACTCACCAATATCCGGGTCAATGTGCTGGGGCAGTCGCAAACGGCCTCTTTCTCTTTCAACAGAATTGCTTCGATAGAGCCGGGACAAAAGGCCCTTCTCCCCTTCACCGTTCACGGAGATGCAGTCAGCAATGGACACGAATGGGAGAAAATGAAAATCTCTATTACGTCTGATGAAGGGGCAGATGTTCCTTATACAGTCTATTATTATGTTCAGCCGCAGAGAGCCTACCTGAAGGCCAATCCTTCTTATATCGCTACTACTGTGCGTATGGGTGAGACAAGAGACTACCCCGTCACTGTAACCAACTATGGAAAAGAAGAGACGGGTGAGATAACCTTGTCCTTGCCTTACTGGATATATACCTCCTCGCCAGTGCAGGTGGCATCGCTCCAGCCCGGCGACTCCACTACCATTATGATTCATTTCAACAGTTTCGGTGAAATGCAACTCAACAAGCCCGTAACCGGACATTTCGGCATTAACTGCGCCAATGGAAGCGGCACAACTGTGGGATTCACCATCACGCCTGTCTCTGACCAAACCGGAAAACTGATTGTCGATGTGGTGGACGAGTTCTCGTTCTTCACCGAAGAGGCGCCGCATGTGGAAAATGCTACAGTGAAAGTGACCAAACCCTCTTCTAATGAGGTGGTGGCTGAGGGAAAGACAGGTCCCGACGGCCATTACACCGGTGAACTGCCGGAGGGATGGTATAATATCAGCGTTGAGGCAGAAAACCATATAGCCTACAATGGACAGGTGATGGTGGATGCAGGATGGGAAAAACATGAGGAAGTGTTCATTACTTACGACAATGTGAGCTACGATTGGAATGTAGTGGAAACGGGTGTCGACGATCAGTACGAAATAGAGACGGTCGCCACCTACGAGGTGATGGTGCCCAAGCCCGTGATTGAAATGACCATGCCTGACCTTCAGCCAGACCCCTACACCGTTATACCCATCACCGTCACCAACAAAGGATGGATCAATGTCGTTGACTGCAGAGCGTCGCTCGAGTATAGTGGCAGCGGAGTGAGGGTGGAATGGCTCACCGACCCCGAGCTTGACACCCTGAAAGCCAAGCAGACGGTCACCTTCTATGCGAGATTGCTTCCTAACGGCAACCAATTGAATGCCACCAAGGATGCTACGGTCAAGTGTATAAAAGGCAAGGCGTATTTCAGCTATCATCTTATTTGTGATAAATATACAGGTAAGTATGTGGTGGTGAAGGAACGCAGATGGGGACCTCCTACCTGTGTGACAACCGGCGAACCAGGTGGTCAGGGCGGTGATGATGTGTACGACCCCGGCTATCCTCCTGTTTGGGGCGATACCCAATATGACAATGGCTATCACATTACTATAGAGACACTTACCATACCGTGCGACGCCGAAGATGTGGAAAAAGTTCCTTGTGACAAGGAACCCGTCTTTGCGTTCAACCTGGTGAAGAGCGAAAAGGAAAAACGACCGGTCAAGGGACTGGCTGCCGACGGCGCTTCGCGGGTGCTGATACTGCTTGACCGGAAACTGTCGAAGATTCCGACCGATGAATGTGAGTACAACTACTTGTGGACCTTGTCAGAAGACTTTGGCGACCTCATCAACGAAAGTAGTCTGGACAAAGTGACCTATCTTGCACCCAAGGACTTCCCGAAGAATGAAAAGGACAAGGAAAAAACCATCTATGCAGTTTTGAAATATTGGAGAAATGGTGAGTCTGCTCGTGAAGTGAGAGTACCCATCCGGATTATCCGCACCCCCGTGGTGATACTCCATGGTTTGAACGACAACTATATGTGCTGGTGGAACATCAAACATTTCTTGTGCGACGAAGAGGGTCTGTATCACGGCTTTCAAGTGAAATTGGCCGATTACAGCTCCACCAACTGCGCGTCGTTCTTGACCAACATGCATGTGGTGCAGGAAAGGATAGACAGCGTAAAATGGAAGTGCCTGAACAACGGCTTTGTCATTGAAAAAGCCGACCTCGTGGGTCACAGCATGGGCGGATTGCTCTCGCGCTTGCATGTGCAGTATGTCAACAACCAAGACGTACACAAGGTAATCACAGCCAATACACCTCATTCCGGCAGTCCGCTGGGAGATGTGTTTGACCGAACCCCACAGATGCAGCTCGTGGCACCAATTTTCGGCTTCGAGAGTCCGGCCATTCTGGACCTGGCGGAAAATTCGTATGCCACCGACCAATTGCTGAACAATAAGTATTTATTGTCAAGAATGGAGGGTATTCCTGTTCATGCCATCACGACCAATGTGGAGAATCGAGATCTGATGAAAACGGAATCCCGACTGGTATGGTTGGCTTCTTCTGCCATTAATATCCCGCCATTGAAATGGCTCTTTGATATAGGAAAGGCATTGAATCTTCCATATTTCTTAGATGTCGCCTTCGATATGGAAGACTTGATAGTGCCGTTATCGAGTCAGCAGGGAGGACTGACCGGAAATGCTGTCTGGCATATGGATGGTAATCTGAATGAAGCTTTCCATTGTTTCGCTCCTAAAAACGAGGAGATTTGGAAACATGTGAGAGATATGCTCCTTCTTCCCACCGAATCGTCCTTCTTCTCGCAGCATGGTTTCGTGCCCGTCGACTTGACTTATCCTTCCCATACAAAAGCTCCGCAGGCGGCCGGAGACGGCGACATGGCTGATTATCATGTGAATGTGACAGCGGCTTTAGAGGGTGACTCCATCGTTGTCGGCATCACATCCGACTTGGAATCGGGCAACTATGCCGCCATGGCCAAATTTACGCCCAACATGATAGTGGAGAGTGGCAAGCAGTGTAGGTTTTTTGTGCCTGAAGAATACCAAGGCACTGTCACAGTCTATGGATTCGTGAGCGATGAGGAAGGCAATATCGGCATCGACTCCACCTTTGTTGATATTCCTGCCGCAAAAGCGCATCCGGTCAGTGTACAGGTAATACACGACATCTTCCTGCTGCCCGGCGGCAAACAGCCCGTACAGCTTGAGTGTACATGGAGCAATGGTGCTCTGACGCTGGTCACTCCTGAGTCTGTTGAGTTCGACAACGACATCGCCCTCTTCGACGGACGCAATATCATTGCGAAAGAAGGAGGCTTTACTTCTGCCACCTTCCATTTCAAGGGCTTGGTTTGCACCTCCATTGTGGAAATCTATATGGACTACGAAATAGAAGAGGAAGAGGACGATGAAGAAGACTCCGGTTCCATTTGTTCCAAGGTTGTGCTGTCGTTCAAACAGGAAAGTGTGATGACACGACAAGCTTTCGACGGTACGCTTACCATCATGAACGGACACAAGGAAAATGACCTGAAAGACCTGATTGTGAGCCTACAAGTGAAAGACGAGAATGGGAAAGTGGCCACCGAGCATGAATTCTACATAGGACTGAATGACTTGCAGGGGATGGAGGGCGAAAAGACGTTGAATGCCCCATGGACACTGCCCGCTGGCGGGAAAGGGGTGGCCGACTTCTTGTTCATTCCCACCAAGTATGCGGCTCCTACCGTACCTGTGAAATACTCTTTCGGCGGCTCGTTCTCGTATGTCGACCCATCCACAGGACTTCGGGTCTCACATGAGTTGAATCCTGTAACGTTGACGGTCAACCCCTCTCCGAATCTGGAGTTCACCTATTTCCTGCAACGTGACGTTCTTGGCGATGACCCCATGACGGAGGATGTTCAAGAGGAATGCGAATTGGCAGAATTTGCCCTTCTCATCAACAACAAGGGCTATGGTGATGCTGAAAACTTGTCTATCATTACGCATCAGCCTAAGATTATCGAAAACAAGAAGGGACTGTATATCGACTTCCAGCTGGTGAGCACACAGCTCAATGGAGGCGAAGCAACACTGTCGCTTGGCGGAGACATGACTTCCGACTTTGGAACCATACCCGCTCATGGTCAGGCCTATGCACAGTGGTGGCTCAGAAGTTCGCTCATGGGACATTTCATTAAGTATAATGTGACGGCCAACCATGTCACCAGCCGCAACAATCCCGACTTCTCGCTTCTCGATACGGTCTCCGTTCATGAGCTGATACGGAGTGTGAGGGTTACCGGTACCGAGAAATTGGCGTATATTGTAAATGATATTCCCGACAAGAAAGACCAGGCGGATATGGCCTACCTAACCGACGGCAGTGTGGCTGAGGTGCAGGAAGCCTCCTATGTCAGCATTACCCGCGTGTCGGATACGGAATACAAACTGTTTGTAGCCGCTCCCGATAAAGGATGGGTGTACGGCAATGTGGCCGACCCCACTGCAGGAAAAATGCAACTCACGGGTATCATGCGCAATAGCGACGGCCTGGAAATAAGTCTCCGCAACTTTTGGCAGACCTATGTCACATTGCGCGACGGTAAGGACCCGTTCTATGAGAACATGATTCATGTAGCCGATTTGCTGGAAAATTCCTATGAGTCGTACACACTCTATTTCGAGCCTGTTGCTGAGACAGAGCTTAGGGTGACCAGTTTCACCGGCATTCCTGAATCGGGTGAGACAGAGGACAAGGTGAAGGATGTTACGGTGTCGTTCAGCAAAGGCGTGGATGTGACTACCTTCACACCGGATGATCTGACGCTTACTCACGACGGAGTGCGTCTTGACAACCGGCTCATCGGAATCAGTGCGGTAAGTGAAGAGGCCTATGTGCTCGATCTCTCCAAACTGACACCGTCTCACGGCTTCTATGTGCTCACGGTGAGTACCAAGGACATCACTGACCAGGATGGCTTCAAAGGCTTTACCAACTCATCGGTGGCATGGTTGCAATATGACCCCGACAAGGTGTATGAAATGCAGGCCGCTCATTGGCAGGTTGTTGTCACGGAGGGCACTGTCATCATAACGTCCGACACAGACTTGACACTGCCCATACTCACCATTGATGGAAGATTGTGTAGAATGCTGCATGTAGCCAAGGGCGTCAGCTATCATAGAGGTTTTGCTCCAGGTGTATTTATCCTGGGCGATAAGAAATTGGTAATATCGCAATGAGCAAACCGCTTTGATATCGGTTTTTATTTCTATTTAAAAAGGAGATGTGTCAACAAAAGGCACATCTCCTTTTTTTTCCTCTTTCTTGCCCCGGGGGTGGACTATCTCACCCCCATTCTCCACCATTTTTCGGCAAAAAATGCAATAAACCGGCCGGAGGGTCGTTAATTAATCGTATATATACAAAAAACAACTGGAATGATAGAATATATCAGGGGCGAATTGACCGATCTCACCCCGGCTGTCGCTGTTGTCGAAGCAGCGGGAGTGGGTTATGCGCTCAATATTTCGCTCAATACTTTTACGGCCATACAAAACAAGAAAGAGGTGAAACTCTTCGTGGCCGAGGCTTTGGTGACAGGCGGACGCGACGACTCCTATACCCTCTACGGATTCGCCACACGCGAGGAACGCACCCTCTACGGGCTGCTCATCTCCGTCTCGGGTGTGGGTGCCAACACGGCACGCATGATTCTCTCGTCGCTCACCCCTGCCGAGCTCAGCGAAGCCATCACCACCGGCAATGAACGCCTGCTCAAAGGCGTGAAGGGCATCGGACTGCGCACCGCACAGCGCATCATTGTTGACCTGCGCGACAAGGTGGCGTCGCTCGACCTCGTGCCCGAGCAGCCCGGACTGCCGCTCACCCCTGCCGCACAAATCAACAAGGAGGTGCGCGACGAAGCCGTCGGCGCACTCACCATGCTGGGCTTCTCGCCCGCACCGTCGGCCAAGGTGGTGACCGAGATACTCAAGCAGCAGCCCGACCTGCCCGTGGAGCAGGTGGTAAAACAGGCCCTGAAACAAATAAAGTAAGACGTCGACACAAAAATGAAATTCCCCGCACGGATTATAGGCATCCTTCTCTTCTTGTGCGCCATCGGTGTGATGGCGGGCAACGCCCTGTCCGTGCCCCAAGACGACAAGACCCGGCGCAACCGCCAGCAAAACGACGACAAAGACAAAAACAAGAATAAGACCGAGGTGAAGGAGCAACCCATTCTCGAGGAAGAGGAGGAGATACCCGACTCGCTGCTCCATCCGCGGTGGGCAGTGCAGCGCACCGTGCCCATCACCGAGGACGACCTGCAGCAAGGCTCCGCCGACCTGCAGCGCCCTGAGAACATGAGTCAGCAGGTGGTCTACAACGACACCCTCGACCGCTACGTGTTCGGCAACAAGATAGCCGGCACCTATGTCTACTCGCCCATTATGATGACTTACGACGAATACTTCAAATGGAGCGAGCAGCAGGCCATGCGCGAATTCTTCCGCAGCAAGAACCAGCAATTGGCAGAGAGCAAGGGCAAGGAGAAATTCGACTTCACCGACATGCACTTCGACCTCGGTCCGGCCGAGAAGATATTCGGTCCCGGCGGTGTGCGCATCAAGACACAGGGTACCGCCGAGCTTAAGTTCGGCGCCACCTTCAAGAACATCGACAACCCCTCGCTGCCCATCCGCAACCGCAAGACCACCACGATGGACTTCGACGAGAAGATCAACCTGAGCGTGAACGGAAAAGTGGGCGACAAGGTGAATATGAACCTCAACTACAACACCGACGCTACCTTTGATTTCGATGCACAGAGCCTCAAGCTGAAATATGAGGGCAAGGAAGACGAGATTATCAAACTCGTGGAGGGCGGCAACGTGTCCTTCCCCGCCAACTCCTCGCTCATACGCGGTGCCAGCTCGCTCTTCGGTCTGCGCACCGACCTGCAGTTCGGCAAACTGAAGTTGCAGACGGTGTTCTCGCAGAAGAAGTCGTCGTCGAAGAGTGTCTCCTCGAAGGGCGGCGTGCAGCTCACCCCCTTCGAGATAGATGCCGCCAATTATGAGGAGAACCGACACTTCTTCCTCTCTCACTACTTCCGCTCCAAATACGACGATGCCATGAAGACGCTGCCCAACCTGCCCACCGGCATCAAGATAAACCGTATAGAAATATGGGTGACCAACAAGAGCGGAGCTGCCAACAACACCCGCAACATCGTGGCACTGCCCGACCTGGGTGAGGGCAACGGCCCCATGCCTCCCGCCAACAATGCCAACGGTCTCTACCAGCAGCTCACCACCACCTACAACGAGGCCCGCAACATTGAGGAAACATCGACCGTGCTCGATGCCGCCTTCGTGGGAGGTGCGGACTATGAGAAACTGCAGAGCGCACGCCTCCTCCAGTCGTCGGAATACACCGTCAACTCCGCCCTTGGCTATGTCTCCCTGAACCAGACCCTGCAGACCGACCAGGTGCTGGCCGTGGCCTATGAGTATACCTACGGCGGCGTGACTTATCAGGTGGGCGAGTTTGCCAGCGATGTGACCGACGTGAGCAAGTGCCTCTTCGTGAAGTCGCTCAAGAACACCAGCAACAACCCTCAGCAGACCAACTGGGACCTCATGATGAAGAACGTGTACTACCTGTCGTCGTCGGTGGAGAAAGACAAGTTCCGTCTCGACATCAAGTTCCAGAGCGATACGGCCGGCGTATACATTACTTATATACCCGAGCCCCAGGTGAAGAACCAGACCATCATCAAAGACATCGATGCCGACCGTCTGGACAACAACATGAAGGTGCACTCCAACGGCTATTTCGACTATGTGGAAGGCTACACCGTGTCGAGAGGACGTGTGTTCCTGCCCAAGGCGGAACCCTTCGGCGACTTCATGCTCAAGTTTCTCGTGTCAAAGGGCGTAGACCTGGCCACGGCGCAGAAATATGCTTTTACTGAGCTCTACGACTCCACCAAGACCGTAGCCAAGCAGATAGCCGAGAAAGACAAGTACATGCTCATGGGACAGTATCGCGGCAATGCGTCAAATGTCATCTCGCTCGGTGCCTACAATGTGCCGCAGGGCTCCGTGGTGGTCACCGCGGGCGGTGTCACCCTGACTGAGGGCACCGACTATACCGTCGACTATTCGGCCGGCGAGGTGACCGTCATCAACCAGAGCATCCTGGATGCCAACACGCCGGTGAGCGCCTCGTATGAGAGCAACACCGACTATGGACAGGCCCGAAAGACGATGGTGGGCGTTAACTGGGAGTACGACTTCACCAAGGACTTCCAGATGAGCGGTACCTTCCAGCACCTGTCGGAGCAGGCGCTCACCACCAAGGTGGCCATGGGCTCCGAACCCCTCAACAACACCCTCTGGGGTGTGAACCTGAACTGGAAGAAAGAGAGCCAGTGGCTCACCAATATGCTCAACTATGTGCCCTTCCTGCACGTGACGCAGCCCTCCAACATCTCGCTCAAGGCCGAGTTCGCCCAACTGCTGGCCGGACAGAGCCACGGCACCCAGGACAACGCCTCCTATCTCGACGACTTCGAAAACAGCAAGAACGCCTACGACATGTCGGCCCCCACCTCATGGATTATCTCCAGCGTGCCCACCATGTTCAGCGAATACAAGGACAAGACCACCCTGGCCAGCGGCTACAACCGAAGCCTCCTGTCGTGGTATACCATCGACCCGCTCTTCACCCGCCGCAGCTCGTCGCTCACACCCGGACACATCAAGAGCGACCTGAACCAGCTCTCCAACCACTATGTGCGCGAGGTCTTCGTGCGCGAGCTCTATCCCAACCGCGACCAGAGCAGCTACAGCGGCGCCACCTCCACACTGCCGGTGCTCAACCTCGCCTACTATCCCTCCGAGCGCGGCCCCTACAACTTCAACCCCGACCTCAATGCCGACGGTACCCTTAACAACCCCGCTGCCAAGTGGGGCGGCATGATGCGCAAACTCGACAATCCCGACTTCGAGATGGCCAACATCGAGTATATCGAGTTCTGGATGCTCGACCCCTTCATCTACACCAAGGACAAACCCGACGCCCAGCAGTATGGCGGCGACTTCTACATCAACTTGGGCGAGGTGAGCGAGGATGTGCTCCACGACGGCAAGAAATTCTACGAGGACGGTATGCCGGTAGACGGCTCCAGCAGCTTCACTTACACACAGTGGGGAAAAATACCTGTCAAGGCGGCCAACACGGCCTATGCCTTCGCCACCACCTCCGGCTCGCGCGAGAGGCAGGATGTGGGCTTCAACGGCCTCACCGACGAGGAGGAACGCACCTTCGAGTCGTACCAGGAATTCCTCACCGCCATTAAGGGAAAGGTGGCCCCCGAGGTGTTCGACAGTATCATGAACGACCCCGCCAACGACGACTACCACTACTTCCGCGGTTCCGATTTCGACCAGATACAGGCCTCTATCCAGCACCGCTACAAGCGCATCAACAACCCGCAGGGCAACAGCCCCGACTCTGATACGCGCACCGAGAGTTACGACACCTCGTACAAGACCACTCCTGATGTGGAGGACATCAACCAGGACTTCACGCTCAATGAGTATGAGAAATACTACCAGTATCACGTTTCTATCCGCCCGGAAGACCTCGTGGTGGGACAGAACTTCATCGTAGACAGCCGCGTGGGCTCCGGTACCCTGCGCAACGGCGACCACTACGACGTGACCTGGTATCAGTTCCGCATCCCCATCGACCAGTTTGAGCAGCGGGTGGGCGCTATCAACGACTTCACCTCCATACGTTTCATGCGCATGTTCCTTACCGGATTCGAGAAACCCATCGTGCTCCGTTTCGGCAGCTTAGACCTGGTGCGCGGCGAGTGGCGCGTCTATACCCAGAACCTCTCCAACAGCGCCTCCAACTCGGGCTATATGTCGGTGAGCACCGTCAACATCGAGGAGAACAACGACAAGGAACCCGTCAACTACATCCTGCCGCCGGGCATCTCGCGTGTGCAGGACCCCACGCAGCCGCAATTGGTGGAGAGCAACGAGCAGGCCCTCAACATGGTGGTGAGCAACCTGGGCACCGGCGAGTCGAAGGCCGTGTTCAAGAACACCAACCTCGACCTGCGCCAGTACCGCCGCCTGCAGATGTTCGTGCATGCCAACCACACGATTGACAATGCCACCAACCTGACCGACAACCAGCTGGCGGTGTTCGTGCGACTGGGCAGCGACTACAAGAGCAATTACTATGAGTATGAGGTGCCCCTCAAGCTCACTCCGGCGGGCCACTACGACAAATACTCCGCCAACGACAAGCGCATCGTGTGGCCGGAGGAGAACATGCTCGACATTCCCCTCTCCATGTTCACCGCCGTGAAGAAGGAGCGCAACAAGGCCAAGGCCGAGGGCAACGCCTCCTACAACCAGCTCTTCACCTCCTACGACGAGGACAATCCGGCCAACCGCATCAGCGTGATGGGTAACCCCTCGCTCGGAGAGGTGAAGACCATGATTATTGGTGTGCGCAACCTCTCGGCCGACCCCAAGTCGGGCGAGGTGTGGGTCAATGAACTACGACTCAAGGAGTATGACAATGAGGGCGGATGGGCCGCACAGGGCAACCTCAATGTGCAGCTGTCCGACTTCGGCTCCGTCAATGTCACCGGCAAGTATGAGTCGGACGGCTTCGGCGGCCTCGAGGAAGGCGTGAGCCAGCGCAGCACCGACAACAAGCTCAACGCCAGTTTTACCACCACTTTGGAACTGGGCAAGTTCTTCCCCGAAAAGGCCAAGGTGTCGGCACCCCTTTATTATTCGGTCACCAAGGAGCGCAAGAGCCCCAAGTACAACCCGCTCGACACCGACATGCTCCTCGACGACGCGCTCGAGGGCGCCCGCTCTTTATGGCGAAAGGGAAGTGCCCCCGCACC